>Ga0081455_10003620_pt1 | contig 17707 bp, 17 predicted proteins | sample TabmetS3T2R1_FD_70207 | JGI IMG/M metagenome (GOLD analysis project Ga0081455, IMG submission 70207) | Tabebuia heterophylla rhizosphere microbial communities from the University of Puerto Rico - S3T2R1 | ecosystem: Host-associated > Plants > Roots > Rhizosphere ...
GTCATAAGAGGGCGAGCGGGGCGCGCAGATGCGCCAAGACGACGTTCCGATCCGCGACAGTCATAAGGGAGGCCGATCGTACGGCGGGCGATCCGCGCCGCCGCGGACCCTGAGAGGCACCGGCCCCGCCCATAGCGGAGCGCGACCGGCGTTGGTCACCCCGATCCGTCGGCCTCCCGGCGGGCTCCGACCGTCGCCTCCCACTCGTTGCGGGCCAGATCGACGAGCTCCCGATCGAGCCACAGGTCGGCCACCGTGAACGCCAGCGCCTTGGCGCCGTCGATGACGGCGCGGTCGCCTTCGGGCCCGCCGGCGAAGGCGGCGAAGGCCGGCGTGTGGATGGGCACGCCGGGTGGCGCCACCTGGATCATGGGGTGGATGGCGGGGACCTCGTAGCTGACGTTGCCCATGTCGGTGCTCCCCACGACGCGGGCGTGCTGTGACGGCTGCCTGACGATGCGGCCCAGCGCCTCGGCGTTGGCGCGGTACCGCTCGCCGATCGCCCGGCTGTCGAGCATGTCGGCGTAGACGACGTCGCTCCACGCCACGTCCATCTCGCAGCCGGCGGCATCGGCACCTGCCTGCAGGCAGGCGAGGAACCGGGCCTTCAGCCGATCCAACCCCGCCAGCGTCGGCGATCGCACCATCCATTCGCTACGCGCCGAGGCGGGCACGATGTTCGGCTTGTCGCCACCATGGCTGATGATGCCGTGGATGCGCTCGCCCGGGGCTATGTGCTGGCGCAGCGTCGCAACGTTGAGGTAGCCGAGCACGGCGGCGTCGAGAGCGTTCCGGCCACGGTGCGGGTACGCCGCGGCGTGCGCCGCCTCGCCCGTGTAGCTGACCACCACCTCGTGGACGGCGAGCACGTCCATCGCCAGAAGGTCGGCGTCGGCGGGGTGGACCATGAGCGCGGCGTCGACGCCAGCGAATGCGCCACCGTCGATCAGCCGGAGCTTCCCGCCGCCACCCTCCTCGGCCGGCGCGCCGATCACGGCCACGCGGCCACCGAGCTCCTCGGCCAGGGCGGCCGCCGCCAGTCCGGCCCCCAGCCCGGCGGCGGCGATGACGTTGTGGCCACACGCGTGCCCGATGGCGGGCAGTGCGTCGTATTCGCACATGACGGCGACGGTCGGACCGGTGGAGCCGGCGTGGGCCTCGAACGCGGTCTCGATGCCTCGGGCGGAGCGGGTGACGGCGAGGCCCTCGGCCTCGAGCAGCCCGGTCAACAGGTCGTGCGCGAAGCGCTCCTCGTAGCCGAGCTCGGGCCGGGCGTGGATCCGGCGGGACAGGTCGACCAGCACGTTGCGGCGTCGGTCGACCTCGGCGGCCAGGCGAGCCTTGACGTCGGACAGATCGGTGGCGGGGCCGTCCATCCCGTCACGCTAGTGGTGTGCGGTCGCGGCAGCCCGGGCCGTGCTGGCGAGGGGCCCGCGAACCTCGAGTCACTGGTTGGTCCGCTAGCGCCGAGTGTGGCGGAGCACGATCTTGCCCAGCTGTGCGCCCTGGCGGAGCCGCTCGAGCGCGGCCGGGTAGTCCGCTAGGTCGAACACCTCGTCGACCGTGACCGGGAGTCCTTGGGCGACGAGCCGGGTCACGTGCGCGAACTCCGGGTACGAGCCCATGGTCGAGCCGATGATCTCTATCTGCTTGAAGAACAAGCGCGGCAGGCTCAGCTCCACCGTCTGCCCCGAGGTGCCCCCGCACACCACCAGGCGGCCCCCCGGGCGCAGCGCCTTCACCGAGCGGTCCCAGGTGGCCGGGCCGACGCTCTCGACCACTACGTCGACCTGCACCGGCCAGTCGGCGTCGGACGCGAACGCGTCGGCCGCGCCCAGCGCCATCGCCTGCTTGCGTTTGGCTTCGTCGCGCGACGTTGCGTAGACGACCGCACCCAGGCGGCCGGCCAGCGCCATGGCGGCGGTGCTCACCCCGCCGCCGACGCCCACCACCAGCACGGACTCGCCGGCGGTCAGCGCCGCACGCCGGAGCATGCGCCACGCCGTGAGCGTGGCGAGTGGGTAGGCGGCGCATTCCTCCCACGAGCGCCCGGCGGGCCGGGCCACGACGTTCCGCCCCGGGACCACCAGCAGCTCGCCGTGGCCGCCCCAGCGGTGCTCACCCACGATCTCGAAGCCGGCACCGAGGGGCGAGTCGATGCCGTGCTCCACGACCGCCTCCAGCGGCGCCACCGCCGGGTTGACCACCACCTCGTCGCCCGGCGTCACGTGGCTGACACCCGCCCCCACCGCGTCGACGATCCCGGCGACGTCGCAGCCGGGCACGTGTGGCAGTGGCGGCCGCGGCATCCCGCGCGTCAGCCACAGGTCCATGTGGTTCAGGGCCGAAGCCACCGGCCGGACCCTCACATCACCCGGGCCAACGAGGGGATCGTCGATGGCGCCGAAGCGATAGCCACCGGGCGACTCGTCGAGGATCCAGGCCCGCACGGGCGCCGAACCTAACAACCAGCGAGGACCGGGCTCACACGATGCAGGTCACCGCGTCCGGCTCGATGCGGACCGACAGGTTCGTGGCGGTGGCGACCCGTTCGCCGTCGAGCCACACCCCGGTGGGGCGGTCGAACTCGATCTGGAACGCGGGCCGGCGCGACTGCCGGATCGCCGGGTGCGGGACGTGGGCGCCGGTGGCCAGCCGTCGCCTCGCCCGGATGCGGTCGGTCAGGGTCATCGCGGCGTCAACGACCACCATGTCGAGGAGGCCGTCGTTCGGGTGTGCCCGCGGCGCCAGGTCCCAGTCGCCCAGGAACTCGGCGTTCATGGCCGCCAGGAGCGGACCGTGCCACCACGACCGTCGCGCCACCAGGTGGGCCACGAACCAGTGGAGCCGCCCGTCGACGAGGACCGCCCCGAGGTCGACCGGCAGCCGCGCCGCGTCTCCCGACCGCAGCCGGTCCACGTCGCCTCGGCCGCCGAGCGTGCGGCACAGGTCGCCGCCGGCCAGGCCCAGCCGTGGGGGTCGCTCCCCCACCCGCCGCGCGGCCTCGACGACCCGGCGGGCCTCGGCGTCGCTGTGCACGACGACCCCGTCCCCGGCCAGCCACCCCGGGTCCCCCCAGCCCTCGCCCTTCCGGACGGTCACGGTGCGTCTAGCGAGGGCGCGGCCGAGGCGCCGACCACCTCGTCGAGCGTCGACGAGATCGACACCACCCCCCGGTGCAGGGCGTCGGCGGCCTGGCGGGCGGCGCGGCCGGTATCGGGATTGGGGGCGACCTCGCCGATCTGGCGCACGAGATCGATGAGCGTCTTGACGTTGCGGACGAAGTCGCCGCCGGACACGTCCTCGTCGCCCAGCACCTCGCCCAGGGGCTCCCCCGCCGCCCAGGCGTGGGCCAGCGCCAGGAAGCCCGGGTCGGGCGGACGCGTGGCGGGCAGGCCGGCCGCCTCCTCGTCGGTGCGGAGCTCGTCCGCCAGCCGCTCGAGCTCGCCCCAGCGGCCGCGCACCAGGCGGGACGGGAACCACGGAGGTGGCGCCGGCCCCGGCCCCCGCTGCTCGTACGTGAAGCACGACACCAGGCCGGCGAGGGCGGCGTGGTCCAGGCCGTCGAGCAGCCCGCTGGCCATCGCCTCGGCCACCAGGAGGTCGCTCTCGTGATAGGTACGCGCCAGCACCTCGCCCCGCGGGGTGAGGGCCCAGCCGTCGAGGTAACCCCAGGCCTCGAGCAGCCGGAGCACCCGGTCGAAGCGGCGGGCCAGCGACTCGGTGCGCGACCGGACCTCGCGGCGCATGTCGGACAGCTCGCGCCGCGCGCGATCCAGCTGGCCCAGTGCCCGCAGGTGCCGGTCGCGGTCCGGGCAGTCGTGCACCGGGTGGTCGGCGAGGGGCGGCGGTTCAGGCGCGCGCTCGGACGTGTCGGCGGGGGCGGCCGAGCGGGCGGGTTTCGGCGCCAGCCGGGCCCGCCGCACCTCGTCCGCCAGCTTGTGCTGGAAGGCCCTGTTGTTGGGGGCATAGGGGACGGGCATATCCACCCGCCCGAGGCGCACGGGCGGCTCGTCCACATCGTCGGCACCGAGCGTCAGCCGATCGCCGTCGGCGTCGATGCCGCGCACCTTCACCGCACCGCCCTTGCGGTAGGCGACCGACAGCACGGCCAGCCGCCGGCCGGCCACCTCGACAACGTCGCCGGGCATGAGCCGCGACAGCGCGTACTCGACCGCTCCGGTCACGGGCGGCTGCCCCGCCGGGGCCGGCCCATGTGCCTGCCGCAGCTGGCGGTACTCCTCCACGTCGCCGCGGTCACATCCGGCCTCGCGCTCGAGGCGGGCGATGCGCTCCTGCTGGCGCTCGATCCGGGTCTCGAAGCGCACGACGGCCCGATCGGCCTGGAACTGTGCCAACGACAGGTTGAGCAGGTGGTGGGCGTCCGCGGGCTCGTAGCGGCGCACCAGGTTGGCCGCCATGTTGTATGTCGGGCGGAACGCAGAGCGCAGGCCGTAGGTGCGGCTCGACGCCAGCGAGGCCACCTGGTCGAAGGGCACGAACGGCGACCACAGGACGATGGCGTAGCCGAGGTCGTCGATGCCCCGCCGCCCGGCTCGGCCGGTCAGTTGCGTGTACTCGCCGGGCGTGAGGAACGCCCGCGACTCGCCCGTGAACTTGGTCAGCCGCTCGATCACCACGGAGCGGGCCGGCATGTTGACCCCGAGTGCCAGCGTCTCGGTGGCGAACACGGCCTTGACCAAGCCCTCCACGAAGCAGGCCTCCACCGCCTCCTTGAACGGCGGGACCATGCCGGCGTGGTGGGCGGCCAGCCCCATCTCGAGCGCCGCCTCCCAGCGGTCGTAGCCCAGGACGTCGAGGTCGTCGTCGGTGAGCGACGCCGTCCGTTCCTCGACGATGGCGCGGATGCGGGCCCGCTCGTCGGGCGTGGTGAGCCGCAGCCCGGCGTCGAGACAGGCGGCGACGGCGTCCTCGCACCCCATGCGGCTGAAGATGAAGTAGAGCGCGGGCAGCATCTCGCGCTCGGCGAGCATGTCGATGACCTCCGGGCGCCGCGGCGTGAAGAAGCGCCGTCTCGGGCGCCGGGCCGGTCCCCTGCGGGGCCCGCGTCCGTGCAGGGTGTCGTTGTCCAGGCGCTCGGCCTCGGTGTTGGGCCGGCCGTCGATGAGCGTCGGCAGTAGGTGGGGGCGCTCGCTCTGGCGGTCACCGACGAGGTAGAGGTTGCGCAGCTCCACCGGCCGCTGCTCCTCGAGCACCAGCGTGGTGGGCCCCCGCACGGTCTCCAGCCACTCGGCCACCTCCTCGGCATTGGACACGGTCGCCGACAGGCACACGAGCCGCACCTCGGCGGGCAGGTGGATGATGACCTCCTCCCACACCGGGCCCCGGTACGCGTCCTGCAGGTAGTGGACCTCGTCGAGCACCACGAACCGCAGCCCGGTCAGTGCCGGGGACCCGGCATAGATCATGTTGCGCAGCACCTCGGTGGTCATCACCACCACCGGGGCGTCGCCGTTGATGCTGTTGTCGCCGGTCAGCAGGCCGACGTTGTCGGTGCCGTGCCGGCGCGCCAGGTCGGCGAACTTCTGGTTGGACAGTGCCTTGATGGGCGTGGTGTAGAAGGCCTTGCGTCCCTCGCTCAGCGCCCGGGCCACGGCGTGCTCGGCGACGACGGTCTTGCCCGAGCCGGTGGGGGCGGCGACCAGCACCGACCGGTCCTCGTCGAGCGCGTCGATGGCCCGGAGCTGGAAGGGATCGAGCTGGAACGGGTACGTGACGCCGCCGGCGCCGTCGGCCCCTACGTTCGACGCGGGGGGCACGACGGTCACGCCGCTTCCCGGAGAGCCTGCCGTTTGCCGATGAAGCTGCCGATCAGGATGGCGATCTCGTAGAAGACGACCATCGGCACGGACAGCATGAGCATGCTGATGGGGTCGCCGGAGGGGGTGATCACGGCCACCAGGATGCAGATCCCCACGATCGCGAACCGGCGGGCCCGGCGCAGCGTGTCGGTCTCCACGATCCCGGCCATCTGGAAGAAGATCAGCACGATCGGGAACTCGAACCCGACACCGAAGGCCAGCATCATGTACGTGACCAGCTTGAAGTACTTGCCCGCGGTGTAGCCGGTGACGAAGCCCTCGCCACCGATGTTGATCAGGAAGTCGAAGGCCCGAGGCAGCGTGAAGTACGCGAGCGTGGCGCCGAGAACGAACAGCAACAGGGCGGAGACGACGAACGGCACCGCATACCGCTTCTCGTTGGTGTACAGACCGGGGCTGACGAATCGCCAGATCTGCCACAGCAAGACCGGCATGGCGAACGCGATGCCTGCGTACAGCGAGGTCCGCATGCGGATGCTGAAGCCCTCGAGGGGATCGGTCTGCAGCAGCCTGCCGTCGCCGATGGTGGGGTGGTTGTCGGCGATGTCCTTGTAGGGCCGGATGAGCACCTCGAAGATCTGCGGGTAGAGGACGAAGCCCGCGATCACCCCGAGGCCCACGGCCACCGCGCAGATGATGACGCGGGTGCGCAGCTCCGTCAGGTGCTCGACGAGCGTCATGCCCTGCTCGGGCGACGCCCTCTCGGCGGTGCTCATCGCTGATGGCTAGCCGGCACTACGTGCTCGCACACGACGGTCTCCTAGGAGGCGGCGCGCTCGTCACCGAGCTCCGGCCCTGATTCGGCGGCCGGCACCCTACCGGATGTCGGCTTTTCGCCGGGGCCGACGATGGCGTCGAGGGCGTCGGCGATCACGGGCGCGACGCTGGTATCGCGCCCGGCACCGTCGTCGGGCTCGGGCTCGATTGCGGCGGGGGCGAGCACGGTCTGCTCCTCAGCATCGTCGGCGTCGTCGCTGTCCTCGTCGTCGATGTCCGGGGTCGCCGCGGCGACCGCCGCTGCCAGGGGCACGGCCTCTCGGCGGCGGGGTGCGCTGGCCTCATCCGCGATGTCGCTGTCCTCGAAGGCGTCGCGCAGCTCCTGCTGGAACCCCGTCGAAATGCGGCGCACCTCCCCCACCACGCGCCCGACCGTGCGCATCGCGTCCGGTAGGCGTTGGGGTCCGAGCACGATCAACGCGATGAGCACGATGACCAGCAGCTCGCCGCCGCCGATGTTGAACATGCTGCGATTGTATGGGCGTTGCCCGGGCCGGACACGGCGCCCGCCATCGCTGCCACGGCCGGGAAGCCCACCGATCGACCGGTCGCACCGGCCGGGCCGGGCTCAGCTGGTGTCGTCCTCAGGGGCCAACGGGTGCCGCCGGCTCAGCTCCGCGGCGCGCTCACGGGTGTCCCGCACGGCCGCACGCACCCCCGCCAACCGGGGCCGGAGGTCGCGCAGCCCGCGGATCTCGACCGCCAGGTCCACGGTGGCGTCCTCCAACGCCCGGGCCCTTGCCGCCACCAACCCGGCAGCGAGGGCCGCCACCACCACAGGAACGGTCCAGAGCAGGCTCACCGGCCGCGACGCTAGTGGGCGCGAACGCCCACTAATGGAGGTCGTGGAGCACGAACGCTTCGACCGCTTGCTCCCGCCCCTTCACGGCGACGGCCCCCAGGGCGGTGACGGTGCCCGCGTCGCCGATCTGGCTGCGCGTCAGCGCGCCGATCACGACCTGGCCCGGTTCCGCCAAGGTCTCGAGCCGGGCCGCGACGTTGGTGGTGTCGCCCACGGCCGTGAAGCTGCGCATCTCGGCGCTGCCGACGTTCCCGATGAGCGCCGGCCCGGTGTTGATGCCCACGCGGAAGCGGGGCCAGCCCGCTCGTCCCGCTCGGACCTCGTCGATCGCGCGGTGGAGTCGCAGGGCCGCCGCGCCCGCCCGTCTCGCATGGTCGGCCTGGCGGACCGGCGCGTTGAACATCGCCATGACCGCATCGCCCACGAACTGCGTGACCGTGCCCCCGCGATCCAGGATGACGGGGACGACAGCGCCGTAGTAGGCGTTCAGCATCGCCACGACCTCGGCGGGTTGGGTGCGTTCGGAGAACGGTGTGAAGCCGCGGAGGTCGGCCATGAGCACCGACACCTCGGCGATCGTCCCACCCAGTCCGGCCTGGTCGGGATCCGCGATCAGCGCGGTGGCCACCGACGGCGACATGTACGAGCGGAACAGGCCCTCCATCTGGTGGTAGAGCCGGGCGTTCTCGAGTGCGATCGAGAGCTGGCTGGCGAAGGACTGCAGCAGGGCGGTGTCGGCATCGCCGAACGCGACATCGTGGCGATTCCGCACCTCCAGCAGGCCCGCCGCCCGGCCCTTAACCTGCAGCGGCAGGACCAGGACGCGGCCGTCCCGGGATGCCACCGGCGCCAGCGACGCCACCGCCGCGTCCCACTGACCCTCGTCCGCGGTGGCCAGCCCATCCACCGGCGTCAGCGTGCCGTCGCGCAAGAGGCCGAGTGCCAGGTCCTGGTCCCGGAACGCGGCACGCCCCACGGCGAGCGCCCGGGCCACGAGGGCGCCCTCGGACTGGATCACGCTGGCCTCACGCCCGACGGCGACCAGTCCCCCGAGCCGGCGGGCCTGCTCCCGCTCGGCACCGAGAGCCTCGGCGGCGCGCTCCAGCACGGCCACCTGCTGCTCGGTGAGGTCGAACCGATCGGCCAGCAGGGCGCCGGCGCGGCCCAGGTCGGCCCTGCCGTCCGCCTGTTCCGCCTCCATGGCGGCGACCAGCTCCTCGAGGGCCGCACGGTGGTCCCGGCGGATGCTGTCCACCGTCTGCTCCAGCGTGATGCTGTCGAACAGGCCGCGGGCCGACCCCTCCCGCTGGAACTGCACGTAGGCGCTGTAGGCCACGAAGCCGAAGGCGGCGCCCATCAGGAGGTGCCACTCCCACCACGATGCCTGCCAGTTCCGCCCGTACGCGATGGCGAACATGGCCAGGGCCAGCAGCGCGAACGCGGTCACCAGGCTCAGCAGCACGACCGCCGGGCGGCGGCGGTGCACCCCGAGGTAGCGGTAGGCGGCCAGGCCGTACAGCGCGGTTCCCCCGAACGCCAAGGCGATCAGGGGGCCGCGCGCCTCTTCGGGAGGCAACGGCTCGTCCAGTGGCGGCCAGCCGGCCAGCGACACGATCGCCCAGGCCGCCATCGCCGCCAGCAGCACGGCCGTGAGCACCCAGCGCCGCCGGATCAGGCGGGTGGCCGCCGTCGGGGACCAGTCGACGCCCGATGCGAGCGCCAGGAGCCCGCCCACGCACAGACCCACCGGGGTGGCCAGCACGAAGCCGGCGCTCGGCTGGTCGACGAGCACCTCGGGCGTCGCCAGGGCGTGGAGTCCCAGGAACCCCGCTGCGATCAGGAATGCCCACGCCACCAGCAACAGACGCGGGTCCGACCGCCGCCCGGCGGCACCCGCCATCAGCACGCCGAGCACGACGTTGAGCAGCGCCGTGCCCAGCACCAGCCCGAAGTGGGCGGCGTGGTTCTCCCAGCGCAGGTCGAGCTGCGGCCGGGCGATCAGCAGCCACAGGAGCAGCGCCGGCAACGCGATGTGGAACGTCCACGCCGCCACCCGCGCCCACGCACCCGAGCCGGTCCGGCCACTCAGGCCCTGCAGCACACCGACCTCCTTCCGGTGGACTAGGCCAGGAGTATGCCTCCGACGACGCTGATCAGCGGTGGAGTACCGCGGGCTACAGCCTGCGGCGGTGGGCGGCCAGGAGCTCGTCGAACCAGCCCTTGCCCGCCAGCATCTCGTGGAAGTCGATCAGGTCGTCGTGGGTGAACATCGGCCCGATCGGGCGCGGCTCGACCAGCTCCGAGGGGATGGTCCACAGCTCGAGGCGCACACCCGAGGAGATCAGGAGGTCGATCGTGGGCCGGTCCGCCGGGCGCACCACCGGGTGGTCGCAGTTGGGGCACCGGAACACGTACGTGCCAGCCTCGTTGGTCTCGCACAACCTGACCACGAGGTCGCGCGTGCCCAGCTCGACGTCACCGCAATCGCTGCACGTGGCTCTGATCAACGTCGCCATCTGTCCATGTCTCCCTGCTCGCTCCCCCCAAGTGAGGGGGCGAACCAGACATCATGGCGCCGAATCGCCGTCGCTGTCCGATCGCCGCCAAGAGGATGCCCGTGCCCACCCGTATACCCGCCTTGAGGAAACCACCAATCGCGTTCGCACATCGCGGTGCGCGCGCTGAAGCACCCGAAAACACGCTGGAGGCGTTCACGCTCGCGCAGCAAATGGGCGCCACCGGCCTGGAGAGCGACGTGTGGCTGACCGCCGACGGGGAGGCGGTCCTCGACCACGACGGCCTGGTCGGCGGTCCGGTCGGTCGCCGGGTGCGCCGGCGCCCTATCGGGTCGCTCACGCGAGCCAGGCTGCCCGACCACATCCCCACCCTCGCCGACCTGTACGCGACGTGTGGCACCAGCATCGAGGTGTCGCTGGATGTCAAGGATCCCGCCGCGTTCGACCGGGTGGTGGCGGTGGCCCGCGCCGCCGGCGGGGAGGCGCTCGCGCGCCTGTGGCTGTGCCACCCACGCTGGGAGCAGGTCGTGGAGTGGCGGGGCCGCTGCGATGCGGTGCGCCTCGTGGACTCGACCCGGTTCGACCGGATCAAGGAGGGCCCGGAACGCCGGGCGGCCACCCTGTCCGCCAAGGGGATCGACGCCGTCAACCTCCACTACCTCGACTGGACCGGCGGGCTGACGACGCTGTTCCACCGCTTCGGCGTGCTCGCCTTCGGCTGGGACGCCCAGACGCCACGGGTACTGGCCGAGTTGCTCGACGCCGGCATCGACGCCGTGTACAGCGATCACGTCGACCGCATGGTCCACGCGCTCAATGCCCTCTACTCGTAGTCGTGTCCCGCCCACGTCTGCCCGCCTTTGCCGCTGCGTCGCCGAGAGTAGGGACCAGCGCTGTTAGCCCAGTCATAGCCAGCCGATGTCAGTGATGGGCAGGACGCGGATGAAGGCGCGGCCCACGATGGCGTCCTCGTCGATGGGGCCGAAGATCCGGCTGTCTTCACTGTTCGTGCGGTTGTCCCCCATCACGAACACCTGACCCTCGGGGATCGTCGTGAGCGGCAGGTTGTCGGTCGGCGTGCCCGGCTCGAGGTAGTCCTCGTCGATCTGCTCGCCGTTCACGTAGACGTTGCCTTCCTTGGCCTCGATGGTGTCGCCTCCGACGGCGATCACCCGTTTGATGAGGTCCTTGATCTCGCCGTTCTGGCCGGTGGACGCCCCCGGCGGACGCTCGAACACCACCACGTCACCGTGGTTCACGTCGTGGAACTTGTACGACAGCTTGTTGACCAGCACGCGGTCGCCCACGTCGAGGGTGGGCTCCATCGACGGCGACGGGATCCAGAACGCCTGGATGAGGAAGGCTTCGACCAGGAGTGCGATGGCGATGCCGCCACCGATGACGCCGAGCCATTCGAGGGCCGTCCTGCGCCAGCGCCTGCGTGGCTTCGCATCGGTGTCCTCGGCGTCCCCGTCGCGGTCGTCGCCGTCGTCGTCGGGATCGCCCTGACCGTTGCTGCCGCGGTCGCCGTTGGAGCGCATGTGGCGGGGCTGGTGCGACAGCTCCCGAGCGGCCGCTATCCGACGCCGGCGACCCGTCGCGCCAGTGGCCCCGAAAGCATCGCCCTGATCAGCGCCAGGGGGATCAGAGGGGGGAGACATGTCGCGCACGGCATGCCGAGGCTAGCGCGCCCCTGAACCGGTGCCCTCGGCGGCTTGTTCGCGATAGCGACTGAGAATGCGTCGCGCCGCGTTCCGGCCGGCGTCGGCCAACCCCGGAACGTCGGCGTCGACGACCCGCACGTCGGGGCCCAGCCGCACCAGCAGCCGTTCGAGCCAGGGCGTGGCCGATACCCAGAGCCTCACCCGCAGCCAGCCGCTGCGATCGCCGGGGGCCGGCCCGACGTCGTCGACCGGATAGGTCTCCACCACCCAGCGGGCCGCCGGCGCCAGGTCGAGCGTCACCCGAGGTGTGTCGACTCCCGGCTCGAACACGTCGCCGGTGTCGAGCCGGTCTGGGGGTGTGAACGTCTGGTCCAGCACCTCGACGCCGTAGATGCGGTCGACCCGGAACAGGCGCTGATCCTCAGCCTGGTGGCAGTAGGCACGGACGTACCAGGCGCCGTCGTGGGCGAACACAGCGTGGGGATCGACGTCGCGCGTCGTCCGCTGGTCACGGTTGTAGGCGTAGTAGTCGAGGCGCACCCGGCGGCCGGCCGCGGCGGCGCGCCGAAGCTCGTCGAGGACGCCGGGTCGCGTCTCGCCCAGTGCCACCGAGACGGCGTCGTCGGGGTCGACGCCGAGCACACGCGCCACCTTGACCAGGGCGGTTGCCAGCGGCCCCTCGGGATCCGTGCCCGGGAGCGCCTGCGACGCCCGGCCGGCGACGACCAGCGCCAGCCCCTGCTCCGGGGTGAGGTGCAACGGCCGGGCGAAGAAATCGGCAAACCGCAGCCACACCCGATCGCCTTCGATCGTGACCTCGATCAGCGTGTCCGGTGTGTACGGCGGCACGCCGACGAGCGACAGCACCTCGAGATCCTCGAGGAGCTTGCGGCGCCCGACCTGGAAGCGATCGCAGATCTCGTCGACGGTGGGGCCGTCGTGCGACGCGATCCACGGCACCATCGCCAGCATCCGGGCCACGCGATCGGACGCCTTGGTGCGGGCCGGCGCCTGGGGCGCACCGGTGCTCACGCCGCCAACGCCTCCAGCCACTCGACGAGGTCGTCGCGCAGCTCCGGGGGCCCGATCACCTCGGCGTGATCGAGGAACGTCAGCACGAACGAGCGGAAGCTGTCGCGGTTGGTGACCGTCATCGTCACCACCACCGACCCATCGGCGCGCTCCTCGGCCACCGAGCCGGGGCCGAGGTGCTGGACGATCCAGGGTGCCTGGGCGGCGTCGACCAGCACCTGGGCCTCGACCGCGTCCTCCTCGCCGATCTGCCAGGGCTCGAGCGCACCCCCGGGCACTGCCGTGGCCGGCCGCTCGAAGCGGGGCCGTCCGAGTCGTTCCACCCCGCTCTCGAACCGGTCGAGCCGGTACACGCGCTCGTCGTCACGCGTGTGGTCGAAGCCGCTGAGGTACCAGCGGCCCCGGAGGAAGTCGAGCCGGTAGGGGTCGACGGTGCGCTCCGTGCCCCGGTAGGTGAACCGCACGGGCGTCTGCGCGGCGATCGCGCCGAACAGGGGGCCCACGTTGCCGGCGGGCAGCGCCGCCACCGCCAGACCCATGGCCCCGTCGGACTCCCCCACCATGCCGCCGAGCTTGAGCAGGCCCTCGCGGGCCGACAGCCCGTCGATCTGCACCACCGACGCGGCCACGTGCAGGGCGGCGAGCTCGTCGGCGCTCAGGCCCGGGTCGCGCAGGTAGTACCGGTCCTTGGGGATGCGGTAGCCCTCGACCACGGGCAGGACGCCAGGCACGTCCTGCACCTCGAGCGGCACGCCCATGGCCCGCAGGTCGTCCTTGTCGCGCTCGAACGCGCGCCGGAAGGCGTCGGTCTCGGCGGCGTACACCCCCAGCCGATCGCGGATCTCGAGCGCCGACAGCGGGCGCGGCGTCTCGAGCAGCAGCGCCGTGAGGTTCAGTAGCCGTTCCAGCTTGGCGGCCGACACGGCCCGAAGGCTACCGATCCGATGCGTCGCCCTGGTTCAGCCCCGCAAGGGCGTCGGCGGCCCACGCACCGGCCGACGTCGCCGCCGCGAAGAACGCCGGATCGTCGGTCGGGCCCCGGCCCATCGACGTGACCACCAGGTCGAACGCACCCAAAACGGCGGCGGCGTCGGGCCCGTCGATCACGGTCGCCCCCAGCACCTCTGGCGCCAGCTCCGCGGGGAGGGGCACGTCGGGTCGGTGGGCCGCCAGACGCAGGATCGTGTGGACGTGGTGGCTCACACCGCGATGTCGCTCGCGGCTGTCGACACCCGAGGCGCGGCAGCACAGCGCTACCCGGGCCCCCAGTGCATGGGCGGCGTCGATCACGGCCGCCGCCTCGACGGCCGTGGTCCCGAGGCCCGACGCGGTGCCGACCACACCGGGACCCATGCCCACGATGGCGAGCTCCGCTCCCGTCGCGTGGCGGGCGAGCGCCAGTGCCGAGGGCACCGACACCGCCTCGAGGTCACCGCCGAAGGCGTTCCCGGCGGTGATGCTGGCGTCGACGATGCCCCCCGTCCGCAGGGCGTGGACCAGGTCCGAGAGCGCCAGCGGCAGCGCAGCGCCGTCGGTCATGACGTAGGCGATGCGGGCCGCGGGCCGGAGGCGGCGGACAACCGCGGCGACCACACCGACCTGGCTGTGCAGCGAGCACGCCACCACCGCCATCCCGTCGAGCGCCTCGGGGAGGTCGGGGCGGTCCTCCTCGGCGGCGCCCGTGTCCGACTGGAGGCTGGTGTAGCGCAGCTTCATGATGTGGCCCGGCCCGGGCTGCGACCAGGCTTGCCGGGCGAGGTTCCAGTGGACGACGTGCCACCCGCCGGTGCCCAGCCCGAGCTCGACTGCGGTGGTGTTGAGGATCACCGGGTCCCCGGCCGCCACCGGGCCGACGAGCCCGGTGAGCACGTAGGCGCGCCCGGCGCTCGTGGCGACACGCTGCAACCCGTCACGCTCGGACAGCACGTCGGTGACCGTGGCGGTGACGAACTTCGGCACCCGGCGAACGTACCGGACGGAACTTGCGGCGGTTAGCGCTGCCATGGCGACGCCATCCACGGCAAGTTCGTGGTCGGGAGCGGTGGCCAGCGGTGGCTAGAGACCGGCGATGAGCTTCTCGACGCGCTCGTCGCGGGCCTTGAACGGGTCCTTGCACAGGACCGTGCGCTGCGCCTGGTCGTTGAGCTTCAGGTGGACCCAGTCGACCGTGTAGTCGCGCTTGCGCTCCTTGGCGCGGCGGATGAACTCGCCCCGCAGCCGGGCGCGCGTGGTCTGGGGCGGCGTCTCGACCGCCTCGTCGATCGCCGCATCGGTGGTGACCCGGTCGACCAGGCCCCGCTCCTGCAACCGGTAGAACAGGCCCCGCTCGCGGTTGACGTCGTGGTACTGCAGGTCGATCAGGGCGACCCGAGGGTGGCTCAGCGGCAGGTCGTGCTTGGCGCAGTACGCCTCGATCAGCTTGTGCTTGATCACCCAGTCGCACTCGCGATCGAGCTTGTAGGGGTCGGACTCGAGGACGGTCAGGCAGTGCTCCCACATCTCGAGCGCCTCGAGCTCGAGGGGCGACAGGCCCTTGGTGTCGGCGTACCGCCGGGCCCGGTCCAGGTACTCACTCTGGATCTCCAGCGCCGAGGCCTCCCGGCCGTTCGCCAGCCGCACGGTGCGCTTGCCGGACAGGTCGTGGCTGATCTCCCGTATGGCCCGGATCGGGTTCTCCAGCGTCATGTCCCGCAGCACGAACGATGGGTCCTCCAGCATGCGCAGCAGGATCGACGTGGCCCCCACCTTGAGGAACGTGGCGTACTCGCTCATGTTGGAGTCGCCCACGATCACGTGGAGGCGGCGGTAGCGCTCGGCGTCCGCGTGGGGCTCGTCGCGGGTGTTGATGATGGGGCGGCTGCGGGTGGTGGCCGACGAGACCCCCTCCCAGATGTGCTCGGCCCGCTGGGCGATGCAGTACATGGCGCCCCGGGCCGTCTGCAGGACCTTGCCGGCGCCCGCGTAGATCTGCCGGGACACGAAGAACGGGATGAGCACTTCGGCGTAGTGGCTGAAGTCGTCGCGCCGGGAGGTCAGGTAGTTCTCGTGGCACCCGTAGCTGTTGCCGGCCGAGTCGGTGTTGTTCTTGAACAGGTAGATGACCCCGCGGATGCCCTCCTCCCGGAGGCGGGCCTCGGCCGAGACCAGCAGCTGCTCGAGGATGCGCTCGCCGGCCTTGTCGTGGGTCACCAGGTCGAGGATCGAGTCGCACTCCGGGGTGGCGTACTCGGGGTGGCTGCCCACGTCGAGGTAGAGGCGGGCGCCGTTGGCGAGAAAGACGTTGCTGGAGCGGCCCCAGGACACCACCCGCCGGAACAGGTAGCGGGCGACCTCGTCGGGGCTGAGCCGCCGCTGGCCCCGCAGCGTGCACGTGACGCCGTACTCGTTCTCGAGGCCGAAGATGCGACGCTCCACGCCCGCACGCTACCGCCGTGCCCCGCCTGCGAGGTCGAGGCTGGCGCGCATCCCCCGTGACCAGGGGCGGGAGGCACGGCGGCACGCCGGATCGGGGGCGCGGATAGCGTTGCCCGGGTGGCGATCGGGCCGATGGTGCCGCTCACGACGGCCGCCAACCCGCTGGCGGCCCGCATCCTCGCCGCCCACCTGGGCGCCGAGGGCATCGTCTGGGAGCTGCGCGGCAATGTCGACGGGCCCTACCCCATCGGGCCGGTCGAGGTGCTGGTGGCCGAGGAGGACCTGGCCCTCGCCCGCGAGGTCGTCGTCGAGCAGGAGGTCGAGCCCCTCGACGACGAGCCCGCCGCCGATCGCCGCGCCCCGCGGGAGCTGTGGGTGCTGCTGGCCGTGATCCTGCTGATGGCCGCGGTCCTGTTCGGCCGCGTGCTGGTCCTCACGGGCCACTGACGGCGGGATCCCCCAGGGTCAGCCCTCGGGCTCCTCGGCGCCGGCCTCGGGCGTGGCCGCCTCGTCGGCGGGCTCGGGCGCCGGCGGCTCGGGCGCCGGGGTGACCTCGCCGCCGCCGAGGGCGACCGTGACGTCGTCGTCGGTCAGGCGCCGGAACGCCCGGCGGCCGTTGCCCCGGGACAGGACCGCCACCTCGAGCTCGGACGCCGCCAGCTGGCGGTCGCCGGCCAGGGCCTGCACCGCCACCCGGAGCGCCTCGTCGAGGCTCAGGCCCTGCCGGTAGGTCTGCTCCAGCCGCTCGGCGATGGCGTCCGCCTCGCCGCCCAGCACGGTGAACGTGTGCTCGTCGAAGGCGGTGCCGTCGTAGAGGATGTGGAACAGCCGGTCGCCCGCCGGAGCGTCGCCGACCTCGGCCACGAGGATCTCGACCTCCATGGGCTTGATCTCGTGGGTGAACACGTCGCCCAGCATCTGGGCGTAGGCGTTGGCCAGGCTCTGGGCGTCGACGTCCTCGCGGCTGTAGGAGTAGCCCTTGAGGTCGGCGTGGCGGACCCCGGCGATGCGCAGGCGGTCGTACTCGTTGTAGCGACCGGCGCCGGCGAAGGCGATGCGGTCGTAGATCTCGGACACCTTGCGCAGCGTGGGCGACGAGTTCTCGGCGCAGATGAGGATGCCGTCGGCGTAGAGCAGGGCGGCCAGCGCCCGGCCGCGGGCGATGCCCTTGCGGGCATAGTCCGCCTTGTCCTTCATCAGCTGCTCGGTCGGGACGTAGAACGGCATGCTCATTGGCGCACCCCCCCGATGGTGGGCGACGTGCCCACGGCCGTCGAGCCGCCGGGCGGCGACAGCCGCTCGAGCAGGGCCCGGAACAGCTCGGCGATCTCCTCGTCGGGCAGCCTGCTGAAGCCGTCCGCCGTGATCGTGGCGATGACCGGGTAGATGCCCCGCACGAGGTCGGGGCCGCCCGTGGCCGAGTCCTCGTCGGCCGCCTGGAACAGGGCGTTCAGCACGAGCTCGACCGCCTCGATGCGGGGCAGGTCGGGCCGGTAGCCGAGCTTGATGACCGTGCCGGCGTGCAGGCTGCCGGACCCGGTGGCCGCGAAGTCGCTCTCCTCGTAGCGGCCGCCGGTCACGTCGTACTCGAACAGGCGGCCGGTGCCCCGCTTGGTGTCGAAGCCGGCGAACAGCGGCACGACCGCGAAGCCCTGCATG
>Ga0081455_10003621_pt1 | contig 17706 bp, 13 predicted proteins | sample TabmetS3T2R1_FD_70207 | JGI IMG/M metagenome (GOLD analysis project Ga0081455, IMG submission 70207) | Tabebuia heterophylla rhizosphere microbial communities from the University of Puerto Rico - S3T2R1 | ecosystem: Host-associated > Plants > Roots > Rhizosphere ...
GAGATGATAAAGAATCGTCCGGGTCAGTAAGACTAGCGATATGCACAAACTGTGGATGGGGCCATCGAGAGGTGGCCCCTTTTGTGACGTTCACCCTGCCGCTAATCGGAGTTCGCTATGCACACACATAACAGGCGCGCCGTATTGACAGCATTGCTTGGTTCAGCAGCGGGAGCAGTCGTCCTTTATGAATCTCCTGCCCTCGCGCAGCCGGGTCGTGCGCAGCCAGTTGGCGCTGGTGAGGCGGGCTCAGTCACCGCGATCGACACTCTGCTGGATCCCGACGCCACGATGATCCAGCACGCGGTGGCTGCCAATGAGCGTCTGCGCAAGAGCTTCCCAAAAGGCTTTGCCTTGGGCAAGGAGCATCAACCACACATCTCGTGTCTGCAGCGCTATGTCAAAACGCAGGACCTGAACAAAGTCTACGACGCAGTTGGCAAAGTGCTGGCTGGGGAAAAGCCGACCACCTGGAAGCTAAAGGCGTACAAGTACTATTACATCCCTTGGAAAAATATCGGCCTTGCCGGCATTGTTATCGAGCCCACCGACGACCTTATCCGGTACCAACAGAAACTGGTCGACGTCATCACCCCATTCACGGTGAAGACGGGCGCTGCATCGGCGTTCGTTACGACGAAGGCAGACCCCGAGATCAATAAACCGACCATAGATTACGTAGCGAATTTCGTCCCGAATGAAACGGGCAAGAAGTTCAACCCGCACGTGACTATTGGCATCGCCTCGCAGGATTACCTGAAGAAGATGCTCGACGAGAAATTCGAGGCTTTCACGTTCTCGCCGGCCAAGGCGTCCGTTTATCATCTCGGCAATTTTGGCACGGCGCGGAAGTTGCTCAAGAGTTGGGAGCTGTGAAGGGTGAGGCCTTGCTCTCCACCGCGGACGAGTGATCGAATAGACCACACCAATGTCCGCAACTAATAAGCGGACATCGCTTATTGCGTTGCATATGTCTGCTAGTGGCCCAAAGCAGGCATGTCGATATGCGCAATCGGTGTCGTATTGGGGGTAATGCAGCTATGCCGGAGTTCGATTTAAAGGTCGCTTTGATAATTTTTGCTACGAAAGTCATTGATCCATTTGCGGCCGTGCCTGCACTGGTCGCGGGGTATTTCTGCCGGACTTGGTGGCAAGTCGTCATTTCCGCAGCGGCAGTCGGAATATTCGTTGAAATGGTTCTGGTATTATTTGAACCAACGCCTGGAATTCACCAAGGACGGCTCTTGATGGCTGTGTTGGCGGCGGGTGTGTGGTCCAACCTGGCTTTTGCCTTCAAAACTTGGCGCGCTAAGCGTGCTTAGTCGAAATGTCGCAACATGTCTGCTGTCGACGGTAAAGCAGACATAGCAATTGCAGCACATGTCGGTTAGCGGCTCAACGCGTCACGCGCGATGGCTGCGGTAGTCGCCTCTAGTCTAAGATTTCCCGTAAACCGGCACGATGGCGCCACGCGTGACGCGATTGTCCGGCGAGGCCAGGAACACAATTGTCGCCGTAACCTCTTCCACTTTCGGCCAGGCGGTGTGATCGGCTTTCGGCATGGCCTTGCGATTGGCCGCAGTGTCCATGATTGAAGGCGCAACGGCATTCACCAGGATTCCGTCCTTCGCGACTTCCTCGGCGAGCGCCATCGTGAGGGCCGCCACGCCGGCCTTGGCGACGGTGTAGGCGGTCATGCCGGCGCCGCTTCGCGGCTCCAGAGCCGGGCGCGCCGCCACACTGACGATGCGTCCGCCGCCGGCGGGCACCATCGCCTTGACCGCCGCGCGACAGCACAGGAAGCAGGACGTGAGGTTGCTGTCGATCTGCGCCATCAGAGCGGGCTTGTCGGTGTCCGTGATCTTGGCCGCGGCGAAGCCACCCGCGATGTGAATCGAGGCCCAGAGGGATTTGATGCCCGAGTAAACTTTTGTCACTTCGGCTTCCTCGGACAGATCGGAAACCTTGATCAGTGTCGCCTGCGGCTGGCCGCGATGGGGAAACCGATCGGCTTCCGCGTCGTGAACGTAGGGCACCGTGCAGGTTGCGCCGGCGCCAATCAGCGCACTGACAACCGAAGTGCCGAGCGCACCGGTACCCCCAGTCACGACCACGTGCTTTCCGGAAAAATCCATCCTGGATGCCCGACTTTGCCTAGCCGCGTCCGCGCTTCACGCGAGTCGGTAAAACCTGGAACTCGATCCAGTTCGCCAATTCGCCGACGCGCAGCTTCTTGTCGAGCACATTCTTGCTGATGCCGTGCCGCCACGCCAGCCGCTTGCAGCCGGGGTCCTTATCCAACGTGTCGAGATCTTCCGCAAACATCTTGATGTCGGCTTCGTCGGTGAAAAAGCCTTCCTCGATCAGGCGCGCACCGATACGGCGGACGATGGCCGCGATCTCGCGCAGCGGATATTCGGGGTGATATTGCACGGCCCACGCGATCGAGCCGTTGGTTTTGATTTCGGCGCTCTGTACGTCGGACGCCTCATTGGTGGCAAGCACGGTCGTGCCCGGCGCAACCGCTTCCACTTCATCGAGGTGCACCGTCGGCGCATTGAACACGTCGAGCTTGCCTATATACATAGGGTGCTTGCGGCCGGCTTCGGTCAACCTGATTCTCCGGCCGAAACCGATTTCGCGGCCCTTCGGATTCTTGCGCACGCTGCCGCCGGCGGCGGCGGTGATGATCTGGATGCCCCAGCACGATCCGAAAATGGGAGTCCCGGTTTTGAGTGCGGCACGCACCAATTCAACCTGCCGCATCACCTCGGGGCCGGCATTGTAGACATGCAGGCTCGAGCCGGTGATTGCGATGCCGTCGTAGCCTTCGAGGGAGGCACCTTCGGGTAGCAAGGCTGCTGGGTCACCCGGGTGGCAAATATCGACCATGGCTCCGGGCAGCAGCTCGCGCAGCAGATCGGAATAGCCCTTGCTAGCCGGAATCCCGCCGGCTGCGACGTGCTCGGCCGTGGTCTTTGGGGAATTTCCTTCAACGACGAGCAGGCGGGGCGAGGGCATCGGTTCCGATTTCAGGTTCGCTTCCCTTGATATGGCTGCGCGGCGGGCTTTTTGCAATCGCGGCGGAATTTATGGCGCAAATTCGCGGTTAATGCATTCCTGTTCTTGAGTGTGCGGCGCAAGCCGCTCATCCTGCATCGGAAAGCGAATCAGCGCGCAATGGCCGACTTCGACCTCGCCATTATCGGTGGCGGCATCAACGGTGCAGGCCTCGCCAGGGACGCCGCCGGCCGCGATATCCGCGTTTTGCTTGTCGAGATGAACGATCTCGGCTCGGGCACCTCGTCAGCATCGAGCAAACTGATCCATGGGGGATTGCGTTACCTCGAGCATGGCGCCTTTCGTCTCGTGCGTGAGGCACTGAGCGAGCGCGAGGTGTTGTTGCGGATGGCGCCCCAGCTGGTGCGGCCGATGCGTTTCATGCTGCCGCCGCTGGCGGGGTTGCGCTCGGCCCTCCTGCTCCGCTTCGGATTGTTTCTGTACGACATTCTCGGCGCGCGCAGGCTGCTGCCCGCGTCCCGAACAGCCGATCTTACGCACCATCCCGCCGGTCATCCTCTCAAGCGCGAATTCCGCTACGGGTTCGAATATTCCGACTGCTCGGTCGACGATTCCCGGCTGGTTGTACTTAACGCGGTTGACGCCGCCGAGCGTGGTGCCGTCATCCGGACCCGCACACGCTGCACCCGTGCCGAGCGGCGCGACGAATGGGAGCTGGTGCTCAGCGACCATGGCCGCCGCAGCGTTGCGACCGCACGCGTCCTCGTCAACGCGGCGGGTCCATGGATCGGAGGAGTTGCGGACACCATCATCCGGCAACCGCTGGCGCGCGGAGTCCGGCTGATCAAGGGCAGCCATATTGTCGTGCGCCGTCAGTTCCAGAATGATTTTGGCTATATCCTGGAAGCGCCGGATCGGCGCGTCGTTTTCGTTCTTCCCTTTGCAGAGGATTTTAGCCTGATCGGCACGACCGACGAGAATTTTGTCGGCGATCTCAACGCTCCGACGCCGACGCCGCAGGAAATCAGTTACCTGTGTGACGTCGTCAATCGCTATTTCCGCAATGTCGTCACGCCCGATGAGGTGGTCTGGTCTTTTGCCGGCGTGCGTGCCCTCTACGACGATGGCTCCAACAAGCCGGAAGACGTCACCCGCGACTACGAGCTCGTTCTCGACAACAGTGCCGGCAAGGCGCCCCTGCTCACTGTCTATGGCGGCAAGATCACGACCTACCGCAGGCTGGCGGAGGCTGCGCTGGCGCGAATGGGGCCTTACCTCAGATCGCCGCGGCGCTGGACCGCGCAGTCCACGTTGCCTGGCGGAGAATTTTCGCCCGATGCATTTGATTCACAAACAGAAGAAGCGATGCGGCGATGGCCGTTTCTTTCCAGGTCGCATACGCGAAGGCTGTTACATGCTTACGGGCTTCGCATGGAGCGGGTTCTCAGGAACGCGCGCAGCATGGACGAAATGGGGGAGTGCGTTGCCGGCGATCTGACCGAAGCGGAAGTGCGCTACCTCGTGGAAAACGAATGGGCGGAGACTACAGACGATGTATTGTGGCGGCGGAGCAAGATCGGCCTGCTGGCATCCAAAGAGCAGGTGGCTGCGCTTGAGCGGCTGATGACGTCAATGAGATCGAATTCCCGTCAGTAATTGCCTGGAGATTTCCGTTGTCGGCTGCACTCATCGCGATTGATCAGGGCACGACGTCCACACGCGCGATCGTTTTCGACGCCGACTTGCGGCCACTTGCAACCGCGCAGCAGGAACTGCGACAGATTTATCCGGCGCCCGGCGAGGTCGAGCATGACCCTGAGGAGATCTGGTCGGCGGTCGTGGCCACCGTTCGCGCGACGATGACGCAGGCCCGCATCGGCGCAAAGGACATTGTGGGTATCGGAATCACCAATCAACGTGAAACCGTGGTGATCTGGGACCGGAAAACCGGTCGGCCGATTCACAATGCAATCGTTTGGCAGGATCGCCGCACCGCCGATTATTGCGAGGCGTTGCGACGTAACGGCCACGAGCCTGACATTGCACGCAAAACCGGGTTGCTCATCGATCCGTATTTTTCCGCTTCCAAGATCGTCTGGCTGCTCGATCGCGTCGAAGGCGCTCGCGCAGCGGCGGAGGCCGGCAAGCTTGCCTTCGGCACCATCGACACGTTCCTGCTCTGGCGGCTCACGGGCGGCAGAGTGCATCTGACGGACGCGACCAACGCAGCGCGCACACTCCTGTTCGATATCGGGAAGGGGGCTTGGGACGCCGAGCTGTGCAGCCTTTTCGGGGTGCCAGCTGCGTTGCTTCCGGGGGTGCGTGACTGCTCAAGCGCATTCGGTGAAAGCGAGGCGGCCTTATTCGGCGGCCCGATTCAGATCCGCGGTGTCGCTGGAGACCAGCAGGCGGCCACGATCGGGCAGGGGTGTTTTGAGCCCGGCATGGTCAAATCGACTTACGGCACCGGTTGTTTTGCGTTACTCAATACCGGGCCCGAGCGCCTGGTGTCGCGTAACCGCTTGCTTACGACCATCGCATACCAGCTCGAAGGCAAGCGCACCTATGCATTCGAAGGCGCGATCTTTGTCGCCGGCGCCGCCGTGCAATGGCTGCGCGATGCGTTGAAAATCATCGGCTCGGCTCCCGATGTCGGGCCGCTGGCGCAAAAAGCCGATCCGGCGGAGCAGGTCTATCTGGTGCCGGCCTTTGTCGGCCTGGGCGCGCCCTATTGGGACGCGCAGGCGCGCGGCGCAATTTTTGGCCTGACCCGTAATTCCGGCGGTGCGGAGTTGGCAAGGGCCGCGCTCGAAGCCGTCGGCTACCAGACCCGCGATCTTCTGGACGCAATGCGCGCCGATTGGCTAGCGTCACAGGCCAAGACTGTGTTGCGCGTCGACGGCGGGATGACCGCGAGCGACCCGTGCATGCAGTTCCTTGCCGACATCCTCGCATGTCCGGTCGACCGGCCGACGGTGCTGGAGACGACCGCTGTAGGTGCCGCCTATCTCGCCGGTCGCACGGCCGGGATCTGTCCCGACCTTGCCGGATTCGCGAAGCAGTGGCGGCTCGATCGCCGCTTCGTACCGCGAATGGATGCGGGCGAGCGCGAGCGGAAGTATTCGGGCTGGAAGCAGGCGGTGCGACGAACCTTGACCGCAGCAAGCTGACATCCGGCGCCGTCGGGTTGACCTGTCCGCGTGCGCCGCTAGCGTGTGCGCCGCGAACGGGGAATCGATGGCGACGGCTGTTGCAGACGAAGGTGCAGACGGAACAGCACCCCTGATCCGCTTTGAGGCGGTCAGCAAGCACTTCGGCGCTGTCGCTGCGGTCGAAACACTCACTTTGGATATTGCCAAGGGCGAATTCTTCGCGCTGCTTGGCCCGTCCGGCTGCGGCAAGACGACGTTGCTCCGGATGCTAGCCGGCTTCGAGACGCCGAGCGCAGGCCGCATCTTTCTCGGCGGCGAGAACATCGTGCCCGTGCCGCCGCACCGGCGGCCGGTCAACATGATGTTCCAGAGCTACGCGTTGTTTCCGCACCTGACGGTCGAGGGCAACATCGCCTTCGGACTGCGTCAGGAGAATGCAGGACGCGAGGAGATCGCCACGCGCGTCGTCGAGATGCTCGAACTCACCCGGCTGCAAGGTTTTGGCGCGCGCAAAATTCACCAGCTGTCGGGCGGCCAGCGCCAGCGCGTGGCGCTCGCCCGCTCCCTGATCAAGCGCCCGCACGTACTGCTGCTCGATGAGCCTTTGGCGGCGCTCGACAAGAAGCTGCGCGCCGAGACGCAGTTCGAGCTGATGGAGCTGCAGCGCAAGCTTGGCACGACATTTGTCATCGTCACCCACGACCAGGAAGAGGCGATGATCGTCGCCGATCGCATCGCGGTGATGAATCAAGGCCGCCTGATGCAGGTCGCGACTCCCACCGAAATCTACGAACAACCCAACTCGCGGTGGGTCGCCGACTTTATCGGCGAAGTAACGATCATCGAAGGCCGCGCGGCCGCGCTTGGCACGATCGACAGCGCCTTGGGGCCGTTAGTGGTGGTCAACCGCGATACGGGCGCCGGAAAAACGGTGTGGCTCGCCCTGCGGCCCGAAAAGATTAGCATGAGCGCGGAGCGGCCGGGTGGCGCAAAAAACGCTGTCGCGGGAACCGTCCACGAGATCGGCTACCGCGGAGAAATGTCGGCCTACAAGGTCCGTCTCGGCGATGGCTCGCTAATGAAAGTCTCGATCGCAAACGTCAATGCGCGCGGCCGGCCGCCGTATGCAGAAGGTGATGCCGTCTGGCTGTCGTGGCCGCCCGATGCCGGCATTTTTCTCGGGAGCTAGCCATGCTGGGTCAACGGGAAACGCGGGATCGGGGCAGGTGGATCGTTGTCGTGCTGCCTTACTTGTGGCTGGCGGTGTTTTTCCTCGCGCCCTTCATCATCGTGCTCAAGATCAGCCTGTCGCAGTCGGTGCTCGCTCAGCCGCCATACGTGCCGGTGCTTGATCTTGCGGCGGGCTGGGAGGGCCTGAAGACATTCGCAGCGCAGCTCTCCCTGGACTCTTTCAGGCTACTTGGATCCGATTCCCTCTACCTGCTGTCCTACCTAAAAAGTCTGCAGGTAGCCGCGATCTCCACTGTCATTCTTTTTGTGCTCGGCTATCCGATCGCCTATGGAATGGCCCGCGCACCGAAGGCCTGGCAGCCCATGCTGGTCATGGCGGTCGTGCTGCCGTTCTGGACGTCGTTTCTGATCCGCATCTATGCGTGGATCAATATTCTGCAGCGAGACGGGCTGCTTAATGACGTCCTCATGTGGCTTCGCATCATCGATGCGCCTGCTGCGTGGCTGTCATCCGACACCGCGATCTATATCGGCATTGTCTATTCTTATCTACCGTTCATGGTCCTTCCGCTCTACGCGAGCCTCGAAAGAATGGACGAGTCGTTGCTGGAAGCGGCGTCCGATCTCGGCTGTCCGGCATGGAAAGCGTTCTGGCTGATCACGTTCCCGCTGTCGCTTCCGGGCGTCGCGGCGGGGGCGCTGCTGTCGTTCATTCCGATCATGGGTGAATTCGTAATTCCGGATCTGCTCGGCGGCTCGGAGTCCCAGATGATCGGACAGACCTTGTGGGCCGAGTTCTTCTCTAATCGCGATTGGCCGGTCGCGTCGGCAATCGCGATCACTCTGCTCGGCCTATTGCTGGTGCCGATCCTTTTCTACGAGCGCCTGCAGCAGCGGTCTCTCGAGGGAGGGCGGACGTGAAACGCGGACCGTCTCCATTCAATCTTGTCTCGTTGGCATTGGGATTTGCCTTTCTCTACCTGCCGATCGTCATCCTCGTGATCTTTTCCTTCAACGCCTCGCGACTTGTCACGGTCTGGGGTGGTTGGTCGCTGGTGTGGTATCGCGAGCTGCTGAACGACGAGGCGATACTAAGTGCGGCGTGGATTTCCTTCCGTGTCGCCGTGCTGTCGGCAACCGCTGCAACGGTGCTCGGCACGCTGGCGGCCGTTTCTCTGACGCGTATGGGACGGTTTCGCGGGCGGCTGCTGTTTTCCGGTATGGTCTACGCCCCGCTGGTGATGCCGGAAGTGATCACCGGATTGTCGCTGTTGCTGCTGTTTGTCGCGCTCAACGTGGATCGCGGTTTCTGGACGATCGTCATCGCTCACACGACGCTGACGACGTGCTTCGTCACCGTGATCGTGCAATCGCGGTTGATCGGCTTTGATCGAAGCCTCGAGGAGGCCGCGATGGATCTCGGCTGTCCGCCCTTCAGAACATTCATGACGATCACCCTGCCGCTGATCGCTCCAGCGATTGCCGCTGGCTGGATGCTAGCCTTCTCGCTGTCGCTCGATGATCTCGTAATCGCCAGCTTTACGACCGGGCCGGGGGCAACGACCTTACCAATTCGCATCTATTCGGAAGTGCGGCTTGGGGTGAAACCGGAAATCAACGCGATCTGCACGATCATGATCGCGGTTGTCGCGCTCGGCACGATCGTCTCGTCGCTAATAAGCAAAAGAGGTGCGAGCCAGCGTGAGCGGGCGGCCCTTGGCGCGCAGGTCTAGGCGGCTAGTCGCTGCTGCGTTTGCCCGGCGGGCGAAACAGGAAGACAACGAACCAGACCGGTATGATGATCATCGACCCGAGCAGCAGGTTTGGCCATGCCCAGGCGATGCCTTGCCGCGCATAGTCCTCGATGCGTTCCGTCGACAGCCCGAGCTCACGGATGATCTGTTCGGCCGTGATCCCGAAATGGGCGAGGACGGTGCCGACGATAAGCGAGGCGACGACGACCTTGACCAGGGTGCGAAAGAGAGGGTTCAACATCCACGGCCCATCATGCCCGCACGGATCGGCGGGTGATTCGTCTCAGGTAGGATGATAGTCGAAGGCGAGGCTGACGACACTCGCCGCTGAAGGCGATTATTCGGCCTTTTGTGGCGCTTCCGGCGTGGCCGTCTGGTCCGCTGCCGGAATCGTGCCGGAGGATGGCGTGCCGCCGGTCAGGCGCTCGATGGCACGGCGTACGGAATCCCGCGCGTTGCGTTCCTGTAACGCCTTGGACAACGGTGCGGCGGCCCCCGAATGCCGGATCAGAGCTTCCGGATCAGGCAGCACGATCGGATCGTCCCACGACCCTTGCACGATAAAAGGCAGCTCGAAGGGCGTCGCACCCGGCCGTGCCGGCGCCACAAGCGCAGCCGTACCCTTCAGATCAAGCTCGCGCTCAGGGACCGACGCCGTTCCGGCCAGCGCCAGCCTGACCGCCGCGCCGTCGATGGTCACGTCGTCGACGGTGACTGTGCCCTTCGCGATCTTGAGCGCGATGGAAATTTTCTCGTAGGGCGTGCGCCCGGAACGAAATTCGCCACCGCCTGAAAGCGGCCGTCGCTCGAGACGGCGCAACAACTGTTCGACATTGAGGCCTGCAAGCGCCCCGTTTGCTCCGGTCAAAGTAGCAGTACCGTCCAACGTCCGGGTCACAGCTAGCACGCTCTTGCCCGTGGCTTCGACGTTGAGCGACATGCTGCCTTTACCCTCAAGCCGCCGCAGGCCGAACAATTGCCCGAGGCACGTTTCAAGGTCCACGTCGGTGAATTGCAGCTGCGACTTCATCTCGACGCCCTGATCGGATTCGGCGAACGCCATCGAGCCTTTAATCACGCCGCCATAGGCTTGCGCCTCGCCGACAGTGACGACCAGGTGTCCGCCGCGCAGATTGGCCGCTATCGCGGTGCGGCCAACCTTGGCATTGGATATGACGACGTTCGCGGCAGACAGCCGCAGATCGAGGTCGAGACTCGCAAGGCCTTCAAGCGTGATGCTACCGCTGCTCCATGTGCGTTCATTGGTGGTCAGCAAACGGACGGTCGAAACATATGGGGTGAGGTCGAGCGTATCGGCCGCCAGCGTTCCCTGCAGAGTCTGGCGCCCGTCGGCGGCAAATGTGAGCACGCCCTCGGCACTATTGCCGTCGAGCTCGACGTTGACGGTCGACAGGCTGATTGTTCCAGCCACCACGTTGGTCCGCGCCTTGATTGCGAAACGGCCAAAGCCGCCACCGGGCGGCGGCTTTTGCCCGGCCCACACCAGCGCATTACGCAATGAAGCCGCATCCGCGGCGAGCGTGCCCTCGACCTTAAGAGTCGGCTTGAGGCTGATTGCGCCTTCAAATGCGGCCTTCACCGGCTTGCCAGAGACGCGCAGTTTCACACCGCTCCGGTTGCCCGCCAGCACCGACGGAAAGTCGGCGAGCGTCAAGCTGGCGTCCATCGGTGCGTCGCGCCAGATGAATCGCCCGGTGGCGCCAAAGCTCTTTGAAATCGAAGGCCATGCCAGCGAGAATTCGACACCGGACAGGGTTTCGGTGATCTTGCGCGCCTGGTCGCGGATCGCGATCGTGCCGCCCTCGATGCGCATTTCAGAAAACGCCGCGAGGCGTTGCGCCGCCGACTGGCTGCGTGTGAGGGCCTCAATCAATCCCGACCAGTTGGATTGGCCGTTCGGACTTACTTCTACCGAGATATTCGGCCGATCCAGTGAAACGTCGGCAATTTCGACGCGACCGAGCAACAACGGGAAAAACCGCAGGCGCGCGGTCAGCCGCTCGGCCACGAGTGCAGGCTGCTTGGCATCGCCGAGGATCACATCGTCGAAGCTGACGCTCCCGGTCGGAAACAGCGAGACGCTCGCCTTCCCGCGCAGGACAGGCTCGAGCCCGGTCACGCCGCGGATCTCGTCCAGGACCTGCTGGCGCACGGTATCGGCGGAAATGAAGTACCCGGCCGTGGCCAGAACGAGCAGTCCGCCCACGATCACGGCGAGCAGGGCAAGACCCAGGCGTTTAAAGCCGGCTGCGGCTGTCAAATGGAGGTTTCCGGTTGCTTCGGCTTCAGGCGCCGGCGGACTATAGCATCGGGCCCGCTAGGTCCAACCTTGGAGCGCCTCTGTGACCCTTTCATGGCTGGGGGGCTACTACCGGGCTGCCGTTGTGGGGTGGCCGCGCGCATCGGCAATTTCGGCGATCATTTTCTTGATGATGGCCTGTCCAAAAGAGCTGAAATCCTTGGCCTCGATGACGAAGCTGCCGGGGCCGCCAATGACATTGTCACGGTAGTACTTGGTGAGACCGCCGGCCGGATTGGTGTGCTCCGGATTCCAGGGAAGCGGCGTCTCGCTGAGAATCGCCAGGCCATTGATCGTGATGCCAAGGGCGAGCGCATCATCCCGCGCCGTGCCGATGTCGCGGCCGGCATTGTTCGTTCCGTCGCCTGAAACGTCGATCGTGCGCCGGTCGGCGCTGAAAGGCGCGCGCGCAAGTTCGGCGACCGCCGCATCGATGCCGCCGCTGATTGAAGTCCTGTCCGCGAAAGAGCGCGGCGATTCGAGCAGCCGGTCGCCGAAGACCTGTGCCGTTTTCGGCCCATCGATGACCATCCAGTCGATCACGACCTTCTGGCTGCCGAAGCCCGACCATTCGAGAAACAAGACAGCAATGCGCCCATGACGACCGGAGCGAATGGCATCGACGACCCGGGGATCGCCCATTGCGGCGGCGTAGCCTTCGCGTTGCAGCTGAAATTTCTGGCTGTCGACGCTGCGCGAAACGTCCGCTGCAAGAACCAGCAGCAGGTCGACCGGTTCTGCCGCGCGGACGGGAGCTATGGCGGGCGTATTGGCGAGCGCCAAGGCAAATGCAATGCAACGGAACAGGCGGCCCATGGCGGGAGCCTACCCGATTCCGGATTTATTGCGCCAGCACTCGCGTGGCAGGAAAAATCACTTCGGCGAGCGTGCCGTCATCGACCCGGCTGGTTATCCGGAAATATGCGTGATTTGCTTCCGCAAGGGCCTTGGTGATCGGCAGGCCGAGCCCGGTTCCACCGGAATCCCAGCGCGTGACCGTCGGGATCTGGCCGAACGGCTCGAGCGCGATCTGCAATTCCTTCTCGCTCATGCCGGAGCCGGTATCACGGACGCGCAGCACGACCTCATGGTCGTCGGTCTGTGCGGTGGAAATGATCACCTGTCCGCCCGCGCCGGTGAACTTGATCGAATTCGACAGCAAATTGAGCATGATCTGGCGCATCGCGCGCGCATCGGCAACGATTTGCGGCAGGTTGTGATGCAACGACGTGCGGATGATGACACGCTCCCGATTCGCCTGCTGCTGCATGATTGCCACGCACTGCTGCACGAGATCATTGAGGTTGACGCTCACAAAGGTGAGTTCGAGCTTTCCGGCCTCGACTTTGGAGAGATCGAGCAGATCGTTGACAAGAGAAATAAGATGCCCGCCCGAGGCGTGTATGTCCTTGAGATATTGCCGGTAGCGTTCGCTGCCGATCGGGCCAAAGCGTTCGTCCATCATCACTTCGGAAAATCCTATGATGGCATTGAGCGGTGTACGAATCTCATGGCTGATCTTGGCAAGAAACTCGGACTTCGCCGTGGACGCCTTCTCGGCTGAGCGTCTGGCGTTGATCAATTCTTCCTCGATGCGCTTCCAGGCGGTGACGTCGCGCAACACCGCGCAAAGTTTTTCACCGCCTTCGATGCGTCCGATCGTGATATGCAGCGGAACAAGACCGCCCTGGCGCACACGGCCGATTGCTTCGTGGCCGGCGCCGAGTGAATCGACGCCGTCGCGCCGCGACAGCCGCTCGAGATGCTCGAGCACTGGGCGGCGGGATTCCGGAACCAGCAGGTCGCCGAGTGAAAGTGTCTCCAGCTCGCCGGCATCGTAACCGAAAAGTGCCTGCGCGCTGCGATTGCCGGAGAGCACGCGGCCGTTGCCATTCAGGATCAATACTCCGTCGGTCGCGGTGTCCAGAATTGCCCTGAGTTCGCGGATCTCCTCGTTGGCCGGCTGCGGCGGCTCGGACTGCCGGTCTGCGGCGGCCGATTGCGTCTCGATCATCAGGGCGAGAGCGCTTTCCCCGCTCCAGGTCACGCTGAACAGACGCCCTTCAACAGGCTTCTGCTTGCGGTTGCTCGTGGCGATTGTCAGCATCTTCGCGCCGCTGGCTTCTTTTGCAGTTGCTCCCCTCTTGGGTTCGATGAAGAGAGAGTCGAGACCGCCGGCTTCGGCGAGCTCATCGAGTGTCGCGTATCCAGTCCAGTCGAGGAAAGCGCGGTTCGTGTAAATCAGGCTGTTGTGGCGATAGATCAAAATGCCGGTCGGCAGGCGGTCGAAGATCGAACGATCTTCCAGCGTGTCGCGCGCTGAACCAGGTGCTGGCGATGGGGCCTGAATCGGGGCTGCGGCTGGCCCGGGCGCGGCTTCAGGTGGACCAGATGCGCTCGTCGCTTTGCCCGAGGCCTTGCGCAGACGGTTGCTGAGCTCGCGCGCGAGTTCCTGAAAGGCGCTGTGCTCTTTGGGACTGAGCGCTGGCCCCGCCGGTGCGGGGGACGACGCTGGAAAGGGCAGCACTTTGGCGGGTTCGCTCGGCGTGACCGAGCCTTGCGCGAGTTTTCGGCTCCGCAGGTCTCTGAGTCGTTCCACGTCCCGACACAAGCCAAAGCCGCGAAATCCGCCAAAACGGCGCTCGCTGTCGAACGTTGGCAGGCCCGACATCTCAATCGGGAGAGGCTGGTCGAACCCGTCGATCGGCCAGGCCGTCACGATGCCGCTGAAGGTCTCGTGCCTCGACAGCGCGTGTGCGATCTCTCCAGATGGATCCAGCGCCAGCGTCTGGGCGATCTCGGTCCAGCTCTGACCGAGCACCGCAGCAGATTTCGAACCCAGCAGGTCAATGAATTCCTGGCTTGTAAGCGTAAAGTGCGTTTCGGCGTCGGTCTGCCAGACGAAACGGAACGGGCGTGGTGGCTGCTGCGGCTCCGCGGGATTTGATACTTTTGCGCTATCCGAAACGGCGTTCGTTCGCACGGCGGCCGGTTCGGTGAAGGCAACGAGCAATGCAAAGGTCGAGCCTGCACCGAGCTTGATCATCGTGATATGACCAGCCTTGATCTCCCCTTCCGCCACATCGTTCAGACTGGCTTCTCGCGCGAGCTTCTCGGCGCCGAGTGCGACGAGATCGCGCCGGTTTCCCATCCGCTCGATGGCCGCAGACTGAGCGGCGATGATCTCGCCATCGCTCGTGAAGATTGCAGCGGCCGGGCCGAAATCGTGCAGCAACCGTGTTGCACGATCGGGGAGGGCGAGAGTTTTCCCGGCGCGTTCGGCGGAGACGATCAGGATCGCGGCGCTATTGTCGGCCAGCGTTACACGCGAACACAGGCAGACGAGGGTTGCACCAATGGTCGCCCCGAAGCCGCGCAGCCTCTCGAGCCGAGGCGTCCCGCCTGGCGGGAGCGTGCTCGACAGGCGAGCGACCTGAACCGATGCCGAATGATTTGCATCGAAGCGCAACGGCGCGACATCGCCTGGCGAGGCCGCGTCGAAGATCGCCGCGCCTGCGGGGTTGGCCCAAAGGATGCGATCGGCATCCGGGCTCCAAAGCCAGACCGGCGCAGGAGCGAGCGCGTGCGCCGCAAGTCGCGAGTCACGGAGAATTGCAATCTGCGGCTTCGGATCCGTCATCGCGGTGTCGCAACAATACGGGTAATAAAGACTTAATACGGCTGGCTGCGATGTGCGTCCACGCGCCGTAGGGCGTCATCCAACGCCAAGCGCCGATAGCGTAAACGCCGCCAGGTTCCAACTCTGGCAGGCAAGCGACACCGGACTAAATAGGGTTAAGACCGGCGCCAAATGGCGGCGGAGAAAATGGCTGACCCAAGGTGCAACGACACTGTCGGGACAGCGCCCGCAACACGGTATCCGGCCACCGCCGCGGGGAGACCATCTGCGGCTATTTGTGCAATGCAATATTTTTTATTGCAATGCACCAAAACTAAGAGTACAACGCTTCTACGTTCCGTCAGGCATTTGTTTGTTCATGCGTCGGCCGGCGGATTTGCATTTGTGCGGACCTGTTTGCGGAGGGCGAACGGTCCGGGATCGAGGGACCCTCCCTAGTCAAGGATGATTGCTATGGCCGAAACCACTTCCGCCACCACGTCAAAAGGCAAGGCAAAACCGGTCGCAGTCGGTGCAACCGGCGTTGAATTGCCGAAGTTCGAAATGCCCCGCTTTGAAATGCCGAAATTCGAAATCCCGACCGCGGTCCGGGAGTTTGCCGAAAAAGGCATCGCCCAGGCCCGCGAGAACTACGAGAAGGTCAAGACCGCCGCGGAAGAGGCGACCGATGTCTTCGAGGACACCTATTCGACGGCCACAAAGGGCTGTGCGAGCTACGGCCTCAAGGTCATCGAGACCACGCGCGCCAACAGCGACGCTGCTTTCGATCTGATGAGCGACGTGATGAACGCCAAGTCGTATTCGGAAGTTGTCGAGCTTTACAGCGCCTATCTGCGCAAGCAGTTCGATACGTTCGTCTCGCAAGCCAAGGATCTTTCCGAGCACGCGCAGAAAGTGGCGACCGAAACCGCCGAACCGATCAAAGGTGCCTTCAACAGTGCCCTGAACAAGGCGGCCTGAGACTCGCGCCGTTCCTGAACGACTGTCATTGTTAAAAGCCCGGACCGAAGTGTCCGGGCTTTTGTTTGCCAATTGGCCGGGAACGCTTGCCAAAAAGGCGGGCGGCACCTAGGTTCCGGCCGCTTGGATCGGCTTCGATAAAAGCCGACAGCCTGTGCAGGCGTAGCTCAGTTGGTTAGAGCGCTGGTCTGTGGAACCAGAGGTCGGTGGTTCAAGTCCACCCGCCTGTACCACTTCCTCGATGTGCGTGAAAAGAAAAACGCCGGCGTGATGCGCCGGCGTCTTCCGTTTGAGGGTTCTTCGCGGATCTAGCGCGAACTGACGCGGCCGTTGCCGTTGCTGCGCGGATAGGTCGGTATTGCACGCGGCGGATAGGGGCGCCCCTGCGGACCACTGAAGAGCCAGCCGAAGAAATCCGAGCCGCCGCCGTAACTGTAGCCGCCGCTCGGCCCGCCGTACATTCCGACCGGTGCGCGAACCGGCTTGGACGACGTGTTGGGAGCGCGCTCGATCCCGATGTCGGCGACCTTGCGCTCGCTGCTCTTGAGGATCGCGAGCATCTTGGCGTCACGGCTGTAAACGTCTTCGCGCAGTTGCAACTTGCCGGCATCATCCACGAATGCGGTCTGATAGGTCAGATGCACCGGGATGAATTTCGGGAAGTTGATGTTGATTTCACTGCTGCCGAACATGCTTTCAAGCCTTGCTTCGGTGTAACGCTCCTTCGGCAACACCAGCGACAGCAGCTTCTCGCCATATGTCAGCGGATTTTGCACGCGCATGCAGCCGTGGCTGTAGGCGCGCTTCTCGCGCGCGAACAGGTACTTGTCCGGCGTATCGTGCTGATAGACGAGGAACTTGTTCGGGAAGTTGAAACGGATGCGGCCAAGCGCGTTGCCGGCGCCTGGCGGTTGCGAAATGCGAATCGTGCCGTCCGCATCCTGCGACACCTTGAGCCCGATGCGTTCCAGCGCCTGCGGATCCGCCTCGAGAGCCGGCAGGTATTCTTTTTCAATGATGGACGGCGGCACGTTCCAGGTCGGATTGACCGTGATGAACTTCATCTCGGCGCTGACCATCGGCGTCGCCAGGTTCGGCTTACCAACCACGATCCTGGTGTGCCAGTACACCTTGCCGTCGTTGTAGAGCGACAGCGTGTAGTCGGGCACGTTCACGATGACATGCGGATTGCCGAGATCGCGCGGCAGCCAGCGCCAGCGCTCCATGTTCACCAGGATGGTGTCGATAGGATTGTGGCTCGGCCGACGTACTTCCTTTTGCTCGCCATTGAGTGCGCGCGTCGTGTTCGGGCCGAGATTGCCGTCGACTTCCAGTTCGCTTTCCGTCTGGAACGTTTTCACAGCATCACGGACCGCGTCGTCGTAAAGCGAATTGTCCTTGTCACCGGCAATGTCGAGACGCTTGCGCAGCGCCACGACGCGCGCGTCTTTCATGCCCGGGCGCAGGATCTTCCCATCGGGGACATGGACGCGCGGCTTGTCGGGCTTTGCTTCCGTCTTCGGGGTGGCGTCGATCGCGCCCTTGCGCAGTTCTGCGAGCTTGTCCCTCAGCGCCTTGAATTCCGGCTGGGGCGGATTGTAGCTGTCGAGAACCTTGCCGGCGTCGCTGCCCTCCGCGAGCTTTGCCAGAACGCTCGCTGGCTCAGGC
>Ga0081455_10003622_pt1 | contig 17701 bp, 18 predicted proteins | sample TabmetS3T2R1_FD_70207 | JGI IMG/M metagenome (GOLD analysis project Ga0081455, IMG submission 70207) | Tabebuia heterophylla rhizosphere microbial communities from the University of Puerto Rico - S3T2R1 | ecosystem: Host-associated > Plants > Roots > Rhizosphere ...
CTCACAGATTGATTTGAACCATTCACCGGAAAGTTACCTTGACTTGCACTAGATTTTGCCGCAAATGAATAAGTCCATGTATTAGCGGATATCGAAGACATATTCAATGGGGCAGAGACAAAGCGAGTAACATAGACATCAATGCCTGATGTGGTACTAGTACCAGCGCGTGCTATCGAGGCCTGACTTGTTCCTATTGTGGTATTCATCGTTCTGTTAGTTGTTTGTGAATTTTCTAGATTGAATTCTGCCGTTAAAGAGGATTGTTCTGCAGTTGGAAGGCCTGATAAACCACTGGTTGTTGCATGGAAATAAAAGCGTGTTGGACCTGCTGGAGATACTACAATGTTATATTTGTGAATAGAGGTTTGTGTAGTATTGGCAAGAAGATTATATTTTTGAATCGATGTCTGCAAAATATTTGCAGCAAGATTATATTTTTGGATTGATGTTTGTGCAATATTCTTTAACAGATTATATTTGTGAATTGAAGTCTGACTTACAGTTGTAGTTGTTAGTCCAATATTATATTTCTGGATTGAAGTTACTGTTACAGTATTGAGAATATTATATTTCTGCTTGGAGTTCTGATTAATAGTCGCTGCTACATCGACAAGAAAGTTCTCTGGAACAAAGTTATCATTGGCAAAGTTTGGTTGTGCAGATGATTGGATATCATATTTCTGGATTGAAGTTGCACTAACATTTCTTAATATGTTATATTTTTGAACTGAAGTTTGGCTGACTTGAATAAGGCCAAGAATATCATATTTCTGGATTGATGTTTGAGTAAGCGAAGTTAAGGCTACAATGTTATATTTTTGAATGGAAGTTTGTCGTACGGTTGGTACAATGTCTATGCTAACGGATTGGGCAAATCCAGTATAAGATATAATTTTGGCTTCTGTTGAATCTGCAGCGACAGTCTCATCATATGCTTCTAAAAGGACATTATCAAAATTCAGGATAACATTAGAACTCTCATTAAGCAGTAGGCTCATTGTCCTCGCTGTGAATGATTTGGTATCTTGCGAGAGATTGCTGTTCTTGTATACGACATCCATCTCTAGTGTTATGTCGCGGCTGTTTGCCTCTATTCTCTTGGTAGCAATCTCTGATGCATTTGGGGCTAGAACATGCAATCTTTGGGGATTATGATTTATTGTTACAGAAAAATGGCGAATATCATATGATTGTGAATTGAATGTAAGAGGATTTGATCCCGTCGTTACCGCTGACCAAGGAGCAGTCGTTATATCGCTGGCAAATATAGGCGTCCCTGCAAGGCCATGACTTGTTGACCAATCGCTAATAGTAAGTGCGCTCCATTGCGATTCTATCATTACGGGCGCTCCATCATCGACGGTAATCGTTACAGATTCTATAGAGCAGCCTGTAGCAATTTGATACATCTCCGTTAGAGTGCCAGCATTATTATGCTGCTGACTCATCAGGAAAGTAAAGGAATCCTCCCTGTCGTATAGCACCGCTTCGGTAACAAGGGCAATCATCGCCTCTAGTAAAGTGCCATCGATAGGCGAATAATTAATTGAAAAGCCATAATCTATTGGCGATGAAATTGTCCTTGTGAGGTCGGCATTACCAAGTTTACGATATTTTATATCCCCTGTTTGTACTATCGGTACGAATTCTTTTGTGGGCAGGATACTGAATGTCGGTGATGACGGCGTACTGCCTTTTGTTGTTTCTTTAACCCATTGGGGAGGCTTGATTACTTTGAGGCTTGTAGTAATTGAATAAGTACTCAATCACGTAATTGTACCCCTTGTATACATGTTACCGGCTTCCGTCGCTGTGAGTATTTTACCAGTCCAAAATACAAAGTTATCCATGTAGCCCGTGAAGCGTTTATCTGGAAGATTAGGCAATCCTCCAAGGTACATATTTGCATCTGTCGTATAAGGTGCTGTATACGTATCTGCGGGCGTTGATGACGTGCTACTATTATTCAGATAAATAACAAGGGCATTCGTTGTTGGGTTGTATGTGAATATGATAAGATTCCAAGTATCAGTAGTTATTGCTGCCGATGATACGAGTTTTGTAATAGTACCTGCTTCATTAACAAAGACATAGATTTTGCTATCTGCTGGTTTTATCAGAATAGCATAATGGTTTGATGCATCTATTCTTCTGTAAAAGAGGGTGCGCCATGTCTCACTTGCTATCTGTGTCAAGTCTGTAGGATAGAACCAGATTGATACAGATGTATTAGCGGATATGTTAAACGCGGCATTAGAATCGTAATATACAAAACCCTCCTGATCTATTGCCGTAGTACCAGGTACATTTAACTCAACTGAGTTAGAGCGCATGAATTGATTCTGGTGTGTTATTGTTGTAGGATGATAATATGGAGACCATGCAATATGCTTCCAATGTCCGTGATAATAGGCTGTTTTTGCTTCGTTATCATCTAGCGGAACACGGTGCATTGTGGCATCAAATGTGCTTGCTGATGCTGCAGAGCCTTCCTTACCTCCAGCGTCGTCGAATGTAGCATATGCGGCTACTGTGGCCTCTGTCTCTTCGTTAATTGTAGAGGGAGCACTGTTACTATAAACGCGAGCATTTCCAGCAGCATTTACCTTACTAAACTGGGTTGATTGAAATTGAAATGTTAACTCCTGTACTACTGTTGGCTGTGCTAACGGAGTGAATGTCGTACCACTGCCAACCGTTTCTAAATTCTTTAGACGGCTGCGATGACGGCTAAAAGAGTGTGCAAAACTTTTTGTAGTATATGCTGATGTTCCAGTCATTACCTAATTATCACACATCTCCAAATGCAACCATATCTATGACAATGCCAAGAGAAAAGGAATCGACATTGATTGTATGAGCATAGCCATTACCGCCAAAATCATGAATTGCGAGCATGATTCCACTTGTTGAAGCATCAAAAATACCTACCTGATGCATTGTGGCAGTTGCGATTGTTGTGGCATAAGAGGAGAATACACGTAATGAACACCCTTTGATATCTTGAAAACCGGTTGTTGTAGAGTCTTGTCTAGAACCGGTTTCTGTTGTCAATGCCGTACTATATGGAGTAGGTGTACCTGCCGCCGTGCCACGTCCTACCCATTTAAAGACGCCTGACGCTGTAGCAAGGTATATCTTCAATAACTTGTTGAGGCCCTGCATTGTCACCATATCTTCACCTGACTGTACTTCTAATGGATCAACTTTCAACCAATCGTGACCTAATTCTGCTGTAGCATTATGATGATCATTATCCCCCCTTCTCTGCATTAATTTTATCATATTATCTGCTAGTTGAGAATATTCTCGCTCGAATTGGGGTTTACCATGCATAGAAACAAGTCGCTTTGTATATTCTTCTATCTTTTTTGTATCTGAGGCCGACCAACCTATGATGTAATGTTTATCCTGAACTGAGATTTTACTCATTTAATATGATCCTCTTTTAATTCCTGTTGTACTAACTGATAACCTTCTCAAACCTAATGCATCGTCCTGTCCTTTTCCTTGTTCAAAACTATATTGAACTGATGAGATAACACCTGTTTGTATTGGCCCATTCTGTGTGCCGACATTAGTCATACTATCGACATGTGCGACAATATCACCGGCTTTTGGTAATTTATTGCACATTGATACTGAAGGGAAGCCAAATGTGAATCTTGGTTTCGCGGCAAAATATAATTTGTTAAACAAATATTCGTTTAATGTCTGTGCTTTTTTGATATGCGTGGGTATTTCAGTCATAATTCGTTCAACGACGCCTATTCTACCCGACATATTACGATCGTGTGCTATAGCAAAGACAGGATCGGCGTCAATTGTTGCCTGCGAAGCACCACCTCCGCCACATTCTTCAGATATAATATCACCAAAATCGAAATACACACCGCAGAGGGGACCATCATATGTACTTGTATAACCATTGTATGTAGGTGAGTCCCAAGTCCCTTGTGTATTTTGGCGACTGGCCAGCGGATAATGGTCTGCGGCAGCAACAAAAGTCCTATTCCACGCTAAATAATGCGCATCAGGATTAAGACCTTTTTGACTATTGTTAGGGGCCATTACGGCAAGATAATATACCGTGCCAACAGTAAGACCACTTACTCCGGGAGTGTCCTTTTCTAAACCTAATGCCCAACCGGTTGCAGTAAATTCAGGAAATGCTTTGCCAGGTGTCCTGTCCTTATACAGGGTCATATTAGAACCGATTTGACTGCCAGGGGAACCAAGAAGAGTGGGTCTAGTCCATATCTGAGCAGTCATATGACTTGACGCAGACATATCACCATAATTATCGACTTTAATGCGGAGTTTGTTCATGTCAGTTTTTGATGCTTTAAATTGAGCGGCCCAAGTCAGATCGTCTCCTATGGCATAAGCATTACGGTCAGCATCCATAAACATGACATCATTATTTATCGATGTTGCGGGTGTTTCTGTTGTTGGCAGTTCGGTTTCAGGACATGGTTCGCCTGTTCCTCCTGAGCCTATCGAACCTATCAACCTAGAGCCAGAATCAGGATAATCATATGATATGTTATATTGGTATGGTTCTAATGGATACATTGTATAATCAGCATCGTCTGCTGTCTGATTCATCTGATTTGTTATAAGAAAAATGCCTGTCGCAGATGTAACAAGATCGTTTGTATATAACATGAGTTGGTCATCTGATGGATTTAACATTACAAGACCATTTGAGAATTCTAGGATTGAATTAATGGCATCATTAAGAGTAACGAGTTGAGCATCAAGGCGGGGAATCCATTCGACAATAGGCGATGACGATATATTGGCTGTCTTGAAGATAGAATATAACTGCGTGTCATCATTTGATTTTATATAATGTGAATCTGTAGTTAGCAGATCGTTTATGAGATTATTTGTGAACATTGTACTATCGGTACGGTTGTAATCACTGCCTGTAAGTGACGATTCTTTAATCGTATTTAGCACGCGTTCATTTAGTCGAACAAGATAGGAATATCCATTTAAGACAAGATTTCTTCCAGATGTGGCATAGATATTCTGATCTGTTCCTCTTACAAGACCTTTAAATGCTGGTTGCCAGGTTGAGCCATCTTTACTGCATTCGATAAAGACTCTATTGCCACGCATATAGGTATCTGGATCTAGACTTGATGCGTTATCCTCTATCTCTATCGAGAAGAAACCAACATTAACCGTTTCTGAGTCAAAGTTAAGTGAAACAGGCTTTGTATCTACGCCTACGTCTGTGAATGCGTTATATGTGTATAGTGACGATGAATAAGTGCTATCTGAAAAGGCATAGATGCGTATTCTTGGTTTTAGGGGGGCCCAATATGTGCTAGAAGAGGTATATGTTACCAATTTTGCTAACGATCTCCATAACTCTTTGTTCCAATGTATTTCTGGGATACATTAGCCATTCTTTGGCCATCGACGATTAGATTGGCTTGCATTATACCTCCTGCTCCTCCTCCTGTTCTTGGGCCACTCAGGAATTTTTCCAAGAGTCCAAGAACTCTACCGAGGTCTCCTCCTCCTCCTGTACCCGCGCGCGCTCCTCTCCTCATTGGCATAACACTAACCATCTCGGATCCTTTCTCGCCTGCCATAAAGAGAGTTGGCCTTTTAACGATACTAGGACCAAAGCCTTTTGCTGCTGCTGTTACATCGACATTAACTTTTGGAGGTGTGGGCTTTAGATTGATGAGTGTTGAATATTGCCTTGTGGCTGCGGCATATTTAGCCTCGGCATCTGCGAGCGCTCGTGCCTGTGCAGAACGTGCTGAACCAGTCGCCTTTGGATCTGCGGCTGCCGCAGCAGAAGTCTTCCGCGCTTTTACGACGTCATCGGCTGTTTTTCGTATTATCGACCGCATTTCCTCAATAAGACGATTCCACTTCTGAAATTCGAGTTGATATTTTTCTTCCTCAACTCTTTGGGATTCCGTTTTAACTTCTGCTGCTATAGATTTTACTGCACCCATCATTACACTAGAGACCATGTTCTCGATTCCTGAAATAAAATTCCCTCCGGCAGCAGCATGAGGGTGTAACGCTGTCCCTGGACTTGTACTCGTATGTTTACCTAGTGGAGTAACATTAACCATCTCAGGCTGAAAACCTTCACCTACCCTAATGTTTGTTGGACGAGAAATAACCTCTGACATTCCGGTTCTTGCGAATCGACTTCTTAATCCTCCTATATTTGGAAGGTTACCGGTTGCGCCTCCTGTAACACTAACCCTAATAGTTGCATCCTTATCCTTTATTCCCTCTAAACTCGACTTGACCTGATTGATTGTAGATGTGGCCTGATCATTAGCACTTAATGTTACAGTTCCTTTCATATCCAGGTTAGGTTTTGCGCCGCCGCCAAATACCTGGTCAAGAACCGAACCCTGAGGCCAAATATTGTGTACTGCCCAAGTGACTGTAGCGAGTGCATCTATTGCAATTTTCTTTAATCCATCAGGAATAGTTACAGTAAAGGCCTCCCAGGTTTGGTTTACGGCCCAGGTAACTGAAGCCTGTGCATCTACGGCTATCGCCTTCAATGCCTCAGGAACTGTTACAGTAAAGAGACCCCAAGTTTGCTGTACTGCCCATTTAACAGCAGCCACCGAATTAAGTGCCAATCCCTTTAATGCATCAGGAACCGTGATCGTAAAGAAACCCCAAACTTGATTTACTGCCCATGTGACTGCAGCGACAGAATTAAGCGCTAACCCTTTTAGTGCTTCGGGTACGGTAATGGTAAAGAATTGCCAAACTTGTTGTACCGCCCAAGTAATAGCAGCAACTGAATCATGCGCTAAGCCTTTTAATGCATCGGGAACTGTCACCGTAAAGAATTGCCATACCTGTTGGACAACCCAACTAATAGCAGCAATAGAATCACGTGCTAACCCTTTCAATGCTTCGGGTACGGTGACAGTAAAGAATTGCCAAATCTGTTGTACTACCCAAGTGACTGCAGCGATTGAGTCACGTACTAAGCCTTTCAATGCTTCAGGCACCGTAACAGTGAAAAATTGCCATACTTGCTGAACGGCCCAACTAATTGCAGCAACTGATTCTTGTGCGAATCCTTTCAGCGCGTCTGGTACAGTGACCGTGAAGAACTCCCAGATTTGTTTTACTGCCCATTGAATGGTAGCAACTGCATCATAAACAAAATCCTTTACTTCCGGAGGTAATGAATCAATGAACTGTTGAATAGGCGGCCAAATATTGTCAACGGCCCATTTGAATGTCGCTGTAGCAGCAACCTGAACACCTTTACCAATATCACCAAATGTCTTTGTTAATTGTGGAAGTGCAGCACCGGCGAGAGAGAACTTTTCTAATGCCTTTGTATCTTTCTCTACTTGTTTAGCAAACTTAGGATCTGCCATTCGTGCCGCAGCCAATTCTTCTGAGGCTATAACTGCTCCTCCAACAGCCGCACCTACTAGACCAGCCGCTCCTGCAACCTTACCTAATGTCTTTGCCATAGGAGGACCTTTATCGATCATGTTCTGGGCGGATTCTATCCATGGTATAAACATGCCCGCACCTGCGGCTATCTGACCGGCATTCTTCGCATATTGAATACCCTGTCTTTCGTGATCTTTACGATTTTCATTTACTGCTAATGAGTTTCTTTCGAGTGCTATGGTTTCGGCTTCTCTTGCATCAGCGAGATCGTCTTGGAGTTCTGCAATGCTTTTCATGGAGCCGCCTGCTGCTTTGTAGACCTTGGGGATAGTACGCATTTCGCCGTTGGCGTTTCTAACTTGGATCTCTGTATCACCCCACATTTGTACAAATTGTTCACCTGCCGGAATCTGCAATTCCATTTGTTGCGTTGTACCTTTCATTGCGTCAGCAAGTGCCTTCTCGGCTTTCTGTCGCTTCTCTGTCGCCTCTGATGCTTTACGACCTGTTCGGGCTACTGTAAGATCGGATTTGGCAAGGTCATCGGCCGCATCTACTAATCCAAATATACCACTAGTAACAAGACCAATTCCGGCTACAGCCGTACCTATAGCCTTGAATCCTTTTGATGCATTGCTTGCTTCTTTTCCTGCTTTATCTGCTGCAGTTCCAACCTTTTCAAATTCCTGCTCTGCTTGATCTGCTCCTGAAACTTGAATATCAATTTTAAGATCAGCCATAGATATTTTTCACTTAATTATATCGTATCAAGAAATGATTCTATACTTCGTTCCAGTGTACCAGGAAGTTCGTTTGTTACATAATCATCTATAGGTTCAGCAAAGAAGGGTTGAGCGTCCATTTTGTAGGTACCCTCATCAACATAACTAGCATAATCCTCTGATGCTTCAGCGTGGATTTCGGTACCGCTTGCAGTTACAGAGATTGATCCCTGTAACGCTCCAGTATCGACAGGACATAGACCCGTTGTTTTCGCGTTTATCTCATTGGCTGCGTCGCTCATACCAATGTTAATGCTGTTTGCAAATCCCTCTGAAACTAAGGCCGCCTGGAGTTCGGAAAATCCACTAACTGTTATCGTTACATTTAGCATTTAATAATGAATCATAAGTCAAGTGATAAGAGTATAAAGAAAAGACTATCTACCCGAGTATATACTCATCAAAATTAGATAACAAGATATGGCAATCGTAGACGGCGTTCAAGACAAGAAAGACACGATAGGAGGAGGAGAGGAAGCAGAAAATAAACAGAGTTATAGTCAAACCGTCAGAGCAGTAGCCCAAAAAGGTATCTATGAATTTGAATATGTTGACGGTCCAAATTCAGGTAAGAAAGTAACATTAGACCGACAGAAAATAAGTGTTAGAAAAATGACAGAATTAGAAAGAATAAGGGGAGAATATAATAATCTTGTTACGAGTCTAAGTAGTGGCGATGGAAGCGCCGCTAATAATACAAATAAAGAAAGTAGTAGATTAACTGCTGCCGATAAACTTACAGAAATTTATGTTAAATGTGCAGAATATTATTTCCATATCGAAAAAGATGATTTCATTCTAATGGATTGGGATACTGCGAGAGTAAATATTGATGCTGCCGCTAGCGTCTCGGTATTTGGTCGCCCAAATTCTCCATAGGCCTCAAAGAGATATTTCTTTGGGGTGCTAATATTCAAAGAACAGAGTTAACTGAGGAAGATCTCGATTGTCTAAGAGATTGGGAGAATTATACATTGTTCGGCAAATTACCATATGAATTAGGATATACTTCAGAACCCTGTCATGAAGATATTGAAGGACTCAAGACAATGAAGAAATGGATGCAGACAAGAGAAGAAAGAGAGCGAAAAAAGGAGGAGATGAAACGGCGCACACAAGAAAAAGTAAAGCGTATGAGTGGCCGATCTTCTAGCGTTAGTTAGTTAGTTAGTTGATGCTTACTGCTTTAGCATATCCGCTATAAGAAACGACTTTAGCCTCTGTTGATTCTGCGCTAACTGTTTCATCGTATTCTTCTATTGCGGCCTCTGTAAATGTTAATGTCGTTGGTCCTACTGAGTTAAGTTGGAATGACATAGTTCTTGGTGTGTGCGATTTGGCGTCTGCCTGCAACGTGGTATCTTTCCATACGACATCCATAGTAAAGGTGATTTCTCTAATTGTTGCCTGAACCCAGGTTGTAGCAGTCTGCCCAACCACCTGCACCCTATCGGGATTCTGGTTTACAGTAACACTAAAGTTTCTGACATCATAAGTCTGAGAGTTCCATGTTAGAGGGTTCGTTCCGGTGGTAACGGTGCTCCAGGGAGTCAGTGTCAAAGGTGTGGCATAAGTCGGAGTGGTCAAACCAGAGGTCGTACTCCAATCCGAGAGAGTTGAAGCAATCCAATCACTATCAACAGTAACAACCTCTCCAGAGTTTACGGTAATTGTAACAGTGTCAACGCTGCAACCTCTGGCTACCTGATACATCTCCGTTAGCGTACCCGCATTATTGTGATTTTGTGAAATCAGAAATGTATAAGAATTGTCTCTGTTCTGCGTGCCTGTAAGATTAATCATAGCACCTAATAACGTGGAATCGACAGGAGCGTATGACAGAGAAAAGTCATAAACTTCTCTGACCTTGATACCCTTATACAAGTCGGGTGAACCAAGTTTTCGATACTTAATATTTTCAATGCTAGGGACAGGACCAAACTCTTGAGTAGGAATAGCCGCGAAGGCTGGAGCGACCGGAGTCACTCCACGCGTGGTTTCTTTCACCCATTGAAGTTCCTTGACGACCTGTAAACTTGTGGTAATTGGATACGACACTTTCTAATATCGAATGAAAAAGCCTTGCGTAGGCGAATGAGAAGTATTTAGTTACTCGTTTAGTTCTTGCCAATCATTGTAAGCAAGGGTCGCATTATAATGATTCATTGGTCTACATGTGCGATCATGCATCAGATAAATGCCGCCTATTATTCGTCCTGAGTCTGTCGCTCCTTTGTAGCATATCATCTCCTCTTCGCGTAGAATCCAGTAATGACGTTTCCAGTACTTTAGCGAGCCAGGACGATAGAAAAGCCTCGGTCTAGGCCCTCTGTACATTGCGACAATACCCTCCATTTGAATATCAAATAATTGATGTGGCAGATCCAGGGACATAACAAATTCTAATTGCTTTCTGAATTCTGCCCAGTCTGCATTTCTTGCTACAAATTCATCTGAATCCATAACAAGGAGCCAATCGCATCCTTGGTCTGCTGCTACCTTCAGATACATATTACGACTTTCAATCTGAGATGTGCGTACTCGTGATTCTCCTTCTTTCTCCCCTGCTGCAGTATTTACAACGCCTACAGCGATAGGAGGAAGTACAAGTTTAACGCGATCTGCAGGACACTTCGCAATGACATCTTGTGTTTGTTTAAGTGCCTCTTCCTCTGTCGGATCTGCCAGCAAATTAAAATGTTCAAATCGGCTATGTACCACAATAGCAAGGTCTATTGTATTCGGGAGATCTAAGCGCAAAGATGCAAGCGCACGATAAAGGCCTTGCGAATCTGCATATTCTACAATACCGGCGGCTATTTTCATTTTGCAAACTTTCGGGAGAGCATAGCCTTTATTCTTAACGGATAGTTACGGCGGCACTGCCCGCAAAAATATTCCCCACACCTACCGCACCAGGTGATACCTTGCATCTTACCGCATAAAACACAGCGTGGTATTCCTTCATTATCCTTATGAAAAAAATATTCAGTCATTAATATAAGAGTCTGAAACCTGGTTTGTAGTATATGGTTTTAGGAGATGTAGGCCGTGCTCGTAGACTTGCAGGAAATCCGTCTACAACAAATGTATCTGATGCTGATATTACACAAGGTTTAACGTATGGTACGTCAAGGGTTATTTCATTTTCAGGTAAGAGTGATTGGGAGACTGATACGAGCAATACTGATTATCCAACTGCAGTTATGGCTGCAGAGTATTATGCCTCATCGATGATTAGAGATAGATTTCAGGATCAGGGAGATATTAGTAGAGAACATTTTTCCAGGGCAGAAAATATGCTTAGGGATATGGTAAATTCAATGTCATCTGGTATTACTGCAACAGCGGCGATAGCACAAGGAGCATATCGCTCATATCCACTTAATCAATCTGCTTCAGCATATAGGAGCATGTATTCACCTGGTCAGCAATTGGTAGGTGTAGCGGGTCCAAAGTGGTACATGTATACGATTATTTAGAGAAGAGAGATGCCTCAAGTAATCGCCGGAACAGCATCAGACCTAACAAAGACCGTCTCTCAACTAGTAAAAGAACTCCTAGAAAATAATTGGCCCACATCTGCTTATGATCCTCTGAAGTCTGCAATTGGTTTTGGGCTAGGAACTTGGGACGACTATGGCGATATTGATATTCATGTTCAATCTGAAAGAGGCCAATCAAAGCCTTTCTTCATAGGTTGGAAGTATAGCATGATAGTAGATCCAGTTCTTATTCATCTGTATGTCAAATCAAATACAGAAGAGATTCCGTCCAATATGGGAAATGCTCAGAGAAAGATAGAAGAAATCATTAAAGATAATGCATCCTCTCTAGGACAGGGCATTCAAATATTACGGTTTGATGGTTGGGATAGAATCTTTGAAGATAATAATTTACAGAGTGTTTGGCATGCTACCGGTAGAGCATCAGCGATATATTGGAAAGTAAAAATTTAGCGGTGACGTTTAACTACTGTCACCTTTTGCTTTTTGCTGCTGCTATTACTGCTGCTACTATTCGTTTTTCCTATTTTCTTAGGCGGTAATCTGCTGTTAGTGGTTCGTTGGTGCTGCTGTTTTTTTTTATTTCTGTTTCCTTGAAGGCTTTCTCTGTTTGTTTTGCTTCTTTCTTTTCTGCTGCTGCTTCCTTTGCTTCTGCCGCCTTTGCCTGTCCTTCTGCTCCTGGTTCGACTATAGCCATATGAACAGTAACATTCGTATCTTCAAATGAGAAACGATAAACTCTGCTGCGGCCACTATCATCAGGTACTTTCGTTTTACATTCGTATGTAGGAAATGTTGCGTCTTTAACATCCTTGAATTCTAACTTATTCCCTTCGTCATCCTCTGCTGTTCCGCCAAGTAATTCGCTTGCAGGTACTAAACTGCCGTCATGTACTTTGACCATTTTAGTATGTTATGTGCGTAATACTATAAAAGATAATGGACATCGCTATCTTTGAAGTGACTGAAGAACAACCACCTAAAGCAACGGCAGAACCTAGCAAACCAGGAACTATAGATAAAATCAAGAATGCCATAGTTCCGCACACCGGAACAGCACCAGAAACATCAGAGGAGAAAGTGAGTGCTAATGCAAAGGTTGTTGTCCTTGGCTTATTTGCTTTAGTAGCATTTGTTGTGGGTATCTTTGCTTGGGTAAGTGTTGCTTCAGATGGAACGCTATCAGATGCAATGATAGCAGTATTTACGGCTGCCGTGACGGGCATACTAACATTAGGTGGCACAATGGTACAACAATTATGGGGTAAATAACTGAGTAAATAATTATCATCCTTAGGCTTTAAGCCATTATTCTTACGAAAACAAAATTGAGCGCAGAGGAAATTACTGGACAGTTTATCGTCGATCAGGCTGTATTCTATCTCGCTTTAGTCATTAGTGTAGGAACGGTAATGGGCCTGGGATTTCAAGGCTTTAGGTGGCTGCGAAACAAACAACGAGAAGATGCAGACAGAGAGAAGCAGGCAATGAGCAAACTCATTGACGAACGTGCCGCCAACGTCAAGGAAATCATTGAGAATATGCGCAATGAAATGGCGCAGCACAAAGAACTAAACAATGTTCTTGTTAAGATAGAAGAACAGAAAGGACAATTGTTAAAACATGAGCATATCCTTGGCGATTTAAGTCAGATAGTAAAGGAGTTGAGGATTAAAGTAAATGGTCAGAATCACCAGCAGCAGCAGCACGAGCAAAAGCAGCAAGACAGCAGGCGTATCACTTAGTGTTAGCATTTTCCTAGTCTTTGCGGTAATTGGCGTCATATCAATGAACATAATACTAACCTACATCGCATTCAATCAAGGCCACATTAACAATGAAATACTAAGAGGAGTCAATAAGGCCACAAAACAGAACAGCGAACTTTTGAAGGGCCACGAGACCGCGACGGCGCAGGCTAGTGAGGTTCTCGAAGGGCTGGAGAACGCAACGGAACAGAATACTATCATACTCCGAGAAATCGAACAATTAACTAACGACATCTTTCTCATACAGAAAGCGCAAGTCCAATCAACTCAAGCAGCCCGAGAAATCATAGAAATCCTGCTGGCAGATAAGAATATCACGATTCCCGAAGAGTTGCGAAGGCAATTACTAATAGCGCCTGAAGCAGCGGCACCATCCTAACTTTCTTCTGCTGTTGCTGCTTTCTTATTTGTGCTTTGTGTTTGTTGTTTAGACGTTACTTTCTCATATGTGAATTGATTCTTCTCTGCTAACACTGCATCCAAAGATTTGCCCTTTAGACCTGCCTGTACTACGTCATCGTAATCTCCGTCTCGGAAAGTCTTGACATCACGAATGCCTATTCTATGACCTGCGTTATGAATAACCATGCTAAGACCTTCAATTGAGGATTCCATTAACTGGTCGAATTTCTCTTGTGACCAGGGAATGTTATATGTTCGTTTATGATCATTGATTTGTGAGTTTGTTACTTTCTTGGTAGATGGATCCCTTTCAAATCGAAATACAGGCATCTTGTATATGCCGTCTCTTAACGAATAGTCATGTTCATTTCCCTTCCAGTCATTACCTCTTAGCATAAGATCATAATACATAAACTCGCCTTCATTAGGTATCTTGATACGATAGACCTGTGTTAATTCTTGCGTTAAAGAATCAGGCTGCGGATTGACCTGCTCATAAAAAATGTCTGCTGCCCTATCATTGGTGTCTTTTTCGTATACGTAATTTGCATCTTTGTATGCTTGTAAAACCTCAGGTCTAGGAGACCAGGGGTTATAATGTGCGTCATCTGGAAGGTCTTTAGGCCTCGGATTAGCATTTTCCGCTGCTGCTAGATTATACGTTGTTCTAGTCATTTGTTGTGTAAAATAAAAGAAAGAAAGAGAAAGAAAAATGTTTCTGGCTACTAACTAAGTAAAAATAGCCACTATCGCTATTACAATGGCCGCGATAGAGAGTCCTAATGCTAGATTGCCATTCAACTGATTAGGCAGATACTCCTGTGACTTTTCGGATTTTGCCGGATTGTGTAATCTTAGTAAGGAAGTAGTCTGTACTAATATACCCCGAAAATCTGTGCAATTCATCTCTATAATTCGCCACACTTTGAGGTCCTTGGAATGCTGCGATCGCGGATTTGTCGTAGATTATGGCGACTGTGTTTGTGATCAGGTTATCCACATAGAACGTGTAGGGGAAGCCTGCTACTGTTAGCGTTTTTGCTGCGCCTGGTTGATTCATTGGAGCCATATTCTGACTCGTTCCATGGACGAATGTATTTGAGACAAGATCTCGGAATGCTCTGTCACCTAAGGCGATAGTATCTGGATTTCCGTCGTTTGAAACGATTGTGTCGCTAACAGTTCCTAAGTTGTCGACTACGTTGTTTGTCGATAAGCCTGAAGTAACTGCTCCCCAATCTGCTCCGGATACACCTGTAGCCGTTTCTAATTCGGTCCCGATTAATTGGGCTTTCTTCTTAATCATCCTTCTCGCTACGTTTTCCAGGTTTGTTCTCCAGATATCCCAGTAGTGAGGTCGCATAGTAGTTTCATCATACATTGCGATATGGGCTGCGTTTAGTTTGAGTGAGTAGGTCGTCGCTGCGAAGGTTCCCTGTTGGGTTGGAATCTGAGCACCTAGTTTGATGTCCTCTGCTACGTCGAAGCCTGTCCATGTGTCAACTCTGACCTCCAAGAATGCCGTGGGTATGGTAGTTGCTGCGTTCTGTAGTACGAAGTTACGTTCTGGCAAACCTAGCATGGTAGAAAGAACGTTAGTTACTTCGATTGCACTGAAATCCGTTGGAGTCATAACTCCGGCAGTTCTTGGTTTTGCTATGAAATCAAAGTATTCGTTTGCTGCATCTTGCCAACCGTCTTGTGAGTTGTAAATACTAAATTTAGCCTCGTCAGAGTTCATCTTACCTTCTGCTTTGAGTTGTCTTGCTTTTGCTATGTTGGCTACCTTTGGAACGACCTTATACCCGTCAGGGTAGTTTGGTGCTCGGTCATTGTCTGAAACATAAATGGAATCCTCGACAGGATTATACCATGCGACTTTAGACGCTAACTTGCGCTTAAGGTCAAATTGTGCGTTAAAGTCATCGTGTGTGTATTGACTATAAAGAGAAGACATTTCTATGAGTCTCCTCCTAGACGAATTATCAGGTTCGTTTCCCCGTCTGCTGCCGCTGTTCCTGGAGTTTTGCCTGTGAGTTCGTTTTCATGTCCCATATACCGACCGCATGGATCCCCTGTTCCTGCACCTGCAACACTGCCGGCTACGGTAGCACTTGCAAATACTTCTGAACCTACTTCAATTGCTCCCTGTCCTTTTACTGTCACAAATGAACCTGGAAATGCTGCGCTAAATGCGGTATCTGTTGCTGCTGCGGCCTTATTCACGCAAACAACAAACGGGCCTAATGCACCTGCTGCTGCCGGTGCTATCTTATAACTATCCGGAGTAGTTGCCGTATCTCTGACGCATAAAGCGCCAAGAGAAATTGGATTTGTTCCATCCTTGCCGACTGTCCAAACCTCGGCACCTGGTTGTACTGATCCTAATGTCATCTTAATCTCTCTAAGTCCTCCTGTCTATGCAAAACAGTTGTTTGTCAAGTAAAGTAAGGTCGTCTCCGTCGTTTTCAACTGCTGTAGTACTTCCGACCGTATTCAAATTTGAAGTAACATATGGTACTCGAGTACCTGCTGCGCGTTGATTTACAGATGCTTTCTTGACGAGGACACGCATTTCCTTGTATAATGTTTCTATCTGGTCGATTGGTATCTGACTCGCAGTCAATTCCTTTATTTTTGCCAACCGCTGCTTGTCGTCTTTTACGATATCAGGCGTAATGATGCGCTCGATATCTTTTCTGCGCTCTCGTACTTCCAATGCTGCTAATCTTTCCTGTACTGTAGTGTGTGCATCTGTAAGTTCCTGAATTTTCAGGTGACTTAATTCTAATTCATGTAATAGTCTTTGGTTCTCTTCCAAGATATCTCGCATTCCTCTAGGAGCCTGAGGAGACTGCGGGACGGGTGCTTTATTCAATAATTGAGGTTCTTCCACTTTCTCGACTGATTTACTTCCCGCTTCTGTCGTGGGATCAGCAGATTTGGTCGAGTCCATAGACTCTAATTGTGACATCTTATCTTTCTTTGTGTTAGGGCTTGTTTTCTGTGCATGAGAAGTATTTACGGATGCGACGAGTACTCTATACTCTTTTAACGCTTCGTAACGACAGAAATTACACTTTTGGGAAGCATTCATGAGTTGAATAAGGCAATCTTTCTTGTTGCCTGAACATGTGTTTGTAATTCTGGCTTTATTGACGCCATAAGCGGGATTACTAACAAGGGCTAAATGCATTCCCGACCATGTACCTATCTGATCTTCTGGATGCAGTTCTGCTAATTGTGCAGGTTCGGCTATTCCAGGGGAGACGTAATGGGGAATATCCGTATTTAGAAGACTATCCCTTAACGCGGGGTCAGTTATTTCGATAACAGCATAATAAGCAGTTGAACCTGTTGTAGGATTGTCTTTAGTATTGATATCGGTGATTGTACCAACTCGAAAACCTTCTTGAGACTTGAGCATGTGAGATAAAGTGTCAATTCCCTCTTCGGGATGGCCAAAATCTGCTGTCAGAATCAGGGGTTTACCGATGAATGTGTTGATATGTTTAGGAATTGACTCCTTGGTAACTGCCCAATGATTGAGATTTACCGAGGAGTCAATGAGAAAAGCCTTTACGAATAACTTGCCTTTCTCGTTAGTGAATTTTGTTATTGGTTTTGCTTTAGAAGCAGTTAAAGAAGCATTTCCCTCTGCTCTTAAAGCGCCACATATCTTTTTTGCTGTTTCCTCGTCATATTTTTCTGTAATTTTGTCTATGCATGATTCCCAGGATGAAAAAGCCGTATGTGATAATAGTCCGGCAGTACTATCGCGTTCCATTGCTCCACAGATTTTTCTAGCGGATTCGTCGCTCTT
>Ga0081455_10003623_pt1 | contig 17700 bp, 19 predicted proteins | sample TabmetS3T2R1_FD_70207 | JGI IMG/M metagenome (GOLD analysis project Ga0081455, IMG submission 70207) | Tabebuia heterophylla rhizosphere microbial communities from the University of Puerto Rico - S3T2R1 | ecosystem: Host-associated > Plants > Roots > Rhizosphere ...
CGCCGAGCACGACCGCCGCGACACCGGGAATCGCGCCGAGGCGCTCCGCCAGCGACGAGATCAGTTCGCGCTGCTTCGGCGAGAGGTGTTTCACTTTCAAGGCTCCTTCCACGCATCTGTAACGGAAACGTTCGCCGATCACTGTTCTCGGCGCGGATTTGAGGCGTCGCGACGCGTGGCGTCTGGAATGTTTATTGCTCGCGCATCTGTATTCAATCACGGCGTTTCCTCTTCGTCGGCGTTTTCTTCCTGTCCGTGACGGCGCTGTCCGTGCCCGAGGCGGCCGCGTGCGTCTGCGCACCGATTGGATCGGCGTGCGCTGCCGGACAACGGGCCGACGCCGTATTCGTCGGCCGCGTGACCGATCTCACCGGCGGCGTGCAGTTCGAAGTCGAACGCGCTGTCGCCGGCGTCGCGCTCGGCCGCGTCACCGTTGGAAACAGTTCCGGCACGTGCGGCTTGAATTTTACCGTCGGCGATCGCTACGTCGTCTACGCGTATCGGGACCGAACGGGGACGCTGGTCACAAACATGTGCACGCGGACACGGCCCTTGAGCGATCCTCGCACGCGCGCCGATATCACCTACTTCGACCGTCGCGAGCGCAATGAAGCGGGCAGCCTGCTGACCGGCGTCGTCAGTGACGTCACCGTCGATCTGAGCGCAGCGCCGTCGACCGCGCGGCACCTTGCTGGAATTCGGATCGCCGTGTCGCCGGAAACCGACGCCGGCGCCGTGACAACGACGACGACGCGCGACGACGGCAGCTACGAGTTTGCGGGACTGCCTCCCGGCCGCATGCGCATCTTCGCGAGTCTTCCGCCGTCATTCGAACCGGCGCAGGCTCGAATCGCGGTCATCGACGACGCGAACGGATGCGTGGAAGCCGACATCGCCGGCCGGATCGACGGGCGCATCCGCGGACAACTCCTGGGCGAAGACGGCCGTCCAGCGCGCGGAATCGCCGTTCAATTGGCCGATGCGACGGTGGCTCGAGGAGGGGCATCTCCCATCCGCACCATGACCACGCTGACCGACGAGGAAGGCGTCTACGAGTTTCGCTACGTGAACGTCGGACGATACGTCGTCGGTGTCGGGATGGACAATGCCATCCGTTCAGGCAAATTGAACAGACGACGTTTCTTTCCGAACTCGAGCTCGGTTGAAGCGGCAACCGTCGTCACCCTGAGCGCTGCCCAGCGCATCGAGCTCGCGGCGTTCAGGCTCGCGCCGCTTCCATCCGTTCGAACGATCACGGTCGTCGTCCACGCGCCGAGCGACGACGTGGCGGCGGCGACGGCGCTCTTTCTCACCGGCGCCCAGCGTGAACGTGTCGAGCACGGCGACGCGCCACTCGCGCTCACGCTTCCATTCGGCGCGCTGTTCCTGATCGAAGCGACGGCTCCTCCTGGATACAAGACGATTCAGCCGTCGATGATTCGCATCGAACGCGACGACACGGATCGGGTCGTCGAATTCCGGATCGAACGATGATCCGGCTGCGGCGCGGCGTCCTGTTGCTGCTCGCGTGCACGGCCGGCTCTCGTCCGCTGGGCGGTCAGCAGCCCGCGGCGCCGGTGCGTGGTGGCGACGGTGACCATCGTCAGCGCGTCGGCCGAGATCATCGTGTCCGAGCCCGGCACGGACATCGTGCGCGGCCAGGCCCCGAGCGTGCCGACCCACTGGCCGCCGTCGCGCGCTCCCCAGAAGCGATCGGGCAGCCAGTCGCGGCGCAGTCCCTCGAGCTGGCGCTGGGCCTGGTCGTTCGGCTCGTAGTCGATGAACGTGATGGCCATGGTCTCGGCCCAGCCCTCGACCTCGTCGACGGGTACCGGGTGCACGATCTCGACGTCGCTCATTGAGCCAGGGTCTCACCGGCCGGCACGCCGCGCAGCCGAGTTAGCTCGGCTCGGGATAGGCGCTCAGATCGGTGGCCTTGGTCGCCAGCCACACGTCCTGCCCGCGCCCCAGGCCGAGCTCGGTGACGGCGGGCGCGGTCACGTCGACCACGGCGCTCGGCGCGCCGGACACGCTGAGCCGGATGCGGTCGCCCAGCGAGGCCAGCGCGTCGATCCGCCCGGGCCAGACGTTTCGGGCGCTGCTGTGGTCGGGACGGGTGGTGTGGACGGTGATTGCCGAGGGGCGCAGCGCGACCAGTGCCCGTCCGGCCAGCTCGGCATCGCCGATCACGATCGTGCCGCCCGCGTCGAGCTCGACCCGGCCGCTCGACGCGGTTCCGGCGTAGAGGTTCACCCCGACCAGCTTGGCGACGTAGTCGGTGGCCGGCCGGACCGTGATGTCGTGCGGCGAGCCCTGTTGCACGACCTGCCCGGACTCGAGCACGACGATGCGGTCGGCCAGCAGCAGCGCCTCGAGCGGGTCGTGGGTGACGAACAGGGTCGGACCGGCGAACTCGGCCAGGTGGTCGCGCAGCTCGCCCTGCACGGCGGCCCGGGTGCGCGCGTCGAGGGCGGCCAGCGGCTCGTCGAGCAACAGCAGGTCCGGCTCCGTGGCCAGCGCCCGGGCCAGCGCGACCCGCTGGGCCTGCCCGCCGGACAGCTGCGGTGGCCGTTGCCGGGCGAGCTCGGCGACGTCGAGCCGTTCCAGCCAGTGCCGGGCGAGCTGCCGGGACGCCGCCCGGGGCACGCCACGCGAGCGCGGCCCGAAGGCGACGTTGTCGATCACCCGCATCCGCGGGAACAGCCGGTAGTCCTGGAAGACGACGCCGACCCGGCGGTGCTCCGGTTCGCGGAAGACCCGGGCGGCCGGGTCGTCCAGCACGGTGCCGCCGAGCTCGATCCGCCCGTCAGTGAGCGGCAGCAGCCCGGCGAGCGCGCGAAGCAGAGTCGTCTTGCCGGCGCCGTTCGGCCCGAGCACCGCCACGATCTCGCCCGGGTCGGCGCCGATCTCGACGTCGAGTCGGAACGCGCCGCGCTCCACGTGCACGGCGGCGGCCAGCCCCGGCGGCGCCGGCTCGGACGTCACGACCTCGAACGGCTGGCGCTCGGTCACGAGCTCACGGCCGGGCGCAGCCACTGCTCGCGCAGCGCGGCCAGGATCACCAGCGCGATGACGATCAGGATGAGGCTGAGCGCCTCGGCCTGCTCGGGGTTGGTCTCCAGGGCGAGCGAGATCTTCGTCGGCATCACCTCCGTCTTACCCGGAAGGCTGCCGTTGAAGGTAATCGTCGCCCCGAACTCGCCCAGTGCCCGGGCCCAGCACAACACCGTCCCCGCGACCAGCGACGGCCCGATGCCGGGCAGGGTGACTCGCCAGAACACGGTCAGCCGGGACGCGCCGAGCGTCGCGGCCGCCTCCTCCAGGCGCCGGTCGGCCGCGCGGAACGCGCCCTCGGCGGTGATCACCAGGAACGGCATCGCGACGAACGCCTCGGCGACGACCACCCCGTACTTGGTGAACGGCAGCGTGAACCCGAACCACCGGTCCAGGTACTGGCCGACCACGCCGAACCGGCCCAGCGCCAGGAACAGGGCCACGCCCCCGACGACCGGCGGCAGCACCAGCGGCATGGTGACCGCCGCCCGGATCAGGCCCAGCCCGCGGAATCGCAGCCGGGCCAGCATCCAGGCCAGCGGCACCCCGAACAACAACGACAGGATCGTCGCCGCGGTGGCCGTCTGCAGCGACAGGCTGAGCGCCGACGAGACGTCGGAGTCGTTGTACAGCGCGCGCAGGCCGGTCCACGGCATGCGGATGAGCAAGGCGACGGTCGGCAGCAGCAGGAAGGCTGCGCCGATCGCCGCCGGCGGGACGAGCGCGAGAGGTACGCCGGCCCGGGCCCGCCGGCGGTCTGACCCGATGGGCCGGCTCACCTCAGGACGGGCTGCCGAACCCGGCCGCCGTCAGCACCGCCTCGCCCGCGCTCGACTCGACGTAGGCGGCGAACGCCTGGGCCACGGCCGCGTTCTTGGCGTGGGTGAGAGCCGCGATCGGGTAGTCGGTGCTGGCGTTCACGTTGTCCGGGATGGTGATGCCCTTGACCTTGGTGCCGGCCGCCTTGACGTCGGTGACGTAGACGACGCCGGCATCGACCTCGCCGACCTCCACCTTGGCCAGCGTGGACTTGACGTCGGCCTCGCGGGTTACCGGCTTTACGGTCAGGTGGGCATTGCTGAACACCTGCGCGGCGACCACGCCGCAGGGCACCTGCTCCTGGCACAGCGCCACCTTGACGCCCGACTTGGCCAGATCGGACAGCTGCGTGACGTGGCCCGGGTTGCTCGGTGGGATGGCGATCTCGGCCTTGTTGACGGCGAACGTCACGGGCGACTTGGCGTTGCCCGGCTGCACGACCTGGTCCATGTTCTTGGGCGCCGCCGAGGCGAACACGTCGGCCGGCGCGCCCTGGTTGATCTGGTTGGCCAGCGTGGAGCTCGCCCCGAAGTTGAACGTGACCTTGGTGCCCGGGTGGGCCGCCTCGAACTGGTGGCCCAGCGTCGTGAACGTCTCGGTCAGCGACGCCGCCGCGAACACGTTGATCGATCCGCTCAGGCTCGACGCGCTGCTCGATCCACCGCCCGGCGCGGCCGAGGACGGCGCCTGGGTGTCACCCGGGCCGTTGCTGGACGAGCCGCACGCAGCGAGGCCGGCCGCCAGCGGAACGGCGACCAGGACGACGGGCAGGCGGAAACGCATAGGTCACCTCTTGGGGATCTCGACGACGACGTTCGTGGACTTGACGGCCGCGATGGCAGTGACGCCCGGCTCGAGCTGCAGCTCGTCGGCCGCCTCCCGGCTCATCAGCGACACCAGGCGATGCGGCCCGGCCTGGATCTCGACCTGGGCCATGACCGTGTCGCGCATGACCCGGGTCACCAGGCCGGTGAACCGGTTGCGCGCGGACTCGAGCACGACGGGTTGGGCATCCGGCCGCGGCGCGGCGGCGGCCAGCTCCTCGGCCAGCCGGGCCAGCTCGGCGCCGTCGACGATGTGCCGGCCGCTGGGGTCGCGGGTGGTGGCGAGCCGGCCCGCGTCCACCCACCGGCGCACGGTGTCGTCGCTGACGCCGAGGAACTGCGCGGCCTCACGCAGCTTGTAAGAAGGCACCGCCGCATCGTAGCCGCAGCTGCGGTGCTACTTCAGTCTCAGATCCGCAACTGCGGTCATATCCAGCTGATGCGATTGTGCAGGTACACGTAGCCGACGAAGCTTGTCGCGTCGATCAGGGTGTGCGCGATGGCCATCGGCAACACCCGCCGGGTGCGCTGGAACCACCAGCCGAAGATCAGCCCCATGACCAGGTTGCCGACGAAGCCGCCCCAGCCCTGGTAGAGGTGGTACGTACCGCGCAGTACGGCGCTGGCCCCCAGCGCCCGGCTGTCCGACCAGCCGAGCTCGCGCAGCCGGGTCAGCAGGTAGCCGATCACGACGATCTCTTCGAGGATGCCGTTCTGGGCGGCCTCCAGGATCAGCAGCGGTACCCGGTACCAGGTGTCGGGCAGGTCGACCACGGCGATGCTGGCGTTGATGCCGAGCTCGTGTGCGGCCCATACCAGGCCCAGCCCCGGGATACCGATCAGCGCGGCGAACCCGGCGCCCTGCAGGACGTCGCGGCGAATGTGCAGCCGGTCCAGCCCGATCCCCAGGCCGCGACCGCCCGGCACCCGGGACAACAGCACGAGGGCCAGGAAGGCCGGCATCACGCCGTTGAGCGTGTCGGCCAGGTCGTCGGCCAGGTCCAGCCACGGGTAGCGGGTGGCGGGTCCGGACACGACGGTGGCCGTCGTCGCGGCGATGCCGCCCTTGACGGTGATCTCCGCGCGTACGTAGTAGAGCAGCGCGTAGATGGCCGACATGCCCAGGGAGACGCCGAGCACGGCGAGCACTTCCAGGCCGGTGTGCGAAGACTGCGCCGTATCCGGCGGGCGTCGTACCGCTTCGGTTTGCTCGGTCACCGGACCAGTTTGCCCGGCGTTTCTGCTCAGACGGCTGTGGGCCGGCGCAGCGTCACGTCGGCACACGCTGTGCACGTGCTGGCCGGGATGAGACCGACGCGCATCAGGCCGGCGAAGATCGCGCATCCGACGCAGAACGCGAAGATCGACTCGAGTGTCGCAGCGATCACGATCAGGCCGAGCAGGGCGACGGCCACCCAGTCGGCCCCGAAGCCGAAGTGGGCGACCACCGCGGCCGACGACATCGTCGCGCCCAGGGCCTGCGCGAAACGCTTGGGCGGTCCGGGAACCGGCCGCGGCCGGCCGAGGCGCGGCGCGACGAGCCGAGTGGCCAGCTGGCCGAGCGGGCTCAACGTCGGCCCGGTCAGTACCCGCGCGAGGAATCCGTACGCGAGCGGAACCGTCAGCCACAGCCAGACAAATCCGAGCGTACTGCTCAGCAGCAGGCTGAGCAGCGCGAGGCTGAGCACGCCGGCGGCGACCGTGCGCGCGGCCAGTTCATTGACCGGATTCGGGAACCGGAACAACTGCTCCATGAGACAAAGCCTACCGGTCATATAGGGATAACAGCGTCGGTTTCCAGGCCGGTCGCCCGATCGGAAACCGCGCCGGCGTACGCCCGGAAAGCCCCGGGCGTGTCGGGCGGCCGAGCGCGCGCGTCGGCTTGCGCGGCACCTAGGTTCATGCAATACAGTTGTCGATCGAAGAGGCGTGCGGCACATCCCTCCCGTGCCGCCGCCTCTTCCCTCATGTCCGGGAAATTCGCTGTCAGATGTCGACAGCGTCTATGGGCCGGTTGCGCGAATGCGCGCCGTTGTCCGAGGTGGTCCGGGCTGCCACAGTCGGGCGCTGACCGGCCGGGGCGAATGGCTTCCGGCAACCCGACGACGAACGGAGAAGGCGCCCATGCCTGACAATTCACCCGACCAGCCCGCGACTCCCACAACCCGCCGGGCGTGGCGCCGACCGTTCGCCGTGATCGTCGCGGTGGTCGCGGTGATCGCCGGGCTGGTGTCCGGCGGCGTGGCGATCTCGCAGTCGACACCGAAGCACGGCGACTCGATCCCGAACATCACCCTGGTCGAGAACCAGATCAAGGCGTACTACGGCGACACGGTCGTGGGCACCGACCACTTCCCGTCGCCCACCGGCAACTACGCCCACGAGGTCGAGGGCATCGCCGGCCAGGCGCAGAACTACCTGGCCCACCACACCGTGAAGAACGGCAAGCCGGCGGTGGTGTTCGACGTCGACGACACGACGCTGAACACCTACAACTACGAGATCTTCTCGGGCTTCGCCTTCAACCCGACCACCAACGCCGAGTACGTCAACGACGAGCGCTTCCCGGCCGTGTTCGGCATGCCAGGCCTGGTGAACTGGGCCAATACCCACGGCTACACCGTGTTCTTCCTGACCGGCCGCCCCGAGGCCCAGCGGGCCGGCACCGAGGGCAACCTGGCCAAGGTCGGCTACCAGGCCCCGGCCGACACCACCCACCTGTACCTGAAGGACCAGACGGTGCCGTGGCTGTCGTTCTGCGCGCCCACCTGCACGACCATCCAGTACAAGTCCAGCACCCGGGCGCACATCGAGTCGCTGGGCTACCACATCGCCGCCAACTTCGGTGACCAGTTCAGCGATCTCGAGGGCGGGTTCGCCGACAAGACGTTCAAGCTGCCGAACCCGATGTACTTCCTGCCCTGAACCGTCTAGGGGTGCGCGGGCGTGATACGCCCGCGCACCTCACCCAACCCGATGCGCGCACCGCCCGGGCCGGGCGCCGACGCGGTCAGCACGATCTCGTCGCCGTCCTGCAGGAAGGTGCGCGTGTCGTCGTTGTCGAGCGTGATCGGCTCGGCGCCGCCCCAGGACAGTTCCAGCAGCGAGCCGCGCTGCTCGGCCGCCGGGCCGCTGATCGTCCCGGACCCGAACAGGTCGCCGGGCCGCACGCTGGCCCCGTTGACGGTCAGGTGGGCGAGCATCTGCGCGCCGGTCCAGTACATCGAGGCGAACGGCGGCTGCGAGATCAGCTCGCCGTTCAGCCACACCTCGACGGCCACGTCCAGGCCCCACGGGTGGGCGCTGTCGTCGAGGTAGGGCAGTAGCGGCACGTCGCGAGGCGGCGCCGGGACGCGGGCCGCGGTCAGGGCGTCCAGCGGCGTGATCCACGCCGAGACGGATGTCGCGAACGACTTGCCGAGGAACGGCCCGAGCGGCACGTACTCCCAGGCCTGGATGTCGCGTGCGGACCAGTCGTTGAGAAGGCACACGCCGAACACGTGGTCGGCGAAGTCTGCGATCGGCACCGGTTCGCCGAGCGTCGAGCCGGTGCCGACGACGAAGCCCAGCTCGGCCTCGATGTCCAGGCGACGCGACGGGCCGAAGCCGACCACGCCGTCGGCACCGCGGGTCTGCCCGCTCGGGCGGCGGATCGCCGTGCCGCTGACGACCACCGTGCCGGAGCGGCCGTGGTAGCCGACGGGCAGGTGCTTCCAGTTCGGCTTGAGCGGCTCGTCGTCGGGGCGGAACAGCCGGCCGACGTTGCTCGCGTGGTGCTCGGAGGCGTAGAAGTCGACGTAGTCGGCGACGGTGAAGGGCAGCGTAAGCGGCAGGCCGGCGAGCGGTACCCGGTGGGCGGAGTCGAGCAGCGACGGCAGCACCGCCCGAACGCGCGTCCAGGTCGGCCGACCAGCGGCCAGCAGCGCGTCGAGCGTGCCGGTGGCGAACAGCTCAGCGAACTCGGCCGGCGCGTCGCTGGTCAGCGATATGGCCGACGACCCGATGCGCACCACCACGTGGCGCGTGCCGTCGGGCCAGATCGCCGATGCGTAGGGCAGGTTCGCTGCCCCGAACTGATCGTCCGGGGTGAGGTCCGCCTCGCTCACGGCACGCTCACCAGGCCGAGCTGTAGCAGGTCGTGGACCGGCTCCTCGATGCTGCACGTGCCGAAGGAGTTGAACAGGGCGCGGATGGCCCGCACGTCGTTGGCCGTGAGCTGGCCGACCTGCGCGGCGATCTCAGTCGGGTCGTGCTCGGCGAGCACGTTGCGGGTGGCGGCGTGGCTGCCGGTGCTGGCCGCGATGCGGGCGGCGAGCGCGACGTTCAGGAACCCGTGGTGTTCGAACAGGGTGTCCGGATCACGGTGGCGGATCGCGTTGTGCAGCCCGGCTGTGCACTTGAAGGCGAGCCGCTCGGCCGCGCACATCACGATCGGCGTGGCCAGCCGCTCCTCGCTGTTGAACGACTCGATCGCGGTGCCGCCGGTGCGCAGCTTGAGCCGGACGCCGGTGGGCGCGAGTGCGTGCACGTGATCTTCGGTGACTTCGCGCACCGGTATCTCCAGGTAGACCCGGCACTCGTCGGACAGCAGCGGCACCAGGTGGCTGACCACGTCGACCAGCGGGTAGAGCCCGAGCGGCAGCTCGACGGCGACCAGCCGCACCCGCGGGCAGCGGCGCGCCGTCTCGAGAGCCTGGCCCAGCGATTCGATCCCGGACGGCACCACGAGCGCGACGTCCAGCTGGCCGGCACCGTGCTCGGCGGCCGCCGCCTCGATCGCGGCCAGCCGGCCGGCTCCGCACACGAACGGCCCGACCAGGTCGGCGTACCAGGCCACCCGGTGGGCCAGGTGACCGGCGACGGCCGGCCGCGGGGCCTCGTCCTGGGGCGGAAACATCGAGGCGTCGTCGAACAGGCCGGTGAACAGCTCGGCCAGGCGGGCAATCATGCCGGCTCGCTCGGGCCTCGGCCGCTCCACGTCCAGGCGTAGGCGCCGTCTTCGACGGCCTGCCCGCCCTCACCGAGCTCGAGCGGGCGGAACGTGTCGACCATGACCGCCAGCTCGTCGAAGAAGTCGACGCCGATGGAGCGCTCGTACGCGCCCGGCTGCGGGCCGTGGGCGTGCCCGCCGGGATGCAGGCTGATCGAGCCCTGCCCGATGCCCGACCCCCGGCGCGCCTCGTAGTTGCCGCCGCAGTAGAACATGACCTCGTCGCTGTCGACGTTGGAGTGGTAGTAGGGCACCGGGATCGACAGCGGGTGGTAGTCGACCTTGCGGGGCACGAAGTTGCAGACGACGAAGTTGATGCCCTCGAACACCTGGTGGGCCGGCGGCGGCTGGTGCACGCGGCCGGTGATCGGCTCGAAGTCGGCGATGTTGAACGCGTACGGGTACAGGCAGCCGTCCCATCCGACGACGTCGAACGGGTGCTTGGGGTAGGTGTAGATCGTGCCGGTGAGGCCGCCGGGACCGTTGCCGCGGTGCTTGATGTACACCTCGACGTCGTCGGCCTCGACCTGCTGGGGCTCGCCCGGTCCGCGCAGATCGCGCTCGCAGTAGGGGGAGTGTTCGAGGAACTGGCCGTACTTGGACAGGTACCGCTTGACCGGGGTGATGTGGCTGTTGGCCTCGATGCAGTACGCGCGCAGCGGCTCCTCGCCGGCGGGCACCCAGCGGTGCGTGGTGGCCCGGGGCAGCACGATGTAGTCGCCCTTGCGCGCGTCCAGGTCGCCGAACACCGTCTCGACGCGCGCCGCCCCCGACTCGACGTACACGCACTCGTCGCCGATCGCGTTGCGATACAGGGGCGATGCGTGCCGGGCCACGACGTAGGACAGCCGCACGTCGGCGTTGCCCAGCACCAGCCGGCGTCCGGTCACCGCATCGGTGGTCTCGAGGTCGGCGTCCTTGAACAACTCGTGCAGGCGAAGGTGGCGCGGCAGCAACGGCGCGTTCGGGATCATCGTCTGGTCGGGCAGCCGCCAGATGCGCGCGTCCACGATCGCCGACGGCAGATCCCGGTGGTACAACAGCGACGAGTCAGACGAGAACCCCTCCTCGCCCATCAGCTCCTCGTAGTAGAGGCCGCCGTCAGGGGTCCGGTGCTGGGTGTGTCGCTTGGGCGGCACGCTGCCACGCTGCCGGTAATACGCCATCGTCGCCGTCCCTCCGGGTTCTGTTCGCCGTCTCCATCCTTACCCCAAGAGGGTCACAACGGGGTCGCGAATACGGGTAGGTTGCGCGGCATGGCGACCGAGATCAGCGCCGACGCGGTGCGGTTCCGGCTGACCGACCCGGGCCCGGCGGTGGACGACGTGCGGCTGTGGCTCGACCTCGAGCACGACGTCGACCCGGAGCCGATGCGGCACGTGGACGGCGCCTGGCAGGTGCGCATCGACCGGCCGCCCGTGCAGCGGTTGGAGTACCTGTACGTGCTCCACTACGCCGACGGCTCCTCGGCAATGGTGTGCGACCCGGACAATCCGCGCCGGGCGACCACGGCGTTCGGCGACCACTCGGTGATCGAGTTCCCGGGGTACTCGCCGCCCGCCTGGCTGAGCGCCGAGCCCGAGCCGGGGGAGACGACGGCGTTCGTCGTGCGCGCGCTCGACCTGCGCCGGCCGATGCCCGTCACCGTCTGGTCGCCGGCCGACTGCCCGAGCGGTGTGACGCTGCCCTTGCTGGTGCTGCACGACGGCCCCGAGTTCGACCGGTTGGCGTCGTTCACCCGGTTCAGCGCAGCGATGATCGCCGCCGCACGGCTGCCGGCGCACCGGGTGGCCCTGCTCGGGCCGGGTGATCGCGATCGGTGGTACGCCGCCTCGCCGGCGTACGCGCGCGCCCTGCGGGGGCTGGCCCTGCCGGCCATTCGCAACGCGGTGGCCGTCGGCGGCGACGTGGTGGTGGCCGGGGCCAGCCTGGGGGCGCTGGCCGCGCTGCACGCGGCGGTCACCCGTCCGGGCACGGCCGGTGCGCTGTTCCTGCAGTCGGGCAGCTTCTTCCGCCCGGACACCGACGCCCAGGAGAAGTCGTTCTCGGGGTTCGCCGCGGTGACCGAGTTCGTCGCTTCGCTCGAGGCGACGTCGCGCGCCGCGCCGCCGATGCGCATCGGCATGACGTGCGGGCTGGGCGAGGAGAACCTGGCCAACAACCGGCTGATGCGCGACACGCTCACCCGGCTGGGACACGACGTGACGTTTCGCGAGGTTCCCGACGCGCATACCTACACGGGCTGGCGCGACGCGCTCGACCCGAACCTGGTCGACCTGCTCGCCCGGACGTGGGAGCGCCTGGCGTGAGGCGGGACGAGGCGCAGATCGACGGCGGCACCGTCATCGCGTACGGGACCTGGGGCCGGCCCGTGCTGGTGTTCCCGTCCGAGCAGGGCCGGGCCGTCGACTACGAGAACAACGGCATGGTCGGCGCGGCGGCGGACCTGATCGACGCCGGGCGGGCCAAGCTCTACTGCGTCGACTCGCTCGACGCCGACACCTGGTCGCGCGGCGATCTGCCGCTGGAGGAGCGGGCCCGCCGGCACGCGAGCTACGAGGCGTGGATCGTGGACGAGGTCGTGCCGGCCGTGTACGCCGACTGCGGCGGACCGTTGGACATCATGACCACCGGCTGCAGCCTCGGGGCGTTCCACGCGGTGAACTTCGCCCTCAAGCGCGCGGACCTGTTCCCGCTGGCGCTCGGCCTGTCCGGCAACTACGACGCCGCCGCGTGGCAGGGCTGGGGCGAGCGCGGCGACGCGACCTACTTCAACAACCCGATCGACTACGTGCCGAACCTCGACGGCGATCACCTGGACTGGCTACGCGGCCGGGTGTCGATCCAGCTGGTGGTCGGGCAGGGCGACTGGGAGACCCACCCGACCGGCGCGCTGCCGTCGAGCAAGCAGCTGGCCGAGCTGCTGCAAGCCAAGGGCATCCGCTGCGATCTCGACCTGTGGGGCTTCGACGTCGCCCACGACTGGCCGTGGTGGCGACGCCAGCTCGCCCACCACCTGCCCCGGTTCTGCTGATCCGCGATCCGCGATAACGTCCGCATATGGGCGGCGCGCGCGAGGTCGAGCACTTGGTCGGACTGTTGCTCGGCACCGAGGACGACTGGCCGCGCGCGTTCGAGGCGTTGCTGGGGCTGGTCTCCCCGGTGGTCGACGCCGACGGCGTGACGCACCGCTTCGGCACCGAGCGGCTGACCATCGAGCCGTTCTCGCTGCGGGCCAAGCCCCGGGCCGAGCTGGTGATCGACCGGCTGGCCTACTGGTACTACCACCCGCGCGAGTGGCTCAAGAAGGTCGCGCTGATGGACGACGTGTACCTGCTGAACTCCCCGTTCACGTTCCAGGCGATGGAGAAGCACGCGGCCTACTGCGCGATGATGCGTCTCGGCCTCAAAGTGCCCGAGACCGTGCTGGTGCCGTACAAGAACCCGATCGACCACGCCAAGTACGCATATACGGCCGAGCGGTACAACCGGCCGTTCGATCTCGACGCCGTGGCCGGCCAGGTGGGCTACCCGCTCTACATGAAGCCCTACGACGGCGGAGCGTGGCGGGGAGTGTCACGCATCCGCGACGCCGCCGAGCTGCACGCCGCCTACGACGCGTCCGGCGAGATGCTGATGCACCTGCAGGCGGCGGTCGACGGCTTCGACGTGTTCGCCCGCGCGCTGTCGATCGGGGCCGAGACGCTGGTCATGCGCTTCGACCCGGATGCCCCGATGCACGAGCGGTACCGGGTGCAGCACGACTTCCTCGACGCGGGCACCGGGCACGAGGTCGTCACGATCTCGCGGACGATCAACGCCTTCTTTCGCTGGGAGTTCAACTCCTGCGAGGTGCTGATCAAGGGCGGGCAGGTCTACCCGATCGACTACGCCAACGCCTGCCCGGACGTGGCCGTCACTTCGCTGCACTACTACTTCCCATGGGCGATGCGCGCGCTGGTGAAGTGGACGGTGTTCTGCCTGGTGACCGGCCGCCGACCGCGCATCGACCTCAACACCCGCGCCTACTTCGAGGTGGGCGACCGGGCCGACCTGACCTACGAGGACAAGATCGCCGCGTACGGCGAATTGGCCGACCGGTACTTCGACGTCGAGCGGTACCGGACGTTCTGCGACACCTACCTGTCCTCTGTCGACGAGCAGGTGCACGACTGGATCGCCGGGCCGGCGTTCGAGCGGCTGCTGCTCGACACCGTCCGGGCGACCTACCCCGAGCACGAGCAGGACCGCTTCCTGGCCCACTTCCGCGGCCTACTGGGCCTGTGGCTGAACGACGGGAACGCCTAGCGCTTCTCGACCGGCACGAACGGGCGCTGCGTCGGGCCGGTGTACACCTGGCGCGGGCGGCCGATCTTGGTCTCCGGGTCGTTGGCCATCTCGTACCACTGGGCGATCCAGCCGGGCAGCCGGCCGATCGCGAACAGCACGGTGAACATCTTCGACGGGAAGCCCATCGCCCGGTACAGCAGCCCGGTGTAGAAGTCGACGTTCGGGTACAGCTTGCGCGAGATGAAGTACTCGTCGGACAGCGCCACGCCCTCGAGCTCGACCGCGATGTCGAGCAGCTGGTCGCGCTTGCCCAGCGCCGACAACACCTGGTCGGCCGTCTTCTTGATGATCGTCGCGCGCGGGTCGTAGTTCTTGTAGACCCGGTGCCCGAAGCCCATCAGCCGGACGCCGGCCTCGCGGTTCTTGACCTTCTGCACGAACGACGAGACGTCGCCGCCCTGGTTGCGGATGGCCTCGAGCATCTCGAGGACCTCCTGGTTGGCGCCGCCGTGCAGCGGGCCGGACAGGGCGTGGATGCCGGCCGAGACCGACGCGAACAGGTTGGCCTTGGACGAGCCGACCAGCCGCACCGTCGAGGTCGAACAGTTCTGCTCGTGGTCGGCGTGCAGGATGAACAACTGGTCGAGCGCGCGCACCATCACCGGGTCGAGCTCGTACGGCTCGGCCGGGAACCCGAACGTCATGCGCAGGAAGTTCTCGACCAGGCCGAGGGAGTTGTCCGGGTAGAGGTAGGGCTGGCCCACCGACTTCTTGTACGCGTACGCGGCGATCGTCGGCAGCTTGGCCAGCAACCGCACGGTCGACAGCCCGGCGTCGGCCTCGACGTTCGGGTTGAGCGCGTCCTGGTAGAACGTCGACAGCGCCGATACCGCCGAGGAGAGCACCGGCATGGGGTGCGCGTCGCGCGGGAACGCGTCGAAGAGGCCCTTGAGCTCCTCGTGCAGCAGGGTGTGGCGGCGGATCTGCTCGGTGAAGGCCGCCAGCTGGTCGGCGGTGGGCAGCTCGCCGTGGATGAGCAGGTAGCTGACCTCGATGAAGCTGGCGTTCTCGGCCAGGTCCTCGATGGGATACCCGCGATAGCGCAGGATTCCGGCGTCGCCATCGATGTACGTGATCGCCGACGAGCAGGCGGCCGTGTTGGCGAAGCCCGGGTCGTAGGTGACCAGCTTGGCCTGGGACAGCAGCTTGGAGATGTCGGCGCCCGGCGCGCCCTCGGTGGCCGGGACGATTCGCAGAGCCAGGTCGTCGCCACCCTCGTGGCGCAAAGCTACGGAACCGGGCATCTCGACGGTTGTATCCGTCATCGGGGCCCCTCTCGATATTCAGCGGTGCCGCCGACACTACTTGACGGAATTGTCACTTCACTGTGGATCCTCGGCCGCTGTGAGATTTTGCAAACGTACTTGCCCTCGAGCAACCAGTCGCTCCCGGTCGTCGCTGATCTCGACCAGCCACAGCTGCTGGGTCCGCCCCCGGTGGATCGGCGTGGCGAGGGCCGTCAGCGAGCCGTGCTCGACCGGCCGCAGGAAGTCGGTCTGGTTCGACACGCCGACCACCCGGCCGATGCCCACGCCGACGCGATCGCCCAGCCACAAGGCGGCGCCGACACTCGCAGCGGTCTCGATGGCCGCGCAGTGGACCCCGCCGTGCATGATGCCGTCGGGCTGGTACAGGTGGGGCCGACGTCCCACCGCAGCGAGACCCGATCCGGCGATGCCTCCGTCAGGACGAAGCCCAGGGTGCCGATCAACCCGTCGTCGAGCGGTAGCACCAACGCCTGTTCCTGCCTTCCTCACCTGACCAGCGGGGTCAGCCTGCCAAACGGTCGGGCTCAGCGCTCCGACGCCCCGATCCGCTCGAGCAGCCGGCTGCACATGTCGCGCAGTTGGCCCTGCTCCTTGGCGGTGAGCGGGTCGAACACCAGGGAACGAACGGCGCCCACGTGGGCGGGCGCGCTGGCCACCAGCTTCGTGTAGCCGGCCCTGGTCAGCACGGCATTGGTGAACCGCCCGTCAGTCGGATCGGGTTCGCGGCGCACCAGCTCGCGGGTCTCGAGCCGCTTCATCAGGTGCGAGAGCCGGGACAGGGACGAGTTCGTGATCTCGGCGAGGGTGCTCATCCGGACGGTGTGCTCGGGACCCTCGGACAGCCGGGCCAGCACGTAGTACTCGAGGAAGCTCAGCCCGGCGTCGCGCTGCAGCTGGCACTCCAGCGCCCAGGGCAGCTTGACCATGACGCTGGCCAGCGCCCGCCAGGTCGCCTCCTCGTCGGCGTCGAGCCAGCGGGTCGCTGCGGGGGCGGTCGCCGAGGGCCGCCTGGTTGTGGTGCGCGCCATGGCGCAGAGCCTACCGAATGACTTGACAGTTCAAGTCAATTGACTAGCCTGACTTGAAGCTTCAACTTGAATCTTCAAGTAACCGGAGGACCCAACCTATGACAACGACTCCCATCGCCGGGCGCTTCACCGCCCTGCCGGACGAGGAGACCCTGGCCGCCACCGTCGTCGCGCTGGAGGAGCACGGCTTCGGCGTCGAGGTGGTCGACGACCTGGAGGCCGCCCGCAAGAGCGTCCTGGCCCGCATCCCGGACGGTGCCTCGGTCATGACGAACACGTCGGTGACTCTCGACGAGTCGGGCATCGCCGGGGCGATCAACGGCGAGCGCAGCCCGTACGAGTCGATGCGGAACAAGATGATGGCGCTCGACTTCGCCACCCAGGTCCAGCAGATGAAGGCGATCGCGGGTCAACCCGACTACGCCCTGGGCAGCGTGCACGCGATCACCCGCGACGGCGCCCTGTTCGTCGCGTCCGCGTCGGGCAGCCAGCTGGCCGCCTACGTCTGGGGCGCGGCGAACGTCGTCTTCGTGGCCGGCGCGCAGAAGCTGGTCGAGACACCCGACGACGCCCGCGAGCGGATCTTCGAGCACAGCCTCAAGCTCGAGGACGCCCGGGCCCTGGCCGCCTACGGGCAGAACAGCTCGGTCGGCAAGATCCTGGAGATCCACCAGGAACTGCCCGGCCGAATCCACATCGTGCTGGTCCGCCAGGTCGTCGGATTCTGACCGCGGGCAGCCGACCGCGTCTGGCGTCCGGCGTCGTGCACCCTTAGGATCAGTTCCCGAGGATTACGTATGCACGGACGACCGTCGAGGATGGCTGCTCATGCGAGTGCTCGTGACCGGCGCCGGCGGGCGCATCGGCTTCCAGCTCAGCGGGCTGTTGCTCGCCGAGAGACACCAGGTCAGGGCCTTCGGGCTGCCGGCCGAGCGGGCGCGGCTGAACGAGCTGGCCGCCGACGGCGCCGAGGTCGTGGTCGGCGACCTGGAGGACCCGGCCAGTGTCGAGCCGGCGGTCGCCGGTGTCGACGTCGTCTGCCACCTGGCCGCCGCGCTCACCACGCACGACGTCCCGGACGACCGCTTCGTCGACGTCAACCTCGGCGGGACGTTCAACCTGCTGCAGGCGATTCGGCGCCAGGCACCCGACCTGCGCCGGATCGTGTACACCAGCAGCGACGCCGTCTATCTGAGCGCCGGCGACGAGCCGCCGCCCGACCTGCTCGACGAGACGTCGCCGGTGCTGCCCGGCACCGTGTACGGGGCGACCAAGGTCGGCGCCGAGTTGCTGTGCCGGTCGTTCTGGCGCACCTACGGAATCCCGTTCACGGTCATGCGCCCGACCGCGACGGCCAGCCCGGCCGA
>Ga0081455_10003624_pt1 | contig 17699 bp, 17 predicted proteins | sample TabmetS3T2R1_FD_70207 | JGI IMG/M metagenome (GOLD analysis project Ga0081455, IMG submission 70207) | Tabebuia heterophylla rhizosphere microbial communities from the University of Puerto Rico - S3T2R1 | ecosystem: Host-associated > Plants > Roots > Rhizosphere ...
CGCGCTCGACCTGTTCGGCGTTGGGATTGTGTGGCGTCGCAATGCGGCTCCACTCTCGTTGCGGTCCTTGGCAATTGCGAGGCCAGTGTTGTCCGAATCGGCGACGTGTTGTCCGTTACTGGCGGCACGTTGGAATGGCCAGAAAGCGTCTCCCCGCTCGCATATATTAAGAAATGTGTTCGAAAATGACGCCTTAGTTGAACTAGATGCGGCCGCCACCCTAGCGGCCGCCGAGGCAAACGAACGCTCTCTGATCTCTGCCGAAATCCGCCGTCTCCAAATCGCTGCACATTGGGCTGATCTGCACCCCGGCGACGCCGTTACGGAGGGCCGGCTGCCCGGCACCGAGCACGCAGTCCGGCTGGGCGGGATTGGCACGCCGACAGTCACTGACTACGCGCCCGCCGAACTCGGCTGTGTACTACGCATCTCCGACGGTGCAGCCTGCCGACTCATCGGCGACGCCTTGGATCTGCGGCATCGTCTCCGGTTGATCTGGGCAGCTGCCGTGGCCGGGCGCGTACCCGACTATCAGGCCCGGCAGATAGCCAGCGCCACCCGAAACCTCACCACCGAACAGGCCAGCTGGATCGACGAGCAGCTCGCCCCTTCGCTAGGTGCGGTGTCGTGGGGCAGGCTGCAAAACCTCCTGGAGGCCAAGATCATCGAAGCCGACCCGGTAGGCGCTGAGCAACAAGCCGCATTGGCTGCGCAGCAGCGCTTTGTGCGGCTCGGCCGCACCTCCGAGCATGGGTTGAAATTGATCATTGCTCGCGCCACCGCCGGCGATGCAATCTGGTTCAAAGCCACCATTGACCGGATCGCCGACATCCTCGCCCGCCAAGGTGACACCGATCCGGTGGAGGTACGGCGCTCCAAAGCTCTCGGCATTCTCGCCCAACCCGCCGAAGCCCTACAACTGCTCTGCCAAGACCAAGGCGACAAGTGGGACGATGAAGCCGAACCAATCGATCTTGAGCAGGAACCGGCCGAAGCTGAGGTGAGATCAACCTCGAAGATGGTGGGCACACCGCTGCCGCCGGTGGCGAGGGTGCCCACCAATCGCTGCAGCTCATGGCGCCGCCGTTTGATCCGGAGCGGGCTCGGCCTCGCGCCGTGGTCTATGTCCATCTCAGCGAGGAAGCTCTCACCGCTGGGACCGGTGTGGCCCGAGTTGAAGGCGTCGGCCCGGTGCTACTGAGCCGCTTGCGGACGCTGCTCGGAGACCGCTGCCAGATCAGTCTGAAGCCGGTGATCGATCTGCCCGCCGGACACACCCCGGTGGACTGCTACGAGATACCTGCCAGGCTCCGCGAACAGCTCCAACTTCGCTACCCGGCCGACATGTTCCCCTATGCCGCTGCGGTGAGCCGCCGCATCGATCTTGATCACACCATCCCCTACCTCAGTCCTGACAAGGGTGGGCCGCCCGGCCAGACTCGGATCGGCAACCTGGGACCGTACGTACGTCGGCACCACAACTACGAACCAACGGGCGCTGGCAGGTTCGCCAACCCGAACCTGGCATTTGGCTCTGGCGATCACCCCATAGACACATCTACTTGGTCAACGCCACCGGCACCTATCCCCTCGGCGATTCTGAGTTCGCCCAGACGATGTGGCGTGCAGCCCTGCCGACACAGCAGCAGGTGGGTGGCTAGCGGCCGCGCAGGCCGATCGGGTTGCCGTCTGCGTCGGCGAGTACGCATACCCGCGCCTCGGGTGCGACTTTGCGCGGAGCGCTGCGCTCGGTCGCACCAGCTTCGAGCAGGGTTGTGCGGGTCGCGTCGAGATCCTCGACGTCGGCGTAGGCCACGGGTGCGCCGCCCTCTCCGCCTGGTGCCAAACTGACCTCGAAGCCGTCGACGTTGTAGCCGACGTAGTAGGGCTGATCGGTGTGCGGTGCGCCGAGCAGTGCGGTGTAGACGGCCTTTGCCGAGTCCAGGTCGGACACTGGGACCACCAGGCTACGGATTGCGGGACTCATGTTCGTCTCCTCAGGGTTACGGCGGTCACATTGGGGACCGCTCCTTCGTCGATGGAATGACGGATGAACCGAGCAGAATGTGACAGCGATGGACGACCAGACAGTGATCTTCGAGGAGCAGCGTATCCACCTGCGCGCGGTGGCCTACCGGCTGCTGGGGTCAGTGCATGAAGCCGACGACGCCGTCCAGGAAACCTGGCTGCGCCTGGAGCGCAGCGACGTCTCCGATGTCGACAACCTGCCCGCCTGGCTCACCACCGTGCTCTCGCGGATCTGTCTCGATCAGTTGCGCTCGCGAGTCTCTCGACGTGAGGATCTCGGGGCGGAGCCGACTGGCGTACCCGACGCCCTGGTATCCAACCCGGCGGCTGAGGCCGAGCAGGCCGACGCCGTCGGCCGCGCCCTGATAGTCGTTCTGGATACCCTCGCCCCCGCTGAGCGGCTGGCCTTCTGCCTGCACGACCTCTTCGGGCTGTCCTTCGAGGAGATCGCCCCGACGCTCGGCCGCAGTACCGCAGCCTGCCGGCAGCTGGCCAGTCGTGCCCGGCGCAGGGTGCGCGGCCAGGGTGAATCAGTCGAGGTCGACCGGGTCCGGCAGCGCGAAGTGGTCGAAGCATTCCTGGATGCCTCGCGCCATGGCAAATTCGATCGGCTGCTGGCACTGCTGCACCCCGATGCTGTGATGTCTTCCGACCCGGCCGCCGTGGCGATGGGCTCACCGGCACGGCTCTCCGGGGCCGATGACGTGGCGCGAATGTTCTCCGGGCGCGCCCAAGCCGCCCGCCTCACCGACCTCGACGGATACGCCGCAGCCAAGTGGTCATTACGCGGTGAGGTCAAGGCCGTCTTCGCCTTCACCGTCGAGGATGGCCTGATTCGTGAGATCGAACTGCTCGCCGGCGATCTGAACCGGCTCGACCTGGGCGGCTACCGGTGACGCGCGCCGTCGTGTAGAACTCGACCATGACCGCTCGACGCGTGCCGCAATTGTCCGAGCTGAGACCTCTGCTCCGGCCGCGGCGTACTGCGCTCAACTCGACCGATCGGCGACTGGCCGGCGCGGCGTCCATCGCCGACTTGCGCGTGTTGGCCCGTCGCAGAGCCCCACGCGCCGTCTTCGATTACACCGATGGCGCTGCCGGTAACGAGCTCGCTCTCCAAAGGTCTCGAGAGGTTTACGAAAGGGTCGAGTTCAGTCCGCATGTGCTGCACGACGTGTCTTCGGTTGATACCACGACAGTCATCCTCGGTCAGCCCGCGACTGCCCCGTTCGGGTTCGCACCGACCGGCTTCACCCGGATGATTCACACCGAGGGCGAGCCAGCCGTCGCGCGCGTCGCCGAACGGGTCGGCATCCCGTACGCCTTGTCGACGATGGGCACGACGTCGATCGAAGCCCTCGCTGCAGCCGCACCGCTGGGCCGGCGGTGGTTCCAGCTCTACTTGTGGCGCGACCGCGAAGCGAGCCGCGAGTTCGTTGCCCGGGCCGCGGCCGCCGGCTACGAGGCACTTGTGCTCACTGTCGACACCCCCGTCCCTGGGCTACGGCTGCGCGACGTCCGCAACGGCCTGACCATCCCGCCGTCCCTGTCGCTGAAGACCTTCGCGGAAGGCGCGTTGCATCCCGCGTGGTGGTTCGACCTCCTTACCACCGAGCCGCTCGAGTTCGCCTCGCTCAAGCACTCGGAGGGCACCCTCGCCGAGCTCGTCGCCCGCCTGTTCGACCCGGCGGCGACGATCGCCGACCTCGTCTGGCTCCGCTCCATCTGGGACGGGCCGCTCGTCGTCAAGGGCATCCTCAACGCAGCCGATGCCCTGGCCGTCGTGGACGCCGGAGCGGATGCCGTCCTCGTGTCGAACCACGGAGGCCGACAGCTCGACCGGGCCGCCACCCCGTTGGAGGCGTTGCCCTCCGTGGTCGACGCGGTGGGCGACCGGGCGGAGGTGTACGTCGATGGAGGCGTCATGTCGGGCAGCGACGTAGTCGCCGCTGTGGCGCTTGGAGCAAGGGCTGCCCTGGTGGGACGCGCTTACCTGTACGGGTTAATGGCCGGCGGCGAACGTGGGGTGGAGCGGGCGGCTGACATCCTCGTCCGGGAGGTCGTGTCGACGCTCGCGCTCCTTGGCGTGACGCGCGTGTCAGATCTTCGCAAGGACCACGTGCGGCTACGCCGGCCCCTGCAGTAGTTTCCCGAACATGGACGTCATCGAGTACACGCCCACCCGCGACCAGTACGCCTACACCTTCGGCGGCGTTGCCTCAGCCATGCGAGTCAGGCCCGGCACTGCGCTCCGGCTCTGGTCGGAGGACGCGTTCAACGGGGTTCTGCGCAGCGTGGATGACCTGTCGAGCCCCAAGGTCGACTTGCGTTTCGTCAACCCGCAGACCGGCCCGTTCTATGTCGAAGGCGCGGAACCCGGCGACACCCTCGCACTCCATCTCGTCGCGCTCGAACCGGCACGGGACTGGGGCGCCTCCGCGGCGATTCCCTTCTTCGGTGGCATGACAAGCACCGACCGCGTCGTCACCCTGCAAGAGCCGCTTCCTGATACGACATGGATTTACGAGCTCGACCGTGACCGCGGCACAGTCGGATTCGCGGCACGGCACAGCGACCACCGGATCGAGCTCCCGATCGAGCCGATGCTCGGCACCGTAGGCGTCGCCCCTGCCGCGGGAGAGGTGCGTACGTCCCTCGTGCCCGACCGGTTCGGCGGCAATATGGACACTCCGCAGATGCGGTCGGGCTCGACGATCTTCCTCGGCGTCAATGTTGAGGGGGCGATGTTCTCGATCGGCGACGGGCACTACCGGCAGGGCGAGGGCGAGGCTTGTGGCACGGCCGTTGAGGGCGCGATGACCAGCACTCTCCTCGTCGAGCTGATCAAGGGCGGCGCTCCCGGCTGGCCACGGATCGAGGACGACACTCACTGGATGACGGTGGGCTCCAGCCGCCCGATGGAGGACTCGTGGCGGATAGCCAACGCCGAGCTCGTGCACTGGATCGGCGAGCTCTACGGTCTGCACACGATGGACGCCTACCAGCTCTGCTCGCAGATCGCCGAGGTACCGGTCGCCAACGTCGTCGATGCCAACTACAGCGTCGTCGTCAAGGCAGCGAAGATGCTCCTTCCCGCGGCGGACGCCTTCGGCGGGATGCACGCGGAACTCCGCACCCGAGCCCGCTCACTCAGTACGACCTGAGGTCGGGGACGCCAGCCGACATTCGCCACCGTGAACCACTCAACCGAAAGGCCAGGACTATGGATCTTCAGCTCACCGGCAAACGAGTTCTGGTGACCGGAGGGTCACGCGGCATCGGGCGCGCCATCGTCGGCGCCTTCCTCGACGAAGGGGCTGTCGTTGGCTTCTGCGCGCGAGACTCCGGCGCAGTGGAGGCAGCGAATGAGGAGCTGCGCAGCCGCGGCGACGTCACGGGGTCGGTCGTCGACGTGGGCGACGGCGACGCCCTCGCGGCGTGGGTCGAGAAGTCGGCCGAGGCCTTCGGCGGCCTCGACGTCGTGGTGGCCAACGTCAGCGCGCTCGCGATCCCGGACACGGAGGAGAACTGGCAGGCCAGTCTCAACGTCGACGTCATGCACACCGTCCGCCTCGTCCGCGCCGCGTTGCCTTATCTGGAGCGCAGTGACGCCGCCTCCATCATTGCGATCTCGAGCGTCTCGGGACGCGAATCCGATTTTGCATCGGGTCCCTACGGCACCGCTAAGACCGCGATCGTCGGCTACATTCACGGTCTGGCGTTCCAGCTGGCAGAAAAGAACATTCGGGCCAATACCGTCTCGCCGGGGAACACCTACTTCGAGGGCGGCGTCTGGCACAGTATCCAGACTGGCGACCCAGCCCTCTACGAGTTCGCGCTGGGCCTGAACCCGACCGGTCACATGGGTACTCCGGATGAGATCGCCGCGCCGGTCGTCTTCCTCGCCAGTCCTGTGGCGAGCCGGGTGAGCGGCACCAATCTCGTCGTCGACGGCGCGCTGACGCGAGGTGTGCAGCTCTGACGTGACCCCCGAACCGGCCCCCTAGGCGCGGTGCGCGGCAGCCATAGGCTGAGCCGTGTCGATCAAGCTGCCTGGAAGGAGATGGAGTGTCTCAGACCGAGTTGCGTACCCGTGACGGACAGGCCACTACGGTTCCCGACGAGGTCATCGCAACACTGGCGGAAGCGCTGCGAGGCAGGTTAGTGCAGGCCGCGGACGCCGACTATGACGATGCCCGCGCCGTGTGGAACGGCATGGTGGATAAGCATCCGGCGCTCATCGCGCAGTGTGCGGGGGTCGCCGACGTCATCGCATCGGTGAACTTCGCCAAGGAGCACGATTTGCTCGTTGCCGTCCGTGGTGGTGGCCACAATGCCGCTGGTAATGCGGTGTGCGATGGCGGGCTCGTGATCGACCTGTCGATGATGAAGAGCGTTCGAGTCGATCCCGTCGCCCAGACGGTCCGGGCAGAAGGTGGCGTCACCATTGGTGAACTTGATCATGAATCGCAGGCATTCGGGTTGGCCGTACCCATGGGTGTCGTCACTGAGACGGGAATCGCCGGTTTGACGCTGGCAGGAGGCGTCGGTTGGCTCCGCCGCAAATACGGACTGAGCTGCGACAATCTGGTATCCGCCGATGTCGTAACCGCTAGCGGCGAACTCGTCACAGCAAGCAGCGAAAACAACGCCGACTTGCTCTGGGCGTTGCAGGGTGGTGGCGGCAACTTTGGTGTAGTCACCTCATTTGAGTTCCGGGCCTACCCCGTCGGTCCGGAGGTGTTCTTGGCCTTTGTCATTCATTCCGGTACCGGAAAAGACGCTCAAGCAGCACTGCAGTTCTATCGCGAATGGAGCCAAGCAACATCGGATGACATCTCCTCTTTCGCCATTCTTTGGCATGCGCCGGAGATTGAGGAGATTCCTGCCGAGCACCACGGCGCACCAATTGTTGTCTACCTCGCCATGCATGCCGGCGATGCGGCGGACGGTGAGGCCGCCCTGCAGTCGTTGCGGGAATACGGCTCACCAATCGCTGATCTGAGTGGAGCAACTCCCTACCTCGAGGTGCAACGTTTCTTCGACGCCGACTACCCGGCACATGAGATGCGTTACTACTGGAAGTCCAGGTACCTCAACGATTTGTCTGCGGAGGCGATGGACGCTCTCATCGGGCTCAACGAAGCCAGTCCGTCACACCACTCAACCCTGGATGTTTGGCATCTCGGCGGAGCCTTGGGCCGCGTACCACCTCAGAACACTGCCTTCGGTGATCGTTCCGCCCCCTACCTCGTCGGAATTGAATCCAACTGGGAGCGCGCTGACGATGACGCAGCCTGCATTGAATGGGGAAGGAAGGTCTTTCGTGCGCTCGAGCCCTTCTCCAGTGATCGCGAATACTTCAACTTTCCCGGCCTGTACGAAGAAGGGGATCAATCGATCAGGGAGACCTTTGGTGCGAATCTCGGACGCCTGCAATCGGTGAAGCGGAAGTACGACCCGGATAATCTCTTCCGGCTCAACCACAACATTCCGCCAGCCGACCATTCCACCTGAGCGAGGGTGCGGAGGGTCCTCCGGGGATGCACCCGGAAGCCGTTGCGGCGCTCTGGACGCCACTTCGCATCAGTTACTCGATCATGGCGCTAGCTGCAGATGATGCGCCGTCCAAGTACGTGGTGCAAAGTGGAGCGACAGATTCCTACGGTCGCGCCGTCCCGCCGACGGTGACCGCCACCGCCCGGCATAAGAGCGGCGTGAGATCGCGATGAGAGCTGGACCGGACATTGTCTGGGTCATGATTACAGGAACCATTCACACCCTCGCCGATGACTTGCATCTCATCGAGGGACACCACCCGCACACCATGTGGGATGACCCCGACCTGCCGACGATCGCCGTCTACCGGAGCGGTCAGCGGCTGTACGTCCTCGACACCGGAGCAGGACCCGAGCAGCGCGAGGCAATCCGCTCCCTGGCACGCCGCTACCACGACGTTGTCGATGAGGTCGTGCTCCTCAACAGCCATGGTCATGTGGACCATCTCGGCAATAACGATGTGCTTGCAGAGGTCGCGGACGGTAAGGCGTGCAGACATCACATTCCGAGGGCGGCCCGGCCGGCACTGGACTTCGAAGCATTCTTCGGCGCGATGTATCGACGCGGTCTGCCCTACTTCGACTACGTAGCCGGCCTGTCGGTGCCGCCCGACCAGATCGCCTCACTCTTGCGTGCGCTGGGCGCACCGAATGATCTGACGGACGACGGCGCCGCTCAGCTCGGCGCTCGCGTCTCTGAACTTGGCCTCGGCCCAGCCATCAGCGGGTTTCTGCCGTCCATCGTCGTCGACATCTTGCTGCAGACCTATCCGCCCGTGTTCCTCAGTGAGGAGACGATGATCGACTACGAGGAAATTGCTCCGGCAGCCGACATCCGGATCGGGGACACCACCTGGACCGGCTGGACTTTCGGCGATGTAGGGCGCCCGGAGGTGCAGGTACTGCAATCAGGCGGGCATTCCGCTGGCGGGGTGGTCTTCTACATTCCCGAACACAAGTTCTTGATGATGGCTGACGAGACCACCTCGGTACCGATCTGGAGCGACAGCAATCCCGTCAAGACGATCACGACCGCACGGAAGGCGCTGAGGATGATCGACGGCGGCCAGCTCGACCAGCTCTGCGCGGGACATCGGCCCATGTTGCCAGCCCGCGGTGATCAAGCCCGAGCCGCGTTGCACGAGGTCATCGGCTCTGGGAGAGCAGTTCGCCGCCACCGTAGATGATCTCCTCGCCCGATGATCCTGTCACCGGGATCATCTGGGTCGATCGGCTGATCGCCACTTACCTTCCGCTGGGGGACGGCGGAGGCGGCGCGTTCCTCGAGGCGCTCGCGAACTTTGCCGCCCTGACCGGAGACGCGGAGACCTCGATTCCGCTGTATGCCGCGTCCCAAGTCGATGCCCGCCGCAGTGGCACGTATTGGCCGATCCAGCTCCAATCCGACACCCTGCTCGACCGGATGCGCCAGCAGACGACACCAGAACACTTTGGTGAGCTGTGGACCGACGGCGAGCGACTCACCTTCCGAGACGTTGCGCGCAGCCGAGGGCTGACCTAGCGAGCGCGACCAAACGCATTGAGGTGGTGGCTTAAGGGGGCGAATCATCCCCAGCATCTCGTTTCTCACCCAGCGCGACGCTCTGGTCGGCGTCGACGGTCGCCGTAGTCGCGGGCAGCAAGTGGTGAGTCTTCGGGTTGCCGATGATGTAGCTGAAGGCGGCGTCCTCGATGGCCTTGTCCTCCGCGCTGAGTCGGCTCTCGTGCTGGCGCTGGTGCTCCTGCCAGCTGGGCACTTGGAACTGTTCGACATACAGATGAGGGTCCTCACCGACCCGATAGAGGTCCCAGCGGGTCGAACCTGACCGGAGCCTGGAGCGCCGCATCGACTGCATAGCGTCGAAGAACGGGAGCCGGTGATCATCATCCACCTCGTACTGGATGGAGACCACGACCGGCCCGCTGATGGACTCGGGATCGACTTGGAGCCGCGGGGTGTCCCAGTACGCCAGCGGGGATCGATCGAGGCCCTCACTGTCCGGCACCCGCAGCACTAGACCGACGAGCACGCTCACGCCAGCGAGGGCAGCGGCGGCGAGCAGCGCGACCTGTAGGCCCGCGTGCTGCGTGATCAGGCCCCAGATCGGGGCGGCGACGGCCTGGGTACCGAGGAAAACCATGAGGTAGATCGCAATCGCCCGCGCGCGGACCCAGCCGTGGAGGAACAGCTGCAGCTCTGAGATCACGGTGGCGACAGTGGCAGTCCAGCTAAAGCCACACACGATCAACAAAGGGGCCGCCACCAGCATCGACGAGGCAAACGCGACCCCAGCAAATGCGACCGCGAACGCAGTTCCCGCCAGGACGAGGATCGCGTTCGACGACAACTTCTGTTTGACCCTGCCGAGACCGAGCGCAGCGGTGATGGCACCGACGCCGAGCGTGGCAAACAGAATTCCGTAGCCGTTGGCGGCGAGGCCGAGCTGCCGGCTGGCGATCAGTGGGAGCAGCGCCCAGACCGCCGCGGCCGGGAAGATGAAGGTTGCGAAGCGCACCAGGATGGTCCGGACAACGGGCTCATGCCGGACATAGCGGCTGCCGGACAGCAGGGCCGGAAGGAATCGCTCACGTTCGCCGGTTTGGATCGTCGGCCGGCGCCAGGCGAGCAGGATGACCGCAAGGACGCTGCCGGTGACCACGTTCAGGGCAAATACCGGCGGGACGCCCCAGGCGGCGATGACGAACCCGGCGATTGCCGGACCTGCCGCTCGGGAAACATTGACACTGACCATGTCGAGGCGAGTAGCCGCCGCGAACTCCGCGCGCGGCACCAACTCGGTGATCATGGCCTGCCAGGTTGGCGACAACATGGCCTGCCCGGCTCCGACGGCGAACGTGAAGGTAAGAAGCAACGCCGGTGGCATTCTGCCCAAGGCAGTGAGGACGGCCAGCAGGGCTGACACGGTGATGAAGTAGATCTGGATCACGAACATCATCCAGCGCCGATCGAAGGCATCGGCCAGAACGCCCGCAGGCAGGGCGAGCAGCATCATCGGCAGCGTGCTCGCCGTCTGCACCAGCGGCACGATCGTCGCGGCGTTCGGGTCGTTCACGAACAGCCACTGCGCGCCGACTGTCTGACCCCACGACCCGATGCTGGCGATCACCACCCCCAGCCAGAGCCAGAAAAACGCCCGGTGCCGGAAGGGTGCGAATGGCGAAGCCGAGATCTCACCCGAGTGCTGATGATCGTCCACGTCCCCGACGTTAGGGTCTCCGGTTGCGTTGGGAGTCACCGGCCTGGTCTCCCTCGCGATAAGGTCCAGCCATGCAACGGCAAGCCCGGGCACCACTGACACAGCCGTTCGGTGTCGAGGCATTCGAAGCAGCAGATACGACCGTTCTGCGATGGCTGGGCATGGCCGGGTTCTTGATCAACAGTCGCGGCACGGCGCTGATGGTCGATCCCCTGCTGGGCGGTTTCGACATGCCGGTGATGATCGAGTTCCCGATCGCCGCCGCCGACGTACCGAAGTTGGACGCCGTGCTCATCACGCACAGCGACAACGACCACTACAGCGTTCCCACCTGTCGAGATCTGGCACGGGTGACCCGTGAGTATCACTCGACACAGTACGTGGCGTCGCTGATGAAGCAGGAAGGTTTCGCGGCGTACGGTCACGACATCGGCGAGCACTTCGCCATCGGACCGGTCCGCGGGGAGGTCACGCCCGCCGACCACGCCTGGCAGAACGAGTCCCCTGGAGCGAGTGACCGCATCTTCCAGCCGGAGGACTGTTGCGGGTTCTGGATCGACACCCCGGACGGCACCATTTGGGCGCCGGGCGATTCACGGCTCATCCGCGACCATCACCTGCGCATGCCGACCCCCGATGCCATGCTGTTCGACTTCTCTGACAGCGAGTGGCACTTCGGGCTTGACGGTGCCATCGAGATGGCCAACGCCTACCCACATACTCCGCTGCTGCTGTACCACTGGGGCTGCGTAGACGCCCCCGACTTCCCCCCGTTCAACGCCGACCCCGACTCGTTGCCCGACCGGGTCGCAAACCCAGAACGTATCCAGCTCCTGGCGCCCGGCGAGCCCTTCGTGCTGCGGCGGCTGCCGAGTTGATCAACTGCGTTACCTGTTGACGCTGCTGGAACTTGGTCCCCTTCAGGCCAGCGGTACACCGGTGAAGCGCGCCAATGCATCGAGCAGGTCGTCTTGGAAGCGCTGGTTAGGAACCGCCGGATGCGGCGTACGGAGCCGCTGGTGAAACCAGTAGCCGCCGCTGCTGCGCGCCTCGGGCTCGTCACTGGTGGCGAGCCATTCTTGGGTCAGGTGGCCTAGCCGGAGGTCGTCGGGAGCACCGGGTCCGCCCATCTTGGTAGGCACCCAGCCGGGGTCGACGGCGTTGCTGTATACATCGGGCCAGATCCGAGCGACGGCGACGGCGAGGGTCGTGACGAACAGTTTGCTGTCCGAGTACGAGCCGGTCTTGCGTTGTCCAGTCCAGTCCACGCCGGCCAGGTCGGCTCGTCCGCCGTAGTGCGAGCCGCTGCTGAGATACACCAGCCGCTCGGGGCGATCGACGAGGACGGTGAGCAGATACGGGGCGACAATATTGACCGGCATGATGTGCCGGCCGCTGTAGATGCCAGCATTGTGGATCACCGCGTCGACGTGGCCCAGCCGGTTGACCTGCTCGGCCACAGCCCGCGTTTGGTCGAAGGCGGCCAGGTCCCCGACAACGGCTGACGCGCCGTGGTCGATGAGGTCGTCGACGGCGGCCAGTCGCTCGGCGCTGCGAGCATGGACAATGACCTCATGCCCGTCGCCGAGCAGGGTCTGGGCGGCTTCCCGGCCCAGACCGTCGGCGGACCCGGTGATGAAGATACGTGCCATATGCTCTACCGCTCGATGATCGGGAGGATCAGCCGGGATGGGTGGTCCTTGTCGTGCAGGATGCGGTTGACCGCGGGCTGGTACTGGTCGGCGGTTTCGCTGGTGATGTCGCCGCCAGTGTTGCTGTTGCGGTCGAACTTGGGGAAGTTGCTGCTGGCGACTTCGAGCCTGATGCGGTGTCCGGGCAGGAAGACGTTGGCAGTGGCCCACAGATTCAGGCTGAGTTCGTACGGCGTGCTGGGTTCCATCGGTTCGGGCGCGTTCAGTGAGTTCCGGTAGCGGGCGCGGAGGATGCCGTCGGTGAGGATGATGGCGCGGCCGTCGGGGTGGACGTCGACGAGTTTGCCGGTGAAGTCGGTGTCAGGTGCTGACGAGGAGGCCCAGAGCCGCAGCTCGATCGGTCCGGTGACCTCGATTGGCTGCTCGAGAACGGGGGTGCTGTAGACGAGGACATCGTCGCGGACCTCGACTTCCCGCTGGTCCCGGGGGCCCATGGAGCTGGCTCCGGGCAGCAGCAGCTGACCGCCCACGCTGGGCACCGGGCGAAGCGGGTTGAACAGGTATACGTCGGACGGCTCGTCAGCGGGCGGAGAGGTGGTCAGGCTTCCGTCCCCGCGGAGACTGTTGGCTGCTCCGGCGCTGTGCATGTAGTAAGGCCGGTATTGGGTGTCCGGGAGTGGCCAGTCGGTCTCGGTGCGCCACTGGTCGATGCCCATTACGAAGATCATCACCGGCGGTTCGGAGTCGATGCCGTTCTCGGTGCCGCGCAGCCAGCGGTCGAACCAGCGCAGCTGGACGCCGGGCAGGTCGATCGCGGCGGCGCTCGAGGTCGGACCGAAATCGCGGTCGGAGAAGCTGCCGGAGAAGTCCGTGTGGGTCCAGGGGCCGATGATGACGCGCTGCTGGGCGCGGGCCAGCTGGCCGCCGCCGCGTCGGCGCATGTTCTGGAAGTTCTGCAGGGTGCCCCACTGGAAAAGGTCGTACCAGCCGCCGATGTTGAGGGCGGGAGCAGTGATCTGCTCGTAGCCACTGTTCGGAGAAATGGCCAGCCAATAGTCGCCCGGAGTCGGATGGGCGAGACGCTCAAGGTAGAACGGAGCGGCGTCGCCGATCAGCGGGTTGCTGCCCAAGGGCAGCTCGTTGAGCGTGATGTACAGGTCCAGCTCGACATCCGCCGGTGGTGCCGCGGTTGGGTTCTGCGCGGCACGGCGACGAAATTCGGCCGGGGCGATGTCTTCGACGACCCAGCGCAGGCTGTGCAGTACGTTGGCGCCGCCTTGGTAGCTGCAGCCTTCGTGCATGTCAGAGAAGGTCACCGCCGGAGCCATGGCCTTCAGGGCTGGCGGGTTCCGCCGGGCAGGCAGCCACTGCGTACCGCCCAGGTAGGAGCCGCCAAAGGTGCCGACCACTCCCGACGACCACGCCTGACCGGCCGCCCAGGCGATCATGTCCACACCATCCCTGGTCTCGTTGACGTTCGGCTCGAACTCGCCTTCGGACCCATAACGGCCGCGAACGTCCTGCGCGACCGCCACGTACCCGGCCTGGACTGCACGGAGAATGTCGAACGACTCCGACCCGCCGATCGTCATCTGATCCTTGCCGTACGGGGTACGGACCAGCAGCACCGGCGACGGCGGCCCGTCCTGCAGCCGGAACACGTCTGTGGCGAGCCGAACCCCGTCGGCCGTGGGCACCATGAGGTCCTTGTCGATGACGATCATGGAGAGTTCGCTACACCTGGCTGGTGTCCGGCGTGGCGTGGTACTCGTCGTCGCTCACATGCTCGCCCCAGTGGACCGCGGCGTGCTCGTCGTCGACTTCGTTGAGCGCGAGGTGAACCATCAACCGGGTGGGGGTGGCGCCATGCCAGTGCTCCTCGTCCGGCTCGATATAGACACGGTCGCCCGGGCGAATGACCTCGACGGGTCCGCCGCGACGCTGACAGCGGCCGATCCCCTCGGTGACGAACAGAGTCTGCCCGAGCGGGTGACGATGCCAGGCCGTACGAGCGCCGGGCATGAAGTGCACCAGGCTCCCTTGCACGCGGGACGGGGCAGCAGCTGTGGCAACGGGGTCGATGTAGACGTCGCCGGTGAACCACTCGGCCGGCCCCTTTGCCGTGGCGCCTTCGGTCGAGCTGCGAGTGATCTCCACGGTCTTCCTTCCTTGGATCTTGGTTGCGGTGCTCTGCGTGATCAGACCGTCTGGCCGCCGTCGACGACCATCGCGTGACCGATGACGAAGGACGCTGCATCGGAACACAGCCATAGGACGGCGGCGGCAATCTCGTCCGGTGATCCCATCCGTCCGATCGGTTCTTGCGCGATCACTCTGTCCCGGCCCTCGGTGGTGCCGCCCGTGAACCGTCTCATCATCTCGGTGTCGACGATCCCGGGGCAGACGGCGTTGATGCGGATGTTTGACGACGCGTAATCGAGTGCGGCGTCCTTCGTCAGGCCCACGACGCCGTGCTTTGCGGCAGCGTAAGCGGCTCCACGCCCAAAGGCTTTGATGCCGGCACCAGAGGAGTTGTTCACGATCGCGCCGCCGCCATGCTGCAGCATCAGCGGGATCTCATACTTCATGCACAGGAACACGCTGCGGAGGTTGATGGCGATGATCCGGTCCCATTCCTCCTCGGTGACATCGGTCGTCACGCTTGGCTTTTGCTCGGCCCCAGCATTGTTGAAGGCCACGTCGAGACGCCCGAACGCGTCGACCGCCTGGTTCAGTGCAGCCCGCACATCCTCGGACCGCGTGACGTCACAGCGAACGGCCAGCGCCCGCCCGCCGAATTCCTCGATCATCCGGGCCGTCTCCTGATTGCCTCCGTCGGAGACATCGGCCAGCAGCACGCTGGCGCCTTTGCGTGCGAAGGCTAGCGCCGTCGTGCGGCCCATGCCGCTGCCGGCACCTGTTACGAACCCGACCTTGCCGGCGAAGCTGCCGTTCTCATTCGTTGCAATCATTCCTATTCCTTATCTATCGCTCCCTCACCGTGGGGGCATGGGCGCGGATGAGTGCGCCGCTGGCGCATGGCCTAGTAAACGGGGGGCGGCCCACCAGGCGTACGTCTGCGGGCCTCCAAGAAGTGATGCCCGCATCGACTGCGGCGTCTATGACCGCGAAGCTGCTCGGTTCGTCGACGGTGTAGCCCGAAGTTCATGGTCCCGAGCCTGCTGACCATTAGGCCGGAGCGGTCCCGGTGCGCATACATCATCTCCTTTCGCTCATGCTGGGAGCATATGGAGCGTCTTCTCGCAGAGGGATGCCCTGTCAGTACACCTTCCATCAGGGCCTCCCACGCCGGCTGCAAACCGGGTTTCCTAGATTAGGTTTGGCGGCGCCGATGCACGCTGTGGGGTTCGGCAGCGCGACACCGACGGCTCCGCCGACAAACCGCCGATTCGAGGAGATCTTCATGCGTGGTCTGGTCATGTACGGCCCGGGGGACGTCCGCGTCGAAGAGCGCGAGCGCCCTCAGATTGTGGAGCCCACCGACGCGATCATCCGCGTCCCCGCGTCCTGCATCTGCGGATCCGACCTGTGGCCGTACCGGGGCATCGCGGAGACGAATGGCCCGACTCCGATGGGTCACGAGTACGTCGGGATTGTCGAGGAGGTCGGCGATGCCGTGAGCACAATCAAGCCCGGCCAGTTCGTGGTCGGCTCCTTCTTCGCCTCCGACAACACCTGCGAGATCTGCCAGGCCGGCTACCAAACCCACTGCGTTCAGCGCCAGCCCGCCGCCGCGACTGGTGCCCAGTCTGAGTTTGTGCGGATTGCGCTGGCTGATGGCACGTTGGTGGCAACCCCCGGCGAGCCTGACCCCGAGTTGATCCCGTCATTGCTGGCCGCCTCAGACGTGCTGGGAACCGGATGGTTTGCTGCGGTGGCCGCCCAGGCCGGACCGGGGAAGGCGGTCACGGTGGTCGGGGACGGAGCCGTCGGCCTGCTGGCGGTGCTCGCCGCCAAGCAACTCGGTGCCGAGCGGATAATCGCGATGAGCCGCCACGCTCCTCGGCAGCAGCTGGCCCGCGAGTTTGGCGCCACCGACATCGTCGAAGAGCGCGGCGACGAGGGAGTGGCAAAGGTAAAGGACTTGACCGGAGGATTGGGCGCACACAGCGTTGTCGAAGCTGTCGGCACTCAGGAGTCGCTGACGCAGGCCATCCGCTCCACCCGTGCCGGCGGCCACCTCGGGTATGTCGGTGTCTTCCACGACGTGGAACTTCCCGTCGCGGATTTGTTCTTCTCGGGCATCAACTTGCACGGCGGCCCCGCTCCGGTCCGCCGGTTCCTGCCTGAGTTCATCGACTTGATCTGGAATCGGCAGATTGACCCAGGCAGAGTGTTCGACCTGGAGCTCCCACTGGATCAGGCAGCCGCCGGCTACGAGGCGATGGACACCCGAGAGGCCATCAAGGTCCTGCTCCGCTCCTGACCCAGCCGGAGGGAGCTAGTTCGGCGCCTCCTCTTTCCGAAACTGGTCAGCGCCAACAGGGAATTCGGCCGATCTATGTTGTACGTGACCAGTTGCGGAGTGGAGGGACGGCCCGGAGGCCCTAAAAGTGGCGGGCCTCCCACTCCATTGGGGGGCGGTACTCGACCGAGTGCTTGGCGGCCGCATCGACCTCTTCAGGCGTCAGGAGCACCACTGTCCGTACGCTGGCGCCACCCGCCTCGCTGACGGCAAGCGCAAATGCCGCGGCACTCTCGTTGCTAGGAAGGTCGGCGACGGCGAAGGCGTCATGTTCGCCGAAGGCGAAGTAGAAGTGTTCGAGCCGTCCCCCAACACTCTGTGCGGCCCTAGCCACGGCTTCCCGTCTACCGCTTCCGCCCTGACGTCGGAGACCCTTGAGGCCCTCCACCGTGTACGACGCTTGAAACAAGAACCTTGGCATGAAGCTCCCTTCTGCGGTCGTCGCCTAACCGTCTCACCCTGCAGCCAATTCGCTCAAGGTGTCACGGGCCGATGTCATATTCACCGCCGTGTCTGACTGATCAGCCGTCAAGTCTCGCGGCCACGTCGGCTGGAAATCCACCAATCGCGATCGGACCCCAGCGAGCCGGGGTGATTCGGATCAGTGACTTGTCCTGAATGCGCATCGCCTCCCGATACTCGTCCCAGTCGGGATGCTCGCCGGAGATGCAGCGGAAACACTCAACGAGTCCGTCGCCTGCCTCCGGCACGTGCAGCACCTCGGCGTCGCCGTCGACCTGCACCCACGGGCCGTTCC
>Ga0081455_10003625_pt1 | contig 17695 bp, 18 predicted proteins | sample TabmetS3T2R1_FD_70207 | JGI IMG/M metagenome (GOLD analysis project Ga0081455, IMG submission 70207) | Tabebuia heterophylla rhizosphere microbial communities from the University of Puerto Rico - S3T2R1 | ecosystem: Host-associated > Plants > Roots > Rhizosphere ...
AGCACCTCCTCTTCCTCGTTGCTGGCGCCGTCGAGGAACTTGGTGTCGCCCTGTTCGGCCCGCGCGCCGAGATGGATGAGGAGCGTGGCGTCGCCGCCGTCGTCGAGGATCATGTTGGGCGTGCCGCCGTCGGCCCATTCGAAGATGCGGTGGGTATAGTCCCAATATTCCTCGAGGCTCTCGCCCTTATAGGCGAACACCGGGATGCCCTTGGCCGCGATCGCGGCAGCCGCGTGGTCCTGCGTCGAGTAGATGTTGCACGAGGCCCAGCGGATATCGGCGCCGAGCGCTTTCAGCGTTTCGATCAAGACCGCGGTCTGGATGGTCATGTGGAGCGAGCCCGCGATGCGCGCGCCCTTGAGCGGCTGCTTCGCCGCGTATTCCTCGCGCACCGCCATCAACCCCGGCATCTCCGTCTCGGCGATGGCGATCTCTTTGCGGCCCCAGTCGGCGAGCCCGATATCTCTCACGTGGTAATTCATGCCCTGTACTCCCTGACCCTGACCATAAAGATATAAAGAACTCCTTATACGTTTTCCAGAGCCCTGGCCAGTGGGGCCGCACGAGCAAGCCAAGGGGCTTTGAAAGTCCTCATGATTTTGCTCAACGTTCGCCTCTCCGAGGGAGTTTAGAGAAGGCCATGCTCAGCCCTGGTGGCCGAGATGGCGTTCGGCGCGGAGCAAGACGAGGTCTCGCACATAGCGGAGCGTCGCGGCCGGTGCGTAGACGAAATCGGAGAAGCGCGCGTGATTCGACCCGAAGAAGCCCTGGCGGCGGCGCCATGGTCGTGCTCCTGCTTCTGTTCCTGGCCGCAACCGGGGCGACCGGCCTCGTGGTCTATGGCGGGGAGCAACAGGCAGAGACGGTCGCGGGGATGTTCGCCAAGGACACTGGCGAGGCGGTGGAGGAAGTCCACGAACTCCTCGCCAATGTCACGCTCGCGCTGGGTCTCGCCCACGTCGCCGCGGTCGTGCTTGCGAGCTTTGTGCATCGCGAGAATTTGGCTCGCGCCATGATCACGGGCTACAAGCGCCCGTAAACACGATTTGCTTTCAGTCTTCCTCGCCGAAGCTAGACTCATCTGGCCGGCGAATTGGGGCTATTTGGCCGACAAATAGAGGGCGGCCATGACGAGGCAAAGCGCGATGAATTGCAGCGCCACCCGCCACCGCATCAACGCCTGGCTGGTCTTCGGGCTGCCTCGGATCATGTTCCACAATCCCAGCAGAAGCACCGCCGCCACCGCCGCGAGCGCGAGCGGGATGGCGTAGGTGACAAGCGTGGCTGGGTCAATTCGGGCCGACGTCTGTGAAAGTCCCTGCGCCAGCCTGCTATAGTAAAAATAGAGCTCGATGACGACGAACGCGATAACGGCGCCCGCAAGTCCGAACGCAAGAACGTAGCGCACGTGGTGTCCGGTGACGCCCGCTCTGGCCCGATTTCCGGTTATGACGACCGGCCTGTTGTCGTTCTTTGCCATTGATGGAACAAACGCCGGCGGCCCAGATTCGTTCTTTCCGCACGGCCCTTTCTGGGAAGTGTGAGCGACGCCTTAATGCGCGAGATCCGGGCTGCCCCGCGCACGGCGTCGACGACCTCGCGGATTGCGTCCACCACGAGTTGCGGCTGCTCCTTGTGGATCTCGTGACCCATCGCTCCCTCCACCGCCAGGAGATCACAGTGCTCCGACGCAAGACCTCGCGCCAGTGTTGGATCGGAGTTGCTATTTGAGGAAAATCTGCATCGTCTCGAAGTCGAAGGTCACCGCATAGGGCTTGAAGAAATCGTGACCGACCATGCCCGCGAGGTGGAAGCCGAACATGTTTTCCCACGGGAACGGCCCATCGTAGAGACCCGCGACATTGTCTTCCTGGATGTCTCCGAAGGACAGTTGGCGCACGGTGTAGGGCACGATTTTCAGCTTTCCGCCGCCGCCGGCGCCTTCGTAAGCCTTGTCTTCCTCGAGCTTGATCCCCGCCTCCTTGATGACCGGCTCCGCCAACTTGACGCCGGCGCCCGCCAGTCCCGTGTCGACGAACAGGAGCGCGGGCGGCAGCGTATTCACGCGGCCCCAGCCCACCATGAAATGGTCGCTCGCAATCCAGAACGGAACCGCGACGCTGCCTGACGACTCCGCCGAAAACTGCTCCCGGGTCTGCGCGCTTTTCCGGCGCAGCACCAGCTCGCCGCGTGGATAATCGAGCGTCGCAAGGAAATGATAGAAGAGAGTGGTTCCGATGCATCCGTCGATGCGCTTCACCCCAAGTCCTGCCGAGAGTTGCCGCAAGGGAAGCGTTGCGATTGGCAGGTTGTTGACGGTCCACTCGCCGACGGTGAGTGATTCGATACGCGACTGCCCGACGTTGGCGTGCTCGCCCCCGGAAAAGGTGCCTTGCACTTCGCCGAATTGCGGCAGGCCAAGCTCCTTCGCGAAGTCGGCGTCGAGCGCAACCTCCGAACCGCCGGTATCGATGAAGAAAGTGACCTCCTCGCCGCCGTTCACCCGCACGCTCACCACCGGCAGCGGACCGGTGTTCACGAACCTCAGGCGCGTGGTTTGTCCGTCACCGTCCACTTCATAGGGAGTCTGGCCCTTGAAGCTCTCCAATTTCGCAACATTCAAAGTCGGATATTGCTCGATGATCAGCGCGTTGGTGCTGACATCGACGCCGTTCAGCGCCTCCGCCGCTCTCTGGAAGTCGTCGCGGCGATAGAACGCCTCGGCCAGCATGACCTTGGCAGCGGCGTCGTCCGGCTGAAGCGTTATGGCTTCTTCGAGCCATTTCTGTGCGTCGTGAAGCCGATTGGAAAGGAGCGCGATGCGCCCCAGCTGGAGGACGGCCGCATAGTCTTTGGGATCTTGGCCGACTATTCGGGCGTAGAGTTCGCCGGCTTCGGCAAACTTCCCGACCTCGAACAGCCGATTGGCGGAATCGATGTCGGCCTGCGCCGGCTCGGATGCCGCTTGTCCTAGGAAGCTGCAAGGCGCGACGATCAGGGCAAGCGCGAAGCAAATGCTGGCATATTTCATTTTCGGATTCGCGCGCGGTTGGTGAGGAAGGGAGGCCTTTGAGGGGTTGGAGGGCCGTCCGCTAGTCCTCCTCGCCGAAGCCCGACTCGACGAGCTTGATCAGCGCTTCGAGCGCGACCGCCGCCTCCTGGCCTTCCGTTTCGATCAGGATCGAATGGCCCTGGCCCGCGGCGAGCATCATCAGCCCCATGATCGAGGTCCCGCCCACCGTATGGCCCTCGCGCGTCACGCGCACCGTCGCGGTGTAGCTCGCTGCGCAACGAACGAATTGGGCCGAGGCCCGCGCATGCAAGCCTTTCTTGTTCGGGATGACCACCTCGGCGAAATAGAGCCCGCCCACAGGTTCCTGCCCACTCGCCTTGCGCCGGGTCACCTGTTCCATGGCTCGATCATCAGTCCTTGAGTTGAGCTAGGTTGCTGCGAGGATCTGACTCGCCACACTGATATATTTGCGTCCGGCTTCCTGCGCCCGGGTGATCGCCTCTTCGAGCTTGCACTCGCCGCGCACGCTCGCAAGCTTCACCAGCATCGGCAGGTTGACGCCGGCGATCACCTCGACATTGTTGCGCTCCATCGCCGAGATGGCGAGGTTGGAGGGCGTGCCGCCGAACATGTCGGTGAGCACCGCAACGCCGTCGCCGCTGTCGACGCGCGCGAGCGCCGTCAGCATGTCGCTCCGGCGCATGTCGAGATCGTCATCCGGCCCGATCGAGATGGTCTCGATCTGCTCCTGCGGGCCGACCACGTGCTCGAGCGCGGCACGAAATTCGTGCGCGAGCCTGCCATGCGTGACGATGACGACACCGATCATGTTGCGCCTTTGATGCATGCCGCCCGGCGAAGGGCCGCTATCTTTGTCGGGAGAGGTGCGCTACGCAAGTGCAAGCTTTCGCACCTCAAACAGGCTGTTCCGGCGCTGCCAATAAAAGCGCCATTTTCAATTTGAGGGGCGCTGAAAGCTCGAACGGATCGAGTTTCAGCACCGGCACGGGAACGCCCGCGATCACCGTCCGTTCCCATGGCTCAGACGGCATCCTTGGCACGTGTTCGCCGCCGACGAGATCGCAAACAAGCACGAGTCGCCCCTCTCGCAGAAATGGCACTGTCATAATTCCAAGTCCTCTGACCTCGATCTTGCCGGCGATTGTCTCCGGCGCCGAGACCATGAGCGATCCGTCCCCCCGGGCCTCGACCAGCACCTGATCGTCGGCCACGAGATGCGTCTTGAATTCGCCGTCGCCCGGAAGCGCCATGAATCTCAATGCGAGGTCCGACTTCCCCGCGGCAGATTCCCCGCGCAGCAATGCCGCGCGCCGGCCGAGCGCCACAGAGGTGCCATGGACGAGCTCGCGCGCCTCTTTCAAGCATGCCTCTTGGGGTCCGGACGATCAGGTTGCCGGCAGCCGGATCACGAACCGCGCACCGCCGCTCTTGCCGACGCTCGCGTCGCCCTTGCCGCGTCCCATCCCTGCCGGGGGACGGTTCTCGGCCCACAGCCGCCCGCCATGGGCGACCGCGATCTGGCGCGAGATATTCAGCCCAAGGCCGGAGTTCTGGCCGAAATTCTCCTGCGGGCGGTCGGTGTAAAAGCGCTCGAAAATGCGTTCGAGGTTCTCCTCGGGGATGCCGGGACCTTCGTCCTCGATCGCGATCTGGATCTCGGGACCGATGCGGCGCGCCACGACCGCCACGCGCCCGCCTGGCGGCGAGAAGGAAATCGCATTGTCGAGCAGGTTGACGATCACCTGGCTCAGGCGGCTGTCATGGCCGACGACCCTGTAAGGCCACGCGCCGGGCGCGTAGGCGATGTCGAGCACGACCTCGAGCGTGTCGTCGCGGTGGATGTCGTTGAACAGCGACACCGTGGTGCGCAGCAGCTCCGCCATATCGACGGATTTCGCATCCTCGCGGGCGAGCTCGGCATCGAGGCGCGAGGCGTCGGAAATGTCGCTGATTAGACGGTCGAGCCGCTTCACGTCATGCTTGATGATCTCCATCAGCCGCTCCTTCGACTCGTCGGTCCTGGCGAGCGGCAGCGTCTCGGTCGCGCTGCGGAGCGAGGTGAGGGGATTCTTCAGTTCATGCGCCACGTCGGCAGCGAAGCTCTCGATGGCGTCGATACGCTTATAGAGAGCGTTCGTCATGTCGCGCAGGGCACCGGAGAGATGGCCGATCTCGTCGGTACGGTCGGTGAAGTCGGGGATCTCGGCGCGGGCCCTAACGCTATGGCGCACGCTTTCCGCCGCGGCGGACAGCCGCTGCACCGGACCGGCGATGGTGTTGGCGAGGATCACCGACAGCACAATGGTGACGGCTGCCGCGAACAGCGACACGCGTACGATGCCCCAGCGCTCGGCCGCCACGATATTGTCGATGTCGCCGCCCCGCGTGGAGAGCAGCAGCACGCCGAGCACGGCGCGCATGCGCTGGATGGGAACCGCCACCGAGACCACGAGCTCGCCCTTGTCGTTGATGCGCACGATCGGCACCGAGGTGCCGGTGAGCGCGGTCGCCACCTCGGGATAGGCCTTGCCGTTGGCGCCGCCGATCTCGGTATAGAGCGGCAGGTCGTATTGGCGCATGCGCGTCTTCACGGTCTGCCAGAAGCGGCTCAGCGCATCGGGTTTTTCGGCGTCGGGGGGCGGCAGGTCGTAGCGCAGCACCTCGCCGCGCGAATAGAACGTGTCGGAATCGAGGATCAGAGCGCCGTCGCGGTTATAGATGCGGGCGCGGCTCCCCGTGGGTTTGACCAGGGGACGCAGGATCGGGGCCGCGCGCTCGGGGTCGATGGTGAAGTCGAGCGAGTTCGACAACGCGTCGTCGTCGGCGCCGGCCTGGTGTTCCGTCTCGAGCAGTTTCTCCGGGTCGACCTGCACGTCATTAGTGTCGACGCCGGCAGACGCCGCCACGGCGCGGGCGATGATCTCGCCCTGCGTCGCCAGGCTCTGCACCTTGGCGTCGATAAGCCCTGCACGGAACTGGTTGAGATAGAGAATGCCCGAGACGAGAATCGCGAGCCCGATCAGGTTGAGCACGACGATGCGCCGGGTGAGGCTCGAGAACCCGTTGCGGAAGGGGAGGTGCTCGATGAGCCAGCCGAGCGCGGTGCGCGTGCGGTCGCGGGTGATCCGCAAGACGCTGCGGATGCGCTGCTTGACGTTTGCGGCGTCAGGCCGTTGCCAGGACCTGTCGGCCTCGGCGGTCATCGGCTAGATCCGTCACTCTTTGAACCGGTAGCCAACGCCATAGAGCGTCTCGATCACGTCGAAGCTCGTATCGACCGCCTTGAACTTCTTGCGCAACCGCTTGATGTGGCTGTCGATGGTGCGGTCGTCGACATAGACCTGGTCATCATAGGCCGCATCCATGAGCGCGTCGCGGCTTTTCACCACCCCCGGCCGGGCGGCAAGCGATTGAAGGATCAGGAATTCCGTGACGGTGAGGGTGACCGGGCGGTTGTCCCACACGCAGGTGTGCCGCTCCGGGTCCATCTTGAGCTTGCCCCGCTCCAGCACCTTCGACTTGTCCTCGACCACGCCGGCCGCCGCGTCGCGGGGCTGGGCGCGCCGGAGCACCGCCTTGACCCGCTCGACCAGGAGCCGCTGCGGAAAGGGTTTGCGGATGAAGTCGTCGGCACCCATCTTGAGGCCGAACAGCTCGTCGATCTCCTCGTCCTTGGAGGTCAAGAAGATCACCGGCAGCTCGCTCCGCTGGCGGAGCCGGCGCAACAGCTCCATCCCGTCCATGCGCGGCATCTTGATGTCGAGAATGGCAAGGTCAGGGGGGCTCTCGGCAAAGCCGTCGAGCGCGCTTGCGCCGTCGTTGTAAGTCTGGGTCTTATAACCTTCCGCCTCGAGCACCATGCGCAAGGAGGTGAGAATGTTACGATCGTCGTCGACAAGTGCGATTGTTGGCATTTGGGGCCCCTTGCGGCGATTGACGATGCTTAAGGCTTGTTATGATTCAGGCTGCGCTCAATTGTGGCAGCATCGGGGCGCGGCTCGCCACCCATCGTTACCGCAATGCAACAAATATCGTTATGGCGCAAGTAAATAAGTCTTCACCAATGCCCGCCCGGAGCGAGATCGCGGCCGCCGCCCGCGGGCTCGTGCGGCGCGCGTTCAAGGGGTCTCTCGCGACCATCGATCGCGACAATGGCTATCCGTATGCCTCGCTGATTACGCTGGCGACCGACCCCTCCGGCGCCCCCACGATGCTGATCTCGACCCTTGCCCGCCACACCGCCAACCTCGCCAAGGATCGCCGCGCCTCGATTATGGTGGACGAGACCGGCGCGCTCGCCGATCCCTTGCAAGGGGCGCGCGTCACGCTGCTCGGCACGGTGGAGAAGTCGACCGACGAGGCGGTCAGGCGAAGGTTTCTCGCGCGTCAGCCCGAGGCGGCGTTCTACGCCGACTTCCCGGATTTCGCGTTCTTCCGCCTTGCCGTCGAAGGGGCGCATTACATCGGGGGCTTCGGCCGCATCTTCGATCTCGCCCCCGGCGACCTCCTCGTGCCGACCGAGGGAACCAAGCGCCTGCTCGATGCCGAGGCCGACATCGTCGAGCACATGAACAGCCACCACGCCGACGCGCTCGAGCTTTACGCGACGGAACTCGCCGGCGCGTCCCATGGGCCGTGGCGCATGGTCGGCATCGACCCTGAAGGCCTCGATATCGTGCTCGCAGGGGCCGCGCGACGCATCCTTTTTGCCGAGCCGGTGACCAACCCTAACGAAGCGCGCAAAGAGCTGGTGCGCCTCGCGGCCGAAGCGCGGTCGCGCAAGGAACGCGGATAGGCTCGCATTCGGCACGCGAGGAGCGTAGCGGGAATGAAACAACTCCTCGCGGCCATGATCGTGTCGGGCGCCGCAGTGCTGACATTGGCTGCGAGCGCGCAAACGGCGACAGAGGCGGATAAGCCCTTGCCTCCCGTGTTCGATCCGGCGGCCATCGACCACAGCGTCGAGCCTTGCAACGACTTCTATCAATATGCCTGCGGCGCGTGGCTGAAGGCGAACCCGATCCCCAAGGACCAGTCGGAATGGTGGCGCTTCAGCGAGCTCGACGAGCACATCCGTGCGGTGCTGGCGTCGATCCTCGATGACGCCGCGGCGGGCAAGGGCGCGGACAGCGAGAGCGTGCGCAAGATCGGCGACTATTATGCCTCATGCCTCGACGAGGCTGCGATCGAGGCGAAGGGGTTAGCGCCGTTCGCGCCGGAACTCGACCGCATCGCGGCGCTCAAGGACAAAAAGGAATTCGCGGGCGAGGTCGCGCGGCTGCACCTGCTTGGCGCGGCGCCGCTGTTCTACTTCTCATCGACACAGGACTATACCGACGCGGCGATGATGATCGCCGAGGCGGATCAGGACGGCTTCGCGCTCCCCGACCGCGACTACTATCTGACCGGCGAGTACAAGAGCGAGCGGGCCGACTATCGCCTCCATCTCTCGCGCATGTTCAAGTTGCTGGGAGACAGCGCGCAGCGGGCCAAGGCCGAAGCCGATGCGGCCATGCGCGTCGAGACGGCACTCGCCAAGGCCGCGATGGGCGTGGTCGAGCGTCGCGAGCCGAAGAACATCCATCACAAGATGACGCTTGAGGAGTTTGTGAAACTCACGCCGTCGTTCGACTGGACGGCCTACCTCGCGGCAATTGGCGCGCCCAGCTTCGCCTCGCTCGATGTGGCGGACCCCGGCTTCTTCAAGGGTCTCGAGCCGGCACTGAAATCCATCCCGCTCGACGATTGGAAGTCCTATCTGCGGTGGACGTACATCGATGCACTCGTCTCCTCGGCGCCAAAGGCCTTCGTCGACGAGGATTTTGCCTTTTTCGGCAAGCTGTTAGACGGCCAGGAGGAAATCGAGGCGCGGTGGAAACGATGCGTCGATGCGACCGACGACCAGCTCGGCGATGCCTTGGGCGAGGCCTATGTCACGCGCGCGTTCAGCCCGGAGGCGAAAGCGCGCGTGCTCGCCATGATGCATGAGGTGGTCAAGGCGATGGAAGCCGACATCAAGACCCTCGATTGGATGAGCGAGGAGACGAAGGCGCGGGCACTCGACAAGCTCGCAAAGGTCGCCTTCAAGGTCGGCTACCCCGACACTTGGATCGACTATGCGAAGCTCGAAATCATTCGCGGCGATGCGCTCGGCAACGATGAGCGCGCATCTGGGTTCGACTTTCGCCGCGAGCTCGCCAAGATCGGCAAGCCGGTCGACCGGACCGAGTGGGCGATGACCGCGTCCACCGACAACGCCTATTACGACACGCAGCTGAACGACATCAATTTCCCCGCCGGCGTGCTGCAGCCGCCGAACTTCGCCATGGCAGCCGACGACGCGGCCAATTACGGGAACCTCGCCTTCCTCATCGGCCACGAGCTGACGCACGGCTTCGACGACGAGGGGCGCCATTACGACGGCGCCGGCAATCTAAAGGACTGGTGGAGCGCGCAAGATGCCGCTTCGTTCGAGACGCGCGCGGGCGGGTTCGTCGGCGAATACGACAAGTTCATCGCGGTGAAACATTCATCGAACCCGCGAAAGGACGTCCATGTAGACGGCAAGCTGACGCTCGGCGAGAACACGGCCGACAACGGCGGCATCAGGCTGGCCTACAACGCGTTCCTCGCCACCGCGAGCGCCAAGGAGGGCAAGGACGGTTTGGGATACACGCCGGCGCAGCGCTTTTTCCTGAGCTATGCGCAGGGCTGGTGCCACAACCGCACCGACGCGTTCGCCAGGACGGATGCCAAGACCAACCCGCACGCCCCCGGCAAATATCGGGTTAACGGCGTGCTGGTGAACATGGAGCCGTTCCGCGAGGCCTTTTCATGCAAAGTCGGGGCGCCGATGGCCCCGGCGACGATCAACCGCGTCTGGTAGGGATCTCCAGGGTAGCTGGCCCCTGAACCCGGGGTGCCTGCCAGACCGCAGCCTGCCTTGAAAGCCTCGCGCGATCGGTGCTAGGTGAAAGACGGCCTCTCGCCGCCCAATCCACCCCTTCGCCCTAGGATCCGACCGCATGAGCGTTCAGTCGAAGATTGCGCCTGAAGGAGCAAAGACGACCAATCCGAAGGTGCTCGCCTTCGTCGAGGAGGCCCGCGCGCTGTTCAAGCCCGACGCGGTTCGCTGGTGCGACGGTTCCAAGGCCGAGTACCAAGAGCTGCTGAAGCTGCTTGTCGATTGCGGCACGGCCATGTGGCTCAACCCCGACAAGCGCAAGAACTCGATCCTGGTCCGCTCCGACCCCGCCGACGTCGCGCGCGTCGAGGACCAGACCTACATCTGCTCGAAATCCAAGGACGACGCCGGGCCGACCAACAACTGGTTCGACCCCGCCGAGATGAAGGCGACCCTGACCAAGCTCTATGACGGCGCCATGCAGGGCCGCACCATGTATGTGGTGCCTTACTCCATGGGACCGGTGGGCTCGCCCATCGCCGGCATCGGCATCATGGTCACGGACTCGGCCTACGCCGTCGTCAACATGCACATCATGACGCGAGTCGGCAACAAGGTGCTGAAGGCGCTCGGCGACAGCGATGATTTCGTGCGCGGGCTTCATACCATCGGCGCGCCTCTGCCGACGCAGACCTCGGCCGATGTGCCCTGGCCTTGCAACAAGACGAAGTACATCTCGCATTTCCCCGAGACGCGCGAGATTTGGTCTTACGGCTCAGGCTATGGCGGCAACGCTCTGCTCGGCAAAAAATGCCACGCGCTCAGGATCGCCAGCGTGAAGGCGCGCGACGAAGGCTGGATGGCCGAGCACATGCTGATCCTCAAGCTCACCAACCCGGAAGGGAAGGTGAAATACATGGCGGCGGCGTTCCCGTCGGCTTGCGGCAAGACCAACCTCGCCATGTTGAATCCGACCATTCCCGGCTGGAAGGCCGAGACCATCGGCGACGACATCTGCTGGATGAAGTTCGGCGCAGATGGGCGGCTCCATGCCATCAACCCCGAGACCGGCTTTTTCGGGGTTGCGCCCGGCACGTCGGAGGCGTCGAACCTCAACGCCATGAAGGCGCTCAACGCCAATTGCATCTTCACCAATGTGGCCCTCACCGAGGACGAAGACGTGTGGTGGGAGCACATGACCGAGAAGCCGCCTGCGTTCACCATCGACTGGATGCGGCGCCCCTGGACGCCTGGGGCGGGCCGCCCCGCGGCACACCCCAATGCGCGCTTCACCGCGCCGGCCGCGCAATGTCCGGTGATCGCGCCGGAGTGGGAAGACCCCAAGGGCGTGCCGATCGACGCCATCCTGTTCGGTGGCCGCCGCGCCACCGTTGCCCCGCTCGTGACCGAAGCCATGAACTGGCGGCACGGCACCTTCCTGGGATCCATCATGGCCTCGGAGAAGACGGCTGCCGCCTCCGGCAAGATCGGCGACTTGCGCCGCGACCCGATGGCGATGCTTCCGTTCTGCGGCTACCACATGGGCGACTATTTCGCCCATTGGCTCAAGATGGGCGAGAAGGGCGGCGCCAAGATGCCGAGGATCTTCTACGTCAACTGGTTCCGCAAGGACGGCAACGGCAAGTTCATGTGGCCGGGCTATGCCGAGAACTCACGCGTGCTGAAATGGATCTTCGAGCGCTGCGACGATACGGCCAAGGCCGTCGACACGCCGATCGGCAAGCTCCCCGCCGACGGCTCGCTCGATGTCTCGGGGCTCAAGGTCGCGCCCGATACGGTCAAGGAGCTGACCAAGGTCGACGTCGAAGGATGGAAGGCCGAACTGCCGTTGATCAAGGAGCATTTCTCGATCTTCGGCGCCAAGCTGCCCAAGGCGCTCAAGGACGAGCTCTCCGCACTCGAGCAGCGGCTGGGTTGAGCTAGGCGGATCACTCGTCGACGTCGAGGACGATGCTTCGAAACTCCTTCTCGTCCTCGTCCCGGTCCTTGCATTCCACGCCGTCGGTCGTGACTCCGCCGTCGTCGCTCAGGAGCTGAACTTTCAAGGCCGAGATTTCGAAAATGGCTTCCGGCCTCAGGTCTTGTGGAAGCGTATTCGGCAGCGGCCCGGGCTTGGTGCCTTTCTCGCCGGACCAGCGAAACAGCGCGAACGACCCATCATCTCCGGGCGGCCCAGCCACGATGAGATATGTGGAGCCCACACGCTCTATGCTGCGAATGCCGCGTCCGCCAAGATCGAGCTCGATCGGATCGCCGAGAATCGCCCTCTCTCCCTCAACTACCTTCGCGGGATTATCGAGTGGCACGATCAAGGCGTTGCCATCATGGAGTGGATTGCGAAAGCCAATGAGAAGACCGCCGGCGGGAGTTGCGGCGAGACCCTCGATGTTCAGCCCACCCTCCTGCTCCGGCGCAATCTCGGCTGCTTTTTTCAGTTTGTAAACTTTGAGTTGTGGAGCGCTAAGCAGGTCATCGCGGAGGCGCGTATAGGGCATTCCGATCGCCGCAACGGGAGGGCTCTTGTCAGCCGCAGTTTCCGTCGCGAAGAAGCGCCAGCGCCGCTTCTGGACCTCGCCGTCCTTGTTGTTTCCATGGGAGGAGATCCAGTAGATGCGATTGCCGATCACTGCCGCTCCTTCGAGATCGGATTCTTTATTAGGCTTCGTGTCGAGGAATTTGGAGAGGTCGATCGATTGGTCAAGGGGCTCAGCTTGATCGCGCCGGTAAACGCGAAGCGTGTTCTTCTCGTCATCGGCGACGACGAAGCGGTTCGCGTCGATCGCAACCGCCGCCGACGCATCGCAGATTCCTTTGTAGGTGAAAGTCTCCGCCGCGGCGCGCGAGGCCAGCATCAGCTGGAGCCCTAAAGCAGCTCCGAACAGCAGGCAGGAAAGGCGACTAAGAGTAATCCTCATTACGCCCCCTTGGGACACCCTTATTCTAGCGGCAAGGCTAGGGTTCTACCAGTAGTAGTAGCGTAATAATCTGCAAGCTTCCTCTCGTCCGCCATCCGCCCTGCTGCGCGCACGGCCATCATTGGGGAATTTGGATCTGACGAAGCGAGTGGATCGAGCACTTGCGGTGCCCTCCGCTTCGCCCTAGGCAAAATCCATGAGCAAGGGACGAGCAGTTGTCGCGGCGGGACATGAACTGACCGCCCGCGCGGCCGCAGAAATCTTGGAAGACGGCGGCAACGCCTTCGACGCGGCGCTCGCGGGCGTGTTTGTGACGTTTGCCGCGGAGGCCGTATTCTCCTCGCCCGGCGGCGGCGGCTTTCTCATGGCACGTCGGGCCGGCAGCGATAAGGTCCGACTGTTCGACTTCTTTGTCGAGAGCCCGCGCAAGCGCCGCGCCGCAAGCGAGGTTGAGTTCTTTCCCATTCACGCTGATTTCGGCCCGGCCAAGCAGGAGTTCCACATCGGGCTCGGATCGAGCGCCACGCCCGGCGTGGTGCCGGGCCTGTTCGTGCTGCACGAGGCGCTGGGCACGCTGCCCATGAAGCGCCTGGTCGAGCCGGCGGTGCGCGCCGCTCGCGAAGGCTTCCGGCTAAACGAGTTCCAGGCCTATCTCTTCACCGTAATCGGGCCGATCCTCACCGCGAGCGAAAGCGTGGCGAAGATCTTTGCCCCCGGCGGCAAGCTCATGACCACCGGCGCCACTTTCCGCAACGACGCGCTCGCCGAAACGCTCGAATGGCTTGCGGAGGACGGCGCCCGGCTTTTCCTCGACGGCGACGTTGGCAAGGCCATCGTCGCGCAGTCGCTGGCGCAGGGCGGATATCTCACCCACGACGATCTCAAGTCCTATCGCGTCGAGTTGCGCGAGCCGCTTTACTGGCGGCACGCCGGCGCGACGGTCGCGCTCAACCCGCCGCCTGCCGCCAGTGGCCCGCTGATTGCCTTCGGCCTCGCTTACCTCGAAGCACTGACGGAGAAAGGCGGTGCGCTCGATGCGGCGGCTCTGCATAAGGCCATGCAAGCGACCAACGACGCGCGGGCAACCCACGGGGAGGGCCTCGCCGAGCGTCTTGCCGGCGGCGTTATCGCCAAGGAGCTGCGCGAAACGCAGCGGCACCCTCAGGCTTATCGCGGCACGACCCATGTGAGCGTGATCGACGAGGAAGGAAATGCCGCTTCGGTCAGTCTCTCCAACGGCGAAGGCAACGGCTATGTCGTCGGCAATTTCGGCTTCATGCTGAACAACATGCTCGGCGAGGAGGACCTCTCGGCCGGCGGCTTGCATAGCTGGCGCGAAGGCACGCGGCTCTCTTCGATGATGGCGCCCACCATCATTCTCGAGCCGGACGGCACGGTGACGGCGCTCGGCACCGGTGGCTCGAACCGCATCAGGAGCGCGATCCTTCAGGTTGCCGTCAATCTGCTCGATCACGGCATGAGTCTCGAAGAAGCGGTCGAAGCGCCCCGGCTCCATGTCGAGCGGGACGGCAAGACAAGCTTCGAGCCTGGCCTGTCTGAGGCTGCGCAGGCGGACCTGCTTGCGTTTGGCGAGAAGGCCCATGCCTGGCCCGCGCCGAACCTGTTCTTCGGCGGCGTGCACGCCGCGCGCCGTCACGGGGATGGCGGGGTCGAGGGGGCGGGCGATCCCCGCCGCCAGGGCGTCGCGCTCACCGTGTGAACCACGCCAATTTTGCTCATGTCGCAAACTGTCAATCGGGCGACGCTAATCGTCAAATCAGGCTTTGCGGCCGGTGCAAGATGGCGGCCCGTGGCGGAACCTGAGAGGGAACCAGCATGAAAAACGCCATCGCCATACGCCATTTGGCCTTCGAGGACGCCGGCACGCTGGAAGACGTGCTGAAGGGTCGCGGCATCGCGCTCACTTATCTCGAAGCCGGTGTCGACGATCTTTCGCCCGCGAAGAAGGCCGATCTTCTCCTCATTCTCGGCGGCCCGATCGGCATCTACGAGGTCGATCGCTATCCGTTTCTGAAGGAGGAGCTCGCCACCATCGAGGCCGCGGTCAAGAAGGGCGTGCCGGCGATCGGCATCTGCCTCGGCTGCCAGGCCCTCGCCGCCGTGCTTGCCGCGCGCGTCTATCCCGGCAGAGAGAAGGAGCTTGGCTGGGACGAGATGACGCTGACCGAGGAAGGCAAGGCCTCGCCGGTCGGCGCCATCGAGGGCATCCGCGTGCTGAACTGGCATGGCGATACCTTCGACCTGCCCACGGGCGCGACGCGCCTTGCCTCGACTGCGATCACGCCCAACCAGGCCTTCACCTACGGTCCCAAGGTGCTCGCGCTGCAATTCCACGTGGAGCTGCCGCGGAAGCACATGGAGCGCTGGCTGATCGGCCACACGCTCGAGCTCACCACCTCCAAGGTCGATCTCGCCAAGATGCGCGCCGATACCGCGCGCTTCGCGCCTGCCGCCAACGCGGCGAGCCAAAGCCTGTTCAACATCTGGCTCGACGGCGCCGGCGTCTAACCGCAGCGGCCACGTTTTCCACCTCTCCCCAATGGAGAGAGGTCGCGCAGTCGCTGCGGCGACTGCGCGGGTGAGGGGGTAACGGCCTAGAAATCAACGCGCTCTTCGCCCCTCACCCCAGCCCTCTCCACGCAGGGGGGAGGGGGAATTACAGCGGCGTGCGCTGCTGGGGTTGCACCGGCGGCGTCAGCGTCTCGCCCGGCGTGGTGGGCAGGTCCTTGATGTCCGGGCTCTTCACGATCTCGCTCTTGGCGTTGAGCCAGGTGGAGGCGTAGGTCGCGCCATTGCTGCGCTTGGTGAGGTGGGTCCACACCTCCTCGCCCGGGTAGTAGTAGACGGTCCATGGCCCGACGATCGATTTCGGCACCGCGCGCCAAGTGACGAGCACAGATTCGCCTGGCTTCACGTCGCCTTTCTTGACTTCGCGAACTTCGAGCTTGGCGAGATAGCCGGGAAGATCCTCGCCCGTCTGCTGGTCCTTGGTGATGGTCGTGCAGGTCACCGACAGCACGCGGACCAGCGCCACGAGGTCGCTCTTGTCGGTCATCTCCTGCTCCGACATCGGCGCCGGCACGGCCAGCGCCGCGGTGGCGATGCCTGCGCCAACAAGTATGAGGCCGAGCAGCCTGACCAATCGGGTCATGAGACCTCCTTACGAGCCGGTCATGCCCAGGCTTGACCCGGGCATCCATGCCGTTACCGCGCCACCTGGTTAGAGGTCAATGGAATGGATTGCCGGATCAAGTCCCCGGCAATGACGCAAACTCCGTTAATGCGCCGTGCGGCGGGGCACCTCGACCGTCTCGCCGGGCTTGGTCGGGAGCTCGGTGATGACCGCCTTGTTCACGAGCTCGCCGCGGCCGTTCCACCAGGTGGTGGTGAAGGCATCGCCGTCGCGCACGAGATGCGTCCACACCATCTCGCCGGGGTAGTAGTAGACGCTCCACGGCCCGAGCAGGCCGGTGGGCACGGCGTGAAAGGTGATGGTGACGTCGTTCCCCTTGGCCACGTCGCCCTTGATGACCTCCATCAGCTCGACGTTGGCGCTCCAGCTTGGCAACCTCTCGCCGGTGCGCTCGTCCTTGGTGACGGCGGTGCAGGTGACCGACAGCACGCGCACGAGCGCGACGAGGTCGCTCTTGGCGAGAAGCTCGTCGTCGGACATCGGCGCTGGCAACGCCTGCGCCGGCGCGGCGAGGAAGGCTGTGAGCAAGAGTGCGCTGAGCGAGGCGAGGATGGTTTGCATAGGCGAGCCTGCTGAGGCGGGAAGGGCGGCCATTGTGCGCACCCGCGCGGGTCTCGACAATGAAACCTTTGGTAATGTTCTTGCTGCGTCGAGTGCCCATTTCCCTCCCCCTAGTGGGGAGGGCCGGGAGGGGGTCCACTCGAAGACTCGCTGAACTGTTCACCCCTCCGCGCGCGAGCGGCGCGGGGGGAGAGCGGGAGAATGGTCCGCGGGGTAATCAGTCGCGCAAAACTCACCGCGCAGGCGCCGGCTGCGTCGCGCCTCCTGGCGGCAGGCTTGCAGCTTGGTCTAGCTGCATGCGCCAGACTCTGTCGATGATGGCGATCAAGAGCAGATCGAGCGGAATGTCGAGCGCGTCGGATACGATCGTGATCCCGGCCGCATTGATGAGCTGGTCGACCTCCTCGGCCTGCAGGGCCTCGGAGACCTCGTCGTCCCCCCAGTCCAGGCGCTCGGCGATCTGTGCCACGGTCGGGGTCGCGCCGAGCTCGTCACTCAGCTCGTAGGCCGCCTCGCCGACCGCGATCGCGCGCTCCTGTCCGCGTTCGAGGACGCGCGTCGGCTGGGGCTGCTCGGCCCGGGTCCGGTGGCGCGTCAGGTCGAGCACGCCCTCGATCTGGCTCACGCGATCGGGACCTTCGAGGGCAGGATGCTCGACCTCGGCAGTGGCGGCGGGTTGCCGGGTCTCGTGCTCTTCGACGCCTGGCCTGCCGCCAGTGGTGTGCTGCTCGACGCACAGCGACGACGATGCGAGTTCCTCGAGGGTGCGATCGCGACCCTCGACCTCGGTGATCGGGTCGAAGTGCGATGCGGTCGGGCCGAGCAGCTCGCCCGCGTAGGCGCGGTAGAGCTCACGAAGGGCCTCGCCCGTCGCGTCGGCCCGCAGGCGCTCCATCAGCTGGGCGTCGTTCGGCACAGTCACTGGTGTACGGCCTGACCTCTGCTCCGGTTCGGATCGGCGTTTTGCCGGATCGCGGGCCATCAATGCTGGCACGGATTTCGTCGGGGCTCATCGTGACCGGCGCGTCTCCTCGCATCTCCACGCT
>Ga0081455_10003626_pt1 | contig 17694 bp, 13 predicted proteins | sample TabmetS3T2R1_FD_70207 | JGI IMG/M metagenome (GOLD analysis project Ga0081455, IMG submission 70207) | Tabebuia heterophylla rhizosphere microbial communities from the University of Puerto Rico - S3T2R1 | ecosystem: Host-associated > Plants > Roots > Rhizosphere ...
CACGGCCGACTGACGCCGAACGAGCGGCTCGGGCTCGCGGTCGAGCCAGACGAGGCCGATCGGCTGGCTTTCGTCCGGTTCGACCAGCGGGATCGCGCGCAGCGCGGACGGCAGGTCGAGGACCCGCAGCCAGGTGTGCGCGATGACGGCGCACATGCCGGTATCCCGGACGTGGGCGAAGAGCGTCGTGATCGAGTTCGTCTCCACGACCGGCTGCGGCGCAGCGCCAACCGCGCGGAAGGCACGATCGACGATCCGCCGGTTCTGCATGGAGGGGCTGAGCAGACACAGGGACGCGGTTGCGGCCTCATCCCAGCCGATGACGTCGAGGTTGGCGTGCCGGCCCGTGGCCGGCGTGAGGAACACGTAGCGCTCACGGAAGAGGGCGAGCGTGCGGATGCCGAGCAGCGTTTCGTTCTCCACGTAGGTCAGGCCGACGTCGAGGTGCGATTGGTGCAGCCGGCGCTCGATCTCCTCTGGGCTCAGCGAGTCCACGGTCAACGTGATCGCGTCGTGGCGACGCCGCAGCTGCCTGGTGAGCAGCGAGGTCGTGGGGAGCGCGGTGGGGACTGCCCCGAGGCGCAGGCGCCCGCTGAGCCCGTGGCGCATCGCCACGAGGTCGCGGTGCATTCCGTCGCAGTCCGTGAGGATCCGATGGGCCCAGTCGAGCATCCGCTCGCCCTCGGGCGTCAGGCCCTGGAACTGGTGCGCGCGCTGCACGAGCCGAACGCCGAGCTGCTGCTCGAGGCGCCGGATGCCGGCCGACAGCGTCGGCTGCGACACGTGGCACGCGTCCGCAGCGCGCGCGAAGTGCTGCTCCCGGGCCAGCGCCGCGAGATACGTCAGATGCTGCAGCGCGACCCGCCCCAACGCCGGTGCGTGCGGCGCAGCAGACGGTTCATCGACGGCCTCTATGGATCGGTTGAGCAAAGCGATTGCCTCGCCGGGTCTCCCGCGGCAACCTCTTGCATACGGTATCCCACATGCCTGAGCGCCGCCACCCTGGGTACAACAACCTCGTCGAGCTCGTTCGGCGCCATCGCGCTGAGCGCGCTCCTGAAGGCGGTCCAGCCCGCGGCCGGCTGCGGCATCACGCCCGGCGGCTTCGGTCGCGGCGGCAGCGGGAACGTCTATGCGGGCGCGAAGCGGTGAGATGACGAGCAACCCTGGAGGCAGCCCATGAGGATCGCCGTACTCGGCGCCGGTGCTATCGGCGCGTATGTCGGTGCCGCGCTCGCGCGCGGCGGTGCTGACGTCCACGTCGTCGCGCGCCGCGCCCACCTGGAGGCGATGCGACGGGACGGCATCCAGGTCCTCTCACCCCGCGGCGACTTCGAGGCCGCGCCGCCGGCCACCGAGGATCCAAGCGAGATCGGGCCGGTCGACGTGGTGTTTCTCGGCCTCAAGGCCAACGCCTACGCGACCTGTGGCCCGCTGTTGCAGCCGCTGCTGCACGACGACACCGCGGTGGTGGCCGCCCAGAACGGCATCCCGTGGTGGTACTTCCACGGCATCGACGGGCAGTATGCGGGCCACCGGATCGAATCGGTCGATCCCGGCGGCGCGGTGACGCGCGTCATCCCGCCCGAACGAGCCATCGGATGCGTCGTCTATTCCTCCACGGAGCTCGAGGAGCCGGGAGTCGTCCGCCACCTCGAAGGGACGCGCTTCACGATCGGCGAGCCGGACGGGACGCTCTCTGAGCGCTGCCAGCGCTTCAGCGAGGCGATGATCGCCGGCGGGCTGAAGTGCCCCGTGGAGACGACGGAGCTTCGCAACGAAATCTGGGTCAAGCTGATGGGCAACGTCGCGTTCAACCCCCTCGGCGCCCTGACCCGGGCGACGATGGCGGGGATGTGCGGTGACGAGCCGACGAAGCGGCTCATCACGAAGATGATGGAGGAGACCCTCGAGGTCGCCCACGCGGTGGGGGCTCAGCCGAATGTCTCGGTCGAGAAGCGCCTTGCGGGCGCCGCGAAGGTCGGCGAGCACCGCCCGTCGACGCTCCAGGACCTCGAGGCGGGCAAGCCTCTTGAGCTCGCCGCGATCATCGACGCCGTCGTGGAGCTCGCCGAGCTCTCGTGGGTGGACGTGCCGTCGCTGCGCGCGATCTCCGCGGCTGCCGGCCTGCTCGCGCAGACGCTCGGGCTCGCGGACCCGGAGCCCGAAGAGGTCGCCGCGCGCGCGTAGCTGCTACCCCTCCTTGGAAAGGGTGTGCGCACCCTCGCCGGGCCGCTCCGCGCCTGTTACAAACGGGAGCGACGAAGTCACGGCACCGACACGTTGTGTGACCACAGGCACACTATCGTGCACTGGTATTGTGTATACCAGTAGTGGAAACCCAACCACCGCGGCCAGCCATCATTCTGGCCGACCGCCACGTTCGCACCCTACCCTCTCCAAGGATCAGCCATGCGCAACACTGATCACCACCGCACGACACCTGACACCCGCCACGCGAGCCGTCAGCACACCCCCGTGCTGCCGCGCACGCGCGGGCGCCGGCTGCCCACCCGCGAGGCAGCGCCGACCATCACCGAGACGGGCCTGCGCGGCAGGCTTCTCGCACTGGGACGCTGGCTGCGCGGCAAGCCCCTCAGCCGCCTCGACTCGGCGCACACGATCTCGCGCCTCAAGTCGGTCTGAGGTCGCCCACACGCGGAGCGGGCTCCGCTGGATCCGCCACTGTCGCACGCCTACGGCGCGCGAGGCCGGCGCGTTCCGCGGCGTCCGCCACCGCGTGGGCGACAGCCGGCGCGACGTGATGATTGAACACGCTGGGCACGATGTAGTCCGCGTGTAACTGGTCGCCCGGCGTCGCGCTCGCGATCGCATGGGCGGCCGCGAGCTTCATGCCCTCGTCGATCGCCGCCGCGCGGACGTCGAGCACACCGCGAAAGACGCCCGGGAACGCGAGGACGTTGTTGATCTGGTTCGGGTAGTCCGACCGGCCAGTCGCCATGATCGCGACGACGTCGCGCACCTCCTCGGGCTGCACCTCCGGCAGCGGGTTGGCCATCGCGAAGACGATCGGATCGCGCGCCATCGTGCGGACCGCGGCCGCTGACACCGCGCCGGGGCCGGACACGCCGACGAGCACGTCAGCACCGGCGAGAAGCTCGTCGGCCGAGCCGCGCCGCGCGGACGGGTTCGTGCGGGCGGCCAGCGCCTCCCGCCGCCGATCGAGCCCCGGGCGCCCCGGATAGAGCGCGCCGTCGACGTCACAGACGATGAGGTCGCCGACTCCGTGCGCGAGAAGGATCTCCGCGCACGCCACGCCGGCGGCACCGGCGCCGACCACCACGACGCTGATGTCGGCGGCGTCCTTGTCGACCACGCGCAGCGCGTTCAGAAGCGCCGCGAGCACGACAATGGCGGTGCCGTGCTGGTCGTCATGGAACACCGGGATGTCGAGCTCGGCGGCGAGGCGCGACTCGATCTCGAAGCAGCGCGGCGCGGCGATGTCCTCGAGGTTGATGCCGCCGAACGCGGGCGCTGCGGCCTTCACGAACGCGACGATCTCGTCCACGTCGCGCGTGTCGAGGCACAGCGGGAAGGCGTCCACCCCGGCCAGTGTCCGGAACAGCATCGCCTTGCCCTCCATGACCGGCATCGCCGCGTACGGCCCGATGTCGCCCAGGCCAAGCACCGCGCTGCCGTCGGACACGATCGCGATCGTGTTGCCCTTGATCGTCAGCGTCCACGCCTTCGCAGGGTCCTCGGCGATCGCCGAGCAGACGCGCGCGACGCCCGGCGTATACACCATCGAGAGATCGTCGCGGGTCTTGACCGGCACCTTCGGCACGACCTCGATCTTGCCGCCCACGTGCATGAGCATCGTGCGGTCGGAGACCGCCTCCACGACCACGCCGTCGAGGGTGCGCACCGCCTCGACGACGGCGTCGCCGTGGGTCGAGCCCGCGCACATGACGGTGATGTCGCGCACCACCTGGTCGCCCTCGACGCGCACGAGATCGATGGCGCCGAGCATCCCGCCGGTATGGCCGATCGCCGTCGCGACGACGCCGAGCGATCCCGGACGGTGCGGGAGCCGGATCCGCAGCGTCAGGCTGTAGGAGGCCGAGGGCTGCAGGGCCGGAAGCATGTGGGACGGCGCGGCCGTCACGCGAAGAAGAATGCCATCCCGAGGACGATGTAGACGGCCACCAGCAGCAGTCCCTCAAACCATGTCGACTCGCCGTCGCGCACCACATGAAGCCCGATGATCACCGCGAGAAGCACAGCGCCGAGCTCGAAGCCGTTGAACACGAGCGGCATCGGCCTCGGGCCGAAGAAGAACGACAGCAGCACGAGCACCGGGGCCACGAACAGCGCGACCTGCGCACTCGAGCCGATGGCGATGTTGACCGCGAGGTCCATCTTGTCCTTCGCCGCGACCCACACGGCGACCCAGTGCTCCGCCGCGTTGCCGACGATGGCGACCACGATCACGCCGATGAAGAACTCGCTGAGGCCGAGGGACGTCGCCGTCTCGTCGATCGTCCCGACGAGCATCTCGGACATGAGCCCGACGGCGAGGCCGGCGACGGCCAGCACGATCACGGCCTTGCGAACGCTCCAGCCCCGCCCCTCCTCCGCGTCCTCGTCGCGCTCCTCCGGCGGGTTGAACACGTCGCGGTGGCTCTTGAGCGAGAACCACAGGCCGCCGACGTACGCGAAGAGCAACACGATCGCCACGCCGAGCGACAGCTGTTCGACGGGTGCGGCGGAGCGAGCCCGCTCGTCATCCGGGCCGGGCAGCCGCGCGCCGTCGGCCAGCTCGTCACCGGGGACCAGCTCCTCACCGGGGCTGGGCAGCCCCCCGCCGTCGACCAGCTCGAACACGGCCGGCATCACGAGTGCCGAGGTGGCGAGCAGCAGCATCGTCCCCTGCGCGCCCGCGGCGCGGCGGCTGAAGTACTGGTGGTCGCGCCGCCAGCCGCCGACGAGCATCGACGCGCCCATGACCAGCAGGATGTTGCTGATGACCGAGCCGATGATCGACGCCTTCACGACCTCGTGAAGGCCGGCGATCAGCGCGAAGAAGGCGATGATCAGCTCCGGGAAGTTCCCGAACGTCACGTTGAGCAGGCCACCGATACCGGGCCCTGCGCGATCGGCGAGCTCTTCGGTGGCGCGGCCCATCGCCGCCGCGGTTGGGATCACGCCGATCGCCGAGGCGATGAAGATGGCCGCAGCGGGGGCGTGTGCGAGCTCGAGCGCCACCGCGAGGGGGATCGCCGGCAGCAGCACATAAGGGCGGTTGTCGCGCGCCGCGAAGAACGCGCGCAGGCCGCCGCGGTCCGCGCCGTCGTCCCGGCTCGGTGCCGGCCGCGGCGCAACCGCCACGCGCTCACTCATAGAGCGTGATCCCTGCAAGCACCAGGTAGGCCGCGATCAGCGCGAGGCCCTCGAAGGGCAGCGCCTCGCCGTCGCCGGTGATCTGCCACATCGCCAGCGCGGTCACGAGGAGCGCACCGATGTAGACGGGATGCAGCGCGAACGTGAGCTGGTGCGCGAAGCCCAGCGAGACGAGCACGAGCGCCGGCCACATGAACGCGGCCATCTGGCCGACCGAGCTCTTGACGACGGAGACCGCCAGGTTCGCCTGCCCCTTGGCCGCGAGGATCACCGCCGTGATGTTCTCGACCGCGTTGCCGGCGATGGCGGCGATCACGAGGCCGGCGAACCCGCGGCTGATGCCGACCGAGTCCACGGTCGGGGCGAGCGCCGCGATGAACCAGTCCGAAGCGAACGCCGCGCCCACGCCGCCGAACGCGAGCAGGGCGATCGAGATCGCCAGCGGCACGCGCGCGTCGCGCTGTCCGGCCTCCTGCGTCCCACCGTTGCTCGCCGCCGGACCTACGGTCGCTACCTCGACGCGCTCGGCGGTTGCGACCGCCCCTCCGCCGGGCGCGTCTCGCTGTGGCCGCGTGACGGCCTCGGCGCGCGGCCACGGGTCCCCGTCGGCCGCGGCGTCGCGCTGCTCCGCGGCCGCCGCGAAGTCGCTGCGCACGAACGGCACCACCCAAGCGCAGTAGACGACCAGCAGCCCGATCGCGGCGATCATCGACACCGTCTTCACGTGGGCCGCGGCCGGGTCGTGCGTGTTCAGCGACAGCCCGACGAGCACGATGATGAACACGGTCACGTTGAGCAGCGTCGCCGTGTCGTTCGCCAATCGGGGGTGGAAGCGCATGACGCTGTCCCCCGAGCGCCGGCACCCGACGAGGATGACGATGCCGAGCACGAGCAGCGCGTTGGAGAAGATCGAGCCGATGACCGTGTTCTGGGCGACGATCGACTCGCCTGCGCGGAGCGCGAAGATGACCAGGAACAGCTCGGGCAGGTTCCCGAGCGTTGCCTGCAGCAGTCCGGCGATGCCCGGACCCAACCGTTCGCCGACCTGCTCGACCCCGACGCTGACGACGTGCGCCAGCCCGGCGATCGAGGCGGTCGCCAGGCCGAACGCGAGCACGGACCCCCAGTGGCCGTAGTGGGCCACGGCGGCGAGCACCGTGGCGACCGCAACGGCCCAGAGCACGATGCGATCGGTGCGGCCCAGCGCGCTCACCGCGCGTCAGCCGCCGAGGATCTCGACAACGATGTCCGACACCTCGCTCGGGGTGCGCCCGACGCGCACGCCGTGAGCCTCCAGCGCCTCGGCCTTCGCGTTCGCGGTGCCCTTCGAGCCGGACACGATCGCCCCGGCGTGGCCCATCGTCTTGCCCGGCGGCGCCGTGAAGCCCGCGATGTACGCCACGACCGGCTTGGTGACGTGCTCGGCGATGTACTCGGCTGCCTCCTCCTCCGCGGAGCCGCCGATCTCGCCGGCCATCACGATGATCTCGGTCTCGTCGTCGGCCTCGAACAGCTCGAGGACGTCGATGAACGTCGAACCCGGGACCGGGTCGCCGCCGATGCCGACGATCGACGAGTTGCCGAAGCCGCGCTGGGCCAGCTCGTTGCCGATCTGGTAGGTCAGCGTGCCCGACCGCGACACGACGCCGACGTTGCCCGGCTTGAAGAAGGCGGCCGGGATGATGCCCACGTTGGCCTTGCCCGGCGACAGGATGCCCGGGCAGTTGGGCCCGATCAGCCGCACGCCGCCGTACCGGCGCAGGTGTGCGCTGACGCGCAGCTCGTCATGCGCCGGGATGCCCTCGGTGATCGCGACGATCGTGTGGACGCCGGCGTCCGCCGCCTCGAGGATCGAGTCGGCCGCGAAGCGCGCGGGCACGAAGACCATCGCGGTGTTGGCGCCGGTCTCGGCGACCGCGTCGCGGAAGGTGTCGAACACCGGAACGCCGTCCACGTCCTGGCCGCCCTTGCCGGGCGTCACGCCCGACACGACCTGCGTGCCGTAGCGGCGGTTGTTCATCGCGTGGAAGGTGCCCTCGCGGCCGGTGATGCCCGAGACGCACAGCCGCGTGGCGCGATCGATGAGGATGCTCATCGTGCCTGGAGGGCCGGCGTGGCGGCGGCCAGCGCGACGACGCGCTCGGCGGCCTCGAGCATGGTCGCGCAGACCTCGAGGTCGGGTAGCTGCGCTTCCTGTAACAGCCGGCGGCCCTCCTCGTCGTTCGTGCCGTCGAGGCGGACCACGAACGGGACCTGGGGCTGCACCTGGCCGAACGCCTCGATCAACCCCTTGGCCACCTCGTCGCAGCGCGTGATCCCGCCGAAGATGTTGAACAGGACGGCGCGGACCTTGTCGTCGGAGAGGATCACCTCGACGGCCGCGACGATCGCGTCGGCCTTCGAGCCACCGCCGGCGTCAAGGAAGTTCGCCGGGCGGCCACCGGCCAGCGCGACGACGTCCAGCGTCGACATGACGAGCCCGGCGCCGTTGCCGAGGATGCCGACGTCGCCGTCGAGCTTGACGTAGATCAGGCCGCGCTCCTTGGCCATCCGCTCCTGCGGGTCCTCCGCCGAGAGGTCGCGCAGCGCGGCGCTCTCGGGGTGGCGGAACAGCGCGTTGTCGTCGAGCGTGACCTTCGCGTCGAGCGCGCGCACGTCGCGCTCGGGGGTGATGATCAGCGGGTTGACCTCAACCAGCGTCGCGTCCTCGGACACGAACGCCTGGTAGAGCTTCGCCAGCAGGGCGCCGACCGGCCGCACGACGTCGGGGTCGACGCCGGCCTCGAACGCGAGCCGCCGCCCGTGGAAGTCCTGATAGCCGAGCAGCGGGTCGACGTGCAGCTTCGCGATCGCGCCCGGGTCCTCCTCGGCGACCTGCTCGATGTCCATCCCGCCCTTGGTCGAGAGCATGATGAGCGGCGCCTGCGCGCTGCGATCGAAGACGATCGACGCGTAGTACTCGGCCGCGATCTGCGACGCCTGCTCGATCCAGACCTCGTGCACGCGCAGGCCGCGGATGTCCATGCCGAGGATCGCCTCGGCGTGCTCGCGCGCCTGCTCGCGGCTCTCCGCGACCTTGATCCCGCCGAGCTTGCCGCGCCCGCCGATCTGGACCTGCGCCTTCACGACGCAGGGGTACCCGATCGCCTCGGCCGCCTCGACGGCCTCGTCGACGGTGCCCGCGGGGCGTCCGTCGGGCACTGGCACGCCGTGGCGGGCGAGCAGTTGCTTTCCCTGGTATTCGAGTAGATCCATGGTCAACTCCTGACTGCTTCGAGCTCGCGCTCGAGTTCGTCAACGCGCCGGCGCAGAGCCCGCTCGCGCTCGAACCGTTCGGTGACGTCGCGGACGATCGCGGCGATCGCGCTCACGCCTCCGCCGCCGTTGCGCAGCAGCGTGACCGTGAACTCGATCGAGATGCGCGTCCCGTCGGCCCGCATCGCCGGCACCGCCAGCGTGCGACCCGCGTACTTCGTCTCGCCGCTCGCCATGGTGCGCCAATAGCCGTCCCAGTGGCGCTCGCGCAGCGGCTCGGGGACGATCAGGTCGAGCGTCGCCCCCAGCGCCTCGTCGCGACCGTAGCCGAACATCACCTCGGCCGCGGGGTTCCAGAACCGGATCACCCCGCGCGCGTCGGCCACGATCACGGCGTCGCCGGCAGTGACGACGAGGTCCCGCAGGACCTCGTCGTCGAGCGAAGCGGTGACGGTCATGCCAGCCGCAGCCCCGGCGGGCGCGTCATTGTGGAACCCGCCCCCGCTTCCTGCGCTCGCCGCGGCGCTCCTTCTCGGCCTCGGCCGCCGCGGCGTAGGCGAGCTTGTCGCGGATCCAATGCTCGGCGACCGGGTTGCGCTCGCGGATGTGAAACCACCAGCGCGGGGCGAAGTTCTCGTGCAACCACCAGTAGCCGATGGCGAACGGGACCGCCACGAGCACCTGGTAGGCGATGAAGGCGGCCCAGCCGTGCGGCACGGCCACCCGGTGACCGCCGGCGAGATCGAGCAGCCCTGCATGGGCAACCCGAATCGGCGGGAACGCGAGGACCCAGAACAACGCCATCGGAGCGAGCGTGCCGAGCGGCGCCTTGCCCATGGCAAGCAGCAGCTCGTACGCAGCGCCGGCGAGCGCGAGCGGGATAGCCAGCCCGACGATCGCCAGCACCACGATCGGGAGGGACAGGCCGCTCGACGCGGCCAGCCCCCCCGCCATCATGGCTCCGAGCAGGCCGATCACCGCGCCCGGCAGCCCGATCTCGCACGCCTGAGACCAGCTCAGCGTGCCCCACTGCGTCGAGAACGGGCTCTCCCGAGTGGGCAGCGTCATGCCGCGTTCTGCTCGGAGGATTCCCATCAGCCGAGGTCCGTGACGCCGAACTTGATCATGCTGTAGAACAGCATCCCGAGGTACCCGAGCCCGCCCAGCGTCAGGACCACCGAGATGATCCAGTGGGGTCTGAGCTTCTTGGGCAGGTTCCTGTTGTTCACCGCCACGAGCGTGAGGCAGTAGGCGCCCATCACGAACGTGGACAGGAACGCGAGCACGTTCAGGATCTTGCCGGGACCGTCGACCGGTCCGAACAGGATGATCAGGATGCCGAACGCGATCACGCCCCAGAGGAACGCGCCGTACAGGTGCCCCATCTTGAAGCGCTTCGCGCCCGGGACGAAGTAGTACGTCATGTCCGACTGGCCGCGCGCGAACGCGTCGAACAACCCGACGCTCGCCTTCCACCCGACCAGCGAGATGAAGCAGAAGAACAGCGTGCCGAGGATCGGCGCGGTCGACGCGAACGAGTCGCGCATCGCGGTCAGCGCGTCGGACCGCTCGCCGTTGAGCAGCTGGGCCTTCGCTTGCGGGTTGACCTCCGCCGCGTGCATGGCCATGACCGTGAAGATGATCGTGACCAGCATCGTGATGCCGAAGAACAAGAGGATCGCGTCCCAGCGGACCCACTTGCGCCAGTCCTGCCACTTGCGCCACTCATCCGGGTCGTCGACGTCGAACATCGACCCGCTCGCCGGCATCGTCTCTTCCTCACCCGCGTGCACCAGCCCGTGCACGCGCGGCATGTGCGTGCCCATGCCGGCGCCCTTGTCGCGCAGCCACAGCGTGTACCACATCTGCTGCATGCCGGACGGACCGGCGAACGCGATCGAGCCGACGAGGATCGGGAACCAGGCGGCGGTCACCGCGGCGTGCGGGATGCCGTAGTCGACACGCACGAGCCCGGCCAGCACATCGCCGAGATCCGACAGGCTGCCGACGAATGCCGCGGTGATCGCCGACCCGATCACCAACACGCCGACGAGGAACGTGAGCACCGCCTCGACGAGGTTGTAGACGATCTTCACAAGGGTGAACATCACCCCGATCACGACCAGTCCGACGCACGCCGAGAGCTGCCACGGTATGCCCGTCAGCTCCTCGAACGCGTCGGCGCCGGTCGACAGGTGTCCCGGCCAGATGTACACCGCGATCGCGGTGACGAAGAACAGCCACATCAGCGGCTGGAACACTCGAGCGGCGCCGAAGAAGATCGACTCGCCCGTGGCCATTGCATACCGCGCCATCTCCAGCATCACGACCGTCTGGAGGGCCACGCCGGCCAGGAACATCCACCGGATGTTCGGGCCGAACACGATGACAAGACGCGGCCACAGATACGTCTCGCCCAGTCCCACGCCGAGCGCGACGAGGATCATCGCCGGCCCAATGATGTGCGCCGCCTGCGGCGCCTCGGGTAGCTTGCGGATCGGCATCGGCGGCAGCTTGCCCGCGCGCCACACCCGCTGGGTCTCGCCCCGCTCGAGCGCTTCGCGCTCGACGACGGTCATCCCCTGCTGATTCTCTGCGATCTCCACTTCCGTCTCTCCTCTCTCCTCAACCCTGCATGCGGGCTCTCCCCAGCCCGCCTGCGTTGTCGATCCGCCCGCCGGCCCTACAAGAGGCCGGCCATACGCGCCCAGCGGTACTTCGCCGCCAACACCTCGACCGGGGTCTCGGTCGTGTACGGATAGGCCGGAACCCCGTGGTGGAACAGGTATTCGGAGGCCTCCTCTACCTCCACGTCACCCGCGAGCGAGGCGACGATCGGCTTCTCGATCCCGCGCCCGCGGAACTCGTCGACCACGTCGACGACGACCTTGGCGAACGTCATCGGCGGCGTGATGATCGTGTGCCAGTACCCGAGCACGAGCGCGTGAATCCGCTCCTCCTCGAGCCCAAGCGCGATCGTGTTGCGGTACGTCTCCGGTGGCTCGCCGCCCGTGATGTCCACCGGATTGCCCGCCGCGCCGAACGGCGGGATGAACTCCCGGAACGCCGCGTCGAGGTCGTCCGGCATCGCCATGAGCTGGAGCCCGTTGACGTAGCAGGCGTCCGACAGCAGCACGCCCGAGCCGCCGGCGCCGGTGATGATCACCACGTTCTCGCCCGTCGGCGCGGGCAGCACCGGGAGCGCGCGGGCGAAGTCCAGCATCTCGCGCAGCCCGCGCGCGCGCACGACGCCCGCCTGGCGCAGGATGTCGTCGTAGACCTTGTCGTCGCCGGCGAGCGCGGCCGTGTGCGAGGCCGCCGCCTTCGTGCCGGCGGGCGTCGCGCCCGCCTTGAGAACCACGATCGGCTTCTCGCGCGAGACCCGCTTGGCCACGTCGACGAACGCGCGACCGTCCTTGAGGTCCTCCATGTGCAGGGCGACGCATTGCGTCGCGTCGTCCTGCTCGAAGAACGTCAGCAGGTCGTCCTCGTCGATGTCGGCCTTGTTGCCGACGCCGACGATCGCCGACACCCCGAGGCCGCTCGAGCGGCTGAAGCCGAGGATGCCCATGCCGATCCCGCCGCTCTGCGACGCGAGCGCGACCGGGCCCTTGACGTCATAGGGCGTACAGAACGTCGCGCAGAGCTGCTCTGGCGTGTAGTAGAAGCCGTAGATGTTCGGGCCGATGAAGCGCACGCCGTGCGCGCGCGCCTTCTCGACAAGCTCGCGCTGGAGCTCCACTTCGCCGGTCTCGGCGAACCCTGACGGGATGAGGACCGCGGCCGGGATGTCCTTGTCGCCCACCTTGGCCAGCGTGTCGGGCACGAACTTGGCCGGGATCGCGAACACCGCGACGTCGATGCCGTCCGGCAGCTCCGAGACGTCGCTGTAGCACTTCTTGCCGAGGATCTCGTCGGCCTTCGGATTGACGGGATAGATCTCGCCGGCGTAGCCCCCGTCGATGAGGTTGCGCATGACCGAGTTGCCGATCTTGCCCGCCTCGGCCGAGGCACCCACGACCGCGATCGAGCGCGGGTGCATCATGCGGTTCATGACGGCGAGGATCTCGTCCTTGTCGTAACGGGGCGGGCGCCCGTCGGGCTCCTCGAAGGAGACGACGAAGCGCGCATCGACGGCGGTGGCGCCGTCGGGCCGCGCGAGCACGGGGTTGAGATCGACCTCCGTGATCTCCGGGAAGTCCGTGACCAGCTCGGAGACCCGCTGGATGATGGCGGCCAGCGCGCCACGGTCGACCGCGGGCCGGCCGCGCACGCCGCGCAGCACCTCGGCAGCGCGAATCGAGTCCACCATCTCGGCCGCCTCGGCGTCGGTGGTGGGCGCGAGGCGGAACGTCACGTCGCGAAGGACCTCGACGAGGATGCCGCCGATCCCGAAGGTGACCACGGGGCCGAACGTCGGGTCGCTGATCGCGCCGATGAGGACCTCCTGGCCCTCGGGCAGCATCTGCTGCACCTGAACACCGGTGATCTCGGCGTCGGCGTTGTACGCGCCGGCGTTGCCGACGATCGTCTCGTACCCCGACTCCACCTGCTCGGCCGAGGCCAGGCCGACGAGCACGCCGCCGGCCTCGGTCTTGTGGAGGATGTCGGGCGAGACGATCTTGAGGACCACGGGGTAGCCCATGTCCTCGGCAAGCGCGACGGCCTCTGCGACCGACGTCGCGAGCCCCTCCTGCGGCACGGGAAGGCCGTAGGCGTCGCACACGCGCTTGGCTTCCGGCGCGGTCAGCGACGTGCGGCCCTCTTCTCTCACCTCATCGAGCACTTCGCGGACGGTCGCCTGGTCGCGATCGGCGATCGTGATCGTGGGTTCCACGCTCTCCTCTCCTCCTCTCGTGATCAAAGGCCGTCGGGACGCGCTACATGGCGCCCGACGCCGTCAAGCGTTCGAGTTCCTCCTCCGGCCAATCGAGCAGCTCCGTCAGGACTTCGGTGTTGTGCTCACCGAGCAGCGGCGAGCGCTTGACCTCCACCGGGGAGTCCGACAGGGTGAACGGGCAGCCGACGGTCTTGAATGCGCCGCGCTCCGGATGGTCGACCTCCACGACCATGCCGCTGGCAGCGAGGTCCGGGTCCTCGAGGAGCTCCCTCGTGTCCATGACCGGACCGCAGGGCACACCGATCTCGTTGAGCTCTCGGAATGCCTCCCACTTCTCCTTGGTCAGCGTCCACTCCTCGACCATGTTGAAGATGTCCCACAAATGCGGGAGGCGCTTTTCCGGCGTCGCATATTCGGGGTTTTCGAGCAGATCCTCACGCCCGATCTTGTTAACCAGCACTTCCCAGACCTGCGGCTGGATAACCACATAGAGGTAATCGTTCGGCCCGCCTCCCTTACAGCGCAGGGCCCAGCCGGGCTGGCCCCCTCCCGACGCGTTGCCCGAGCGCGGGACGGAGCTATCGAATTCGTCATTGGGATACTCGGCCAGCGGTCCGTGCTCGAGGCGCTGCTGATCGCGCAGCTTGACGCGACACAGATTGAGGATGCCGTCGCGCATCGAGATCTGCACGCGTTGCCCGCGCCCGGTGTTCGTGCGCTGGTAGAGGGCCGCGCAGATGGCACCGAAGAGGTGCACCGCATTGCCGGAGTCGCCGATTTGCGCGCCGGTGATCGTCGGCGGCCCGTCCTCGAAGCCGGTCGTGGCCATCGCGCCGCCGGTCGCCTGCGCGATCGGCTCGTACGCCTTCGCGTGCTCGAGCACGCCGGGACCGAAGCCCTTCAGCGAGGCGTAGATCAGGCGCGGGTTGAGCTCGTGCAAGCGCTCCCAGGTGAAGCCGAGGCGGTCCATCGCTCCGGGCGCGAAGTTCTCGACCAGCACGTCGGAGCGGCGGACGAGCTCCGCGAAGAGCTCCTTGCCCTCATCGGTCTTGACGTTCACGGTCAGACTGCGCTTGTTGCAGTTCAACATCGTGAAATAGAGGCTGTCCACGTCGGGGATATCGCGCAGCTGCGAGCGCGTCACATCGCCCTTGCCGGGCGTCTCGATCTTGATGACGTCCGCGCCCATCCACGCGAGCAGCTGCGTGCACACCGGTCCGGCCTGAACGTGAGTCATGTCAAGGACGCGAACGCCCTCAAGGGCCTTTGTCACGACGCCTCTCCTCCTCGCCTCGCCGCGGTTTACTTGTACATGGTCTGGTTCATCGTGCCGGGCGCGAAAGCGTTCTGATCGATCCACACATTGATCAGCGCCGGCTTGCCCGACTCGCGTGCCCGCTCGAGAGCGGGACGGATCTGGCTCGGCTCGCGCACCGCTTCGCCGTATCCGCCCAGCATCTGGGCGAATTTCTCGTAATCGACGTCACCCAACTTGTTCCCGACGTCGCCCCGCTCCTCACCGTATTTCTGGATCTGGCCGTAGCGGATCTGATTCATGTACGAGTTGTTGCCGACAACCCCGATAAACGGCAGGTTGAAGCGCACCATCGTCTCGAAGTCCCAGCCGGTGAGGCTCAACGCGCCGTCGCCGAACAGGCAGACCACCTCGCGGTCCGGCCGGGCGAGCTTGGCCGCCATGGCGAAGGGCGTGCCGACGCCCAGCGTCCCCAGCGGCCCCGGGTCCATCCACAGGCCGGGGCCCCGCGGCTGGACGACGCCGCCCGAGAACGTGACGACATCGCCGCCGTCACCGATGTACATCGTGTCCTCGGTCAGGAACTGGTTGATCTCGTGCGCGAGCCGCAGCGGGTGGATCGGGGCGGTGTCCTTCATCAGGCGCGGCAGGCGCTCCTCGACGAGCCGCTTCTCTTCGGCACGCAGCGCCTCGAGCCAGGGCTCGCGCTCGCGCGTGCGCACGTTCGAGCGCGCCGACGCCGCCTCGGTGACCGCGGACAGGATCGCGCCCGCGTCACCGACCAGGCCCAGCGACACGTCGCGGTTCTTGGCGACGGTGCGGTAGTCGAGGTCGATCTGGACGACCGTCGCGTCCTGCGACAGGCGCTTGCCGTAGCCCATCCGGAAGTCGAACGGCGTGCCGACAATCAGGATGACGTCCGCGTTCTTGAACGCGTGCCGGCGGGTCTGGTGGAAGTGGTGAGGATCGCCGGGCGGCAGGGTGCCGCGCGCCGCACCGTTCATGAACGCCGGGATGTTGAGCTTGCGGACGAACTCGATGGCAGCCTCGCTGCCGCGGCACGTCCACACCTGGCTGCCCAGCAGAACGCACGGCCGCTCGGCGTTGACGAGGATGTCGGCGAGGCGCTCGATGTCGGCGGGGTCGCCGATGCTCTTGGTCGAAGCGCGGTAGTGCCCGGCCTCGGGGATCACCGCGCGGTCGAGCGGAACGTGACCGTCGAGGATGTCGCGGCCGATCTCGAGGAACGCCGGGCCGGGGGCTCCGGCGAGCGCTTCGCGGAAGGCCATCGAGACCATGTCCGCCACCCGCTCGGTCGTGAGCACGCTGGAGGCGAACTTCGTGATCGGGCGCATCATGTCGACGTGGGGCAGGTCCTGGAGCGACCCCATGCGGTGCTGGTCGAGAGCGCCTTGCCCGCCGATGAGCAGCATCGGGCTCTCGGCGCGCAGCGCGTTCGCGACACCGGTGACGGCGTCGGTCGTCCCTGGCCCCGCCGTGACCACGGCGCATCCGGGCTTCCCGGTGACGCGCGCGTAGCCGTCCGCGGCATGGGCCGCAACCTGCTCGTGGCGAACGTCGACGACCTTGATGCCCTCGTCGATGCAGCCGTCGTAGATGTCGATGATGTGGCCGCCGCAGAGGGTGAAGATCACGTCGATGCCCTCGGCGCGCAGCGCCTTCGCCACCAGGTGACCACCGGAGATGGTCTGGGGCTCATCCGCCTGCACTGCCGATGACGTGTTTTGGGTAGCGGTGGTCGCCGTGGCACTCACGTCGACTTCTCCTCCTGCTCGTTGTCGTTGGGGTTAGAACGAAAAACTGGACCGGAGCTGAGCCGGTGCCCCTGCGCTAAGCAAGGTGCTGGACTGTCTCTTCAACGTGCCGAGCGAGGTTGAGTGCGTGATCGCGTACGAGTCGCTCGGCGAGGTCGGCGTCGCGCGACTCGAGTGCCTCGATGATGTGCATGTGGTCGACGATCGAACGTTCCGGGCGATCCTCGTCGCCGATCGTGCGCCGGCGGATCGCGCGGACGTGCACGAGCAGGTTCTCGACCATGCTCGCGATGATCGGCGAGCGAGAGAGCTCGATGATCCGCTGGTGGAAGCGAAGGTTGGCGCTCGAGTACTCATCCAGATGAGAGCGCAGCTCACCGTCCTCCTGGAACGTCGCGAAGAGCTCGCGGAGGCCGGCGATCTCCTTGTCGGAGGCGCGCTCGCAGATCAGGCGGGCGGCCATGCTCTCGAGCGCGGCCCAGGCGATGATCATCTCGATGATCTCGGCCTTGTTCTTGCGAACGATCTCGACGCCGCGGCGCGGCATGATGCGGACGAGGCCCTCGTGCTCGAGGCGGGCGTGCTGCACGTGGCCGAAGGCGTCGCGCTTGATGGTCTCGCCCGCGGCCTCGCGTTCCGCGACAATGGCCTCAAGGCAGGCGCCTTCCGAAACGAACACGGTTGCATGGCCCGTGCGGTCCATGACCTCTTTCAACCGAGCTGCTTCCGCATCGAGGTCAAACGCCATCTCGGGCAGGTAGACCGCATCGATGCTCTTCATCTTGGCATTTGTCATCAATCCATCGACATATTCATAATTCTTCGTCCGCTGCAGATAGGCGCGGGCAGTCGCGGCCGTCAGCCAGCCGCAGTGACGCCCCATGACTTCATGGATGATCAAGGTGCGCGGTGCTGCCGTCTGCTCGTTGCTGACGTTGTCGAAGAAGTGTGCGCCGACTTCGGCGGCCGTCCATGCGCCGAGTGACTGGCGGATGGGAACGACGTCGTTGTCGACCGTCTTGGGCAGACCGACGACCGTCAGATTGTAGCCATTGGCGGCGAGATATGCCGCCAGATCTGCAGCCGTGGTGTTGGTGTCGTCGCCGCCGATCGTGTGAAGGATCGTCACGCCATCGTTGGCGAGGCGTTCGGCCGCCACACGCAGCGGGTTTTCGCCTTCCTTGACGAGCCCGCGCTTCACGCAATCG
>Ga0081455_10003627_pt1 | contig 17687 bp, 13 predicted proteins | sample TabmetS3T2R1_FD_70207 | JGI IMG/M metagenome (GOLD analysis project Ga0081455, IMG submission 70207) | Tabebuia heterophylla rhizosphere microbial communities from the University of Puerto Rico - S3T2R1 | ecosystem: Host-associated > Plants > Roots > Rhizosphere ...
CGGGCCGGCGATGGCCGACCTGGTCGCCGGCCGCGTCGACTATGTCTGCAATATCGCCTCGACCGTCGGCCAGGCGATCGAAGCGAAACAGGTCAAGGCGATCGCCGCACTCACGCGCGAGCGCTCGCCGATCCTGCCGGATCTCCCGACCGCGCACGAGCAGGGCCTCGCCGGATTCGACGCCTATACCTGGAACGCGGTGTTCCTGCCCAAGGGCACACCGCCGGCGCTGGTCCAGCGGCTCAACGATGCGCTGGTCGCGGTGATGAACAATCCCGCCTTCCGTGAGCGTCTTCACGCCCTCGGCCTGATCGTCGTCGCGCCGGAGCGGCGCACGCCCGCCTATCTGCAGGCCTTCGTCGCCGGCGAGATCGAGAAATGGGCGGCCCCGATCAAAGCAAGTGGGGTGAGGGAGGACTAGCAAGCCGTAGAGTGAGCGAGAACGCGCATTTGCGCGCTGCGCCACGCGGCATTCCCCACGACGTCCGGAATTGCGTCAGTACACCGAACGAACCGCTAAAGGAGCAGCCGTTGCAGAAACTCAGCGAACTCATCCGCGGCAATGATCTCATCGTCGCGCCGGTGGCGCTCAACCCGATCATGGCGCGGCTCGCCGCGGAGGCCGGCTTCAAGGCGGTCTATATGAGCGGCGGCTCGCTCGGCTGGTACAAATGCGTGACCGAGGCCAATATCACCCTGCCGGAAATGGCGCAGCTTGCAGTCGACATGCGCGCCGCCTGCAAGCTGCCGATCGTGCTCGACGCCGGCGGCGGCTGGGGCGACCCGATGCACGTCACTCGCACCATCGCGCTCGCCGAAGCCGCCGGCTTTGCCGCGATCGAGATCGAGGACCAATTGCTGCCCCGTCGTGTCGAGCATCACGTCGGCATCGAGCACCTGGTGCCGACCGAGTTCATGGTCGAGAAGGTCAAGGCCGCGGTGGCGGCGCGCACCGACCCCGATTTCATCATCGTCGCCCGCACCAATGCGCGGCGGCTCTCCGGGCTCGACGAGGCGCTACGCCGGGGCGAAGCCTTCAAGCGCGCGGGCGCCGACATGATCTTCGTGTTCACCCGCAACGCCGAGGAGCTGCGCATCCTCGGCGAGCGGTTGCCGCCACCGCTGATGACGTTCGCCCCGCCCGACGGCTTTGCCGAGTTTCCGCTCAAGGAGCGCGACCTCGCGGCGCTCGGGTTCCGGCTCGCCGCCTCCTCCGGCACCGCCTTCGCCGCCATGGTCAAGGCCGTGCGCCAATCCTACGAATGCCTGGCGCAAGGCAGGATCGATTCCTTCATCGGCAAGGGCAACGTCGAGAAGGAAATGAAGGCGGCAATGGCGACTACCGGGCTCGACCACCTGTTGGAGATCGAGCGGCGCACGATGAAGGAGTAGCCGGCGTGCGATACAGCCAGGACATTCGGCGCGGCGTTCGCGCCGCCGTCCGCGTCGGCCCAGCCGTGGCAATGCTGCTGTGCTTCGTGTCGTACGCGCGGGCCGAGCCACCGTTCTACGCCGGCAAACAGATCACCCTGATCGCGGGCTCCGCTGTGGGCGGCGGCTATGACCTGCTCACCCGCCTGATGGCGCGCCATCTCGCCCGGCACCTCGAAGGCAATCCCGCGATCATCGTGCAGAACATGCCGGCGGCGGGGAGCCTCGCCGCCACCAACTACATCTCCAACACCGCGCCAAAGGACGGCACCGTCATCGCGCTGATCCAGCGCGGCATGCTGCTCGCCAAGTGGACCAACCCGGGCGGCGTGCGCTTCGACCTGGAGCGGCTGGGCTGGATCGGGAGCCTCAACAGCGAGACCGGGCTGGTGCTGGCTTGGCACACCGCACCGCACCGTACCGCCCGCGATCTGTTCACCCGGGAGCTGATCGTCGGCGGCCATGCCGGCGTCGAGCCGGAGCTCACGCCGCGGCTCTACAATGCGCTCATCGGAACCAGGTTCAAGATCGTCACCGGCTACAACGGCACGGCGGAGATCGCGCTCGCCATGGAGCGCGGCGAGGTGCAGGGCATCGGCGACTGGTCGTGGACCAGTCTCAGAAAGGTGCGGCCAGATTGGCTGCGCGACAACAAGGTCAGGCTGCTGATGCAGGCGGGGCTGCGGAAGGACCCCGACCTTCCGGACCTGCCGTCGGCGCTCGATTTCGTCAGCAACGACGCCGACCGCAGAGTTCTGGAGCTGTTCTTCACGCAGAAGACCGTCGCACGCCCGGTGATCGCGCCGCCCGGCGTTCCGCCAGAGCGGCTCGCGGCGCTGCGCGCGGCCTTCGCCGCGCTCGCCCAGGATCGCGACTTTCTGGCCGACGCGGAGCGGTCTGCGCTCGAGGCCGCGCCGCTCGCCGGCGAGGCAGTGGACAAGATCATCGCCCTGATCGCTGCCACGCCGACCGAGTTGGCGGAGCGCTTGACCAAGTCCATTGCACCACCGGGCCAATCGCGGTGAGACATCGTCACTGCCGCTTCGGCACGAACAGGTCGCGGGCGCCGGGCTTGAGCACGACATAGGCGCGGCGCCAGGGTTGATCGTCGAGCAGCCGCCACTTGTGCCCGCTGCCGATATCGTCGGTGGCGACCAGCACGTCGCCCGGACGCAGCACGAAAATCTCGCCGCCGCGGGTGGTGAATTCCAGCGTGCCCGCGAGCGTGATCACGTATTGCGGCTCTGGCGCGTCATGCCAATCGAACGCGGAGTGCGGCGAGGTTTCCTTGAAATGGATCGCCAGCACGTCGGCGCGGTCGTTTTCGGCAACCGTGCCTTCCAGGACATGGGAAGCGTTGTCCGGGCCGGTATAAAGCTTGAACGCATGCAGCATGGGGGGACCTCACGAATCGGCGGGAAACCAGCGCGTCTCGATCCGCGCGAACTCTCCATTGGCGTGCAAGGCGGCGAGCGCGTGGTTGACCGCGTCGCACAAGGCCGCGTTCTCCTTGGCGAAGGCGATGCCGAGCCGCTCGCGGGTCGGCACCTCGAAGCCGACCGCCAGTTTCGCGCGGCCCTTGACCAGCCACGAGATCACCGGAAAGAGCTTGATCACGAGACCGATGCGCCCCGCTTCGAGGTCATCCAACGCGGCGGCGATGCCGTGATAGGGATAGTACTTGATGGCGGCGATCGCGCCCTCGTCCTTGAGGCGCCGGGCGACCGCGTCGGAGGTATTGCCCGACTGGATACCCGCGGTGAGCCCGCGCAGGTCGGCCGCCGACGCGACGTGCGGGGTTAGCTGCCAGTTCACCGCCACGCCCTGGTTGAACTCGAGATAGGCTTGCGAGAACAGCGCGATTGCCGCGCGTTCCGGCGTGACCGTCGTTCCCGAGATCACCGCGTCGTAGCTGCGCTCGGCCAGGCCGTCGAAGATGCCATTGAAGTCGTCGCCCGAATAGCGCACCGGCTGCAGGGTCACGCCGAGCTGCGCACAGATCGCGCGCATCAGCTCGATGTCGAACCCGCTCGGCGACCCGCTCTCGATCAGGTCGAAGGGCGGATCGGGATAGGCCGATGCGACGCTCAGGGTTCCCGGCTGCAGCGTCAGTGCCATCTATTCCACCGCTGCTCCGTCTCGAATGCGTCGGCTGGCAAAGTGAAGCTACGCCGCGGCGAGGTCAAGGAATTGGCTTGCGCGCCGCCACATAGCGCTGGCGAAGGACCAGTGCGCCCACGATCGCGAGATTGATAGCATTGGCGCCGACGCCCGCGGCAAAGGCCAGCATGTAGGTGCCGAAGCGATCGTACAACGCGCCCGCGATCCAGCCGCCGATTGCCATGCCGCTCCCGCTGCACAGCAGGAACAGGGGAATTCGCCAATAGGCTTCGGAAGCGGGAAACAGTTCCCGGATCGCCAGGATGAAGGCGGGGATGATGCCGGCAAAACCCAATCCGAAGGCAGCCGCCACGGTGAACAGGCCGACCTCGTCTTGGGTGAGCATGAAGGCCGCCATCGCGACGATCTGCAACGCCGAGCCGACCAGCACCGTGTCGAGGCCGCCGATGCGATCGGCGACCCAGCCCCAGAATTGACGGCTGAGGAAGGCGGTGCCCAGCAGCACCGACAGCATGGCAGCGCCGTGCGACGCCAGGATGCCGAGATCGGTGCAGAATGCCGGCAGATGCGCCTGCGGGATGGCCATCGGAATGCAGCAGAAGATCACCGCCACCGCGAGCAGGGCGAAGACCAGATCGGGTGGCCAACCCATCACCGTGCCGCGCGTCGATGCGTGCGCGAACGCACCCGACGGCAGCGTCAATTCGGGCGGCTGGCGCAGGAAAATCGCCGCCAGGGGGACGACTGCCGCGATCTCTACGAGGGCGTAGCAAAGCATGGTCTGGCGCCAGCCGGCGTAGGCAATGGCGCGATCGAAGATCGGCGGCCAGATGGCGCCGGCCAAGTAGCTCCCGCTCGAGATCAGCGCGAGCGCCGACCCGCGGCGGCGGTCGAACCAGCGGCTGACATAGACGTAGAACGGCGCGTTCATGCCCCCGATGCCTAGAAATCCCATCAGCAGACCTTGGCCGACGTAGAGTTGCCAGGTCTCGCCCCCGGTCGACAGCGCGAGGCCGGCGGCGATCATCAGCGCGCCGAAGATTACCGTCCAGCGCACCCCCACCCTTTCGGCGACGTAGCCCATGACAATGCCGCCTGCGCCGAAGCCGACCCAGGCGAACGAACTCGCCAGCGCCGGCACCGACCGCAAGCCTTCGGTCTCCGCCGCGATGGGCTTGAGCGCAACGACAATGATCCACGGCGCGCCGAACGACAGCGCCAGGATCGCCAGCACCACGACGGCGATGATCCAGGAGGATCTCGTCTCGACGGATTGCACCTTTATTCGTTCATGCATTCGCGGGCGGCGGGGTGTCGCGCGGAGACTTGTCATGGCGGCGGGGAGCACGGCAAGGCGCCTGCCGTCGCCGACCTGAGGCGGGACTCGTTGCCAAGGGATGTGCCGGCGCTAGACGCACGCGCGTACGGCTAAGGAAGACCTCATCATCGGCGTTCCATCCATGGTCTTGTATTGTTTAAGTAGCGAATCTACCGCTTTCCCCGCTTCGCCGCGAGGTCGCAGAACTCGGGACAGGTCTGTGCAAAACGAGCCTCGAAGCTTGTGGATGGCCTGGTGATCGCCGGTGGACGCGGATCGGTCCCCTGTGGGCGAACGGGTGGAATCGGGACATCCGCACGCGTTGGATAAGTTCGGGGACGAGATAAAAGGATCGAGCCATGCGCCCGCCTTCGCCGCCGGTCGCCACCTCGCTCGCGCGGCTCGCCACCGATGCCGCCACGGCGCGACGTGTGAGTGACGCCGTCACCGAAAGCTTCAATGCCGACGAGGTGGCCGCAGCGGCGTTCGAGGAGGCGGACGGACGCTGGTCGCTGACCCTCCATTTCCGCCAGAGGCCGGACGAGGCGGCGGTGCGGGCGCTGATCGCGGCTGCGGCCGGCTCGGCCGCGGCCGATGCGCTGGTGTTCGAAACGCTCGCGCCCACCGACTGGGTACGCAAGGGCCTGGAGGGTCTCCCGCCGGTCGATGCCGGTCGTTTTGTCGTGCACGGGGCGCATGCGCGCGCGCGCGTCGCGGTGAGCCGCATCGGCATCGAGATCGAGGCTGCGCTGGCCTTCGGCACCGGCCATCACGGCACCACGCGCGGCTGCCTGCTGGCACTTGATCGAATCGCCAAAGCCCGACGCCGCCGGCCCGGTGCAAGCAGGGCCACCCCCCGGTCGGGGCGCAAACGGCGAAGACAGGCGCTCGTGCTCGACGTCGGCACCGGCACCGGCGTGCTCGCCATCGCCGCGGCGAAAGCGCTGCGGCGGCTGGTGCTGGCGAGCGACATCGATCCGCGCGCGGTCGGCATCGCACGCAGCAATGCCCGCAACAACGGCGCGGCCACCTACATCGACACCATTCGCGCCGCGGGCCTCGAGGCCCGCGACTTTCGCGAGCGCGCGCCGTTCCGGCTGATCTTCGCCAATATCCTGCTCGAGCCGCTCAAGGTGCTAGCAACGCCGATGTCGCGTCTCGTTGCACGCAACGGATACGTCGTGCTCTCCGGATTGCTCGCGGCGCAAGCAAGCGCGGCGCTCGCCAGCTACCGCGCGCGCGGGCTCGTGCTCGCGCACCGCATCCCGCTCGAAGGTTGGGTCACGCTGGTCCTCGTGCGCCAAGTGCGTAGGTCACGCGGGCTGCCATGCGGCGGGAGCATTGCCCGGCGGCCACCGGCCCCATAGATTGCCGGCATGTTCGAAGCCCGCTTCCAGTCGTTCGAGGATCGAACCGAGCGTGCGGCAAGCGGGCCGCGCGTCGCGGCGTTGCGCACCGAGCTGGCGCGACGCGATCTGACCGGCTGGATCGTGCCGCGCGCCGATCGCCACCAGAACGAATATGTACCCGCCCGGGAGGAGCGGCTTGCCTGGCTCACGGGCTTCACCGGATCCGCCGGTGCGGCGATCGTGTTGATGGAGCGGGCGGCGCTATTCGTGGACGGCCGCTATACGTTGCAGGCGCGCGATCAGGTCGACACGTCGCTGTTCACCATCGAGCACCTGGTCGAGAACCCGCCCGACCGCTGGATCGAGGCGAACCTCTCATCCGACGACCGCCTCGGCTACGATCCCTGGCTGCACACGGTCGAGGGCGCGGAGCGGCTGGGCAAGGCCTGCGCCGCCGCTTCTGCCACCTTGGTCGCGGTCGAGCCCGATCTCATCGACGCGATTTGGCGCGACCGCCCGCCCCCCCCGCTCGGCGCGGTCGCCCTGCACGATCTGCGCTTTGCCGGCGAAGCGGCCGTCGACAAGCTCGCCCGCATCCGCGCCGAGCTGGCGAAATTGCGCGTCGATGCGCTCGTAGTCTCCGACCCGCATGCGGTGGCCTGGACGTTCAACATCCGCGGCGCGGACGTTGCGCACACCCCGCTGCCGCTCGCCTTCGCTATCATTCCCCAGGCCGGCCGGCCGTCGCTCTATGTCGACGCCCGCAAGCTCTCAAACGACGTGCGTGACCGGCTCGAGGCGCTCGCCGACGTGCGCGCACCGGCCGATTTCGTGCCCGCGCTTGCCGCGCTCGGCGACGAGAAGAAGACCGTGCGGCTCGACCAGGCCACCGCCGCCGACGCGCTCGCCCGCCTCGTCACCGGTCACGGCGGCAAGGCCACGCGCGGCACCGACCCGATCGCGCTGATGAAGGCGGTCAAGAACGACGCCGAGATCGCCGGCGCGCGCGCGGCACATGTGCGCGACGGTGCCGCAGTTGCGCGCTTCCTCGCGTGGTTCGATCGCGAAGCCCCGCGCGCAACCCTCACCGAGATCGACGCCGTCGCGGCGCTGGAGAGCTTTCGCCGAGAGACCGGCCTGCTCAAGGACATTTCGTTTCCAACCATCGCCGGCGCCGGCCCCGACGGCGCCATCGTGCATTACCGCGTCACGACCAGAACCAATCGCGCGATCGCGCCCGGCGAATTGTTTCTCATCGATTCCGGCGCGCAGTACGAGGACGGCACGACCGACATCACCCGCACCGTCGCGGTCGGCGAGCCGACCGCCGAGATGCGCGATCGCTTCACGCGCGTGCTCAAGGGCCATATCGCCATCGCGCGGGCGGTGTTTCCCGACGGGACGACCGGCGCGCAGCTCGACTCCTTCGCCCGCCAGTTCCTGTGGAGCGAAGGGCTCGACTTCGATCACGGCACCGGCCATGGCGTCGGCAGCTATCTCTCCGTGCACGAGGGCCCGGCGCGCATCTCCAAGCTCGGAGCGGCCGCGCTCAAGCGCGGAATGATCCTCTCGAACGAGCCCGGCTACTACAAGAGCGGCGCCTACGGCATCCGCATCGAGAATCTCGTGCTGGTGGTCGAGGCCGCCCCGGTCGCGGGCGCCGAGAAGGCGCTCAACGCCTTCGAGACGCTCACGCTGGCGCCGATCGACCGGCGGCTGATCGTGGCCGAAATGCTCACCGCCGAGGAAACCGCCTGGCTCGACCGCTACCATGCCCGCGTCCGTGAGATGCTTGCCCCGCACGTCGACGCCGAGACCCGCGGCTGGCTCGTGGCCGCGACCCGCCCGCTCGGGCAGCGCTGAATCCGCGGGCCATCCCGTTGCTCGATCCGACGATCAAGAACTCCGCGGGGCGCGAGGCGCAGTCCACGCCGTGGCGCCTGCTCGCGCTGCTGATCGCCATGACCGGCGTAAGCTCGCTGTCGCTCAATATCCTGGTGCCGGCGATCCCCGGCCTGGTCGCCAAGTTCGCCGCCGATCCCGCCCAGGTCCAGCTCACCGTCTCGCTCTATCTTCTGGGGCTGGCCGTGGCGCAACTCGTGTTCGGACCGCTGTCCGACCGTTTCGGACGCCGCCCGGTCGTGCTCGCGGGCTTGGCGCTCGCGACCGTCGCGAGCGCCGCGGCGATCTTCGCCGCCAGTATCGCCAGCCTCATCGTCGCGCGCGTGGCGCAGTCGCTCGGCGCCTCGACCGGACAGACCATCGGCCGCGCCATCATCCGCGATCTCTACGATCGCGAGCACGCGGCCTCGATGATCGGGTTGGTCACCTCGGTGGTGGTGCTCATGCCGATGGCGGCTCCCCTGATCGGAGGCCTCCTCGACACGCTGTTCGGCTGGGAGTCGATCTTTGTCTTCGCCGCGGGCCTGACTTTCACGGTGTTCGCCTGGGCCGTGCTAGGCCTGCCGGAGACGCGCAAGTCGTCCGCCGTTGCGGGCGAACGCGGTCATTTCCGCGCCGACCTCGCGGCGCTGGCGGCAAGCCCGCGCTTCTTCGGCTACGCGCTATGCGCGGGGCTCGGCTCGGCGCCGTTCTTCAGCTTTCTCGGCGGCGCGCCCCACGTGGTGGTGAGCATGCTGGGACGCACCTCGGCCGAATATGGGCTCTGGTTCTTCGTCCCTTCGATCGGATTCATGGCCGGCAATTTCGCGGTGTCGCGGTTGACCGCACGCCTGGGCATCGATGCCCTGATCTGGTGGGGGATCGCGCTCACCATCGTGGGCTGCCTCATCAGCGTGCTCGCCTATCTCGCCTTGCCGGGCTGGGAGATGAGCACGATCTTCCTGCCGCAAGTCATTGTCGGCTTCGGCAACGGCCTGCTGCTGCCGACCTCGGTCGCCGGCGCGGTGAGCATCCGCCCGCAGGTGGCCGGCACCGCCTCGGGCGTCACCGGCTTCATCCAGATGGCGATCGGCGCCAGCGCCGCCCAGCTCGGCGGTCACGCCGTCGCGCACGCAGCAGGAGCGATGCCGATGCTGCTGCTCATGTTGGCGTTCGGGGTGGCGACCGGGATCGCTGTCTTGACTCTGGTTCGGCGCTAGCAGGAAACGGAACTTTCCCGCAATCGACCGCGTTGGTGGGCCACGATCCATTGCATCGAGGCCACCACCATGCTCACGACCATTCTGATCGTCATTTTGATTCTGGCTCTGATCGGCGCCTTGCCGACCTGGGGTCATAGCCGGAACTGGGGCTACGCCCCCGGCGGCGGGCTGGGACTGATTCTCATCATCGTGATCATCCTGGCGCTGACCAACCACATCTAGCGTCTGCGCGCTCTCCCATACGGGACTGTCCGTCACCCAATCTCTCTGCGCTGCGCGGCCGCCTCGCCGATCAGGCCCGCGCAGCTGCGCGCGATCAGAAGGCGGTCAACGATTCTCTCCCACGAGACCGAACCACTCGTCCTCGGTCAGCACGGCGACGCCGAGACCCTTGGCCTTTGACAGCTTCGAGCCTGCGCCCGGGCCGGCGACCACGTAGTCGGTCTTCTGCGACACCGAGCCCACCACCTTGGCGCCGAGCCGTTCCGCCATGGCCTTGGCTTCGTCACGGGTCATTTTTTCGAGCGCCCCGGTGAACACCACGGTCTTGCCCGCGACCGCGGAATTCGCCGCCGGCTTCTCGGCATCGCGGATGTTCACCAGCGCGGTCAACCGCTCGACGATGCCGCGATTGTGCTTCTCCCCGAAATAGGCGGCGATGCTGTCGATCACGGTCTCGCCGATCTGGTCGAGGTTGTCCATCTCCACCCGCGTCTCGGCGTCGCCCGCGGCAATGCGCAGGCACGCATCATGGAACCCCTGCCATGATCCATATCCCCGCGCGAGCGCGCGGGCGGTGGTCTCGCCCACGTGGCGCATGCCGAGCGCGTAGATGAAGCGCTCGAGCGCGATCTTGCGCCGCGCCTCGATGGCATCGAAGAGATTGCGCACCGACAACTCGCCGAAACCCTCGTGCTCCTCGAGCTTGATCTTCGCGTTGCGCGCGGGCAGCGTGAAAATGTCCGCCGGCTCCTTGATCCAGCCCTGCGCGAAGAACAGCGTGATCTGCTTCTCGCCCAGACCCTCGATGTCGAAGGCGCGCCGCGAGACGAAATGCTTCAAATGCTCGATCTTCTGGTGCGGACAGGCGAACTCGCCGGTGCAGCGCGCGACCACGCCCTCCCCGCCGGTCGCCGTCGCGTCGCGCACCACTGGGGTATGCAGCGGACACGGGCAGCGGCGCGGAAACTCATATGGCTTCGACCCTTTCGGCCGGCGTTCCAGCACCACCTCCAACACCTGCGGGATGACATCGCCGGCGCGCTGGATCGTCACGGTGTCGCCGATGCGCACGCCGAGACGCTCGATCTCGTCGGCGTTGTGCAGCGTGGCGTTCGACACCACCACGCCGCCGACGGTCACCGGCTCGAGCCGTGCGATCGGGGTGAGCGCGCCGGTGCGGCCGACCTGGACGTCGATCGCGTGCACGATCGTCGTCGCCTTCTCGGCCGGGAACTTGTGCGCGATCGCCCAACGCGGATTGCGCGAGACGAAGCCGAGCCGCTGCTGCAGGTCGAGCCGGTCCACTTTGTAGACGACGCCGTCGATGTCGTAGTCGAGCGTGGCGCGTCGCGTCTCGATGTCGTGGTGGAAGGCAAGCAAGTCCTCCACCGAGGTACAGATCTTCATCAGCGGATTGGTCGTGAAGCCGCGGTCCGCGAACCACTCGAGCATGCCAGACTGGGTCGGCGCCGGCAGCTCGCTCATCTCTCCCCAGCTATAGGCGAAGAAGCCGAGCGGGCGCGAGGCGGTGATGGCGGGGTCGAGCTGGCGCAGCGAGCCGGCCGCCGAGTTGCGGGGATTGGCGAAGATCTGCCGTCCGGCCGCCTTCTGCCGTTCGTTGAGCGCGAGAAAGGCGGACTTCGTCATGTATACCTCGCCGCGCACCTCGCAGCGCTCCGGCGTGCGCCGGCCGCCGAGCCGCTGCGGGACATCTTCGAGCGTCTTCACGTTGGCGGTCACGTCCTCGCCTTCCGCGCCATCGCCACGTGTGGCGGCCCGCGCTAGTTGCCCGCCCTCGTAGAGCAACGAACAGGACAGACCGTCGATCTTGGGCTCGGCCGTGAATGCCAGCTTCTCGTTCTCCGGCAGGCGCAGAAAGCGACGCACCCGGTCGACGAATTCGACGACCTCCTCGTCGGACAGCGCGTTGCCGAGCGAGAGCATCGGCACCGCATGGCGCACCTTGGCGAACTTCTGCGAAGGCTGGGCGCCGACACGGCGGGAGGGCGAATCAGCGCGCACCAGAGCCGGGAACCGCGCCTCGATCTCCTCGTTGCGCCGCCGCAGCGCGTCGTAGGCCGCATCCGATACCGTCGGCGCGTCCTCCTGGTAATAGCGCTTGTCGTGCGCGCCGATCTCGGCCGCGAGCCGTTCGAGCTCGGCCTCGGCCTGCGCCTCGGTGAGCTTTTCAACCGCAATTTTGCTGGCGTCAGGCATGCTTTCATTGCTTGCGAGCGCACCGGCGATCTCGCGGTCGCCGCGGATCGCCGGGAACGCCCATCTCGGGGGCACCCATGATTTGGACCGTCGCGCGCAGCAGCACAAGACGCATCCGATCCGCCGCGGACCGCAGGTCTATTGCCGCTAGCCCGCCGCCTTGATCAGGCGCTCGGCCGCGGCGCGCGCCTCCGCGGTGATCTCGGCGCCTGCGAGCATGCGCGCAATCTCCTCGCGCCGCTTGTCGGCATCGACCTCGGCAACGCGGGTGGCGACCCGCTTGCCCTTGTCGACCGCGCTCTTGCTGATGAGATAGTGGCGGTCGGCGCGCGCGGCCACCTGCGGCGCATGCGTCACCGCAATCACCTGCGCCCGGCGGGCGAGCCGCGCCAGCCGCAGGCCGATGGCATCGGCGACCGCGCCGCCGACGCCGGTGTCGACCTCGTCGAACACGAGCGTGGGCGCGGAGCCGCGATCGGCCAGCACCACCTTGAGCGCCAGCAGGAAGCGCGCGAGCTCGCCGCCGGAGGCGACCTTCAGCAACGGCCCCGGGCGCGTCCCCGGATTGGTCTGCACCCAGAACTCGATGCGGTCGATGCCGTGCGGACCGCCCGCGTCGGGATCGGTCGCGATCTCGGTCAAGAATTTCGCGCGCTCGAGCTTGAGCGGCTTGAGCTCGCCGTTCACCGCCCCGTCGAGCTTGGCGGCGGCCTCGGCGCGCTGTCGGGACAGCGCCGCGGCGGCCGCGCGGTAGCGCGCATCGGCCGCGCGCGCGGCAGCCGCGAGTGCGGCGAGGCGCTCGGCGCCGGCATCGATCAGCCCGAGATCGGCCGCATAGCGGGCGGCGAGCGCATTGAGGCCGTCGACCGGTACATTGTACTTGCGCGCCGCCGCCCGCAGCGCGAACAGGCGCTCTTCGATTCGCTCGAGCTCGCGCGGATCGTGGTCGGCCGCCCGCAGCGCCGCATCGAGATGCCCGCGCGCGTCATCGAGCGCGGTGAGCGCCGCGTCGAGCGCCTTGACCGCGGGCTCGATCAGCGCCGGGGCCTGCGCGCTGCGGCGTTCCAGCCGGCGTACCGCCGCCGCCAGCGTCGGCACGGGCGATTGCGCACCCGCGACCGCGTCGTGCACGTCGCGCAGGTCGGCGGCGACCTTCTCCGCCTGCATCATGACGGTGCGCTTCTCCGCAAGCGTCGTCTCCTCGGAAGGCTCGGGAGCCAGCCGTGAGAGCTCCTCCACCGCATGACGGAGAAAATCGGCCTCGCGCTGCGCCCGCTCCACCTCGGCGCGGTGGGTCGCGACTTCATGCTGGCACTCGCGCCGCGCCTCCCACAGCCGCCCGATCTCAGCGGCGCTCTCCTCCAGTCCGCCGAAGGCATCAAGCAGGCGGCGGTGGGTCGCCGTATCTACCAGCGCACGCTCGTCGTGCTGACCGTGGATCTCGACAAGCGCCGCGCCCAGCGCTTTCAGGGCTTGTGCGCTCACCGGCTGATCGTTGACGAAGGCGCGGGTGCGGCCATCTGCGAACTGCACGCGGCGCAGGATCAGCTCATCCTCGGCCGGGATGTCGTTCGCAGCCATGAGAGCGCGCGCGGCATGGCCCGCCGGCAGCTCGAAGGCTGCGGTTACCTGCCCCTGCGCCGCGCCCGCGCGCACCAGCGCCACATCGCCACGCGCGCCAAGCGCGAGCGCAAAGGCGTCGAGCAGGATGGATTTTCCGGCGCCGGTCTCACCCGTGAGCGCGGACAGGCCGCAAGCGAAATCGATGTCCAGCCGGTCGATCAGGACGATGTCGCGAATCGAAAGCCGGGCCAGCATCCATGGCTCCTCATACGCGTCGTCGTGCCCGGACTGGGGCCGGGCATTCACTCTGCAGATTCGTCATCATCGGAGAGGCTGATGACCGGAGCAAGTCCGGCGCGGCGGCCGCGGAGATCGGCCTGAAGCGTTTTCGCCTAGCCGAGGCCGAACTTCTTGAACGCCTGGCTGATCCAGGAGCCCTTGTTCTCGTTCGGCTGCAAGCCCCTCGACTGCATCAGGGCGTAGGCGTCCTTGTACCAGCGGCTGTCGGGGAAGTTGTGGCCGAGCACGGCGGCCGAGGTCTGCGCCTCTTCCACGATGCCGAGCGCCATATACGCCTCGGTCAGCCGAAGCAACGCCTCCTCGACGTGGCGCGTGCGCTGGAAGCGGGTCACCACGACCTTGAAGCGATTGATGGCGCCCGCGTAATTGCGGCTGTTCAGCAGTTGCCGGCCGATGTCCATTTCCTTGCCGGCCAGCTGGTCGCGCGCGATCTCGATCTTGCGTTTGGCGGCGACGGCGTATTCGGAGTCGGGATATTTGCGCGCGACCTCCTCGAGGGTTTGCACCGCCTTTTCGGTGCGGTCCTGGTCGCGCGAGATTTCCGGGATCTGGTCGAAATAGGACGACCCGATCAGGAACTGGGCATAGGCTGCATCCGGGCTTCCCGGATGCAGCGTAACGTAGCGCCGCGCGGAATTGATGCAGTCGTCGTAAGCACCGGCGTCGTAATAGGCGAAGGCCGCCATGATCAGGGACTTGCGCGCCCAGTCGGAATAGGGGTGCTGGCGGTCGACCTCTTCGAACTTCTTCGCCGCGGCCTTCGGGTCCTTCTTGCTGTTGAGAAGATAGAGGCCCTCGTTATAGAGCTTGTCCGCCGGCTCGTCGGGGATGACCGTCTCCTTGTCGAACAGGCTGCAGGCCCCGAGCGAGACCGCCACGAGGGCCGTTGCGGCAAGCCGCGTGATCACGCGCGCGCCGCTGCCGAGGCTGATCGCGACCGAACGCCACTCCATGAGCGGATGAATCCCCCCTGCCCCAAAGCGAGGTTCAACCGGGCTGCCGCGCGCGCCTTCGCCCCTCGCCTAACCGATAATCCCCTCTAACCAAGGGAATAGGCCGACATTCCGCCCGGAATGTGGCAGACCGGCCGCTAGGGGTCTCGTTAGGAGACGTCGGGCCCGAAGGCCGGCGCCAGGCGTGCGGCTACCTCGGCATGGCCACGAATCGTCCGCGGGGTCTCCGCCTCGGTCCAGGCCCAGGCGCTCGCGTCCGACATCAGCGCGCACAACACCGCATGGTTGAGCTTGTGGCCGCCGCGCACCGAACGATAGGTGGCGAGCAAGGGCCCGCCCGCGAGTGCCAAGTCGCCGATGGCGTCCAGCACCTTGTGGCGGACGAATTCGTCGGGGAAGCGTACGCCCTCCGGATTGAGGATGCGGTTGTCGCTGACCACGAGCGTATTCTCGAGCGAGGCGCCCAGCGCGTAGCCCGAATTCCACAACGTGGTCACGTCGCGCATGAAGCCGAAGGTGCGCGCGCGCGCGATCTCGCGTCGGAAGGTGTCAGGCTTCACGTCGATTGCCAGCGCTTGGCGCCCGATCAGCGCGTGATCGAACTCGACCTCTGCTTCGATGCGGAAACCGCGCGCATTGGGCCGCAGCTCTCCGAAGGCGTCTCCCAAAGCCACCTGCACGGGCTTGAGCACCTTGATGTAGCGCCGCGGCTGATGGAGCGTGGCGAGGCCAACTGCCTCGATCGCCGCGACGAACGGTGCCGCGCTCCCGTCCATGATAGGCGCTTCCGGACCGTCGATTTCCACCACGGCGTTGTCGACGCCGAGACCGGCGAGCGCCGCCAGGACATGCTCGGCGGTGGACACGAGCGGCCCCGACGCATCGCCCAGCACGGTCGCGAATTCGGTGGCGGTGACAGCGCTCATGTCGGCCTGGATCTCGCGATCCTGCTGGCCGTCTATGCGCGTGCGGATGAACCGCAAGCCATTACCGGCATCGGCCGGATGGATTGCGAGGGTCACCGGTAAACCGGAATGGATGCCCACACCGAAGAGCGCGGTGCGGTCGCGAAGCGTCGTCTGCTTAGCGACTTTCATACTCCCGTCCCGAACACTCCCAGCCGCGCGTCAATGGGACGCGGTGGGTCAGACGGGCGACATCGGTCGCATTCCTGCCATCGGTAAGGCTGCACATACCCGCGGGCAAGTTCGGCCGCGCTGTCCCCCGACAAAAACCCCTTTGACGTGGGAAGCTTACCGGCGGTCGCGCGCAACGCCAACTCACGCTTTTTTACCGACTGTTACCACCAAGCAGCCGCAATCGGGACCGGCGAATGCGTACGAATCGGGCTCGTCGGAAGCGCTGGCGCGTTCTTAGGCAGGCTGGCTGCGCTGCGCTCGCGCTGACCGCCGTCTTCAAAATTACCATTGCTGGCTAGCCATTTAGGCGCGGGCGCCAAGCGGCGCTCGCGGTCCCAGCAGCACGCCGGGACCGCGAATCCGGGGCCGTCAGTTCGCCTGCCGGCGCAGGAAGGCCGGAATCTCGAGCTGATCCTCCTCGACGGAGTTGTGCACAGGCGGCGCGCGCCCCAGGGTGTCCAGACCTTGGTGGGCCGGGCGCTTGGCATAGTCCGATACCGGCTCGGGCGGGCGCGGCATGGCCGGGGGCGGCATGCTTGGGCGCGGCGGCGGCGCCGCGCGGTCGACGGGCCGTTCGGCGGGCCGAGGAGGCGGCGGCGGGCGAACCGGGCGAACATTCGGCGGCATCTTCTCCGCCTCCTCCTGCTCGTCGCGCCGACCGAGGCCTACCGCAGCGAGCCGCCGCAGCAGGCTCACCTTGCGCTTCTCCGGATGATCAGGATCCTCCTCGCCCCGCTTGGCTCGCAGCTCGGCCTGGGCCGGACGCGGCAGTTCGTCGATCGCGGGCATGCGTCGCGGCCGATTGACCGTGCGTTCCGGCGCCGGCGGGATGAAGGCTCTGGGCGCCGGCGGCGGCTCGGGCGGCGGCGCCATCTGCTCGGGGAACAGCGAGGGCTTCGGCGGGATCGGCCGAATCGTCACGTCCTCCATCATGGGCAGGAGGGCGGCGGCGACCGCCGCCTTGGCGGCGGCTTCGATCGTCTCCGTCGTTTGCGACGAGGGCATGGGCGGCGCGCTCGCGGCGATGAGCGGAGCAGCGACCCGCGGCTCGACTCGCTCCGCGGCGGCGCGTTGGTGGTCGGCCCGCATGTGGTCGGCGCGCAGCTTCTGCGTGAGTTCCGCAATCCGCGCCTCCGGCACCGTCGCCGGCCGCTGCAGGCCGGCATGGTCGATGCCGGTCGCCACCACCGAAACGCGGATGACCCCTTCGAGGCCTTCGTCGAAAGTCGCGCCGACGATGATATTGGCGTCCTGATCCACCTCTTCGCGGATGCGGGTCGCGGCCTCGTCGACCTCGTAGAGGGTGAGGTCTTTGCCGCCGGTGATCGAGATCAAGAGTCCCCTCGCCCCTTTCATCGAGGCGTCGTCGATCAGCGGGTTGGAGATCGCGGCTTCTGCGGCGGAGAGCGCGCGTTTCTCGCCGGATGCTTCGCCCGTGCCCATCATCGCCTTGCCCATCTCGCGCATCACCGCGCGCACGTCGGCGAAGTCGAGATTGATCAGGCCTTCCTTCACCATCAGATCGGTGATGCAGGCAACGCCCGAATAGAGCACCTGGTCGGCCATGGCGAAGGCGTCGGCGAAGGTCGTCTTCTCGTTGGCCACCCGGAACAGGTTCTGGTTCGGGATGATCAGCAGGGTATCGACCACCTTCTGCAGCTCGGCGATGCCGGCCTCGGCGACGCGCATCCTGCGCATGCCTTCGAAATGGAACGGCTTGGTGATCACACCGACGGTGAGGATGCCCGCCTCTTTCGCGCAGCGCGCTACCACCGGCGCCGCGCCGGTGCCGGTGCCGCCGCCCATGCCGGCGGTCACAAACACCATGTGAGCGCCCTGCAGATGATCGCGGATCTCGTCGATCGCCTCCTCGGCCGCAGCACGGCCAACCTCCGGCTGTGAGCCGGCGCCGAGCCCCTCGGTGACCGCCACGCCCATCTGGATGATGCGCTCGGCCTTGGACATGGTGA
>Ga0081455_10003628_pt1 | contig 17682 bp, 15 predicted proteins | sample TabmetS3T2R1_FD_70207 | JGI IMG/M metagenome (GOLD analysis project Ga0081455, IMG submission 70207) | Tabebuia heterophylla rhizosphere microbial communities from the University of Puerto Rico - S3T2R1 | ecosystem: Host-associated > Plants > Roots > Rhizosphere ...
GCGATTGAGCGCGCGGCGGCCCGAGTGAAGGTCCTGCCGCCCGGCGAGCTGCTGGCTCGTCTCGCCCGGCGGCTGCCGGTGCTGACCGCTTCGCGGCGCGACCTCCCGGCGCGCCAGCAGACGCTACGGGCGACGATCGAGTGGAGCTACGAGCTGTGTTCGGCGGAAGAGCAAGAGCTCTTCGCCCGGCTGGCCGTCTTCTCGGGCGGATTCACGTTGGACGCGGCAGAGAACGTCTGCGACGCGACACTGGACACGCTCGAAGCCCTCCTCGACAAGAGTCTCATTCGGCGCGAGGGCGACCGCTTCTCGATGCTCGAGACCATTCGCGAGTACGCCGCCGAGCGGCTCGACGAGTCGGGTGAGCGGGACCGGATCATGCGTCGGCACATCGTGTATCTGGCCGACCTGGCCGAAGCGATCGAGACCGAGCGGGTCGGTCCTGCCGAACCCGAGCTTCACGAGCGCTTCCACAGTGAGTGGGAAAACGTGCGCTCGGCGCTCGGCTGGGCACTCGAGACTGGGGAGACCGAGCTCGGCCTGCGACTTGCCGGCTCGCTGACCACGGTCTGGCTCGACCGGAACGTTGCCGTGGAGGGAGAGCGATGGTTCAGGGAGCTGCTCGAGCGCTCCGAAGGAGTGGATCGGTTCATCCGCGCCAAGGCGCTCGTGACGGCAAGCAATGTCGCCGGCGTGCGCGGTAACACCGACCAGGCGATGGTCTGGTCCGAAGAGGCGCTTGCAGAGTTCCGCGAGCTCGGCTCCGAAGCGGGGATCGCCTGGACGCTGGCGAACCTCGCCATCGCTCCGCTGGAGGAGGGCAGGCTGGACGAGGCCCGGTCGATGCTCGAAGAGGCCGAGGCGCTGCACCTCAAGCTCAACAGCCCCCGCGGCGTTCGACGAGTCCGGCACCTCCTGGGCCAGGAGGCATTCGCCGCCGGAGACGTGGAGCGCAGTCGTCTGCTCCTCCGCGAATCCACCGACCTCTCACTCGCCGCCGAAGACAAGTTCGGCGCGGCCAGCTCGCTCCACACGCTCGGCGACGTCGAGCTTGTCTCTGGTGAGCTCGAGCCGGCCGAGGCCGCCTACGAAGGTGCGTTGCGCCTCGCCTGGGACTCCAGCTCCGATCGGCTTGTCTGCTACTGCCTGGCCGGGCTGGGCGCCGTTGCTGCAGGGCTGGGCAACCCGGAGCGCGCGGCGCTGCTCTGGGGGTTCGCGGAGGCCTACGAAGAGCGCCTGCGCTTCACGATGCGCTGGCGGTCGGAGTACGCCCAACGGCTGGACCCGGTCGCGGCGGCTCAGCCAGAGCAGCATGAGGCCGGACGGCGCCTGGATGTGGACACGGCTGTAGAGATCGCCTTGTCCGCTCCCTCCTCGTAGACTCCCATGCGGCAGTTGCCACGTCGTTGACACGGTCCAGTGACGCTCGCTTGAATCCACTTAGAGAAGGAGCGAAGCACTAGCGTGGAACCCCACCACGGGGACATGGAACCGCACAGTCCAGGGCCGAGCATCTGGCCGATCGGGTTCGCCGTCGGCATCGCCTGCGTCCTCGCCGGACTCGTCGTCAGCAGGCCTGCCGTCATCATCGGCGCGGTCATAGCCGTCGTCTTCGGCGCGCTCTGGGCGCGCGACGCGATGCGAGCCGGGCGCCAGGCCGAGGAGGCGCCGGCGGCCGCCGCGCCGCCCCCCGTCGCCACGGCCGCCGATCTCGACTACGAGGCGGAGACCGACGGTGAGGTCACGCGCTACCCGCGCAACAAGTTCCTCGAGCTCTCGACGCTCGGGCTCGGCGGCGTCATCACCGCTGTTGTCGCGCTGCCCGTCGTCGGATTCGCGGTCCTGCCCGCCTTCCGGGACCAGGTGTCCTTCGAGGTCGACCTCGGGCCGACGGACAACTTCCCCGAGGGCGACTGGATCGAGGTCCAGTACCTCTATGACCCCGCCGAGGGCGACGTCTCGCGGCGGACGGCGTTCGTCCGTTTCAACGGCATGTTCCAGGAGCTTCCGAGCTACACGCTGATCTCGAACCGGTGCGTCCACCTCGGCTGCCCCGTGCAGGCGAGCGGGCCGAGGGAGGACAACCAGCGGAAGCAGATCGAGGTCAACGACGTGCAGGTCACCCAGACCCCGATCCTGCCGGCGAACTTCAGCTGTCCCTGCCACGGCGGCGCCTATGACACCGAGGGCAACCGAACCGCCGGGCCGCCGGTCCGCGCGCTCGACCGCTACAAGTTCGACATCGTCGACGGCCATCTCATCCTGGTCGAGCGCTACAGCGTCGCCAAGGTCGAGGGTGAGGGCGCCCGGGCGAGGATCTACTCCTACGGGATCCAGGGCCCCGGCGAGCACGTCGACGGATTCGAGGCCTGGTTCTATCCGATCCAGCCCCAGGACCTGGGCTCATGACGGTCACGCCGGAGACCCGCCCGCCGGTCCCGCCGCCGAGCCGCAAGAAGAAGCGCCTCACGGACAAGCTGATCGGGCTCGTGATGATTCCGATCGACTGGATCGACGAGCGCTCCGCGATTCCGAGGGGTGTCCACTACTTCCTGTTCCGGAAGGTCCCCTCCGACACCAACTGGTTCCACACGCTCGGGTCGGCGACGCTGACGGCGTTCCTCGTCCAGGCCGGCACCGGCGTGATCCTCGCCTTCTACTACCGGCCGACGCCGGACGAGGCCTACGACTCGATCCGGTACATCACGCACGACGTGACCCTCGGCTGGCTCGTGCGAGGAATGCACAAGTGGGGCGCCAGCGTGTTCATCATCCTGCTGTTCCTCCACATGGCTCGCGTCTTCCTGTTCGGCGCCTACAAGTACCCGCGCGAGCTCAACTGGGTCATCGGCGTGCTCCTGCTCGTCCTGGGGATGCTCCAGGGCTTCACCGGTTATCTGCTGCCGTGGGACCAGACCGCGTACTGGGCGACCGTCGTCGGCATCAACCTGAATGGGACGGGGCCGATCGCCGGCCCCTTCTTAGCCCAGTTCTTACGTGGTGGGAACGAGATCGGCCCCAACACGCTGACGATCTTCTACTCCATGCACATGCTGCTGCTTCCGGGGGCGATCGCGTTCCTGATCCTCGTTCACCTCTACCTCGTCGTGCGGCTCGGCGTGAGCTCGCCGCCGTGGTCGCACGAGGCGGCCGGTGAGGATCGTCAGGAGCCCGAACCGAGAGGGCCAGGGCTCGTCCGGCCGAGGGCTCGCGGGAGATTCGCGCGATGAGCAGGGTGATGGACGAGCGCCGCGCGTACCAGGCCCGGTACAAGGAGGACGTCGAGCGGCGCGGGAAGCCGTTCTACCCGTACGCGATGTTCCACGACACGGTCATGAGCCTGGTCGTGGTCTGCGTGATCGTCGGGCTCGCGTGCGTCTGGTACTTCACGGCCGAGGAAACCACCTCGGGCCCGTCCCACCCGGGCTGGCTCGGCGTGCTCTACGAGGGCGAGGCCGACCCGGGGACGACGAGCTTCACGCCGCGGCCCGATTGGTACTTCTACTTCCTCTTCTACCTGCTCCGGATCTTCAAGTGGCCCGACACGGTCGTGCTCGGGACCGTCGGGATCCCGACGATCCTGCTGATCGTCGCGCTGGTGCTGCCGTTCATCGATCGGCGGCCCGAGCGCCGCCCGCTGCGCCGCCCGGTTGCGATGGTGGTGCTGGTCGTGACAGCGATCTCGATGGGCGTTCTCACCTACAAGGGCGCGACGGCCAAGGAGGCCAGCAGCGGGGCGCTTCAGCAGGTCGACACGTGGATCGAGAAGTTCAACCTGCCCGAGAACGCTCGCCCGGGGGCCGAGCTCTTCGCCGTCTCCGGCTGCCTCAACTGCCACACCTACGACGGCACTGGTGCGTCCTCGCTCGGGGCTCCCGACCTGACCGAGGAGGGGAACCGGAACCGCGGGATCCAGTGGCAGATCGACCACCTCGAGAACCCGAGCTCCGTCACGCCGGGCTCGCCGATGCCGTCGTTCGCAGGGCTCGGTGAGGAGAACCTCCGCAACCTCGCGATCTTCCTCGAAGCTTCCAAGGGCGAGTCGGGCGGGGGCTAACCCCATGAGGGTGTCCGCCGAGACGGGACGGCTGTCGGCGGCAGACGTTCGCACCATGTTCGACCGCATCGCGCCGGTCTACGACGTCATGAACCGTGCGATGACGGCGGGGCTCGACCGCGGCTGGCGCAGGCTGACCGCACGGGCCGTCGTTGCACCGGGGGACCGGGTGCTCGATGTCTGCTGCGGAACCGGCGACCTCGCGCTCGCGGCGCGCGACGAGGGCGGGCGGGTGACCGCGCTCGACTTCTCGCCGCGCATGCTCGAGCGCGCGCGCCGCAAGAGTTCGGAGGTGGACTGGGTCCAGGGCGACCTGCTGGCGCTGCCGTTCGCCGACGGGGTCTTCGACGCGGTCACCGTCGGATTCGGCCTCCGCAACGTCACCGACCTCGACCGCGCACTGAGCGAGCTGCGCCGGGTGCTGCGCCCCGGAGGCACGCTGGGCATCCTCGAGATCGTTCGCCCCGAAGGCCCGCTCCAGCTCTTCTTCCGCGTCTGGTTCGACGGTGTCATCCCGCTCGCCGGCAGGCTCCTGCCGGGCGGCGCCGCCTACTCGTACCTTCCGGCGAGCGTCCGCCGCTTCCCGGGCCCGGACGAGCTGGGCGAACGGGTCGAGCAGGCCGGGTTCGCTCCGCCGGCCGGGCGCCGGCTGGGCGGCGGGATCGTCGCGCTGCTGGTTGCGAGGGCGGCATGACGGCCCTGGCCGCCGTCGAGGACGCTCCGGGTCTCGGGCCGTACCTGGAGGAGCTGGAGGCTCGGCTCAAGGCGAGCGTCGCCAGCCATCCGGGCACCGTTGCGGAGGCTGGTGCCTCCGCCCTCGCAGCGGGTGGGAAGCGCCTGCGTCCGCTGCTCGTCTTCCTCGCCGCCGACGGCGAGCCGACGATCGAGGCCGGCGTCGCCGTCGAGCTCGTGCACATGGCGAGCCTCGTCCACGACGACCTGATCGACCGGGCCGCGCTCCGGCGAGGTCAGGCGACGGCCTGGAAGACACACGGGTCGGTCGGCGCCCGCGCGACAGGCGACTACCTGTTCGCGCGCGCGTTCGCCGAGCTCGCGTCGACCGGAGACGCCGAAGGCGTGGGCCTCCTGGCGCAGACGGCGCTCTCGCTCGTCCGCGGCGAGGCCCTTCAGCACCAGCAGGCGCGCAAGCCCGACACCACCGTGGAGGAGTACCTCCAGCGCTGCACGCTCAAGACGGCCGACCTCTTCCGTGCCGCCTGCCTGCTCGGAAGCCGCGATCCGGTTCTCGGGGACTTCGGGCTCGCGCTCGGCATCGCCTTCCAGATCGCCGACGACATCCTCGACTGCACCGGCTCGACGATCGAGACCGGCAAGGTCGCGGGCAACGACCTGCGCGAGGGCACGCCGACCCTGCCGCTGCTCCTGGCTGCCCGCGAGGACGAGGTCGTTCGTACAGCTCTGGCGGGCGGGCCGCTCGACGGCGCCCTTATCCGCGTCGCTCAGACCGGCGCGCTCGAGCAGGCCCGCGAGACAGCGCTCGAGTATGCGGCCAAAGCGCGCGCACACCTCGACGGCGGCGGGTACCGGCCGGAGCTCGAGGCGCTGACGCACATCGTCGTCGAGCGACGGAACTGACGTAGTGAAGAGGCACGACGGGTTATCGTCCGTAGCGATGGGCGTCCTCCCCGAGCCGGTCGAAGCACTGCTCGACTCCGCGCTCGTGAGCGAGCTCACCGTGATCGACGGGACGGGGCGCCCGGTGACCCATCCGCTGATCCCGCTGTACGACGGCGAATTGATCTACCTCACGTCGAGCATTCTCTTCTCGAAGAAGCTCGAGCACATCAAGGCCAACCCGAAGGTCTCGCTCTCGATCAGCGATCCCGTCGCGGTGAAGACCGATCGCTTCGCGCGGGCGACGATCCAGGGCGATGCGTCGGTCGACGACTCCGACCTGCACGCGGGCTGGGAGCGGGTGCTGCCGATGTGGCGGAAGAAGGAGCCGGCGATCGACATGTTCCTCGGCAAGCGGGTCGCGCTGCCGCTGTTCTTCGAGCGGGCAGTGATCGAGATCAGGCCGCGGCGCGCGTTCCTGTGGGAGGACGGCAGGACAGACCGTCCGCCGCAGGTGTTCGAGGTCGCTCCGGCGCTCGCATGAAGCCGACCGAGGAACTGATGGGCCGGCTGGAGGAACGCTTCGAGCATGCCGTCATCGCCTACGTGGACGACGAGGGCTACCCGATGTCAGTCGCGACCGAGTTCCGGGTCGACCCTCAGCGCGGCGTCGTCTGGCTCCAGGCGGTCGCCGGAGACACGCAGCCGCCGCCCGGGGAGCGGGTCAACGTCGTCTTCAGCCACATTCGCCCACAGCCGGGCATCGGCTACGACGAGCGGCGCTACGTCTCCCTCTGGGGCCCCTTGGACACCGCCGAGGGCGGCCTCGAGTTCACGCCCGACCGGATCCAGCACTGGGACGAGCAGGAGATGACGTTCTTCGAGTACTCCGAGCGCGGCGTGCCGCAGGCGCATCACTACCTCGATCGGCTTTGGGCCGAGACCGGCAGGGACGTGCGCCCGAAGCTGTCCGCCGGCTGGCTCTTCCTGCGCACGACCCGGTTGCCGTTCCTGACGGCGACGCTGGTGCCCATCCTGCTCGGTCTCGCCGTCGCGAGCTGGACGAACGGCTTCAACTGGTGGCTGGCGCTGCTCACGGTCGTCGGGGGGTGCTGCATCCACCTCGGCCTGAACGTGGCGAACGACGTTTTCGACACCGCGAGCGGCGCCGACGAGGCGAATGTGAACCCGACGCAGTTCAGCGGCGGCTCACGGGTCGTGGTGTACGGCCTCTTGTCGCTGCGCCAGATCGCGCTGCTCTCGCTCGGGCTCTATGCCGCAGGGATCGCGATCGGTGTCCTTCTCGCTGCTCTCCGCGGCTGGGACCTGCTGTGGCTCGGCGTCGCCGGCGCGCTGCTCAGCGTCTTCTACACCGCACCGCCGCTGAGGTTGGTTCACCGCGGGCTCGGCGAGATCGTCGTCGCGCTCGGCTTCGGGCCGATCATGACCCTTGGCGCCTACTTCGTGCAGGCGCAGGAGTACGACCTCGAGCCGTTCCTGATCTCGATCCCCGTCGGGATCCTGATCGCGCTCGTGCTGTACGTGAACGAGGTCCCCGACCGGCCCGCCGACGCCGCGGCGGGCAAGCGGACGCTGCCCGTTCGCCTCTCCAAGGACGCCATCGTCAACGGCTATGCCGCCTCGGTGGCGCTGGCCTTCGGCTTGATCGTCCTGTTTGCGGTCGCCGGCTGGACGGTCCGCCCGACGATCATCGCGCTCGCCGCCGCTCCGCTCGCACTTCCGGTCTATCGGGCGTTACGCGATTTCTACGACCAGCCCTACGCGCTGATGCCCGCGATGGCGAAGAACATCCAGCTCCACCTCGCGACGGGCGTCCTGCTCATCGCCGGCTACGTGATCGCGATCGTCGCGGACGCCGCGATGGACAACCCGCCGTTTTTTCTTCGCTGAAAGTCTGACGACTTTCAGCGAGGATCGAAGCAGCGCGCCGCAGCGTGATTAGCGTACGAGCGTGATCGGAGCTTTGACCACCCCCTGGAGCTGGTACAGCGACCCCGCGGTGCTCTTCCGCGAGCACGAGGCGATCTTCGGCAGCGCCTGGCACTACGTCGGCCGGATCGGCAAGACGGGGGACGTCGTCCCGGGCTGGGCCGGTCGGGTTCCGGTCGTGATCGTCAAGGGCGACGGCGGCGAGGAGCGGGCCTTCGTCAACGTCTGCCGGCACCGAGGATCGGTTGTCGTCGAGGAAGCCGGCAACCGGAAGACGCTCCAGTGCCCGTACCACGCGTGGACCTACGACCTCGACGGCTCGCTGAGAGCCGCGCCGAGGTCGGAGCGCGAGGACGTCGACCTCTCCGACGTCTCGCTCGCGCCGGTGCGGCTCGAGGGCTGGGGGCCGTTCCGCTTCGTGAACCTCGACGACGAGGCTCCGCCGCTCGCTGAGCTGCTCGGTGACATTCCCGAGCGCATCGCCGCCGGCGGCCTCCACGTCGACGAGGTGGTCTTCCATCACCGCGCCGACTGGGAGGTCGCAGCCAACTGGAAGATCGCCTGCGAGAACTTCCTCGAGTGCTACCACTGCCCGACCGTCCATCCGGGGTTCTCGTCCCTCGTCGACGTGTCCCCGGACAACTACGAGCTGGCGGCGGGAAACGGCCGGTGGAGCCAGTTCGGGCAGCTCCGCAGCCGCGAAGACGCCGAGCTACCCGTCGGCCAGTTCCATTTCCTCTGGCCGAACACAGGGATCAACATCTTCCCCGGCCGGCCCAACCTTTCGATCGGCCCGATCCTTCCCCTCACGCCTGACCGGACACGGCGCGTCCTCGATTACTTCTTCGCCGCCGACGCCACGGAGGAGTGGATCGCCGAGTTCCTCGAGTTCGACGACCAGGTCGGCCGCGAGGATGCACGCCTCGTCGAGCTCGTCCAGCAGGGCGCAGGCTCCGGCGTCATCCCCGAAGGCCGCCTCCTGGCGCAGAGCGAGCAGCTCGTCGCCGGCTTCCAGGCCCGCGTTCGCGATGCGCTAGCCGGCTAGCTGCCTGCCGCTTCCGCCTTGCGGAGGCCCCGCACGGCCCAGACGAAGAAGAGCGCGGCCAGGCAGAACGCGGCACCGAAGGCGTACGTCACGTGCGTCGGCGTTCCGGCGATCAGGCTGCGGCCCGCTTCCAGCAACAGCGTCACCGGGTTCAGATGGGCCAGGAACTGCAGCCAGTTCGCGAGCAGCCCGAGCGGGACGAAGACGGGCGCGAAGAAGAGGCAGAGGAAGATCGGCAGCTGCATGAGCGGGGCCGCCTGGAGTGTCCGCAGCCTCATCGCGATCCCTGCCGACCAGAACAGGCCGCAAGCGTTCACGATCACCGCCAGCGCGTAGAGGGCGAAGAGATCGACGCCGTTTCCGCCGACCTCCATCCCGGCGGCGAGCGCGACCGCGGTCAGGACGATCGCCGTGAACGACCAGCGCCCGAGCGCCCCGAGCGCGTACCCGAGCAGGATCCCGCGCCGATCGGGCGCTGCGAGCATTAGCCGGCGGATGAAGCCGCTCTCGAAGTCGCGGACGATCCCGAACCCCGTGAAGACCCCGGCGAACGCGGCCGACTGGAGCAGCACGAAGACGAACTGGAACGCCGTGTACCCGACAGGAAACTGGAAGCCGGGGATGTCGTTCACGCGCGAGAGGCCACCGGCGAACGCCGTGAAGAAGAAGAGCGGGAACGCGAGACCCGGAATCAGGAGCGAGGGCGTCGTGAAGTTGTTGTGGAGCATCCGCCAGCCCACCGCGACGGCGACGTTCAAGGTGGCCCTCACGTCCGGGCCATCCTGCTGCGTAGCGAGAGCGAGGAGAGCGTCAGGCCGATGATCGCGAGCAGGATCGCGGTCCCGAAGCCGAGCGCGAGCGCCTCTGGGTCCCAGCCGACGATGATCAGGCTCCTGATCGCCTCGATCAGGTAGGAGACGGGGTTCAGGGAGGCCGCGATCCGGAACCAGTCCGTCTCGATCAGGTTCCGCGGGAGGTTCATCGACGAGATGAAGAGGAAGACGAAGAAGACCGGGAACAGGCTGTGGACCGCCTCGGTCGACCCGGTCCGGAGCGCGGCGAGCGCTCCGAACGAGCCGAAGGCGAGCACGATCAGCACCGCGAGCAGGAAGATGACGAGCGCCCCGAGCGCTCCCGAGGCGATGCTCACTCCGACGAGCAAGCCGACCGTCAGGTACCAGACCGCCTGCGCGAAACCCATCACGATCACCCCGCCGAGGTGACCGAAGAGAAGCGCTGCGCCGCGCATCGGCGTCAGGGAGAGGCGGTTGAGGAAGCCGGTCTGGATGTCGCGGGCGAGATCGACGCCGGCGTTGACGGTCGCGAACAGCGCACCCTGGATGAAGGGAAAGGCGAGAAAGAACGCGAGGAACGAGTCGCTCGGGAAGCCGGGCAGGTCGGTGGCCCTGTCGAGCCCGCCCGTGTTCACCGCCATCAGCGCGAGCGGGAAGATGAGCGGCGTGATCCAGTTCGCCGGCTGGCGGATCGTGCGGATCACCGAGCGCCTCGCGAGGCTGAGAACCTGCGCCGCGAGGCTCATTCTTGCGCCTGTTCCTGCTTCTGTTCCTGCTCTTCCTCGTGCTCCTCCTCCGCGCCCTCGAGCGACCGGCCCGTCTTCGCGAGGAACACGTCGTCCAACGACGGCGCGTGCAGATGGAGGTCTGCGACCTTGAGCTCGGCCGAGTCGAGCGCCCGCACGACGTCGGCGAGCTCGCCTCGGCCGTCGAGGCGCACCGCAACCCCCGCGGTCGACGGCTGAAGCTCGCCGAACCGGCCGAGAACCTGCTCGAGCGTCAACGGGTCGGTGCCGTCGGCTGGCAGAGCTTCGACCGTCGGGCGTCCGATCTCGGCCTTGAGCGCGCGCGGCGTCCCCTCGGCGACGATCCGGCCGTGGTCGATGATGCCGACGCGGTCGGCGAGGACGTCGGCTTCCTCCAGGTACTGCGTGGTCAGGAAGACCGTGACGCCCTCGTCGCGCTTCAGGCGCACGACCTCCTCCCAGAGGGCGCTGCGGCTCTGAGGGTCGAGCCCGGTCGTGGGCTCGTCCAGAAAGAGGATGCGCGGCCGATGGGCAAGCGCGAGGGCCAGGTCGAGACGGCGCTTCATGCCGCCGGAGTAGCCCCCGATCTTGCGGTCGGCCGCCAGACGAAGACCGACCCGGGCGAGGAGCTCGTCGGTTCTCGCCGGCCGCTCAGGCCGCGGGATCCCGTGGAGCGCGAGCTGGAGCTTCAGATGCTCCCGCCCGGTCAGGAGCGGGTCGAGGGCCGCTTCTTGGAGCGCCGCGCCGATCGTCCGCCTGACCTCCGGGCCCTGCTTGACGATGTCGAACCCGCCGACTCTGCCGGTGCCCGCCGTCGGTGGAAGCAGCGTCGTGAGCATGTGCACCGTCGTCGACTTCCCGGCGCCGTTCGGGCCCAGGAACCCGTAGATCTCGCCCGGCGCGACATCGAGATCGATTCCGGCGACCGCCGTGATGTCGCCCTTGAACGTCCGGACCAGACCTCGTACCTCGATCGCGCTCGCCACCTTCGAACCCTACCGTTGTACGAATCGTGTAAAGCCCGCGGCGTTTCGCTAGCCTCAGCCACGGGTCGTGATCCGCAAGGTGATCATTTGCTGCCTGCTTGCAGGCGTTTTCGCATCGCCCGCAGCAGGCGCTGCGGAGCTCCTCATGCCCGGCGTGACCTACGAGAACCGGCTTCAGTTCACCCGCTTCGGGCCGATGCGGCTCCACATCCTCACGGCGCCCAAGCCCGACGGCAGCCTCTACAAGGTGCAGCCCGTGCTTTCGAACGGATCGGTCCTCGGGCGAGAGCGGGTGACGGTCATGCAGCGCCGCGCCGCCGCGAGCTCGACGGTCGCCGGCGTGAACGGCGACCTCTTCACCGTGACCGACGGGATCCCCAGCAACGGCCTGATCCAGGACGGCGTGCTGAAGACGACGCCGCACCCGCGCCGGTCGATGGTCGGCGTCGACGTCGCCGGCAACCTGCGCGTCGAGAAGCTCGCGATGCTCGGCACGTGGCAAGGCGCCGGGCCCCGTCGCCCGGTCCACCTGCTGAACCGGGCGGCTGGACCGAACGGGACGACTCTCTACACGCCTGCCTACGGCGGGTCGACGCCGGCGACGGCGGGCGTCACCGAGGTCGTGCTGTCGCCGTTCCCGGCCGCGACGCCGAACACCGACCTGGTCGGCATGGTCACGGAATCGAGGCGCGGCGGGACGCCGATCCCGGCCGGAGGAGCGGTGCTGGCGGCGCGGGGCACACAGGGACAGCGGCTCGCGATCGAGGCGGGCCCGGGCCAGCTCGTCACCGTCCGACTCGTGCTGCGGCCCGAGTGGCGGGACGTGCCTGAAGCGCTCGGCGGCGGACCGGTCATCGTCCGCGCCGGCAAGCCGATCTTCAACGCGCTCGAGGACTTCACCAGCTACCACCTCAACCGGCGCCACCCGCGAACTGCTGTGGGTCAGCGGGCCGACGGCAGGATCATCATGCTCGTCGTCGACGGACGCCGCCCGGGGTACTCGGCCGGCATGACGAACTTCGAGCTCGCGCAGACCATGATCCGTCTCGGCGCGGTCACCGCCTCGGCCTTCGACGCCGGCGGGTCCTCGGTGATGGCCTTCGACGGGGAGCTGCTCAGCCGTCCCTCCGACGGCAGCGAGCGCATGGTCGCCGAGGCGCTGACCGTCTCGTACTTCGGCGTCTACGCGCCGAAGCCGGAGCTGTCGTTCTCGCCGAACGGCGACGGCGCCGGCGACCGGCAGGAGCTGAGCTACAAGATCGTCCGGCCGGCGTCGATCACCGCGACGCTGACCGGCCCGGGCGGCGTCACGAGAACGGTCGACTCGGGCCGGCGCACGCCAGGCCTCTACCGCTTCAACTGGGCCGGCCGAACGGACGGCGGCCCCGAGCCCGAGGGACGGTGGAGGTTCGCCGTGACCGCGGTGGACGACGACGGGAAGACGTCGTCGGCGGATCGCGCCTTCACGCTCAACAACACGCTCGGGTTCGTCACGGTGCGACCTCTTCGCGCGGTCGTCAGCCGCCGGCGCGGCGGCCGTGTCGCGATCGGCTTCCGGCTCACCCGGCCTGCCCGCGTCAGCGTTGCGATCACGTCCAGGACGGGGCAGCTGGTGCGGGTCGTCCGGAACGCGCAGGCGCAGGCCGGCCAGGTCTCGGCGTTCTGGAACGGCCGCTACCCGAACGGGAAGACCGTCTTCTCCGGGACCTACGTCGCGAAGGTCACGGCGACGAACAGCGCCGGGAGCGTCGAGCTCGCCCGCTCGTTCAGGGTCAGACGCCGATAGCCGCTTCACGAAAAGTCTCACGACTTTTCGCGACCGTATCGAGCCCGGGCGATTGCTTCGCAATCGCGCGGCCTACTTGCGAAGTGGTGCTTCCGTCTCATGTCACCGCAGGTAGCGCGCCAGGCAAAGCCTGCCGCGCGGCGAATAGCCTGCTGGATAGTCCAGTCTCGCCCTACACTGGCCGCGCGTGCTAAGCGCTTCGATTCTCTCCAGCATCACCGATGCGCTGACGACCCTGATCGGCGACCACGGCGTCTACGCCGTCTTCCTGCTCATGCTCATCGACGCGGTGTTCCCGACGGCGAGCGAGCTGGTCATGGTCTACGCCGGTGCCGTCGCCGCGGGCGCTTTCGCCGGCCAGGACGTCGTGCTCTTCGGCAAGGAGATCCCACACGGCTTCGACGCGTTTCTCGTGATGGCGATCGCCGGCGGTCTCGGGTACCTCATCGGCTCGATCATCGGCTGGTGGATCGGCGTGCACGGCGGCCGGCCGTTCCTGGAGCGCCGTGGACGCTGGGTGCACGTGACGCCCCACACGCTCGACCGCGCCGAGAGCTGGTTCGACCGCTACGGCGACTGGGCGGTCGCGATCAGCCGCGTCACGCCGGTCGTTCGCTCCTTCATCGCGATCCCATCGGGCGTGATGCAGATGCCGCTCGGGCGCTACACGCTGCTGACGATTCCGGGCTCGTTCGCCTGGGCATTCCTGTTCGCGGGGATCGGCTGGGCGGCGGGATCTCAGTGGGAGGACTTCCACCACTCCTTCCGTTACGCGGAGTACGTGGTCGCAGCGGCGGTCCTGATCGTCGTCGTTGCGGGGGTAGTCCGTCATCGGCGGTCATCTAGAGTTGGGCGCCGTGCCGAAGATCCCGCTCGTTGACGTCAAGGCACAGTACGGGCCGCTCGCCGACGAGTTGCGGGAGCGGCTGGATGCCGTCCTCGACTCCTCAACTTTCATCCGCGGCCCCAACGTCAAGGCGTTCGAGGAGGAGGCCGCTGCCTTCCTCGGCGTCAAGCGTGCGGTCGGCGTCGCGAACGGCACCGACGCGATCGTGCTCGTCCTCGACGCGATGGGCATCGGCCCGGGCGACGAGGTCATCTGTCCGGCTTTCACGTTCTACGCCACGGCGGAGTCGATCGCCCGCTGCGGCGCGACGCCCGTCTTCGCCGACATCGACCCGGCGACGCTGAACCTCGACGTCGAGGACACGGCGGCGCGGATCACCGATCGCACCCGAGCGATCATGCCCGTGCACCTCTTCGGCCGGCCGGCGCCGATCCGCGAGCTCACTGCTTTGGGGGTGCCGCTGATCGAGGACGCCGCGCAGGCGTTCGGCTCGCCGGAGATCGCGCGCTCGACGGTCTCGACCTTCAGCTTCTACCCGACGAAGAACCTCTTCTGCCTCGGCGACGGAGGACTCGTCGCCGCGAACGACGAAGACCTCGCCGAGCGGATCCGGATGCTGGCTTTCCACGGCTCTCGCGACAAGACCGACTTCCAGTTCGTGGGCTACAACTCACGGCTCGACGAGCTTCAGGCCGCCTTCCTACGGGTTTTCCTCGCGCACCTGGTTGAGTGGACGCGCCTGCGCCGTGAAGCCGCCGCCCGCTATGCGGAGCTCGGGCTCGGCGAGCTCGTCCAGCTGCCGGAGGACGAACCGGGGCACGTCTACCACCTGTTCGTCTGCCGGTCACCGGAGCGGGACCGGATCCGTGAGGCTCTTGACGCAGCCGAGATCGCCTCGGCCGTGTACTACACGACCCCGCTGCACCTCCAGCCCGCGCTCAGCTTCCTCGGCTGGGAGAGCGGCTCGCTGCCGGAGACCGAGCGCGCCGGCCAGGAGAACTTCTCGATTCCGCTCTGGCCGGGCATACCGGTGGCCGTGCAGGAGCAGATCGTCGAACGCGTGCGCTCCGCAGTGAGCGTGGGCGTCCGTTGAGCATCCCGGTCAACAGGCACAGGCTCTGGCAGATCGCCGCCGACGCGGTGCTGATTGCCGCGGCCTGGTTCCTTGCCTTCCAGCTCCGCTTCGACTTCAACGTGCCGCCGACCTTCGAAGGGGCAGTGCTCGAAACGACGGTACTCGTGGTCGCGATCAAGCTCGCCGTCTTCGTCGCGTTCGGCTTCTACAACCGCTGGTGGCGCTACGTCTCCACGAAGGACATGTGGCGCGCCGCGCTCGGCGTGCTCGTCGCCTCTGTGCTCGCAGCCCTCGCCGTCTACTTCGGCGACCCGTTCGAACGGCGGCTGCCGCGAGGGGTCGTGATCATCGACTTCATCCTCCTGCTCGGCCTCGTCGCCGGCACACGGCTCGCGGCGCGAACGATCTTCGAGCGCCCGGCGGCCTCGCGGCTCGTCGCGCGCGGCAAGGAGGTGATCGTCGTCGGAGCGGGCGACGCCGGCCAGCTCGTGATCCGCGAGATGCAGCGCTCGCGCCAGCTCGGCTACACGCCCATCGGCATCGTCGACGACGACCCGCGCAAGAAGAACCTGCGCGTCCACGGCGTCCGCGTGCTCGGAACGATCCAGGAGCTCCCGCACATCCTCCGTGACAACAAGCCGGACGAGCTCCTGATCGCGATCCCGTCGGCTTCGGGTGAAGACCGCCAGAAGGTGGTCGAGATCGCCCGCCGGGAAGGCGTCCCGCTCAAGACCCTTCCGGGTCTGTACGAGCTGATTGCGGACGACGACAACCTCGCCGGCCGGATCCGGCCCGTCCAGGTCGAGGACGTTCTCGGCCGCGAGCCGGTCGAGGTCGACGTCGGCTCGATCTCCCAGTACCTCGCAGGAGAGACCGTGCTCGTCACGGGCGCCGGGGGCTCGATCGGCGCGGAGCTCTGCCGCCAGATCTCGCGCGCGGAGCCGGCGCGGCTCGTGCTCGTCGACCAGGCCGAGACGGCGCTCTTCGAGATCGAACGCGAGCTCGTGGACGAGCGCGACTTCACCGCGAGCATCCCCGTGCTCGCCGACGTCTCCGACCGCGCTCGGATGCGAAGCGTCTTCGAGCGCTACCGGCCCGGCGTGGTCTTCCACGCCGCGGCCTACAAGCACGTGCCGCTGATGGAGGCCAACCCGCTGGAGGCGGTGCGGAACAACGTGCTCGCGACAAAGGTCGTCACCGATACGGCCGTCGAGTTCGAGGCCAAGCGCTTCGTCCTGATCTCGACGGACAAGGCGCTCAACCCGAAGGCCGTCTACGGCCAGTGCAAGGCGCTCTGCGAGTGGATCGTCGAGGCCTACGGGAGCCGGGACGACATTCCGACGCGCTTCGTCGCCGTGCGGTTCGGGAACGTCCTCGGTTCCGCCGGCAGCGTGATCACGATCTTCAAGCGTCAGATCGAGCAGGGCGGGCCGGTGACGATCACCCACCCGGAGATGACGCGCTACTTCATGACCACTCCCGAAGCCGTCTCGCTCGTCGTCCAGGCGGGCGCGATCGGCGGTGGCGGCGAGATCTTCGTGCTCGACATGGGCGAGCCCGTTGCCATCCTCGACCTCGCGCGCGACATGATCCGGCTCTCGGGCAAGGAGCCCGACCGTGACATCCCGATCGAGTTCATCGGCGTCCGGGCCGGCGAAAAGCTGCACGAGGAGCTCTGGGGCACCGACGAAGAAGTGGCCGACACCGGCCATCCGAAGATCTCGCGTGCGCGACGCGTCCCCATCGACGCCGGGTGGCTGGACGAAGAGCTGGCCGAGCTGGAACGGCTCGTCCGCGACGGCGAGACGCTCGAGGCGGTCTCACGGCTCTCGACGATGGTCAAGACGCCGCAACGCGTCGTCTCGACAACGAGAACGTCGACACCCACCTAACCGGGCGCAGGGAGCAACAGGTCGAGGAACTCGGCGGGGTCGCGCCGAATGCGGGTCCGGTCGGGGCCCTCGCGTCGGCGAACCGCGATCGCCTGCGGATCGGTGATCTGCACGAGCCGGCCCTGACGGATGAGCTCTTCGTCGACGCCGCCGAGCCGGCCTCCGAAGGTCGTGTAGACCGGGACACCGAGCGCCGCCGCCTCGCGGTTCATCGTTCCGCCCGCCGACACGACGAGGTCGGCGAGGCCGATCAGGCTCTGCGCGTCCACGGCGTGCTCGGGGACGACGACGGACGGCAGCCGGAGCCTCCGCACGTACTCGCCCTGCTCCTGCGTCCTCGGTAGGACGACGGCCTGGAGGTCCTCCTGCCGCCCCAAACGGTCGAGGAGCTGCGGGAACAGCGGGTTCGAGCGCCGGTGGTAAAGCGCGACGTCGGGCGGCGTCCTGACGAGGGCCAGCAGGCGGTCCGGATCGAGCCCGAGCGCGTCGGCGACCGCTCGGTCGGGCTCGAAGTCGGAGAGGTAGTACTCCTCCTTCAGTCCCTCGTATCGGCGCAGCTTCGGCGGCCTGACGCCGTAGTGCTCGAGTCGCTCCGGAGGAATGGCGGCCGGGACGAGCACCCGCGTCGCCGCCCGGCAGCCGAGCTGGTGCTGGAACCAGGCGAACTCGTAGTCGAAAGTGGTCGAGCTCGGGATGCCGAGCCGCCTCGCCGTCAGCGTCAGCTCGTGCGAGGCGTGCGTCAGCGCGATGTCGAAGCTGCGTCCTTTCGCCCACCGGTGGAGGTCGCGGAGCCGTCTGCCCATCGTGCGGGCCTTGGCGAGGCGCGAGCGCCCTGCGTGCTGCCCGAAAACCTCAGCCTCGATCCCGTGGAGCTCGAGCAGCTCGAGTGTCTGGGCGTAGTTCCGCGCGGTCACCTCCACCTCGGCACC
>Ga0081455_10003629_pt1 | contig 17682 bp, 21 predicted proteins | sample TabmetS3T2R1_FD_70207 | JGI IMG/M metagenome (GOLD analysis project Ga0081455, IMG submission 70207) | Tabebuia heterophylla rhizosphere microbial communities from the University of Puerto Rico - S3T2R1 | ecosystem: Host-associated > Plants > Roots > Rhizosphere ...
TCGCCCTGCTGTACGGCCAATTCAGCGGAGCGACGAGCCTGCGGAAGATTGTGACCGGTTTGGAAAGCCACGAGACACGGCTTTACCACTTGGGTGCTGCTCCGGTGAACCGTTCGACGATGTCGGATGCCAACGGCCAACGACCGTGGCACGTATTTGCGGAACTGGCGACGACGATGTTGATGCAAGAGACAAATGACCGAGGAGACAATTCCCATGAAGGCGATCGTGGTGACGGACCAGGCTGCGGGAACGGCCGGGATGAAGCTGGTGGAGCGGCCCGAGCCGCAGGCAGCGATAAACGACGTCGTCGTTCAGGTTCATGCGTCGGGATTCACCTGGGATGAGCTGACGTGGCCCTCGACCTGGACCGATCGCCTCGGCCGTGACCGGACGCCGGTTATTCCCGGGCAGGAGCTGGCCGGAGTGGTTACCGCTCTCGGCTACGGCACGACGGGGCTGTCGGTGGGACAGCGGGTGTTCGGCCTCTCGGACTCGTATCGCGGCGGCACCCTGGCGGAGTATGTGGCCGTCGAGGCACGCAACCTCGCGCCGCTGCCGGGCGACGTCGACTTCACGGTGGGCGCGAGCGTGGCGATGCCGGGCCTGACTGCGTGGCAGGGACTGTTCGAGCATGGCCGTCTTCAGGCGGGGCAGAGCGTCCTCGTGCACGGCGCAGCCGGCGCAGTCGGGTCGATGGTCACGCAGCTCGCACGTGAGTTCGGCGCCTACGTCATCGGCACCGGACGCGCCGCCGACCGTCAGAAGGCGCTCGACTTCGGCGCGAAGGAGTTCGTCGACCTCGACAACGACGCCCTGGAAGACGTCGGCGGAGTCGATCTGGTTTTCGATGTCATCGGCGGCGACGTCCAGAAGCGGTCCGCGGGTCTGGTTCGAGCCGGAGGAACGCTGGTGACCGTCGTCGGGCCGCCCGAGGCGCGGCCCGCGGACGGCCCGGCGATCGACTTCGTCGTCGAGTCCGATCGCGCGCAACTGAGTGAGATCGTCCAGCGGGTCCGGGACGGACGACTACGGACGAACATCGGCCACGTCGCGACCCTCGACGACGCCGTTGCGGTCCTCAACGCGAGCGAGCGACGCACGGGGAAGACGATTATCCGCGTTCGTCCATAAGGACTCGTAGCGCGCAGAGACCCGTCTAGACGTAGAGGGGTCTCGTCGTCCCGCTTGGCGAGGGCGCCCCAGCGCGGATCGCCGCGAGCCTCTGCGGTGGCCGACACGTTAGGCTGAGGCCGTGGATCCGGCTCGAGCCCGTCAGCTTCTCGCCGCCGAACGCGAGCGGATCGAGCGCGAACTCGCCGGGCTCGTCCACCCGGGCGAGGACGCCGCGGCCGAAGCGGATGAGTTCGACGCGGGTGACCGCGGGCGAGAGCTGCTGCAAGACGAACTCGACGAGGGCCGGCGGGAGGATCTGCAAGAACAACTCGCTGCGGTCGAACGGGCCGAGCAGCGCCTCGCGGCCGGAACCTACGGCCTCTCGGTCCACAGTGGAGAACCGATCCCCGACGAGCGCCTCGAGGCGATTCCGACGGCCGAGCTGACGTTGGCCGAGGCCGGCGACGAGGAAGCTCGGCGACTGGGCCGCTGAGGTCACCTGACTCCAGGACGAAGCCGGTAGTCAAGGGCCCGGAAGTGGTCTCCCGGCCCTTTGCCTGACCCGTTCGTGCAGGTCAACCGTGGTAGTCCCAACGGGGTTCGAATCCGTGTCTCCACCTTGAGAGGGCAGTACGGCACGTCCTGAGCCGTCCTACCTGATCCCGACCTGTCCGTTCCCGCAGGTCACCGGCATGGTGCAGGATTGAACCGGACGAGTCGAGCTGGTCGACGAACTAGTTGATTCCGGCGCGGACGCATCCGATCCAATCGTGGTCCACGCGAAGATGCTTCGAGCTGCTGATGCGCTGGTCGTGGGAGGTGCAGCCGCGCGGTGTGCTCAAGATGATCGCTCAACTGGCGGGCGTGATCGGGCGCCGGCAGGAGCGACGCGTTTGGGGCGATCTCAAGCGCTTATTGGAGTCTGGCGGTGCGGGATCGTCAGATAGGCGGGCACGAGCCCTGGAGGCCTGAAACGCGCCGGCGCGTGGGAGCGCAGTGGGAGCGTGACGAGGTGCGCGGTTGACCCGGAGCGGCGCGATTCCACAACTTGCCGGCTCGATGGTCCCTCGGCGAGTGGGCCGAAGGGCCCGGTGGTGACTGAGTCACCAGTCCCAGTCTGTAAGTAGCTCTTACACCAAGAGCCCAGGAGGTGAGAACGATGAGGAGGCGAAACGATGATTCCCGCAGCTGTTCACTTCACGAGGAAGGCCCTACAGAAAAGGAGGTCGGAGGTGACTGAGGAGTACATCCCCGGAACCGAGGAACTTGGTGAAGACGAGCTTCGGGTCACGGTGCTGGGAAGCGGCGACCCCTGGGTCCGCCGCAGCCAGGCCTCCGGGTCGTTGCTGGTCGAGGTCGGCAACACGGAGAAGGACTTCTTCTTCTTCGACCTGGGCTCCGGGGCGCTGGCGAACTTCACCGCGCTCGAACTGCCGGTCGAATCAACGACGAAGCTGTTCCTGTCGCACCTGCACGCCGATCACATCGGTGACGTTCCTGGATTGTTGGGCAGCTTCGCGAAGGCCGGCCGCGTCGATCCAGTCCACATATGGGGCGGGGGGAGTGACGACCCGGCGCTCGGGCTGGCGGCGTTCATCGAGCACATGAACAAGGCGATGGCGTGGGATACAGCGTCGATCCTCGGCACCCGGCCCACGACAGGCTGTGAGGCGATCGCACACGAGATCGCGTACGACCGGCCGGAAGTCGTGTACGAGCAGAACGGCGTGCTTGTTTCAAGCTTCCCGGCCATCCACGCGCTGAACGGTGCCGTCGGCTACTCGATCAGATATGCGGGCCGAAAGGTCGTCTTCTCGGGCGACACCCGGCCCTGCCGCTACGTCGTGGAAGCTGCCGAAGGCGCAGATCTGCTTATCCACGAGTGCTTCCAGTCGCCCGAGGTGTTCGCCCAGGCGACCGGGCTCCCGCTGGAGACGGCCCTGAAGATCACGAGCCTTGCCCACACGGTCCCTGACCAGATGGGCAGGATCCTCGATCTGACGAGGCCGCGGATGGCGGGGCTTTGGCACCTGGACGTTTCACCAGGTGTTGACAAGGTCCTCGAAGAGGTCGGCGCCCACTATGACGGGCAGGTGACTGTGACGCGCGACCTGACGGTCTACAACGTGACCGAGGAAGGCGTCACCGTGCGGCAGGCCAAGGTCAACGACGCCGCGCCGCCTGTGCACGGGCCGTCACTGACGACACCAGAAACGCAGGCCGCCGCCGCGCCGCCGGCGTGGTGGGGGGACGCGCTACTAACTCTGCCAGCCATACCGCTCAGCGGCGAGACCGGCGTTGATGAAGCAGGTGGAATCGTGGAACCGCTCGGATCGTCGACCACTCCCGCGGACGTCACGCGGTCATCGGGCTAGTGCGCGAGCCGGGGGGGTGAGCCGCCCGGGGCGTTCGCGCACGATCATCCGACCAACGCCTCCGTCGGCAGAAAGGTGGCCCATGAGCCAGCTTTCCACGCTGTCCGTTCCTTGGACGGAATCTGTACGGTCGTAAGGGTTCTGCTTTCCTCGGGATGATGACTCGTACAGGCGTGATATGAGTGGCCGTTCGTCGTGGCCTGAGCCCGAGAAGGTGATCCAACCCGTCTGCACTCCGGCACGCCGCCGGAGCCACGCCGCTCGCCCACACCACCCGCATATGGTCGAGAGGATCAGGGATGAGCCTTCTACGTCGTCGTCCTTGATCCTGTCCCGACTCATCGCCTTCCCACGCCCAGGTTCTGTGACCAAGAGTGTGACCAGGACGGCCCCCCAGGGCGGCCACGGGGGCAAAGTAGGATTCTGACCTGCGGCTTTGTCTGTAGTCCCAACGGGGTTCGAACCCGTGTCTCCACCTTGAGAGGGTGGTGTCCTAGGCCACTAGACGATGGGACCGCATCGGCCTTCGGGCCGGCGCAAAGTGTAGCAACCGCTACCCGCCGAGCAGCCCGACGAGCGACTGTCCGAGCGGCGTGAGCTCGCTGTAGACGCCTCGGCCGCTGCGATGGGCGTCCACGACCCCGGCGCGCCGGAGCACCGACAGCTGCTGCGAGACGGCGCCGGGGGTCACACCCAGCCGGGACGCCATCTCGGTCGTGGTCATCGGAATCTCGAGCGCCCGAAGGATGGCCGCGCGGGTCTCGCCCACGAGCTCGTCCAGGACGCCGTCCGCGGGCGCACGCTCGGTGTCCCACAGCGTGGCGATCGCCCTGGGCGTATAGACCAGCGTCGGCTGCCACGGCGGGTCGCTGATCACCGAGCACTTGGGGCACGAGAACGCGACAGGGATCAGCAAGAGCCCGCGTCCGCCCGGCTCGACCTCGGCCTCCCAGCGCTTGTCGATCGTCAGCACGCCGTCGTTCCAGGTCACCGACGGATGGATGTCGCCGAACAGCCCCTCGGCGCCCTCGAGCGCCAGCCGCTTGGCCCGGTACAGCACGTCGCCCTCCAGGAGCGCCCGGAGCCGGGGCCAGTGCTCGGCCAGCGTCGCGTCCCAGTAGCCGTGCAGGGTCTCGGTCAGCCGGCGGAGCGACCCCTGTGGATCGTCGACGAACGCCCTCGCGGCCTCGGGCATGTCGCCGTCCGGATAGGTCAGCCCGACCTCGCGCCGAACGATGTCAGAGGGGGTTGCCAGGATGCGCTGGAGCTCTTGTTCGAAGTCGGGATAGGGGCCATCGGGAGGAGGGGTGACGAAATCGACCCGGTAGCCGTGGGGATAGGAGAGCAGGGCCTGCAGGGGCTCCAGATCCAGGTCGCGGACGGCCCCCCGTGCCTGATCGATCCACGGCAGGTGGAACACGTACTTCCCCGGGTGCATGAGCGCCTCGACGCTCTGCACGGCCTCCCAGACCGGGCTGAAGGCGAACCGGGTCTCGGCGAGGTCCTCGGGGGTCAGGTGGATGCGGATCATCGACGGTTTAGGGATTTCTGAATCGCTTCACGCACGGTAACGCGGAGCCTACTCTGCCGTCAACCCCCTTGAGAGACAGGAGGACCCGATGTTCCCGATGCACACGCAGGACAACCTGAGGGACCACGAGCGCGAGCTCCGACATGGCGCCGAGAGGCGCCGGCGCGTGCGGGCCGAGCGCGATCGGGACCGCCCGCTCGACCTGGACGCGGAGATCCGGGCGCTGATGGCGCACGCCGAGCGCGCGGAGCCGCATCACGCCTGCGCCGAATGCGCGGCCGAGGCGACCGACGATCTCACCACGCGGCGGGCCGGGTAGACCCGGCCCGCCAGGGGACGGGCGGTCAGTCCTCGCCCTGGTCCCGCGTGAAGCCGAGCTCGCCGTCGAACTCCTGCAGCTTCTCGATGTGCATCCAGCCGTGCGCGCTCGAGATCCGCGACAGCAGCTGGTACACGTCCTCGTCCGACAGGTCGCCGGGCTCCTCCTTGATGATGAACCGGCAGCGGAAGTAGTCCCCGGTCTCGGTCATCGCGCCCGTCGGCGGGAACACCTTGGTCCCGCGGCTCGAGATCAGCTTCAGCGACAGCTTCGTGTCCTGCGTGAGCTCCATCATCGACGCGCCGAGCTCGCCCGCCTCCAGCGGTGACTCCACGAACACATCCAGGCCCACCACCGACCGGCTCGCGGGCCGGACGTAGTCGGGGGCCGGGTCGATCTTGGGCAGCTCCAGGGGCTTGACGTCGCGGATCGTCCAGGTCTCGGTGTGCTTGCCGAGGTTGCCGATGATCGCGTTCGCGTACTCGGTCGTCGGCGTGCCGCGGTCGTAGCCGACCACGTCGCCGGTGAGGACGCCGGACTCCAGGGTGACGAACACGGCGTGCTCGATCGCCGCGGCCTGCTCGAAGTACCCGAGGTACCGCAGCATCAGCACCGCGGACAGGATCAGCGCCGTCGGGTTGATGACGTTCTTGCCCGCGTACTTGGGCGCGGACCCGTGGACCGCCTCGAAGATCGCGACCTCGTTGCCGATGTTGGCCGATGGCGCGAACCCCAGGCCGCCGATCAGCGCGGAGCTCAGGTCGGACAGGATGTCGCCGTTCATGTTGGTGGTGACGATGACCTCGAACTGTTCGGGGCGCTTGACCAGCTGGTGCGCGCAGTTGTCCACGATCACGTGCCACGGCTCGATCTCGGGGTAGTCGGGCGCCACGCGTTCGAACACCCGCTTCAGGGTTCCCTCGGACAGCTTCATGATGTTGGCCTTGGTGGCGCAGGCGACCTTGGTGCGACCCTCGCTCCGCGCGTACTCGAACGCGAACCGCGCGATCTTCTCCGAGCCCTTCTCGCTGATCAGCTTCAGCGCCTGGGCCACGCCGGGCGTCTGCATGTACTCGATCCCCGCATACAGGTCCTCGACGTTCTCCCGCACCATCACCATGTCGATGCCGCGGCCGCTGTACGGGGTCTTGACGCCCGGCATCTCGCGGACCGGACGCACGTTGGCGTAGGTCTCGAACAGCTTGCGGAGCGTCACGTTCGCCGACTTCTCCCCGAACCCGACCGGGGTCTCCAGCGGCCCCTTCAGGACGACCCGGGTCTTGGAGACCGACTCGATCGTCTCGGGCGGCACGCCGGAGGGCAGGCCCTTCTTGAAGACCTCGGCGCCGGCCTCGCGCTCCTCCCACGTGATGGGGGCGCCGGAGGCCTCGACGATCCGGCGGGTCGCGTCCACGACCTCGGGTCCGATCCCGTCGCCGGGGATCAGCGTGACGAGCGTGGGCGAGTCCTGTCCGTCGGTCACGAGCGCTCCTCTCGGGTGTGGCTCGGGTGGGCGCCCATCCTAGCCGCGGCCGCGTTCGCCGAGGTCCCGCCGCGCGGCGGGCGATCCGATACCCTCGGGCGGCTCATGCGAGGGGCGCGTACGAACCCGGTGCGATGGCTCGCGGCGTTCGCCGTCGCGGCGCTGCTGGCCGCGGCCTGCTCGGCCGCCGCCGGCGGCTCCGTCGGGTCGGCCTCCCCGAACGTGCCATCGGCCGAGGGAGGTTCTGCTTCCGCCTCCACCGAACCGGCAGGGACGACGCCGGCGGCCTCTCCCGGGACCCAGCAGACGCAGCTCGAGCTCGCGCGGGAGCACATCAAGCACCTCGTGTTCATCGTGCAGGAGAACCGCTCGTTCGATCACTACTTCGGTACCTTCCCCGGCGCTGAGGGTTTCCCCATGCGCAACGGCCGCATCAACGTGTGCATCCCCGACCCGATCGCCGGGCACTGCGTCCGCCCGTACCACTCCACGAGCCAGCTCCAGCAGGGCGGCCCGCACGACGAGGAAGCCTCGCAGGCCGACGTCCACGGCGGCCGGATGGACGGGTTCGTGCGGGTCGTGATCGACGGGCACGAGTACTGCGCCGACCACCGTTCGGAGTCTCGGTGCGCCACCTACCTGGGGCCGCAGGACCAGCCCGACGTCATGAGCTACCACACGGCCAAGGAGATCCCGAACTACTGGACCTACGCCCGCAGGTTCGTGCTGCAGGACCACATGTTCGCCCCGGCGGACTCGTGGACGCTGCCGGCGCACCTGTTCCTGGTCTCGGCGTGGGCGGCGTCCTGCAGCAACCCGCGCGACCCGATGTCCTGTCAGTCGAACCTCGATCTCGGCGCCGAGTTCGCGGCGCAGCGCGAGCGCCGGGACGTGCCGATCTGGGCCTGGACCGACATCACGTACCTGTTGCACGAGCACGGCGTCAGTTGGTCGTACTACGTGGGAGACGACACCTGCTTCTTCGACCCGTGCCAGCGTGGCGGCGGGCGAGAGCACACCGTCTCGCAGCAGAACCCGCTCCCGTGGTTCACCGACATCCGCGAGACGGGGCAGATGAACCGGATCCAGACGCACTCGCAGTTCTACAAGGCGGCGGCGGCCGGGAACCTGCCCTCGGTGTCGTGGATGATGCCGCACAACGGCGTCGGCGAGCACCCGAGCAACGGCGAGCCCATCTGGAAGGGGCAGCGCCACGTCACCAACGTGATCAACGCGATCATGCGGGGCCCCGACTGGAACTCGACCGCGATCTTCCTCACCTGGGACGACTGGGGCGGCTTCTACGACCACGTCGAGCCGCCGCGCGTGGATCGCAACGGCTACGGGATCCGGGTCCCCGGCCTGCTGATCAGCCCATGGGCACGGGCCGGCACGATCGACTCGCAGACGCTGTCGTTCGACGCGTACCTCAAGCTGATCGAGGACATCTTCCTGCAGAGGGAACGGCTGAACCCGCGGACCATCAGCCGGCCGGACTCGCGACCCACGGTCCGCGAGAAGGTCCCGCTCCTCGGCAACCTGCTGAAGGACTTCGACTTCACCCAGGATCCGATCCCGCCGCTGATCCTGGACCCCAGACCGTAGGGCTGCCGGACTAGGACTCGAACCTAGACTACCTGGGCCAGAACCAGGCGGGCTGCCATTACCCCATCCGGCATTCCGAGCCAGCCTATCAGGGGGTCTGGCCCACAGGGAACGAATCGAACGCCGGCGGCACCTTCGCGTTGAACGACTCCACGACGCGCTCGAAGTCCGCGCGCTCGTCGCCCCAGCCGCCGGGCGGGAAGATCGCGGCGATCAGGTACCCGGTGGTTCCGTCGCCGAGCGTCATCGCCGCCGCCACCGACGCGTTGACCTGGTCGCCGTTGCGGACATCGGCCACCACGAGCTTGCCCGGGTCGCCGGCCAGCTCCATCGGATCGTCGATCACGACGTCGACGACGGGATCACCGGTGAGGAAGTACAGGGCCATCTGGTCCAGGTCGTCGAAGCCGTCGGTGGTCACGGCGAACGCCTGGTAGATCGTCTGGTCGGGCTGCGTGGCCGCCGCGGGGTCGAACCCCGCGCCGAGCGCCGGCGCCGCGGTGGGGCTGGGGGCCGGGGGGCTCGACACGACCCCGGTGAGCAGGGCGGCCCCTCCCTGCGAGGCCGGCTGGGGCGGCGTCACCGTGATGTCGTTGGCCTCGGGCAGGTTCACCGTGAACAAACCCTGGTCGTCGTAGTAGCGGGCGAACTCGCGACCCTGATCCTGTGCGCACGCGCTGAGCAGCACCATCGCGCCGAGGAAGACGGGTAGCGAACGGCGCCATCTCATGTGCAAGATGGTTGCACGCCAACGGCGCATTGACCAGCGACGTGGTGGGTAGGACATGCCGAGACCTGATGCTGGGGGTGCAGTCGTGAACAAGAACGGGCTGATCGCCGAGGTGGCCAAGCGAACGGGTGCGAGCAAGGCCGACACCGGTCGGATGATCGACTCGGCCATGGACGTCGTGAGGGAGGCCGTGTCGCGCGGTGAGCGGGTGTCGCTCGTCGGGTTCGGCACGTTCGAGCGCAAGCGCCGCAACAAGCGGATCGCCCGCAACCCGCGCAAGCCGCTCACGCCGATCGTCGTGCCGGCGCGCGACCTGCCGTGGTTCACCGCCGGCAAGGAGTTCCGGGACATGGTCGCGTCCAAGCGCCGACGCGTCCCGGCCAGACGCTAGCCCGCGGCTAGAGCGTCACGATCTGCAGGTTGCGGGCCACCTTGCGGCCCGACTCCTCGATGAGGTCGAACCGCACCCGCTGCCCCAGCCGGAGGGAGCGCAGCCCCGAGCCCTCGATCGAGACCGCGTCGATGGCGACCTCCGAGTGGTCCTCCATCAGCAGGCTGCCGCTCCGCTCCCGGTCGTCGTAGTCCTTGATCGTTCCCTGTGGCACCGAGGCACCTCCACGTTCACGCGCGCAGCCGCGCGCCGAGATCCATCTGCAGGCAGACCTCGCGGGTCCGTCCCCGCCGGCCGTCGGCGAGCAGCGTGAGGATATCGTCCGGCCGGTCCACGTCGAAGGAGAGCTCCGGGCGTTCGACGACGGCCACGGGCAGGTCGCGTTGTGCCGCGAGCTGCAGGTGGCGCTGGAACGAGTCGGGCCCGAACCGCGCGGGGATCGCGCGCGGCGGGCGGCGCAGCAGCAGGCTCGTCCCCGAACCCTCGGCCGATCGCGCCAGCACCACCGCGCCCAGCGTTCGGAGCGCCCCGTGCAGGGTGTCCACCGTGATCAGCGGCACGTCGGCCGGCACGATCGCGAGCGCGCCGGCCTCCTCCTTCTTCGCCAGGGCCTCCACCTGTCGGATCGCGTTGGCGAGCGGCGGCTTGTCCTCCGGCACCGCCCTGGCGCCGCGACGCGCCGCGATCTCGAGCGCGACCTCGTCGGGCGAGACCACCCACGTCTCCCACCCCGGGACCGACAGCGCGACGTCCAGGACGTCCTCGAGCATCGCGAGCGTGAGCGCCCCGCGTTCGAGCCCGGTCAGGGCGGGGGAGAGCCGCGTCTTGGCACGGGAGAGCGACTTCACGGGCACCGCGATCACGCGCATGCACCCAGGCTAGTACCCGTCCGGCGGGATCCGTCGCCGTTTCCTCGGCGGTCGCCGTCGCGGTAGCATCGCGCGCGCCCGAAGGAGGCGCACACTGGAGCCCTGGTACCGAACCGCGGAGCTCGCGCTCCGCCCGCCGTTCCAGCTCTGGTTCAACTGGCGGCTGGAGGGGCTCGAGCGGATCCCGCAGACGGGCCCGGCGATCGTGGCCGGCAACCACCTGTCGTACCTGGACCCCTTCGCGCACGGGTACTTCGTGGTCCAGGCCGGGCGCCGGCCCCGGTTCCTGGCCAAGCAGGAGCTGTTCGACGCGTGGGGGGTGGGCACGGTGCTCCGCGGCGCGCACCAGATATCGGTGGCGCGGGGGACCGGCGACCAATCGCCGCTGGTGGACGCGACCGAGGCGGTGAAGGCCGGCGAGGTCGTCGTGATCTACCCCGAGGGGACGACCACGACGGCGAACCCCGACTTCTCGCCCGGTCCGGGCAAGACCGGCACCGTCCGGCTCTCGCTCGCGACCGGCGTGCCGATCCTGCCGGTGGCTACGTGGGGCGGCCAGTTCGTCTGGCGCAAGTCGGGACGGCAGAGCCTGGCCTTCGGCCGGCCGATCTGGGTGGTCGCGGGCGAACCCTTCGACCCGGCCACGCGCGCGGGCGATCCCGAGGACCGCGGCGCCGTCCGGGCGCTCACCGACGAGCTGATGAACGAGCTCGGACGCCTCGTGGCGGACCTGCGCCGGCGCTACCCCGCGCGCTGGACCCGAGGGTAGGCTGGGGCGATGCCATCGGGGCGCGAGCGGGGCTTCTCCACGCGGGCGATCCACGCGCAGGCGCTGCCACCCGTGGACCAGGAGACCACCAGCGTCCCGATCTTCCAGACCTCGACGTTCCGCTTCGACACGTCCGACGAGTACGCCGAAACCATCAACTTCCGCCGCCCCGGCTACACGTACACGCGCGGGTACGGCAACCCGACGCTGCTGGCGTTCGAACGCGTGATGGCCGAGCTCGAGGGCACGGGTTCGGCGCTGTCGTTCGCCTCGGGCATGGCCGCGATCCACACGGTGGCCACCACGCTCGCGCAGCGCGGCGACACGGTGGTGGCGAGCAGCGAGCTGTACGGCGGGACGTACTCGCTGTTCGCGCACGTGCTGCCCAGGTACGGCGTGCAGGTGCGCTTCGTCGACGCGCGCGACCTCGACCGGGTCCGAGCCGCGCTGCCGGGGTCCGCGTTCCTGTACGTGGAGACGATCGCGAACCCCAACGTCGGGGTGTGCGACCTCGAGGCGCTGGCGGCGATGGCCGCGGAGGCCGGCGTGCCGAGCGTGGTCGACAACACGTTCGCCTCGCCGTACCTGTGCAACCCGGCGGCCCTGGGGTTCGACTACGTGCTGCACTCGGCCACCAAGTACATCGGCGGACACAACGACCTGATCGGCGGCGTGGTGTGCACGTCCCAGGAGCGGATGGCCGGGCTCCGCTCCACCGTGATCGAGACGGGGGGGACGCTCGCGCCGCTGGAGGCGTGGCTGTCGATGCGCGGCCTGTCCACGCTCGAGCTGCGGATGCAGCGCCACTGCCGGAGCGCGCTCGAGCTCTCGACCTGGCTCGAGCGGCAGGGCAAGGTCGAGCGGGTGCACTACCCGGGCCTCGCGTCGCACCCGCAGCATCGGCTCGCGACCCGGCTGCTGCCGCGCGGGTTCGGCGGGATGGCCGCGTTCGAGGTGGTGGGCGGCGTCGAGGCGGGACAGCGCTTCTGCGACGCGCTCGAGCTCGTGTGGATGGCCGCCAGCCTGGGCGGGATCCACACCCTGGTGTCTCACCCGGCCTCGACCACGCACCGGCAGCTCGACGCCGAGGCGCGGCGCGCGGCGGGGATCGCCGACGGCCTGATCCGGCTGAGCGTCGGGCTCGAGGCCGTCGAGGACCTGATCGAGGACTTCGAGCGCGCCCTGGAGAAGGTGTGACGGGGAGGAGACGGGTCGCGGTGCTGTTCGGCGGGCGCTCGGCCGAACACGAGATCAGCGTGGTCTCGGCGCGTTCGGTGATCGAGGCGCTCGATCCCGAGCGCTACGAGGTGATCGCGATCGGCGTGACCAAGGACGGGCGCTGGCAGCTGCTGCCCTCGGTCCCCGCGCTCGGCGAGGGCTCCGCCGACCGGCTGCCCGGCGTCACCCCGGACACGGGCTCCGAGATCGCCCTGGACCAGGACCCCGGTTCCCAGACGCTGGTGGCGGCCGACGGCTCGAGGACGCCGGTCGACGTCGTGTTCCCCGTGATGCACGGTCCCTACGGCGAGGACGGCTCGGTCCAGGGGTTCCTGGAGATGGCGGGCGTCCCGTACGTGGGCGCCGGCGTGCTGGCGTCGGCGGTCGGGCTCGACAAGGCGATCCAGAAGGTGCTGTTCGCCGCGGCGGGGATCCCGGTCGTGCCGTACGAGGTCGTGCACGAACGCGACTGGGTCGAGGATCCCGAGGGCGTGGAGGCGCGCGCCTCGCACCTGGGCTACCCGCTGTTCGCCAAGCCGGCCGCGCTAGGGTCCTCGGTCGGCATCGAGCTCGTCGGGGAGCCGTCGGGGCTGCGCGGGGCGCTCGAGCAGGCGTTCCGGTTCGGGCGCAAGGCCGTGCTGGAGCGTTCGGTGGCCGGGGCCAGGGAGCTCGAGGTCTCGGTGCTCGGCAACGACGACCCCGTCGCGTCGGTGGCGGGCGAGATCGTCCCGCGCGATCACGCGTTCTACGACTACGAGGCCAAGTACCTGGACGAGCACGGAGCCGAGCTGTTGATCCCCGCCGCCCTCCCCCCCGAGACCCTCGAGGAGATCCAGCGTCTGGCCGTGGCCGCGTTCCGCGCGATCGACGGCGCGGGCATGGCCCGCGTGGACTTCTTCCTCGAACGCGACGGGCGCCTGTACCTGAACGAGGTCAACACCATCCCCGGCTTCACGAGCATCTCGATGTATCCGAGGCTGTGGGCGGCGTCGGGGTTGTCCTACCCCGACCTGGTGGACCGGCTCATCGAGCTCGCGATCGAGCGGCACGAGGCCGAGCGCAAGCGCGGCACGGGGGTGTGACCTCGCCGGCTCGGGGCCGGCGTTCGCTTCCTACAGGTGGACGACCGGGCAGGTCAGCGTTCTGGTGATGCCCTCGACGCCCTGGATCCTGGCGACGACCAGCTTGCCGAGCTCGTCCACGTTCTTGGCCTCGGCGCGCACGATCACGTCGTAGGGGCCGGTCACATCCTCGGCCTCGGCGACCCCGGCGATGTCTCGGACCTCCTTGGCGACCTGGGCGGCCTTGCCGACCTCGGTCTGGATCAGGATGTACGCCTGAACCACGCTGACCTCCTCCTCCGCAAGGCGCTCATGCTATGCGGCGGTTCCCCGGCGCGACAACGGGCCGTCGCGGGCGTGCCGGTGTAGAAACACGCATGACCGAGGACCGCGTCGGCACCGAGGTGGGCGGGTTCCGCATCGAGTCCGTGCTCGGGCAGGGCGGGATGGGCACGGTCTACGTCGCCCAGCAGTCCTCACCCACCCGCAAGGTGGTGCTGAAGCTGCTGCGCCCCGAGCTCTCGACCGACGAGGCGTTCCGGCGGCGCTTCATCCACGAGTCCGAGGCCGCGGCCTCGACCGAGCACCCCAACATCGTGCCGATCTACTCGGCCGGCGAGGCCGACGGCGTCCTGTACATCGCGATGCGCTACGTGGAGGGCGACGACCTCCGGGAGCTGATCGCGCGGGACGGTCCGCTCGCGCCCGAGCGCGCGATCGAGATCGTCTCCCAGGTCGCCTCGGCCCTGGACGCCGCCCACGGGCGCGGGCTCGTGCACCGCGACGTCAAGCCGAGCAACATCCTGCTCGACACCCAGGGCAACGCGTACCTATCGGACTTCGGCCTGATCAAGCGCAGCGAGGTCGGCACGGGCCTCACGAAGACCGGTCAGTTCATGGGCTCGATCGAGTACTGCGCGCCCGAACAGATCCGTGGGGACGAGGTCGACGGACGCGCCGACGTGTACTCGTTGGGGTGCGTGCTGTTCGAGGCGGTCGCGGGCCACCCGCCGTTCCCGAGGCAGACCGAGGTCGCGACGCTGTACGCGCACCTGGAGCAGGAGCCGCCCGCGCTCTCGTCGGTCGCACCCGGCGCGGATGCGCGGCTCGACGCGGTGGTCTCGAAGGCGCTCGCCAAGGCTCCGGCCGCCAGGTACGCGACGGCCGGCGAGCTTGCTCGCGATGCGCGTCGGGCGGCCGGCGTCTCGAGCGGGGAGCGGATCGCCGTGGCCGAGCGCCCGGGGCGCCGCGGGCTCGCGTGGGTCGCCGGCCTGGTCGCGCTGGCCGCGATCGCCGCCGTCGTGGTGGCGGTCGTCGCGTCGGGCGGAGGGGACGAGCCGCCCCCCGCGGCGGCCGTGACCCCCGAGGTGAAGCCGGCGGCGCTCCTGCTCGATCCCGAGTCTGGCTCGGTCGGGCAGACGATCGGCGGGTTCACCTACCGACCGGCCCAGGCGTTCGTCGGCGACCTGGCCGCGGGACAGGGCGCCGTGTGGGTGAGCGTCCCTCCGCTGGTCAACCACCTCGACCCGCTGACCGGCAGCGTTCGCGGCTCCGTGATCGTCGGACCGACGGCGGGGAGGATGGCCGTCGGGTTCCGGACCCTCTGGGTGGTCATCGCCAACGAGGTCGAGCGGATCGATCCAGCGACCGACGGATCGCTTCGAACCGTGCACCTCGAGGACGCGCCGGGCACCATCGTCGGAGCCGGCGAGATCGCCGTGGGGAACGACAGCATGTGGGCAACCACCGACCACGCCCTGTACCGGATCGACCCGGCAACGGGACGCGTCACCGGGTCCACCGAGATCTCGGGCTCGACGGGCGTGACGGTTGCCGACGGCACGGTCTGGATCGTGGACGACTTCGGCGGAACCCTGACCGCGTTCGACGAGGGGAGCGGCCAGGCGCGCGACCAGGTCGAGATCCCCGGCAGCCTCGACGCGGTCGCGGCGGGCGGGGGGTCCGTATGGGTGCTCGACACCGAGGCCGGCGTCGTCTCGGTCGTCGACCCCCGGAGCATGACCGTGATCGACACGGTCCGCGTCGGCGACGACGAGCGCGACATCGACTTCGGCGCGGGTGCCGTCTGGCTGGGCGACGGCTCCCATCGGACCGTGACCCGGATCGAGCCCGCGACCAGGCAGATGACGACGTTCGACCTGCCCGGAGAGGTGCCGTACGTGACCGTGGACCAGGAGAACGGCCAGGTCTGGGCGCTGTCCGTGCCGCAGGACTGAGCTCGGGCCGATAATCGGGCGATGGCCCCGAAGAAGAAGAAGCGCAAGCGCGAGGACGACCCGCTCGCGGCCTACCGGCGGATCCGAAAGCCCATGCCGCCCCCCGAGCGCGTGATCGAGGACAAGCGCCGCCGGCTCGACGAGGAGGAGTCCCGCCGCGAGATCGACGAGGCGGAGGGATCGTGATCTTCGCCGACCGCGTCGAGGCCGGCGAACGACTGGGCGAGGCCCTGCGCGACCGCCTCGGGGGCGCGAACGCCGTCGTGCTCGCGATCCCGCGCGGCGGCGTGATCGTCGGCGAGGCCGCGGCTCGGGCCCTCGACGCGCCGCTAGACGTGGTCGTGCCCCGGAAGATCGGCGCGCCCGGGAACCCCGAGCTCGCGATCGGCGCCGTCGCGCCCGGGATCCGCGTGCTCGACCCGCGGATGGTGGGCGGCCTCGGCGTGAGCGACGCGTACCTCGATCGCGAGATCGCGGCGCAGGAGGCCGAGATCGAACGCCGCCAGCAGACCTACCGGCAGGGCCGGCCGCCGCAACCCGTGCGGGGACGCGTCGCCATCGTCGTGGACGACGGCGTCGCCACGGGCAGCACGGCCGTCGCGGCGCTGCGATGGGCGCGCGCGCAGGGAGCCGAGCGCGTCGTGCTGGCCGTGCCGGTCGCGCCCCCCCAGTCGCTCGATCGCCTGCGCGCCGAGGCCGACGAGGTCGTGGCGCTCGAGACGCCGAGCCCGTTCTTCGCGGTGGGCGAGTGGTACCGCGACTTCGACCAGACCCCGGACCGACAGGTGGTGGACGCGCTCGCGCGTTCGGCGGGGACGCGCGCGTGAAGGTCCTCGAGCTCGTGATCGCGATCGCCGTCCTCGCGTTCATCGCAGGCGGACTCATCGGCCTGCACATCGGCGAGACGGAGCGCGACCGGTGATCGCCCAAGCGTGGTGCTCGACGTGCCGCGAGTTCACCGTGATCGACGCCGGCCGCCCCTGCGTCTGGTGCGGCACGATCCTTGTGGAGAAGCGTGGGGGTTGGAAGCGCCCTGACCTCGTCGGCCGCATCAACGAACAAGCGGCCCGCGCGATCCACGCGAAGTACATCACGGGCGTGCCGGCGCGCGTCCTCGGCCGCGAGCTCTACCAGGTGCTCGGCTACAAAACCCCGGCCACCTGTGAGAACGCCATCGGTGTCGCGTTCCGACGGTACGGCCTGCCTGTCCGCGACCGGATCGAAGCCACACGGCTCGCGTCCACGAAGCACGGGCTGAGCCCGCGCGACTGGCGCGAACGCTACCGCCGACGCCGCGAGGCAGGGCTCGGCATCCACATGGAGCCGCTCCAGCCGCCCTGCAAGGCCATCCGGTCCAGCTACCCGCGGAAGGGCGAACCGTGCCGCAAACCAGCCGTCAAAGGCTCCGACTACTGCGTGTCGCACGACCCCGAACGACGCGAATGGACGGTCGCCAACCTCGAGCGCGCCCGCCAACACCTCAGGGCCGAAGCATGACGCTCGAGAAGGACTGGCAACGCGACGTCATCCGGCTCGCCCAAACCCTCGGGTGGAGGGTCGCTCACTTCCGGCCAGCCCACACCTCGAAGGGCTGGAGAACCGCTGTGGCAGCAGACGGCGCCGGGTTCCCTGACCTGTGCCTCGTCCGCGACCGTGTGATCTTCGCCGAGCTCAAAACCGAGAAAGGCCGCGTCACCGAAGAGCAGCAAGAGTGGATCGCCGCGCTCGAGGTCGCCGGCGTCGAATCCTACGTGTGGCGGCCGACCGATCTGGACGACGTGATGGCCGTGTTGCTGCACCGCGAAAGGCGGGTGGCATGATCGACGAACGAGGCGATCCCCGCGACCGGATCGCGAACCAGCGCGAGCTGTTCGACTCCTCGAGGACAACGACCGTCGAGTGCACGGTCTGCGGCGCGACACGCGCCCCCGGCCAGGAGAAGGCGCCGGCGTGCACCTACGACCGAGACCGCAACCTC
>Ga0081455_10003630_pt1 | contig 17680 bp, 12 predicted proteins | sample TabmetS3T2R1_FD_70207 | JGI IMG/M metagenome (GOLD analysis project Ga0081455, IMG submission 70207) | Tabebuia heterophylla rhizosphere microbial communities from the University of Puerto Rico - S3T2R1 | ecosystem: Host-associated > Plants > Roots > Rhizosphere ...
AATCAAGAGTGTGGACCGGCCATAGGCCGGTGGCTACAACATTTGTGTGATCAGTTTACTATGGCAACCAGCTTGCGAAGGAAGCGTTCCACTTCTGAGGGGTCTTTGAGCGAATATTTCGCCGCTGTCGGCCTGGCCCCTTCGCTTACGAGAATGCCTACGCCGTGCTGTTCGAGTGCGCGAAATGCGTCCTCGTCGGTTCGGTCATCTCCAATGTAAATCGGCCGAACCTTTCGCGGCTTCAAACCGAGATTTTCCAATAACCACCGCGCAGCTTTGCCTTTGTCCCAGTCGATTGAGGGCAAAAGCTCGTAAACTTTTTTGCCCTCCATCCTGCGCAATTCTCGATATCGCGCGACGACTTCGCTCACGGCAGCCTCCAGCTTGGGCGAGTCGCTTTCGTTTACATTTCGATGGTGGGCAGCGATGGAGAAACGTTTTCTTTCAACGAGCGCGCCCGGAACGCTGGCGAGTTTCTCTCGGAGCTCTTTCTCCGCTGCGTCCAGCGTCGGCAGGAGATCTGTTGCCTCTTGTCGCTGCAGGCTGCGCGGTCCGGCGATATCAAAACCGTGGCTGCCAGCATAAACAATCCCCTCGACGTCAACGCGGTCCCGAACGTCTTCGAGCTCCCGGCCGCTGAGGACAGCCACAGGTAGTTTCGCTGCGAGCGTGCGGAGGATTGCACGTGTCGACTCTGCAAGCACCGCTTGATCGGGTTTGGTGACGATTGGTGTGAGTGTCCCGTCGTAGTCCAGAAAGATCACAGGGCTGCAGTCGCCGGCTCCGACGATTTCCTGGACGTGATCAAGTGCCGAAGGAAGCATACTTTAATAAAAGGAGTTAAAAGAGTTACAATGTTAAAAGGTGACAAAGATAAGAGGGCCGCGCTTCCCTTGTAACATGGTAACTTCTTAACTTTTCAACCACTTTTAAAATGAATCGTCTGATTGTTGTTTCCAATCGATTGCCATTTGCCCTGGATTCGACGGGCGAAGATCTTTGGACAGTGACACCGGCTGCCGGCGGACTCGTCTCTGCCGTCGAGCCAGTACTGCGGGAACGCGGTGGCATCTGGATTGGATGGCCGGGAGTCGCTGGTAAGATTCCGAAGGGGCCCCTCACCGAAGCTACATGTGATGCCGGTTACAAGGTCGTGCCGGTTACTCTAAGTAAAACCGAACGCGATGAATTTTACTACGGTTACTCCAACGAAGTGATCTGGCCGTTGTTTCACGATCTGCAAAACTTCTGCAGTTTCGAGCCGGCGTATTGGGAAGCTTACAAGGCCGTAAACGAACGTTACGCAGATGCCATCGCTGACTGCTCGCAAGCTGACGACTTCATCTGGGTGCACGATTATCACCTGATGTACGTGGCGCAGGCATTACGCGAGCGCGGTCAGCGCGCTGCCTTGACGTTCTTCCTGCACATTCCTTTCCCGCCATATGACATTTTCGCAAAGCTTCCGCAGCCGCAGCGATTACTCCGCGCTCTGCTTCAATTCGATCTGATTGGATTCCAGACCCGGCGCGACCTTCGCAACTTTCTGGGGTGCGTCCGGCGCGTGATGTCAGACGCACGCATTGTTCCCCGCCGTGAACTGCAAGTGGTCCATTTCGAAAAACGCGAGATTCGCCTGGGGCATTTCCCGATTGGGATCGACTTCGACTCCTTTGAAAAGGGGGCGATGTCCGACGAGGTCGCGCGCAGGTCCCAGAAGTTGCGGGCTGATTTTCGTGATCGCCAACTGATCCTCGGTGTGGACCGGCTAGATTACAGCAAAGGAATTCCCGAACGATTACGCGCATTCCGCAACGCACTGGAACGTTATCCGGAACTGCGCGGACGCGTCGTGCTCATTCAAGTCGTGGTGCCGAGCCGGGTGGAGATTCCCAGATATCACGAGTTCAAGCAACGCATCGATCGCCTCGTTGGCGATATCAACGGCCGCTTCTCCACCAGCAACTGGTTGCCGGTGCAATATCACTTTCGCAGCCTCGATCGCGAGGATCTCCTGGCTCACTACCGGAGTTGCGACATTGCCTTCGTCACTCCGCTCAAGGACGGAATGAATCTGGTCGCGAAGGAGTATTGTGCGTGTCGGGTTGACGAAGATGGCGTGCTCATCCTTAGCCAGTTCGCCGGAGCGGCGGAGCAACTCAAAACCGGCGCGCTGTTGGTCAATCCCTACGATGTCGAGGAAGTCGCCGATGCAATTTTGAAAGCATTCCGGCTGAGCGATGCTGAGCGCACCGCCCGCATGAAGCGCATGAGACGCGTGGTGCGTGACGAGAACGTTTTCTGGTGGGTCGATTCATTTCTGAAAGCTGGAGCAAAGCTCACTGCACGATCGGAACGAGTCGCTCGCCAGAAGCGAGTTGGCGTTGCGTCTTAGCTCAAGGCGTTTCAAAAAACCAGAGCCTGCTTTCGATCGCCCTTACCTGGGAGTCGGGCGAACGCGCGGAGTCGGACGCGGCCTTGGCGTTGGGCCGCATCTGCCAATACATGCGCAGTATCTTCCGCCCGTGTTAAACTCGTAGAAGTTCGCGCTGTTGCCTCCTCCCCAGACAATCATTTCAATGCCGGTCCACACTGCGGTGTGAAGCTCTCGTGCAGCCAGCGGTGTGGTAGACGTCGCTGTCCAACTGTCTGTATCGGGATTGTACCTTCCGCCCGTATTCAGACCTTGGAATGACACAGTGTTGAATCCACCCCAGACGATCATTTTCTTGCCTGTCCAGACGGCGGTGTGGTTATGGCGTGCGTCTGGCACGTTAGTGATGCTGGTAGGCGTCCAGGTATCCGTGCTAGGATCGTATCTGCCGCCCGTATTGAAATCATTGAAGAATGAATCTTGTCCACCCCAGACGATCATTTCCTTGCCTGTCCATACTGTAGTGTGGGTTTCTCGGGCATCAGGCGCGCCAGTTGTGTTAGTCGCCATCCAAACATCACTGTCAGGATTGTATCTCCCGCCAGTGTTCACTTCGCTTCCGCTGTCGTCTCCGCCCCAGACAATCATTTCGTTCCCAGCCCAAACTGCCGTGTGATCAAACCGCGCGGACGGTGCGTTGGTTGTGCTGGTGGTTGCCCAACTATTCGTACTGGGATCGTATCTCCCGCCGGTATTCAAAGGTGCGACGTCGCCGAAGCCGCCCCAGACGATCATTTGGCTTCCCGTCCAGACTGCAGTGTGAACATATCGCGCCTCAGGCGCGTTGCTCATGCTCGTAGCTATCCAAGCATCCGTCCCGACGCTATATCGGGCGCCACTGTTTAGCGGGAGAAAATTTTGATCGTACCCGCCCCAGACGATCATTTCACTGCCAGTCCACACAGCGGTGTGAACAAATCGCGCGTCAGGCGCCCCCGCTGTGTTCGTCTCTGTCCAGCTATCCGTGCTGGGATTGTATCTGCCCCCGGTATTGAACAAAGGTCCTAAGTCGCCAGTGCCGCCCCAGACGACCATTTCACTGCCGGTCCACACTGCGGTGTGCTGTTGTCGGGCATCAGGCGTGTTGGGGCCGACGCCGATCCAGCTGTTCGTGTTTGGATCATATCTGCCGCCAGTATTCACTGGGTGGGAGGGATTTGATTCATCCACCCCGCCCCATACAATCATTTCGCTGCCAGTCCATACCGCCGTATGAGAATCCCGGCCCGATGGCGCATTGGTCGTGTTAGTCTGTGTCCAGCTATCAGTGGCAGGATTGTATGTTCCGCCGGTATTTAAACCGCCGCCCGCACCGTATCCGCCCCAAACAATCATTTGATTTCCAGTCCACACTGCCGTGTGAAGTTCTCTGGGATCAGGCGCACCCGCGGTGTTAGTCCCTGTCCAACTGTCGGTACTAGGATTGTATCGGCCGCCGGATGTATCGTTGTTGTCGCTGAAACCACCCCAGACGATCATTTCCATGTCAGTCCACACTGCGGTGTGCCAACTTCGCGGATCCGGCGCATTAGCGGTGCTTGTAGCTGTCCAACTATTTGTATTTGGGTCGTATCTCCCGCCAGTGTTCAAAACACCAGGGTTATATCCGCCCCAGACGATCATCTCGGCGCCAGTCCACACCACAGTATGACTGGCTCGTCCCTCAGGCGCATTGGCGATGCTCGTCGTTGTCCAACTGTCAGTAACAGGATCATATCTGCCACCGGTGTTAAAGAAGGTGCCAGCACCGAGCTGGTTAGCTGGTTGATGACCACCCCACACAATCATTTCGGTGCCTGTCCATACCGATGTGTGAGAATCCCTGGGCGATGGCGCATTGGTCGTATTAGTCTGTGTCCAGCTATCAGTGACCGGATTGTATGTTCCGCCGGTATTTAAACTGTTGATCCCACTGTATCCGCCCCAAACAATCATTTCCGTGCCAGTCCACACAGCGGTGTGCGATGTTCTCGCATCAGGAGCGTTGACTGTGCTTGTGGCTGTCCAGCTATCCGTACTGGGATTATACCTGCCGCCTGTATTGAAGAAGAAAATGTACCCCCCACCCCACACTATCATTTCCGTCCCAGTCCACACCGCCGTGTGACCCGCTCGTGCATCAGGCGGCCCAGCCGTAGCTGTCCAGGTGTCATCAGTGCATGTACCGTCTGATATTGTAGGAACTATATAGCTCCCGCTGGGAGCTGCCGTTGCAGTTAGCACTTGGTTTTCTATTCCGACTAGCCACGGTCCCAATGGCGCTTTGAGCCAGGAGACGGTAGCGAGCTTGATGCGATCGGCGGTTTTGCTAAGTATCGCAGTCGCGTCATAACGGTTTTCACCTTCCTGTAACGAACTCAGTTTTCCTATAGGCAAGGTTTCGTAGGGCGCCACCCCTGAACGCGCCGATCGGGAAGGACGTCTCCGCGATCCATCCCTACGATTTAAGAGTTGGCTTTCGGATTTATTAAAAGTGACAGCCAATTTTTGGACAATTTCGTCCCACTCGCGGCTGTTTAGCTTTACGCTGTGTTCAGCGTTGCGGTTGCTTTCGTTTCGCATGCCGTCGCTTCGGACGAATTCAGTTTCGCTGTATTTACCGCTGAGCTGTTTCATTTGCTGCAGGCTGGCGCGCGTTTGCAATTCGGTTTCGGCGCGCTGCTTTAATTCGCCGTGAATTCTTTGGTCGTAGGCGTACCAGTTTGTTACGAGGCGCTCCGCCAGCGCCGGCCTGGCCAGGCACTCGGCGATGACAAATGGATCGTTGCCCAGCGCGTCAAAGAGTTCGTGTAACACCTCTGGTTGGCGAGTATTTTGAGCCATACGGTCCATCTCGGCTTGTAATTGCTCGGCAGTAATGGGTCGTTGCCAGTAATCCGCCAGCGCTTGTGAATGACGCAGGTAGTCTTTGACTTTCTTTTCCAGCTGCGCCTGAGACACCACTGCATCGAGTAATGGCTTGGGATTAGAATTTTCTTTTGGCCAGATGCGATGACGCCAGTAAACTTCCTCAATGGCGCGTTGATATGAGACGCGCTCTTCGAGGGTTAGCATCTTTTTAGCGCCTTTTGTTGGGGCGTCAGGATGGAGAAACGCCAATAGTGTCCCGCTTACTATGGAAGACCCAGCGGCTGCGCAAAGAACAACAGCGAGTAAAGCACGGCGAGTAGAACTCTGCATAAATTGGATAAGTGTGAACTTTGCCGGGCAGCGTTTTTAATCGAGACAGCGTAAATTGTCGAGTCTGAATTGCTCGTTGACCGTCGGGCCTTGGACGTTGAAAACCGCTTTCGGCAGACTGGCCCAGCGACGAGAGACGATCTTTGATACATGGTGTTTGATGATGGCGATTATCGATAATCTCCAAAAGATTTCCGAGACGGTTTGGGAATTGCCTGCCACTTATAAAGACGGCATGCGTGTGCCGGCCCGGATCATTGCAACGGAAAAACTGGTTCGCGAGATGGACGAAGCGGTTTACCAGCAAATCAGCAACGTCGCTACATTGCCCGGGATCACGCGTCATGCGCTCTGCATGCCCGATGGTCACAGCGGCTACGGCTTCCCCATCGGCGGCGTGGCAGCCATGGACATACAAAAGGGCGGTGTCATTTCGCCAGGCGGCATCGGGTTCGACATTAACTGCGGCATGCGCCTGCTTATCACCAATCTAATACTCGACGATGTGCGCCCGCGCCTGCGCCAGATCGTCGACCAGCTTTACGAGCGTGTTCCTGCAGGAGTCGGAAGTCACGGCTTTCTCAAACTGTCGCGCCAGGATTTTCGCGATCTTGTCGAACGCGGCGCGCGCTGGTGCGTTGAGCACGATTACGGGTGGAAGGACGACCTTGAAGTGACCGAAGAGAACGGCTGCATCTCCGGCGCTGATGCATCAAAAATCAGCGAACGCGCAATCGATCGAGGGTATAACCAGGTCGGTACCCTGGGCAGTGGCAATCATTATCTGGAAGTGCAGGTCGCGCGCCCAGAGGATGTCCGCGATAAACCACTCGCTGAAAAATTTGGAATCACCATCCCGAACCAGGTCGTGGTGATGTTTCACTGCGGCAGCCGCGGTTTCGGTCATCAAGTCGCCACCGATTATCTCCAGAAATTTCTGAAAGTGATGGAATCGAAACATGGAATCAAAATTTTGGATCGCGAACTTGCGTGTGCGCCGTTTGAATCGCCGGAAGGCCGCGATTATTTCGCAGCCATGAAATGCGGGCTGAACATGTCGTTCGCCAACCGCCAGGTGATTCTCCACCGGATCCGTGAAGTTTTTTCCGAGGTGTTTGGTCGCAGCGCCGAGGATCTCGGGATGCAGATGATTTATGATGTAGCGCATAACACAGCGAAGCTGGAAAAACATATCGTCGACGGAAAAGAAAAAACGCTGCTTGTTCACCGTAAAGGCGCGACACGGGCCTTTGGCCCTGGACACCACGAAGTGGCCGCGCGTTATCGGGACATTGGTCAGCCGGTGATCATCGGCGGCTCGATGGAAACCGGGTCGTATCTACTCGTAGGCACAGCATCTGGTGCAGGAACGTTCTTTAGTACCGCGCATGGAAGCGGTCGCACCATGAGCCGCACCAAGGCGCGCAAACAATGGCATGGTAAACAACTCCAGCGTGACCTGGAGGCCCGCGGCATTTATGTCCGCAGCACATCGTGGTCTGGCCTCGCCGAGGAAGCCGGGCCCGCTTACAAGAATATCGATGAAGTGATCGCCGCGACGGAGCTGGCAGGAATTAGCAAGCCCGTTGTGCGATTCACTCCCATTGGGAACGTAAAGGGATGATTTCTTCCATGACTCCGCGCACACCCATCACTCTCATCACCGGTCCCCTGGGCAGCGGCAAGACGACATTGCTGCGGCATATCCTTGCGACGCATCCTGTAAAAATCGCCATTGTGATGAATGAATTTGGCGAGATCGCGATCGACACGAAAGTGGTCGAAGGCAAAAACGTGCGCATCTCAGAACTGGGCGGCGGCTGCGTTTGCTGCTCATTGCTCGGTGAATTTGAGGCCGCGGTAACCGAGATCATCGAGAAAGTTGGGCCTGAAATCATAGTGGTCGAAACCACCGGCCTCGCCGAACCCGAAGCGCTGGTGTTCGACATCCAGGAGGCACTCCCTCAATGTCGGCTAGACGGCGTCGTTTCGGTAATGGACGCGGACATGCTGGTTCGGTTCCCCGAGCTCGGTCACACGACCCGTCTACAAATCGAGGGCGCAGACATTTTGCTTTTGAACAAGATGGATCTGGTGGGCTCCGCGCACATGGAGCCCCTTCAAAAAAAATTGCGCAATATCAATCCAACGGCGGCAATCGTTACCACCGAGCGTTGTCGGATCGATCCGGAACTCTTGTTCGGTGTCCGACAGCTGCGGGAGGGCAAGATCGTGCCGCCGCCGCAGCATGAACATCGGCCTGAGTTTGATTCGTTCACGTTCAGGTCGGACCAAATGTTTTTCCGCGATTGCTTCGAACGGTTCGCGGACGAACTGCCCCGAAACGTCATTCGGGCGAAAGGCTTCATCCGCTTTTCTGACAGCACGCAGCTTTTCAATTTCGTGGCCGGCCGCTGGGAATTAGAAGCATTTGAAGCGGATCGAACGGAGTTGGTCTTTATCGGGAGAAAAATCGCTCACGAGAAGTCAGGGATTCTCGCCGCGCTCGATGAATGCACCGCAAAAAATGAGGACGGGTTGGCGTGATCCGTCGAATGGTTAGATCGTTACATCGGACTTCCGGTTTAACGATTCAACGGTGTAACGAATTACCGGGCGAAGCGCATGCCCTACAACTACCTCGAAGATATCGGTACTGCCGACATTGCGTTTGAAGCGACGGGGCGCGATCTGCCGGAATTGTTCATAGCTGCCGGCGACGCGACGATGAACGTGATGATTGATAATCTCGAAGCCATCGAGTCCCGTGAGACGCGACAAATCGAACTCGCGAGCGACAGCATCGAAATGCTGCTCTTCGATTTTTTGCAGGAGCTTATTTATTTTAAAGACGCGAGTCGCCTTTTATTGCGGGCCCGCGCAATGCAAATCACCCAGAAGGCGGGAGGATATTTTTTGAAAGCGTCAGTCGCAGGCGAACAATTGGATGCGACACGTCATCAGCAGCGCGCGGACGTAAAAGCGGTCACGCTTCATGGCTTTTCGGTCGAGAAACGCGACCTGCCTGAGGGGGGCTGGAAGGCGAGAGTGCTTTTGGACATTTGACGGCACCGATGCTGTAGGTGCGCTGTCCTCAGCGCATTGGGTCTGCGTGAGGAAAGGAAATCCGCTGAGGATAGCGGACACTACAGCCTTATTTGGGCTCCAGCGCGACGTAACCGCTGCGGCCCTGACTGTAGACGCGGATCAAAATCTTCTCGTTAGGTTTCAACTTTTTGCTAACGGCGACAAGGTCCTTCGCATTCTTAACTCGCTGCTTGTTCACCTCCTGGATGACGTCTCCTTCGCGCAGACCGGCTTTTCCGGCGGAGGAGTCCGCATCCACTTCTGCGATCACCGCCCCCTGAATATCCCTGGGAAGATTCAGCGCACTGCGAATGTCATCGGTGATATCCGCCACCGCGACGCCGCCAAACACAGTTGTTTTTTCGGGCTGCGCACTTTCTTCAGGAGACACTTCAGGTCCGCCTTCCGCAGTCACGCCTGCAGGCATCTCAGCAAGCTGAACGTCGAACATTTTCGTCTGGCCTTCGCGGTTCACCTGGATCTGCGCCTTACTGCCGGGCGCCATCGAGCCAACCATTAAACGCAGTTCGCGCGCGTCGCTTATTTTCTTTCCATTCACCGTGGTAATCACATCGCCAGTCTTCATTCCCGCCTTTTCCGAAGGAGTTTTCGGCGCGACTTCACCTACCAACGCGCCGGTCGACTCTCCTTTGAGCTTCATCGCTTCGGCCAACTCAGGGGTAAGCGTTTGCACGGACGCGCCGATGTAGCCGCGCACTACACGACCTTTTTCGCGCAGACTCTGCATCACATCGCGTGCAAGATTCGCAGGAATCGCGAAGCCAACTCCCTGGTTACCCCCGCTCCTGCTAAAAATGGCCGTGTTGATGCCCAGCAACTGGCCTTTGATATCGACTAGTGCGCCACCCGAGTTGCCCATGTTAATCGCAGCGTCGGTCTGAATGAAATTTTCATAATCAACAATGCCCACGCCGCCGCGGCCGGTGGCGCCGATGATTCCCATGGTAACGGTTTGCCGCAGGCCAAATGGATTGCCCACAGCGAGCACGATGTCGCCCGCGCGTGCTTTGTCGCTATCGGCAAAGCTTATGGCAGGCAGATTTTTCTCGTCGATCTTGAGCAAGGCCACGTCGGTGCCTGGATCAGTACCGACTTTTTTCGCCTTGTACTTACGCAGCTCCGTGCCGAGTCCGATCATGATTTCTTCCGCGGCCGAGACGACATGATTAGCCGTGAGAATGTATCCATCCGGGCTAACAATTACGCCCGACCCGAGGCCCTGCAGTGTTTGCTTGCCTTGCCGTTGCGGAAGTTGTCCTCCGAAGAATTGGCGTAGCGCGTCATCGGAAAATGGATATGGCGCCGTTGTCCCGGACACCGTCTGAGTGGTGAATACAGTTACCACGCTCGGTGCCACCTTCTCGACGACCGGGGCGAAGGTGGTGATCACTCCCGGTTGCATCGGCGTAGTTCCTTGCGCTGCAGCCGAAAACACGCTGCTGGCGACGCACAGCGTAGTGCCGATCAACAACACGAAAAACCGCAGAGTTCCGCTTCGAATACAACGTTTCACCCATCAGGTGAATCGCACGCTCCACCAGAGTCGGCCTCTTTTGCTGATTGGATTGACTAGAAGGTGGAACGCGTTGTCCTCAACGCGTTGGTAAAATATCTGCGGCTCTGCCGCCTAACGTCCTTGCCCCTTCGGCAATTCTCATTGCCATCGTCTTTAGAGAAGCCGATCCACCTTTGCTACAGCCTATGCTCAAACGCTATGGCGAGACGAGGGAGTGTGGCCGGCTGACTAACCACCTCTGACTTTTGATTGCGCGTAGGGTCAGTGCGGCGTCGGGCGAGCGTGTGGCACCGGTCGCGTCCGTGGTGTCGGTCGTGGCCTTCCACTTGGAGTTGGTGAAGCTGTGGGTGTAGACGTTGGCGTAGCTGATGGCGTCACCGACGGTGTAACCGACGGCGATGCGGAAGGAGTTGCAGTCGGCATTGCTGTTGCTGTGGGCGTCGGTGTCGCCGTGGCTGTTGGTGTTGGGGTCGCGGTGGGCGTCGGGGTTGGGGCGGCCGCGACGTTGACGATGCCAGTCATGCCCAAAGCGCAATGCGAGGCGCAGAAGTACGAAAAAGTGCCCGCCTGCGGGAAAGTGTGTTCGTAAATGAAGCCTGTATTATTAAGAATTCCTTGGTCGCAGTTCGTGTCATCAGGCGAACAAAACTGTTCATCAGCGGTGCAAGGATCGCCGCTGGTGACACTGTGGCCGCTACCAAACCAGGTCCACCTGACGGTATCACCGACAGAGATATTTACTGTGGAAGGTGTAAACGTGAAACCACCTTGCGCTACCGCCACATCGAAGATCTGCCCTCCGCCGGATGGGACACCGCTTACTGCAGGCTGGCCGTCTTGATCCACAATGTGGATGGCGTGGCCGGAGGACTGGTTCAGTTGTGAGGTAGTGGTTTGTCTGTCTCCCGATTCAGCGTGCGACGAAAATACCAGCACAAAGGTCGTCGCCAGACAAAATGTTAGTGATACTACTGCGTTAGATCGTTTCATGGTCTTATTCTTTGTCCTGCGCGTCAGTGCTTGCAGATTTCCTATACACCGAAGTCGAATCGCAGCTAACTCTCTGCGATTTCGACGCCAGGCGCGATATTGCTTAGGAAATTCAAGACAACGCAAGCAGAATCACTTCTGTAAAGGCCCAAGAACGCCCTAAACTTCCACAGAAAAGGTAACAAAACTGTTACCTGCGCGAATCGGTGGGCAATTTGTAGCTCGATGAGCCGGTGGGATGAGAACACAAGCCCAAATGTTCGCTCTACCTTGCAACACCTGACAGGAGCCGCGGTCAGCGACCGCGGCTACAGCGCTTCTCCGACTGTTGGCTACTGGATCGGCATTGGGCGAGGACGTGGAGTCGGTCTTGGTCTGGGCGTTACTCTCGGCGTGGCGGTAGGCGTGGAGGTTGGGCTTGGCGTGACGCTGGGGGTGACCGTTGGAGTTGGCGATGGGCCTGTTTGGAAGTCGATTTCGGCGTTATCGATTCCAAGGATCCAAGTCCCTAAACTGGGATAAGCGAAGCCAGGCTTGTAAAAACCGACACTGGTCAAATCAACGCGATGAAGAAACGGAGACCATTCAGCGTCGGTACCAGGCGTTCCATCGCCGCGTGTAAATACCCATCCCTGCGGGATAGTTGGTGAGTTGGCATCGACGGGGAATGAGTACGTGTGCCAGCCAACCGGCGGTTCAGGCAGGTCAGGTAGCGTATACGTCGCCTCGTAAGTGACGTTAAAGCCTGTATCATCCATCTGTAGCAGCTCGAGCGTGGTCGCGCGGTCGGTCGCCCAAGTGGCAACTTGGATGACGTTCAAATCGACATTTATGCTCGTAACACCGAGTGTGGTCCAGTCGCCGGTGTAAATACTGTCAGTCTTGTACTGGTCAGGAACTCCCGGCTGAAAACGCGTCGAGACGCTCGCCCATGTCGGTATGGAAGTGCTGAAGCCACCCTGCTGAATATAAGCTCCCGGATTTCCCCCACTGGTCTCAAGATCTCGTGGAGCCCCCACGCTGCAATGCCACAAACCGACATCGGTCCCATCATCGTAGGTTTCAATGAACGTATTAGTCGCGCCATCGTTGGCCGCGGCAAGCGTAGCCGCACTGATCACGACAGAGAAGAATGTTGTTAGTAACTTCATCGTATTTTTCATGCTATCTCACAGAAATGAATTTTTGCGCGAAAGAGTCGTCTTGAAAAATTCTGTTTTCCAGTGTTTACCGATCCCGATTGCCTTACTGCGGTGGCGTGGGACGAGGGCGCGGAGTTGGCCGCGGTCTCGGTGTTGCCCTGGGCGTAGCACTCGGTGTAACGCTTGGCGTTGGAGTTGGAGTAGGGCCCTGACCCGCTGTTCTAAGAATCGTGCCAAAGCCGCCGACCGCATTTCCTGTGTTTCCCTCAATCAGGGAAACATTATAGAGGTCTTGGTTGGTACCGCTTTCCTCACGAGCCCAGGTCTCCCCTCCATCGGTTGTTCTAACGATGGTCCCGAGCTGGCCAACTGCTGTTCCACTGGAGGCATCTGCAAAGGAAACTCCTAAAAGAATCTCGGAAACACCGCTAACCTTGCTTACCCATGTCTGTCCTCCATCTGTAGTTTTTAAGATTGTGCCCAGATCGCCTACAACTGTGCCTGTGTTGGCGTCTGCGAACCAAACTGCTCGGAGCTGGTTAACTGTTCCGCTTGTTTCTGGATTCCAGGTTTGGCCGGCATCTGTTGTTCTTAGTATCGCACCATCGTTGCCAACCACCGTCCCCGTATTGTTATCCGTAAAGTAAACTCCAAGCAGCCCGGTTGCCGTGCTGGATTGCACGTTCCAGGTCTGTCCACCATCGGTTGTGCTGACAATCTTGCCTTCCAAGAAGCCAACTGCCGTGCCGTGATTTTCATCTGTGAAATGGACGGCATAAAGCCAGTCAGTTGTGTCAACAGTCTGTTGAATCCAGTTACTGCCACCGTCTGTTGTTCTCAGGATGATGCCTTCCTGACCTACGAGCGTTCCAATGTTGGAATTGACGAAATGCACACCGAAAAAGTTAAGACCGGCAAAGGGATCTCCTATTCCGCTGTTTTGACGTGCCCAGCTGTTCCCGCCATCGGTTGTCCGCAAGATCATCCCATCGGGATTTTCATAACCCACAGCTGTTCCCGTGTTCGCATCGGTAAATGAAACTCCGTATAGAAAATTGAAAGTAACAACCGGTTGGCTATTCCACTGTCCTCCGCCGTCGGTTGTCTGCAGGATTATACCAGCATCGCCGACCACCGTGCCGGTGTTCGCGTCGCTAAGGGAAACCGCATAGAAAGCGTTCGCGCCCTGAGGCAGTGTGTAATTCGTCTGTTCAACCCAGGTGTTTCCTCCATCGGTCGTTCTGAGAATAATCCCGGTCCCGCCCAACTCGAAGCCGGCAATCGTTCCGGTATTCGTGTCAGTGAACGAAACGCCGTAAAGGGTTTTGGTCGTCCCGCTGTTTTGCAGCGACCAACTATCCCCACCATTGGTTGTTCTGAGAACTAAGCCTCCATCGCCGACGGCGGTTCCCGTATTGGCATCGGTCATTGAAACTTTGAAAAGACAGACCGTTCCCGGGTTTGGTTGGCTTATCCACGTACCGCCACCATCAGTCGTTCTGAGAATCGTGCTTTCCCCGCCAATTCCGCACGATCCGCCGACCGCTGTTCCCGTATTCGAATCGACAAAGGAAACCCCGAAGAGGAAGTTTGTGGTGCCACTTGTTTGAGGCAGCCAGCTGTTTCCGCCATCGGTCGTTCTTACGATCGTCCCGGCATCGCCAACCGCGGTCCCGGTGTTCGCATCAGTGAACCAAACTCCACGGAATTGAAAAGTTGTTCCGCTTGTCTGGTTTATCCAATGAGCCCCCCCGTCTGTGGTTCGAACGATCGTCCCGTTTTCACCAACAGCGGTGCCATTATTTGCATCTGTGAAATACACCGCCCACAGAGTTTGTGTCGTACTGCTATCTTGAAGCGTCCAGCTGTTTCCGCCATCCGTGGTGCGCGCGACTGTCCCGTATTCGCCAACGACGGTACCAGTGTTCGCATCCACAAAGGATGCGCCTCGAAGGTTATTACCCTGCGGAAGAGGATTTTGCCAGTGCCATTGCAGACTTGGGGCGTTGGTTGCGGGTTTGTTCAAGACGGGAGCGGCTAAACCGCTTCGAGCCTGTCCAGTATGGATGGCAAGTACGAGCCCGCAGGAAGCTACGAGGCCGAGGATTGTCAAAGGAGTTCGAGGATTAGTTAGTCTCATAGGTGTGTTAAGGTTGTTTGTTGTGTTGTGGTTTGTGATTGGGTGCTGACATTGTTGGATGCGAGGGCCTTGTGCTCCGACCCGAGGGCAGAGGCGTCTTGTTCGAGTGGTCATTTTTGATTTTTCTCTCAGGAGTGCCCATCGATCCCTCACGCCTTAAGCTAGTGAACGCTAATCTCAGTCTTAACTCGGGGGAGTAGGACGGGGTCGCGGAGTGGGCCTCGGTCGAGGAGTTACTCGAGGCGTGGCACTAGGTGTTGCTGTTGGCGTCGGCGTTGGAGTTGGTCCAGATCCTGTTCTTTTCAGAATCGTGCCAATATCGCCAACGGCAGTACCGGTGTTAGCATCGGTAAAGAACACATCGTACAAAATATTAAAGGTACCGCTGAACTCGCTAACCCAGTTGGTTCCTCCATCTGTTGTCCTGACGATTGTGCCGCCTTCACCGACAGCGGTCCCGTTATTTGCGTCAGAAAAAGAAACGTCCCACAAGTGATCAGTCGTTGCACTATTTTGAGCGTCCCAATGACTACCGCCATCGGTGGTTTTAAGGATTGTACCGCTATTTCCAACCACTGTGCCGATGTTAGCATTCTGGAACGCAACTCCGTGAAGAGGAACGGCAGTTCCACTGGTTTGCGGGGCCCAGTTGGTTCCTCCGTTGGTCGTCCTCAGGATTGTGCCGGTGGCGCCAACGGCGGTTCCGGTATTCGCGTCACTGAATGAAACGTTGAAGAGGAAATTGGATGTGCCGCTTGTCTGCGTGGCCCAACTATCACCGCCATTTGTAGTTTTGAGGATCGTACCTTCTGCGCCAACGGCCGCCCCTGTATTTGCATCTGCAAAAGAAAGTCCAAATAAGAGGTTCGTAGTTCCGCTTACCTGGCTATTCCATTCATTGCCTCCATCCGTTGTTCTAAGAATAGTGCCTGCTTCACCAACCGCAGTTCCTGTGTTCGCATCAGTGAAAACAACCTCGTTAAGTTGGTTAATCGTGCCGCTTGTTTGGGGCGACCAGGTGTTGCCGGCGTCGGTCGTTCTGAGAATTGTTCCACCGGCCCCCACAGCAGTACCTGTATTTGGATCGCTGAATGTTACTCCGAAAAGCGTTTGAGTTGTACCCCGCGTTTGGACGGTCCAGTTAGAACCCCCGTCCGTGGTTGTGAGAATTTCTCCTGCAAAGCCGACTATGACCCCGTTGTTAGCGTCTACAAAAGAGACCCTGTAAAATATTTGTAAACTGCCGCTTGTCTGACTAACCCAATTAGCCCCTCCATCTGTCGTTCTGAGTATCAGACCCACAGGACCGACAGCCGTCCCGGTATTTGTATCTGTGAAAGAAACGTCGTGAAGATCAGAAGGGATCGGACTGGTCTGATTGGCCCAATTACTCCCACCATCCGTCGTTCTTAGAATAGTGCTGTTTCCTCCAACAGTGGTCCCCGTATTAACATCGGTAAAAGAGACACCGTTAAGGTTATTTATTGTGTCGCTTGTTTGACTAACCCAGTCAGTTCCGCCGTTTGTGGTCCTGAGGATTGTACCATTGTCACCAACAGCAGTGCCATTGTTCGTGTCAGTGAACGACACGTCATTCAGAGAGCTGGTTGTTCCGCTTGCCTGATTAATCCAGTTTGCGCCGCCATCGGTGGTTCTTAAAATCAGCCCATCGGCACCCACGGCAGTCCCATTATTCGCGTCCGTAAAAGAAACGCCAAAAAAGACCTCGATCATTCCGTCTCTCTGAATGGTCCAATGATTCCCGGCGTCGGTTGTTCTTAAAATAGCTCCAAAATTCCCAACAACTGTTCCCGTATTCGGGTCCGTAAAAGCCACGCCATAAAGATCGTCCTCCGTGCCGCTGGCAAGGATATCCCAATTGTTTCCTCCATCGGTTGTTCGGATGATTGTCCCGCGAGCTCCAACTGCAAATCCGTTATTAGTGTCTATAAACGAGAAATCCTGGAGCGTATTACCTTGTGGCAGCCGGTTTTGCCATACCCATTGCCCGGACGACGAACCGGCCCCCATCTGATTGGATCTCTTGGGCGTGACGGGAATCCCACCGAGTCCGGCATGCAGAGTCGCTGTCAGTCCACAGGCCCCGCAAAGGCTCCAAATAAACAAAGGGAGTTTGAGACGCGCAAATTTCATGACTGGTCGGGATCGTTAATTAGTTACTTAGCCCGGCGGCGTAGGACGTGGTCTCGGTGTTGGGCGAGATCTGGGAGTAGGAATTGGCCTTGGCGTCACGCTGGGCGTAACGGTCGGAGTGACAGATGGTGTCACTGAAGGCGTTGGGGTAGGTGTTGTGCTAGGCGTCACCGTGGGTGAGGGCGTAGCCGTAGGAGAGGACGTTGCTGTTGGGCTCGGTATCGGTGTAGGCGTTCCGGTCGGGCAATGATCGAAAGCCATATGTGCGCTGAGCGCTCCGTTTTGGGCGCCAGGCGTCGCGACGTTGATAGTTCCGATGTTTCCGTTTATGGCAGGCCAGGCATCCATTGATCCAAAAGTGCCGCCGATCGGTGTGGGATCACCTCGCCGAGCAGCGATTAGGAAACTGCCGTCCGTCAAACCAAGCGCGAGACGGTCGCTGGTACCGTTGCTATCAAGATTTGTCCAGAACACGACATTTCCTGCCTCGTCGATCGTCTGCATTGGATTACGCGAGAAGGCCAGGCCAAGACATTGCCCGCCGTCAATGGAATCGAAGAACACAATGACTTTCCGCCAATTTCCGGGAGAGCCAGCAAACCAACCAGAATTGGTAGTGTCCGGCGTGGGATGGTAATCAGCAAAGAAAGCAATCTGTCCGGAATTATTGATAGCAGCGGCTTGCATATCAAGATAGGTCCCACCGATTGGCGTAGGATCAGGCACCTTGACATACCATTCATCGACTTGGTTGGTGCGAACGACGATGCCACGGCTCGTGATACCACCGCTGACGATGGCACGGAAGGCAATCTGATCGGAATCATTGATATCGGGCACCGGGCCAGTTGGAATAGAAGTTCCGTCCTGGAAGCCGAAGCTTTCAACGCCAAGGCCGGAAAACGTACCGCCCTCCGGTGCGGGATCGCCGAGAGCAGCCACTTTTGTGACCACGCCATTGTCCCACATGAACAGGTTGCTGTTGACCGTTTCACCAACCTGAGAAGCAAGAAACA
>Ga0081455_10003631_pt1 | contig 17677 bp, 9 predicted proteins | sample TabmetS3T2R1_FD_70207 | JGI IMG/M metagenome (GOLD analysis project Ga0081455, IMG submission 70207) | Tabebuia heterophylla rhizosphere microbial communities from the University of Puerto Rico - S3T2R1 | ecosystem: Host-associated > Plants > Roots > Rhizosphere ...
AGGCTCGTCCTCGAGCCGCACGTGGAAACCGTGGTTCTCGTAGCGGCTCGAATAGTGGTCCTCGAACGCAGGGAGCTCAGTGACGCTCCGGATGTTCGTGAGCCCGGCTTCCTCCACCAGCTCGCGAAGGAGACCGGCCTCGAGCTCCTCGTTCGGCTCAAGCCGGCCGGCCGGGACTTGCACACCCATCTGCGGGTGCTCGGGATCTTCGAAGACCAGAAGCTGGACCTGTCCGTCCCGTACACGCGTGACGTACGCGACGACGCGCCGCCGGATCAACGCGTGGAGGAACGCGCCCCGGTCTCCCCAGAGCTCCAGGTCGGGCCGGACCTGGACCCATGTGCAGCGCACGAGCTCCGCGCCGGGAGTCTTGACGTGCTCCCATTCATCCGGGGTGGGGCCGACCGGCTCCGCCTGCACGAAGTGGCTCTTGGCTTTCTCAGCCAGCTCGCGGACAGCCTGAACCTCGATCCCGGTCTCCTCGAGCGCCTCGCGCCTGGCGGCCTCCTCGACCGTCTCGCCTGGTTCGATGTCGCCGCCTGGGATGACGGCGTCGACTTCGTGATCGCCGAGGATGTCGAAGACGAGAAGCTGGTCGACGGCGGTCTGTGGGTGCTCGCGGGTGACGTAGACGACGACGGGCGGCCGGCGCCTCACAGGCCCTCCACGATGCGCTCCGCGACGGCGATCGTGCTCAGGTGGGTGTTTGCGCGGGGAATCGTCGGCATCGCCGAAGCGTCGGCGACGTAGAGACGGTCGAGCCCGCGGACGCGCCCGTCCGGCTCGACGACACGTCCGATTCCACACGTTCCCACCGGGTGGAAGAAGCCACGCACCTCGTTGTCCACGAAGGCGTCGAGATCGGCCTCGGTACTCGGCCTGAGCTCGGATTCGACGTACTCGCCCATGCCTGAGACGATCTTTCGAACGAGGGTCACGCCCTGGAGAAGTCTCTCGCGGTCGCGTTCGTCGCGGAGGAATCCGTGGTCGATGCGAAGCGGCGTGTCCGCCTCGGGACCATTCAGTCGGACCTGCCCGCGTGAGTGCGGCTTCATCGCAAAGACGACCCCGGTGATGCTGAGCTCGCCTTCGGCCCACTCGTTCCACGCGAAGACGAACGTCTTTCGATCTTCGGTCCAGAGGCTCTCCTGCGGGCCGAAGAGCTCATGGGCCTCCTCGAACGCATGCGTCTCGGCCAGGAGTCGCTCGGTCGGCTCCCAGGAGAAGCCGACCCCGACGTGATCAATGAGGTCTTGGCCTACAGGAAGGTCGTGTTCCAGTCCGGGCCCGATCCCGCTCCGCAGCAGGATCCCGGGCGATCCGTACGCCCCGGCTGCGAGAACGATCACGTCGGCCTCGAACGATCCATCGGTGGTCACCACTCGGCCGGCATCCGGCTCGACGCGATCGACCAGCGTCTCCGAGCGGATCGTGAGGTTGGGACGGCCGCGGGCCGGATCGAGATAGGCGAACGCGGCGTGCCAGCGGAGGGCGCCACGCGCATTCACTGGATGAGCGCCGCCGCCGAGGCCGACAGCATGTCCGGCGTCGATGAACGCTCGATGCCACGGCGAGATCTCCTCGTCCGCGAACTCCCGCACTTCGAGCATCTCCTCTGCGCGTTTCAGATACGGCTCGATCTGGGCGCACGACCAGCCGGGCCACTCGTCGTAGTCCGCAGGGATGCCCCGGAGGGCGACGCACGCGTTGTGGGCGGAGCAGCCTCCGACCACGCGCGCCCGCAGCTGCGAGCGATCCTCGCGATCGGTCGCCCACGCGTGGGAGAGCGCCACGCCGCGGGCATCGAGGAGATCATCCGGCCATCGGCCCTCGTCGTACTGGCCGTAGTCGGGCCCCGCCTCGACGAGGCATACGCGCCGGTCGGGATCCTCGCTCAGCCGTGCTGCCAGGACACACCCCGCTGCGCCGCTGCCGAGCACTGCGACGTCGTATCTAGACGATCTCGTCGGCATGCGGCAGAAGCCCTCGGGCCCCGAGCACCCTCACGAGCAGCGCCCACCGCGGCTCCTCAGCCAAAAGGGGCGCCATGAGCGCTCGCGCCCGGTCCACATCGCCGGCGTGGGCCGCGTCAAGCAGATCTGCGAGGCCGACGTCGCCTTCGGCCATCCCGAACGCGCGTGCCGCCTCCCCTCGCGGGGCCTGGCCTTCGTAAATCGCGGCATAGCCATCGCGCAGGTCGAGCAGGCGCCGCAGCTCCTTCAGCGGCGCGGGATGGTCGTCGACCCGGAGGTCGGCCACCACCTCCCACGGCTTCCCTTCGGAAGGAACGACGAGCAAGCCTGTGGCCTGCATGCCGCGCCAGTCTCCACCTGCCTGCTCCGCAGCCTCGAGCGCCGCGAGCATCCGGCGCGCCAGCGACCCGCCTGCGGACTCGAACGCATCGGCCATCGCGGGCCACACCTCGGGGCTGCGCATGATGTTTGCCTGAACGCTGTAGCCCTCACCGGTTTGGTGCCCGGCGTCGGGGATGCAGGCCGCGCCCGTATGAGCGGCGACGGCGCCGTCCGCGTCCACCATCGCCACTTGCCGAACGTCCGATTGCTCATCGGCGGTGATGAGCGCAGCCAGCGCCTGCTCCGGCGTCTTCCCGGCCGCGAGCAGGTCGAGGCCGAGCGGCCCGTAGCTGCGCTCGCCAAATGCCTGCGTCGCAACCGCCCCGACCCCCGGCCGGGCCCACATGACCGGCGCCCCGCACGCGAAGGCACGCGACTGGACGGCGACGCCCAGCTCGCCGGAATCGACGTCCCTGGCGACGATCGAGTAGGTCAGGGCGACTCGGCGCGCATCTTCGCCTTCCACTCGCGTTTCAGCGCCTGATAGTGCTCCAGCGCCTCGCGCGAGTCGACGTCGCCGAGCGTCGGATGCGAAGGAGCGATCTCCCGCGCGGTTTCGACGCCGAAGCGCTTCGCGAGGACGGCGCTCAATGCCTTCACCTTCATCTCACCGAAACCGGGGAGAGCTTCGATACGGCGGCGAAGCTCCGCTCCGTCGTTCGCCTCTTGCCATAGGCGCGCTGCATCGCCGCCGTACTCGGCCTCGACATGAGCGCTCAGATCCCGCACGCGTGTGGCCATCGAGCCGGGGAAGCGGTGCACGGCAGGTCGCTCGCGGAACACAGCCTCGAGCCGATCCGGATCGGTCGAGGCGATGTCTGCGGCATCCAGCGTTCCCAAGCGCTCCTTGATCTTGAGGGGGCCGCTGAACGCCGTCTGCACCGACACCTGCTGATCGAGTGCGAAGCCGATCAGCAGAGCGAGCGGTTCGCGGGCGATGAGCGCGTTGGCTTCGTCGCTGTCGGTGAAGTACAAGCGCTCGGGGGCCGAGATCGCCATGCTTCGATCCTACGCCACAATAGAACGGTGACGGAGATCTCCGGGCGCCTCGATGGGGCCCGCGACGCCCTGTTGGGCAAGGAGTGGCAGGAGGCCTACGAGGCCTTGTCCGAGCTCGACCGGGCCGGAAGCCTCGGCGCGGACGATCTCAACGGATTGGCCGATGCCGCATGGTGGACCGGGAGAATGGACGAGTCGATCGAGGCGAGAACTCGCGCCTACGCAGCTTGGCTGGAGCGGGGAGAGCAGCGCCCCGCCGCCCTGAGCGCGATGCACCTCGCCCGGGACCACGAGCTCAAGCGCTCGGGCCTGCAAGGCGCATGGCTAGCCCGCGCCGAGCGCCTGCTCGCCGAGGAAGAAGACTCCGCCGAGCGCGGCTACCTGGAGCGAATGCGCTCGCGCCTCGCACTCGCCGCCGGCGACTTCGACTCGGCAATCGGGCATGCGGAGCGGACGGTCGAGCTCGGGAGCCGCTTCCAGGAGCGGAACCTCATGGCGCTCGGTCTTCACGACAAAGGCACGGCGCTTGTCCGGCAGGGAGACTGGGAGAGTGGCCTCGCGCTGATCGACGAGGCGACGGTGGCCGCAGTCAGCGGCGAACTGAACCCGTATGCGACGGGGATCATCTACTGCGGCGTCATCGCCACCTCGTTCGACGTCGCCGATCTCGCACGCGCCGGCAACTGGACGGAGGCGGCGAAGCGCTGGTGCGAGCGCCAGTCGATCAGCGGCTTTCCGGGGGTCTGCCGGGTGAACCGTGCGGAGGTCATGCGGCTTCGCGGCAGCTGGCCCGAGGCTGAGGATGAGATCCGCACCGCCGTCGCCGAGCTGGGCGAGTTCGCGCCAAGTGTGGCCGCGTCGGCGTTCTACGAGCTGGGAGAGCTCCAGCTCCGCATGGGGGATCTCACGGCCGCCGAAGAAGCCTTTCGCCAGGCCCACAGCCTCGGCGTCGAGCCGCAGCCCGGGCTGGCGCTCCTTCGGCTCGCGAGCGGAGACGTCGAGGCTGCCCGCCGCGGCATCACGCGGGCGCTCTCGGACGAGGCGAGGAACCGGCTCTCCCGAGCCCGCCTGTTGCCGGCAAACGTCGAGATCTCGCTTGCCGCAGGCGAGGTTGACGAGGCGAGGGCGGCGGCCGAGGAGCTGGCCGAGATCGCGCAGGACTACGGCACGTCGGCGCTTGCAGCGCATGCGGCCGCCGGCGCCGGCGCCGTCGGCCTCGCCGAGAAGGACGCGGGGACGGCGCTGCGGGAGCTCCGGCGCGCGATCCGGCTGTACCAGGAGGTCGAGACCCCGTACGAGGCGGCTCGTGTCCGCCTCCTCGCGGCCGAGGCGTACCGCCTCGAGGGAGACACAGACGCCGCGGAGCTCGAGTTGCGCGCCGCCCGCGACGCCTTCGAGCGGCTGGGCGCGATGCTGGACGCCCGTGGTGCTGCAGAGGCTCTCGCCCGCCTCGAAACCGCGGCGGGCGCTGAGCGAGCCGGGCGGACCTTCCTCTACACGGACATCTGCGACTCGACCCCGCTCGTCGAGGCGATCGGCGACGAGGCGTGGGTGGGGCTCGTCGGCTGGCACGACAGGACGCTGAGAGAGCTCTTCGGGCAGTACGGCGGTGAGGAGGTCAACCACGCCGGCGACGGCTTCTTCGTGGCGTTCCCAGATGCGAGGAGCGCCCTCGAGTGCGCCGCGGCTGTCCAGCGCCGCCTCGCTGCACACAGGCGCACAAACGGCTTTGCGCCGGGGGTGCGCATCGGCGTCCACGCCGCGGAGGCGACCCGTTCCGCGTCCGGCTATAGCGGCAAGGGCGTTCACGAAGCCGCTCGGGTGGGAGCACTGGGCGGGCCGGGCGAGATCTACGCCAGTCTCGACACCGCTCGGCTCGGAGACGGCCTCGCCTACTCAGAGCCGAAAACCGTGACGTTGAAAGGGATCTCCGAGCCGCTCGAGGTCGTCACGATCGACTGGCGCTGAGGATGGCGATCTGGACCTGCCAATCGTGTGGCGGCGAGAATCCCGAAGGGACCCGCTTCTGCGGCCACTGCGGGGCATCGGCTGACGCAGTCCCGGCAGCGCCTGCTCTCGCCGAGCCCGAACACGACATCGCCGAGACCCTCCGCAGCTTCGTCGCGGGACCGGTGGCCGAGCGGCTCATCGAGGCCGGAGGTGAGATCCCTGAAGAGCGGCGTCTGATCACCGCCCTTTTCGCCGACGTCTCCGGCTTTACGGCGCTCGCAGACCGCCTCGACCCTGAAGAACTGCTCGAGGTGATCGACCCGGTCATCGCCGGCCTGAGCAGCATCGTCGGTCGCTACGAAGGCTACGTGGAGAAATTCGCAGGGGATGCCCTGCTTGCCCTATTCGGAGCCCCGGTAACGCATGAGGACGACGCCGCTCGGGCGCTCATCGTCGCGCTCGAGATGCACGCGGAGCTCGCGCGAATCTGCGAGGAGCTCCCATACGACGCGGAGCTCACCCTCCACGCAGGCGTCAACTCGGGCCACGGGGTCGCCCGCATCCTCGGCAGCGAGGCGCGGATGGACTACTCCGTCCTGGGCGACTCGGTGATTCTCGCGCAACGGCTCGAATCGGCCGCGCCCACCGGCGAAACCTACGTCGGGGAGCTGACCAAGCGCCTGACCGATGACATGTTCGAGTTCGAGCCTGTTGGCGAGCTGACCCTCAAGGGGAAGGCGGAGCCCGTGCCGGCCTGGCGCCTCCTAGGTCGACGGACTGCGCCCGCGCTCCGGGCGAGCGATCGCGGAGCGGCCCTCGTCGGCCGCGACCGAGAGCTGGCCGCCATCGGCGACGTGCTCGGAGCCCTCACCGACGGGCGCGGTGGGATCGTCACCGTCACAGGCGAGCCTGGCGTCGGGAAGTCCCGCCTGAGCGAAGCCGTCGAAGCCCGAGCAGGCGAGCTCGGCCTGCGGTGGCTGCAGACGCGATGCCTGTCCTACGGCGCCTCGCTCGCGTACTGGCCGTACGCCGAGCTGGTTCGCAGCCTCGCCGACCTGCGCAGCCAGGACGAGCCCGAGGAGTCCAAGCGCCGTTTGACGGACACCCTCGACCGTGCAGGAGCCGCTCCGGCGTTCCCCTTCTTCGCTCGCCTGCTCGGGTTGCCGGGCGTCTCCGAGGAAGTCGCTGGGCTGAGCGCCGAGGCCTTCCGCCGCGGCCTGCACGCAGCCTTTGCGACCAGCCTGGTTGCACTATCGAAGGAGCGCCCCCTCGTGGTCGCGCTCGAGGATGCGCACTGGCTTGACGGCTCTTCGGCCGATCTGACGCGGGAGCTGGCGCAGCTCTGCGAACGGGAGCCGTTAGCCCTCTACCTGATAGCCCGACCCGAAGCGGGGCCGGTGCTCGCCGAGATCGCGGGCGACAAGCCCCGTCGCACGATCGCCCTCGAGCCGCTCGACGAAGAAGGAGTCGCGGCACTCGTCCGCAGCCTGTTGGCCGGCGACGTCGAGGAGGGATTCCCCGGCCTCGTTCGGGATCGCACGGCCGGGAACCCCCTCTTCGTCGAAGAGCTCTTGCGGTCCCTGCAGGAAACCGGTGCCCTGGCTCGTCAAAACGGCACGTGGCACACAGAGCGCGGCTGGGACGCCGAGGCGGTGCCGCCAACCATCGAGGAGCTGCTCGCATCTCGAATCGACCTGCTTTCCCGGAGCGACGCGTCGATCTTGCAGACGGCATCCGTGATCGGGCGCCGGGTACAGGTGGACCTGCTCGAGGCAGTCACGAACGCGCCCGAGCTCGACGGCGCTTTGAGGCGGCTGGTCGCCGCAGGATTCCTCGACCCACTGGACGGAGAGGGCAGCGGCCGGCTGCTCTTCCACCACGCACTCGTCCAGGACGTCGCGTACTCGCGGCTCCTGCGGAGGAGGCGGCGCGACCTGCATCGACAGGTCGCGGAGGTGGCCGAAGCGATGTACGGCGCCGGCGACGAGATCATCGACCTCCTCGCGCGCCACCTCTACCTCGGCGAGGCCGGAGCGAAGGCAGCCGACTACCTGGTTCGGGCGGGGGAGCGCTCGATGGCGCTGTACGCAAACGACGAGGCCATCGTTCAGCTCACCCGGGCAGCGGAGGTCGTCCGCACCGACGGCGAGGTAGGCGCGCGGTTGCCGGCGATCCTGCTCGATCTTGCTGATCTGCACGAGCTCGTGGGCGACTACGAGGAGGCGCTCGAGCTCTACGCGGAGGTACGGGGCATGACGCACGACGTTCGTGCCTGGCGGGGGCTCGCATCCGTGCACCGGAGACGCGGCGAATATGAGGAGGCGCTCGCGGTAATCGACGAGGCGATCGCGGCAGACGAGCTGCGCGGTCAGGATTTGGCGCCGCTCTGGCTTCAGGCGGGCTGGAGCCTCGCGCTCTCGAGCCGCCTCGACCAGGCGATCGACGTCTTCCAGGCAGGCCTCGAGGCGCTCGGACCGCGCACCGATTCGATTGTCGGGCAGCTGCTGGCCGAGCTCGCTCGAAGCGAGGGCATGGCTGGGCGGCTCGACGACGCTCTCGAGCATCTGCGTCAGGCCCAGGCGATTTTCGAGGAGCTCTCAGATGAGCGCGGGCTGACGACCACGCTGCGGATCCTCGGCGACGTGCAGGTCAAGGCAGGGCGGCTCGACGAAAGCGTCGCGGCCCTACGAAGAGGGCTCGAGCTGGCAGAGCGCGTCGGCAGCGTCGAAGAGGTCGGAGGCTGCCTCATCAACATCGGCGTCGCCGAGGAGCGGCGCGAGGCGTTCCATGAGGCGATCGAATGCGATAGGCGGGCGATCGAGGAGTTCGAGCGAATCGGCCACGGGTCCGGCCGCGCTCGCGGCTACGCGAACCTCGCCTACCACCTCATGCTCGCCGGCGAGTACGACGAGGCTGAGCGGTGGTGCGAGCGCACGCTCGACCTTTCTCGGGCAATCGGCTACTCCGTCACCGTCGCCGACGCCATCGACACCATCGCAGCGATCGAGATCCGCCGCGGCAACTTCACGACCGGCGCCGAGCGCGCCGAGGAGGCGGCCGAGCTCTATCTCGAGATGGGTGCGCCTCCCTCCGCCGCGCAGTCACTCGAGCTCGCACGCGCGGCCTGGGAGCAAGCGGGAGATTCGCAACGGGCCCGTGCGGTCGATGCACGGGCCCGTAGCGTCGTTCAGTCCTGAGCTTTAGCCGAAGCCGCCCGAGGCGCCCGCGATGTTCTTGACCAGGCTGATCGACGGCGAAGCCTCCGGACACGTGGGATCGGACACGTCGGGTGCGATGTCCGCCACGTTGTTGTTCTTTTCGGTCGTCGCAGAGATGCAGATCGTGCCCGGGCCGCCGCTACCGAGATCGACGACGAAGTGCGTGCAGCCTCCGTCCGGCGTCTCCGGCGAGCAGATCGCGTCCTGGATCGCGGCCGGCCCTATTGGGTTCCCCCCCGTGTCCGTCACGAAGAACGAGTAGTCGATGTTCGCGCACGCCGGCTTCTGAAGGAACACGGTGATATCGACCACGCCGGCGGAGCTGTAGCTGCGCTCGGCGTTCGTGATGTTCGAGCATGGCGGGCCCTTGGCGTCTCCGGCCGGCGAAGCCGCCGGCGCGAGGGCGATGGTCAAGCCCAGCGCGAGGAGCGCGAGTACGAGTAATCGCTTCATTCAGTCTCCTTTCTCGTCGGCGGCATAGATCACGTGAAGTCGAAGTACGCCTGGTGCACCGTGCCGTCCGTCAGTGTGAGGTTGAAGACGTAGCACCCCGGCGTAGTCGGCGTCGACCAGTTGTAGACGAACTGCTGGTTGTTCGTGTCGTAGCGGAGGAACGTTCCGCCCCTGGGAAGCGCGATTGCCGTCCCGAACGGCTCCGTGAAGTCGCAATTCGCGCTCTGGTACGTGAGGCTGTCGACCGTTTTGAGGTCGCTGATGAGGTTGCCGCTAGCGTCCTTCAGCTGCCACTTGATCGGGACGTTGCTCCCCGGGTTGGCGATGTTCACTTCAGGCGGATTCTCGGTCGGCGGCAGGAAGCCGCCGGTCACGAACTCGAAGACCACTTGCACCTTCCGCGTGATGAGCGCGGAGCTGACGCCCCCGTCGGTCGCCACGAGAGTGAAGGTGTACGTCCCGACCGGCCAGCCGCCCGGCAGTGGCGCCTTGATGTCCTTCGACCCGAAGTTCCCGAGATCCTGGACGGTTCCGTTCGGGAACGTCAGCGTCCAGTGGAGGCTCGACCCTGGAAGTACGAGACCCTCGGCGTCGTAGCCGGTGCCGCCCACGGGGAAGCTCGACAGGCTCGTGTACGTGCCTTCGAGCGGCGTGAAGATCGCTGCCGTCGGCGCTTTCGAAACGACGGAAATCGTCGGTATGAAGGTCGCGCTCGAGGTGTACTGCACGCCGTCGGTCACCCGCACTCGCAGGACGCCGCCGCCGCACGTGTTCGAACCGTCGAAGTTGGTGTTGAACGTCTGGACCGCGCCCTGGATCTCGTCCGGGACGAGCCCCACACGCGCCGGGTAGGCGACCCCGCCGCACTCGTAGATGAGCTCGGCCTTGAGCGGGACGTCGCTCGTTGCGGTGAAGCTCACCGAGGTGCCGGTCGCCCCCGCCAGCATGATGTCGGCCTGGGTGCACGATGTGTTGCCGCAGGCGCCCGGCTTGAAGAGGCGGTCGAATGCCAGGGCATTCCCGGCCGCGGACGGAAGCGTGTCGGCGCCGCCCGTGGTCATCTTGATCTGGTTGGTGCCGTCCGGCTTGATGCTCCAGATGTTCTTGTCCGAAGGCCGAACGAAGGCGATCCGTCCATTCGTCCCGAATGAGGGGAAGGCCCCGTCGTCGTTGATCTTCGTCTCGGTGTTCTTGTTCGAGTCGGGGTTGACCACGTAGAGCTTGGTCGGCGGGAAGCAGAGGAAGCAGCCGGTCGGGCCGCGGTTGTAGGCGATCCGGTTGTCTCCGGCCGTGTGTGACCAGCTCGGGTCGTGCGCGTCGAGCGAGTTGTGCGTCAGCGCGACGACAGTGCCGCCGGCCGCCGGGAGCCGGAAGATGTCGCCGTTCCGGTCGAACGCGATCGAGCTGCCGTCCCGCCGCCACGTCGGATGATGAGCAGGTGCGTTTCCGCCCGGTGTCGAGTCGTAGATCTTGACGGGCTGGCCGAACGTCGGCGAGGCGCCGCCGAGGTTGACGCTCTGCGTGTAGAGGTCGCCGTCGGACTCATACGCGAGCGCAGTCCCCTGTGAGCTCCAGGCCGGTTCGATCGCGCTGGCCCCGGCCGGCGTGGGGACCTCGACGGCTTGCTGCGAACTGGACGCCGGCCCGACCCTGATCCGCTGAAGGCCGCCCGAAGTGAGCTGGTCCCACGCGACCCAGTCCGCGTTGTCCGTCAGCGCCGGATGGATTTCGTCCACGAACTGCGTGTCCGTGTACTTCTGGGCCTGGAGGCTTGGGTTGACGCTTACGATCTGCGGCGGGCTCGCCTGCTGGGTCCGCTCGTAGAGCAGCTTGTCGCCGGCTGCCGCGCTCGGGTTCGTGTGGGTCGGGGCCGTGACCCTCCAGAGCTGCACCCTGGCGAGATCGGAGCCGGGGGGCGGGAGGTCGTCGTCGAGGGCAAACGAGAAGAGCCCGTCGGACGTGGCCGGATCATCGTTCTCATCCGCTCCGGAGCCGTGCAGCGTGTTGGTGAACGAGACGTTGAAGCCGATGTTCGTCAGCAGCTGACCGCTCGTCGCGTTCCTGCGCACGTAGCGATAGAGGCTGTCGTTGTCCCGTCCGAGCCGCAGGCTCTGCACGAAGCCCGATTGAACGATGTCGGCGGTGTCCGTCGCCGAATGGACGACGCCGCTCACGGAGTAGCTCGGGCCGGCGGACACGCCGAACGTCGTCCCGGCGATGGTGCCGAGACCGGCGCAATCGGTCGTCGTCGTGCCCCCGAACGCGCACAGGTCGTAGGCATAGTGAGTCGGCTCGAGCAACGTCAGCGCGTCGTTCCACGGAGGACTGCTGACGAACGAGTACTTCATGACACTCCGGTTCGTCGCCAGAAACGCGCGGGTGCTCACGTTGTACGCACGACCAGGCGCGGTGAGGTCGGCTGTGATGTTGGCCGAGTGGTGAGAGGCAGTCGTCGCCCCGCCCCACGTGTGCGAGAGCTCCATCGCCATGATCGATCCCGTCCGCGTCGGCTGCGCGGGCGTCTTGCCCGCCGCCGGCTTGTCCGCGATCGCTCGTACCCATGCCTCCGGCGAGACGACGGAGGCCATGCCGTCGGCGCAACCGAATGCCGAGTCGGCGCCGTCGCTGATGCCCTCCCCGACCACGCCGAGCACCTGGTCGGCCTGCCTGCCGGCGTTCAAGGGATTTGCGTTCCACGACTGCAGGAACTGGGCGAGCTGCGCCTTGATCGCGTCGAAGTTCCCGGCCACGCCGCAGAACTTGTTGTTCGCGTCGTACGCGCCGGGGACCGCTTTCAGGTTGAGCATCGCGGCGAGGTTGATGGTGTAGCGGAGGCCGCCGGTAGCTGCCCCAAGCTCGGCGATGCCTGCCGGGACGGGCAGGATCCGCGAAAGGGCGGAGAAGCCGTTCTGCGTCGTCGACTGGTCGGCGGCCGTGTACTGCGTGTTGGCGAGGACGCCGGGGGAGCCGTCGCCCATGGGGATGACAAGCACCCGAAGCGCACGCGTCCTGCGCTCGAACGTCACCGCCGTCGTGTTCGAGAGCGTTGCCGTCAAGCCGTTGGTCGTCGTCGTTCCGTTCTTGCGCGAGTACGTGACGGTGGCCGTGAACGTCGGCGTGAACGTGTCGGTATCAGGGTTGGCGAGCGGCGGAACGAGATTGGCGCCCGGCACCGCGAAGATCGGGTCGGCGGCCGAGTTGGTCGAGAGCGCTGCGGTGACCAGCGGGGCGGCGGCGAACGACTGGAAGGGGGCGATTCCAGGGAAGGTTTGGACCGTGTTGTTGACACTCAGCGTCGCGGCCGTGACCTTGAGCGACTGGCTGTTCGTGACCGCGCAGGCAGTCGGATTGCTCAGGAAGAACTTGACGAGCGTCTCCTTGCCCCGGGTGAGCCGCGCATAGCTCCCGACGCCCTGGTTCACCGATACCTCCCGCAGCTCGGGCACGAGCTGCGCCGCTGTGCAGTTACTCAGACCGCGGGCTGTTTGCGGTCGCGCAGCTGCCAGCAGGGCGCCCAAAAGCACGGTGACGGCAAGGACCCCCAGCCCAAATCGCATTGAATTCACGCCGAACCCCTTCCGCAGTAAACGGCCACAAACTTGTCACACCCTGCACTTTTTTTCAAGAACCTGCATGTCAATCCAGTGCAGCCGTGACGGCGGCAAGGTTCTCGCGCCAGATCGCTTCGGGCAGCGGAGGGAGGACGTCGTCCCAGATCGACACGAGGTTCGTCGTCAGCTGCGGAAAACGCGCGGGCCTCGCAACGAACCACCAGTGCATGTGCTCGCTCCCGTCGCCGTAGCGGCAGACGTGGACGCGACCGACCTCACCGACGGACCGAACGGCCCGTTCTACTCGGCCGATCATCACGCCGAGCTCGGCGGCCAGCTCCTCCGGCAGATCCCCCGGGCGGTCGTAGTGCATCCGGGGAAAGAGGACGACGATCACAGGCAACCCCGGCGGTTCGCGTGTGGATGAGAGACGCCAGCGCTCATCCGTCCAGAGGAACTCCTCGTCGGGGGTATCGCACGCCCAGCAGTCGTCGCCGCCGACGCCCTCCCGCGGCGGCTCGGCTTCGGTCGGAGGGAGCAGCGTCTTCGGGCGCACCTCGCCTTCGAACGGCCACTCCTTCCAGTCCTCCAAGGGCGGGATACGGAGAGCGTCTTTGGCGCGCGCGTAGAGCTCTTCCGGCGTTTCGGGCACTAGGTGACGCGTCCGACGGCGCACCACGCTCGGGCCGACAAGGTGAACGGGCCTTGTGGATCCCCGAGGCGGCGGGCGAACTCCTGGCGCAGCGCCGACTGAGCATCGGCGTCGAGCGAGGCCGCATACCTGCCGGCCGGTCCGACGCCGGTGGGGAACGGCGCCCAGAGATCGTCGAAGTCGTTGTAGGACGCCTCCGCCACGAGCGGCACGACGCTTACATCCTCGAAGCCTGCCTCGCGCCAGAGCGTCTCGAGGTCCTCCGGTTGTGCGAACGGCATGATCCGGCCTTCGACGACGGGACCGGCGCCGTCGGGATCGAGGGCCGTCGCCGCGTCCCAGAAGGTGCGGAGCATCTTCATCTCGCCCTTGTAGTCCCAGACGCAGCCCGCGACGGTGCCACCCGGTCGGGTCACCCGGCCCATCTCGGCCATGCCCTGCGAGACGTCGGGGATGAAGTTGACGACGAGCTGCGAGAGGACCGCGTCGAAGGACCGGTCTTCGTATGGGAGTGCTTCCGCGCGGGCGACCCGGACATCAGCATCGGGCACCCGTCTCCGGCAAGCCTCGACGAACGGCTCTGACGTATCCACGGCCGACACATTGGCCGCACCGACTCGTCCGGCAAGAGCTCCGGTCAGCTGCCCCGTCCCGCAGCCGACATCGAGGACGCGCGTCTCCGGCGCGAGCCCAGCGGCATCGATGAATGCCCTCGCGAGGCTCGGGCCGTACCGCCCGACGAAGCGGTCGTAGACGGCGGCTTCGCCGCTGAACATCTCGCCGTCTGCGCCCACGGCGGCGATTGTCGCACCGGGTACGCTGGCCGCATGGGCGCAACCGACGTCTTCAGCGCTCGAACACGCCGCTGGTTCGAGCAGACGTTCGACGGCCCGACGCCCGCTCAGGAGCTCGGGTGGCCGAAGATCGCCTCAGGGAAGCACACGCTGATCCAGGCGCCGACGGGCTCCGGGAAGACGCTCGCCGCGTTCCTCCTCGGCCTTGACCGGCTGCTCGCGGACCCAGGGGAGGGCACGCGACTCGTCTACGTCTCGCCGCTCAAGGCGTTGAACTACGACATCGAGCGCAACCTGCGCGGCCCGCTCGCCGGCCTCCAGGCCGACCTGAACGTCGCGGTGCGGACCGGGGACACCCCGCAGAAAGAGCGGGCGGCCATGCTCCGTAAACCCCCGGACCTCCTGATCACGACGCCCGAGTCGCTCTTCCTGATGCTCACCTCGCGCGCGCGCGAGACGCTGACCGGCGTCCGCACGCTCATCCTCGACGAGGTTCACGCAGTGGCGGGAACGAAGCGCGGCGCGCACCTGGCGGTGACGGTCGAGCGTCTCGAGCGCCTGACAGGCGAGCCGTTCCAGCGCATCGGTCTCTCCGCCACGCAGCGACCGCTCGAGGAGATCGGGAAGTTCGTCTCCGGCGGACGCGCGATCGAGCTCGTCGATGCCGGCCGCTCCAAGGAGCTCGACCTGAAGGTCGTCGTGCCACTGGAGGACATGCGAGAACCGGGCGTGAACGCCGAGATCACGGACATCCTCGGGACCGGCGGCGAGGCGCCGAGCCAGTCGATCTGGCCGTCGATCTACCCGAAGATCGTCGAGCTCGTGGAGCAGCATCGCTCGACGATCGTCTTCGTCAACAACCGCCGCCTGGCGGAGCGCCTGGCGCTCCGGCTCAACGAGCTGGCCGAGAAGGAGATCGCCCGGGCGCATCACGGCTCACTCGCCCGCGAGCAGCGGCTGGAGGTCGAGGAGCTCCTGAAGCTCGGCCAGATCCCGTGCCTCGTCGCCACCTCGTCACTCGAGCTCGGGATCGACATGGGAGCGGTGGATCTCGTGATCCAGGTCGAGTCGCCGAAGTCCGTCGCGCGGGGCCTCCAGCGGGTGGGCCGGGCCGGGCACGACCTCGCCTCCGTCTCCCGTGGACGGGTCTTCCCCAAGTTCCGCGCCGACCTGCTCGAGTCCGCGGTGGTCGTGAAGAAGATGAAAGAGGGCGCGATCGAGGAGACCCAGATTCCGCGGAACCCACTCGACGTCCTCGCGCAGCAGGTCGTGGGAATCGCATCGCAGGAAGAAATCTCGGTGGACGATTTGCACCGGCTAGTCCGCCGCGCATATCCGTTCGCCGACCTCTCCCGCGTCCAGCTCGAGAACGTCCTGGACATGCTGGCCGGGCGCTATCCCTCCGACGAGTTCGCGGAGCTGCGTCCACGGATCGTCTGGGATCGCACGGCGGGGACGATTCGGGGCCGGGCCGGAGCCGGGCGACTTGCAGTCACCAACGCGGGAACGATTCCGGACCGCGGACTCTTCGGCGTTCACCTCGTCGACGGCGGAGGCCGGGTCGGCGAGCTCGACGAGGAGATGGTCTACGAGGCCCGCGCGGGTCAGACCTTCATGCTCGGCGCGTCGACGTGGCGGATCGAGGAGATCACGCGCGATCGCGTGCTCGTCTCGCCGGCGCCGGGCGTTCCGGGCGCAATCCCGTTCTGGAAGGGCGAGGGTCCCGGCAGGCCTTACGAGCTTGGCGCGTCGATCGGCAAGGCGTCGCGCGAGCTCGCGGCGCTATCCGACGAGAAGGCGCTCGAGCGGCTCGCCACCGAGTACTCGCTCGACGACCTGGCGGCGCGCAACCTGATCACTTTCATCCGCGAGCAAGAAGCGGCGACCGGGGCGGTGCCGTCGGACAGAGCGATCGTCGTCGAGCGCTTCCGCGACGAGATCGGCGACTGGCGCGTCTGCGTCCTCACGCCGTTCGGAGCTCGAGTCCATGCTCCGTGGGGGCTCGCCGCGTCGGCGCGGCTGCGGGAGTCGCTCGGCGTCGACGCGTCGGTGCTGTGGTCGGACGACGGCATCGCGTTCCACTTCCCGGACTCCGATACCCCGCCGCCGACCGAGCAGCTCGTCCTCGAGCCGGAGGACCTGGACGACCTGATCATGGGCGAGCTCGCCGGGACGGCGCTCTTCGGGTCCCGCTTCCGGGAAAACGCCGCGCGTGCGCTGCTGATCCCGCGGCGGCGCCCCGGCGAGCGGACGCCGCTCTGGCAGCAGCGCCTCAAGGCGCAGAGCCTACTTCAGGTGGCCCGAAAGTACGGGTCGTTCCCGGTCATGCTGGAGACGTTCCGCGAGTGTCTCCAGGACGTTTTCGACCTTCCGGCGCTGAAGCGGCTGCTCCAGGGACTGAAGACGCGTGAAGTCGACCTCGTCGACGTGGAGTCGGCCTCGGCCTCGCCCTATTCGGCCTCGCTGCTCTTCGACTACATCGCCACGTACATGTACGAGGACGACACGCCTCCCGCCGAGCGGCGCGCGCAGGCGCTGTCGCTCGACCGAGACCTCTTGCGCGAGCTGCTCGGCCAGGAGGAGCTCCGCGACCTCCTCGACCGCGGTGCGCTCGAGCAGGTCGAGGAGAGCCTGACAGGCGATCCGCGCAACCCGGACGAGCTCCACGATCAGCTCCTCCGGCGAGGAGACCGGCGCACGGGCGAGTTCGACGAGGCTTTTGCGGCGGTGCTGGAGACCGAACGGCGGGCGGTGCGTGTGCGGATCGCCGGAGAGGAGCGCCTCATCGCGGCCGAGGACGCGGGCCGCTACCGCGACGCCCTCGGCGCCATGCCGCCGAGCGGGTTGCCCGACGCTTTCCTGACGGGGTCAGACCCCGGTTCATCACTGCAACAACTCGTCCACAGATGGGCGCGCGGACGGGGCCCGTTCACGACTGCTGAAGCGAACGAGCGATTCGGGCGCGACGTCGAGCAGCAGCTCAAGCAGCTCGAGCGGGAAGAGCAGCTCGTCCGCGGCGAGCTCAGGCCGGGCGGGACGGAGCGCGAGTGGTGCGATCCAGATGTCCTGCGCCGGATCCGCCGGGCCTCGCTGGCGGCGCTCCGTCGCGAGGTCGAGCCCGTCGAGCAGGTCGCGCTCGCGCGGTTTCTTCCGGGCTGGCACGGGATCGACCGGCGCGCAAGCCTTCGGGAGGCGCTCGTGCCGCTTCAGGCGCTCCCGCTGCCCGTGTCGCTGTGGGAGTCCGAGGTGCTGCCCCGCCGGGTTCCGGATTACGTTCCTGCCCAGCTCGACCAGCTGTGCGCTTCCGGGGAGCTCGTGTGGGTCGGCGCCGGCCTCGACCGTGTCGCGGTCTTCTTCCGTGAGGACGCCGCGGTCCTCGGCCGTCCCGACGGCGCCGATCGTCCCGAGGGCGAGATCCACGACCGGATTCGGGAGACACTCGGCCACAGCGCGCAGTTCTGGTTCGACCTCGTCAACGTGGTCGGGATCGACCCGGCGGAGCTGCTTCCCGCGCTGTGGGAGCTCGTGTGGGCCGGCGAGGTCACGAACGACGCATGGACGCCGCTGCGAGCCGGGCGCCGCTACGGCGTTCCGAGGCCGGAGCGAAGGCCGCGGCGCTTCTCGCGCCGGCGAGCGACCGCGATCACCGCGACCCAGGGACGCTGGTCGCTCACCGACCGGCTCTTCGCCGGCGAGCGCGATCGGC
>Ga0081455_10003632_pt1 | contig 17675 bp, 21 predicted proteins | sample TabmetS3T2R1_FD_70207 | JGI IMG/M metagenome (GOLD analysis project Ga0081455, IMG submission 70207) | Tabebuia heterophylla rhizosphere microbial communities from the University of Puerto Rico - S3T2R1 | ecosystem: Host-associated > Plants > Roots > Rhizosphere ...
CGCATAGCGCCAACTCGACCACCGAGTTCCCATGTTGCGCGTGTGGTCACCTGATACGTGTTCTGGCCGACACGATACACTCCCGAATTGCTTGCGCAGCTGAGCAGCAGCACCATCAGTGAAACGGCGATGATCTGCTTCATCGTAGGCAGTTTGACGGAAGACACCTCAAAATGGCAAGCTCGCTTTCGAGTCATCTGCACACCCGAACGCCCTTGGTTTACCGATGCTCATTCCGTCGCGTCACTGATTATCTTGAGACTGGCTACGATTGACCAGAAGCATCTGTGAGTAATAAACTTATCCTGCTCGGTTTCCGCTAGACGCTATGTCCGCACCCGTTTACGAGTTCACCTGCACCTCTTGCGACTTCAACGGAGAATACGCATCTGGGACTGGCGAGCGGGTCTATCTCCTGCCAGACGGGTCAAGTGTCCATGTGCCATGGGACACGGGCTGGTGTCGGCATTGTCAGACAATCAGGAGAATTCAACGCGGCATGTCGCCTGCCGATGTAGAGGCAGAATGCCACAAGCTGAAAACAGAGCCGAAGCCGGCCCACGATCAGAAGGTAGGCGGCTTTCTGACGGCAATCGATAGACTCACGGTCGAATATCCTCTGACAAATTGCGATCTTGAACATGGGCAGAAGTTGCTGGCGCTATTGGGCGGGAGGACAGCGTTGAACGCGTGCGAGCATTGCCGAAGCACGGCGGTAGAAATCATGGACTGGGGAGAAACCGGCCCATCGCCAACTCTGCTGCCGCATTTGCACCCTGGCTGTGGGGGACAGCTCATGGTCAAGGAAGGGATGTGGATCTCATGGACCTCCGGCGCACCGCTTGTGTCGGCTCCGGTTTTCGCACACGCCCGTCCGGAGGATGAGGTGCCAATTGGTTATCCTCTGCCGAGTTGGAACTCGAAGCCGACACGGAAGAATTGGTTCGTGCGTTTGATGCGAACACTTCGCGGAGAGCATTATTCGGTCGATCCAGTCACTGGACAGGAATATGCGTTGTCGGACGAAGCGCGTGCAGCGTTTAAGGAAGTCGAAGGCGAAAAATCACCGGCAATTGAAGCGTTGGAGCGTGTGCTAAATCATCCAGACCTAAGAGATCTCCATTAGCGCACGCCGTAAAAGCCGTATCCGCGTTTCGTGTTCGCAGCCACAAGTCGTCGCGCGTCCGCCAAGGCAGGAAAGCAGCGAGGAGGACGACGACGAAAAATCACTATCCAAACAGCGGCCATAGCCTTTCCTTGCGACAACATGTCGGTCCTAACTTCTGAGGAGCGTTGCATTTTCGTTAACGAGTCGGTAGATTGAGCGAGCGTTCGGACTTGACAACGGTCACCTTCACTTGGAAAGTCCACATTCGTTTTTACCATGCTCGCCCCGCAAATTACCCCATCTACCCTCGCGGCCGGGACGCCGGTCATCCTTCAATTCCCAACGGGAGCAACCAGCCCCGTACGTTCCTTGCGCCATATGACGACTCAACTTCTGCAAGAAGCAGCTCAGGTAATCCCGAATCAGCAACTTCTGATTAACGTTGTTTCCAAACGCGTTCGTCAGCTTGGCTTGGGACATCGGCCCATGGTTGAAACGACGCCGCGAATGTCGTTAACCGATATAGCGCTCAAGGAAATCATCGCTGGCAAGTTGACCTACGAATCGCTCCAGGAAACGTCGTCCGACGGCGCCGCCGCGTAGGGGACCCGGAAAGAGCGCGAACCACCAGCTTCTTCGTTCTGCTCGTGTTCATGTCGTTGTAGTGTGCGCTGTCCTCAGCGCATTGGAATTGCGGGAGACGCACGTGATTTCGGGACGTATTATCCGCTGAGGACAGCGGACTCTACAGCCTTAAGCGGCACCAGGATGAGCAATTGCAGGATCTGTTGGCATTATGGCAGCTGAGTCGATTACCAATCGCAAAGCCCTTCGTGATTATCATATTCTCGAGCGCTACGAAGCGGGCATCGAACTCAAAGGCAGCGAGGTTAAATCGATTCGAGCGGGCAAGGCAAATATCAGCGACGCTTTCGCCCGAATCGAGAATGGCGAAGCGTTTCTTTACAATGCCGACATCCAACCATACGAGCGTGCCAGTCACGAAATTCCGGAGGCAAAACGTATCCGCAAATTATTGTTGCATCGGCAGGAGATCGACAAGCTTTACGGCGAGACACAAGTCAAAGGCCGCGCGCTGGTTGTTCTCAAGTTGTATTGGAAAAATGGGAAGCTGAAAGCCGAGTTGGGAGTCGGGCACGGCAAGGAAGCACGCGATAAGAGGGCCGACCTGAAAAAACGTGTCGTCGATCGGGAGACAGCTCGCGAGATTGCGCGTTTCAACAGGAAACACGGCTGATCGTGGCGACCGAACCACGGCTGGTTCGTTCCCGCGTCTCCACAGAACCACGAAACTATTTTCGCCGTTAACGACCGTATGTTGCGAACCTTTCGTATCTGATTTAAGGCCCGAAATGAAATTGCGTGTTCTGCTCCTGCCTGGGGTTCTTCTTGCGGGGTGGTTGATATCGCGATTGCTTCGAACGGAGAGCTATTCGCTTCGGGGCAAGGTCACGCTCATTACAGGGGGCTCGCGAGGACTTGGTCTCGTCCTCGCACGGCAACTTTGCGCAGAAGGCGGCAGCGTTGCGCTCATCGCGCGCGACCCTGACGAACTGGCGCGCGCAAAGGCGGATCTCACCCGGCGCGGCGGCACCGTCCTGACTATTCAATGCGATTTACTCGATACCGCACAAATCCAGGCAGCTGTTCGGCAGATGATCGATCGATTTGGCAAGATCGACATTTTGATCAACAGCGCCGGTATTATCGAAGTTGGTCCGCTTGAACATATGACCCGGGAGGACTTCGAACGGACCATGCGCCTCCATTTTTGGGCGCCATATGAGCTGGTTTCACAAGTCGTTCCTGAAATGCGCACGCGGGGTGGGGGACGGATTGTTAATATTTCGTCGATTGGTGGTAAAGTTGCCGTGCCGCATCTGGCGCCGTACAGCGTCAGCAAATTTGCGCTGACCGGTTTTTCGGATGCGATTCGCGCGGAACTGGCGCGCGACAACATTCTTGTTACCACCGTTGCACCCGGGATGATGCGCACCGGCTCGCACGTCAATGCGCGATTCAAAGGCGACCATGACACCGAGTTTGCCTGGTTCGCAACGGCAGCGGGAGCGCCATTGATCTCCATGAATGCCGATCGCGCTGCGAGAAAAATCCTGGCTGCCTGCCGTCGCGGCCAGCCCTCGCTCACGCTCACGCTGGCAGCCCGTGGTGCCATCATTGGAAACGCGTTTTTTCCAAATCTCACCGGATACGTGATGAAGATTATCAACCGGTTCCTTCCGGGAGCGGCTGGCGAAGCAGGTAACGAATCGCAGGCTGGTGCGCACGTGCGCCGGCTGACACCGGGTTGGCTGACTCGACTGGCCGATCAGGCGTCGCAGAAAAACAACGAAGACGCGACGTCGTCTGCGAATCGTTAACGTTACATCGGATGTGCGTTTTGCCGATTCAACAATTCACTATTTAACGGATAACTTGGCGAAGCCATGACCGAGCGTCTCTTTGTCGCGATCGATCTCCCGGATTCAACGCGCCAATTGCTGGCAGCCCTCGATCCGCAGGTTCGCGGTGTGCATTGGACCGATCCGACGCAGATGCATCTGACGCTTAGTTTCCTTAGTGACGTGCCCGATGAACCCGGCGTTGCTCTGCGAGAAAAGCTCAAAGCAATCAAGTTTGCCGCTTTTTTTCTGCCTATTGTTGGAATCGGCACGTTTTCCGCAAAAGGTGTGCCGAAAATTATTTGGATCGGTGTGGGTAAGGCGCATCCGCACTTGTTTCAAATTCACAAGCGAGTGCAGGAGGCGGCACTCGCTGCGGGCCTCGAGCCAGATCTTCGGCCATGGCATCCTCACATTACGATCGCGCGTTGCCGGAATGTCTCCGCGCAATCGCTGCGAAAATTTTTGCAATCGAATGCCGACTTCGATGCTGGAATGATTCACGTCGAGAGTTTCCATCTTTATTCCAGCAAACTCACACCTGCCGGTCCCATTCACACGCGGGAGTTGAGCGTTCGTTGCCGCGATTAATTCTGTAGCCCAGGGCGCCGACCTCGGCCGGCCGCAGCCAACGGCAGCGGCTACAGCCCTTTGCTCGATAGCGGTGCAGCCACGTGCTCCAGCGACCGTCGCTCGGCTGGGACACCAAGCCATGCTTCAACGATTGCACCGAAAATCATAAGAATTGCCGCCACTAAATATCCGATAAACAGCGCGGTAATCGAGCCGGTCCCGATAATCCATCCAAATAATAGAGGGGCGCCGACGCCGCCTGTCAGCGTTCCGATGGCATAAAAAATCGCGATTGCCAACGCGCGGATTTCCAACGGAAAAATCTCGCTCACAGTCAGGTAAGCCGAGCTCGCTGCAGCTGACGCAATGAAGAAAATTATTGTCCATGCAAGAGTCTGCGTTTGTGCGGTGAGCAGACCGGCGTGAAAAAGCCAGCCGGTCAACGCCAGCAAAATCCCGGCAAGCCCGTACGTAATCGTGATCATCTTTTTGCGCCCTACCGTGTCGAACAAATGCCCGAGCAATAGCGGCCCGAGCACGTTGCCCAGGGCAAACGGCAACAGGTAGCTGCCCACGTTTTGCTCGGGGACGGAGTAAAACCGCATCAGGACCAGCGCGTAAGTGAAAAAAATCGCGTTGTAAAAAAAGGCCTGCGTCGCCATCAAGACAAAACCGAGAAGCGACCTGCGGCGATGTTCGTGCACGATCGCGGTCCAAATCTCGTGCCAAGGCGTATGCGTGCGTGTTCGAATACGCGTGATAAACAGATCACTGTGGGCGCGATCGCGGAAGGCGGCCGGCTGCGAAGTCGCAATCTTCGTTTCCACTTCGGTGACGATGCGTTCCGCTTCCGGATTACGACCATGAATCATCAACCAGCGGGGACTCTCAGGAATCCAGCGGCGAAAGAAAATCACAATAAGGCCCAGCATTGCCCCGATTCCAAAAGCGAAACGCCAACCCAGCCAGACCGGTATCCAATTCGGATCGAGCAACACAAGTGTAGCGGCTGCCCCAACTGCGGCGCCGACCCAGTAGGAGCCATTGATAATCAAATCAACGCGGCCTCGCACCCGCGCGGGAATCAGTTCGTCAATCGCCGAATTGATCGCAGCGTATTCACCGCCGATGCCTGCGCCAGTCAGCGCGCGAAAGAATGCGTAGCTCCAGAAGTTCCAGGAGAAAGCAGAGAGCGCTGTTCCAATGAGATAAACGGCGACGGTAATGAAGAACAATTTCTTGCGGCCAAATCGATCCGTATAATATCCGAAAAGCAGCGCCCCCACGACGGCACCGGCCAGGTAGCATGTCGCGCTCGCGCCAACCCGGGCAGGTGTTAACCCGAGCGTTTCCGGCCGCGTCAAAACTGCGCCTAATGCTCCAGCCAAAGTCACCTCCAGGCCATCGAGAATCCAGGTGGCTCCCAGCGAGACCACGATCAGCCAGTGCCACGAACTCCATGGCAAAGCGTCTAGCCGCGCGGGAACATACGACTCGATCGTTTCGCCGTTTGCCATCGTGTGAGTCTTTCGCGCAAAGAAGCGCGCGACGCAAAATGCGATTATGCCTAACGAAATCGATTACTTCGAAGCTATTGTTACCGCTCCACTTGTTGTCATGCCGAGCGGAGTCGAGAATCGAGCGGCGAGGGAAGCCGCGAGATGGACGGGAAGGCCGAAGGCTGAGCGAGGGGAACGAAAGCGAATCACATCTCTCGATCCACTCCGCCATCCCTCAAATAATACAGAGAATGACTTGTTCATTGCCCGACGCTCTCGCCGCTCCCGGTCGATCGGCGAACGTTCTTTGCAGGCCGAGGGCGGCCTGGCTCCATCGAGACGGACCGGCGTTGACTGTTGGAGACGGCCTGCCCTCAGGCCGTTGGCCGAACTGAAGAGCGAAGAACGGCGGCCACAGAGTGACGCGCCGCACCTGCGCTGCGCGGTCGGCGACAAAGGTGTCGCTACTCTAACAATTCGACCGGATCGCCTTTGCGCAGCAGGCCTTCCACGAGAACAGCGCCATAAACCCCGGCCATGCCGTCGTGAGCTTGCGCGACTTTCTTCAGTATTGCCGGTTCCTTTTCACTGGTATCGGGATCGAGCGTGATCATCATGCAGCGCCCGTCGCGCTGGAGAATCGAGACCACTGCTTTCGATCCAATGCGCAATGATCTGCCGACCAGCCTGTCCTCAGCGAAACCGTCGGACGTTGTCAGATCAATATAGATGTTTGCGCGGAAGCGGCGCTTATCGACGGCGACGCGGGTTTCTTCGCCAAGTTTTCTCGCTGTTTGCACGGCAAAGATTGACAATGGCCGGCAGTCGGTAATCGCCTTGTCAGAACGCAGCAATGTGAGTTCGTGCCTGTCATCAACACCGATACGCAGATTGTCGATCAAGGCGGGATCATCGATCGCGAACATTTTTCCCTCCGGCGTTTCGACATCGATCATCAGCTCGGCGGTGCTGGCCGAAATTGGATTAATGTTGGGCGAAAGTTTCTCCGCTTCGCCAAAATTGATCGGGCGCGCCGCTTTTTCCGGGTAACGAAAGCGCGCTCGATATCGAATCATTTGGCGTTTATCGCGTCCGGTGAAAAACGGAAATCCTCCATGATTTGCCGAGCTCTTAAAGGCGAAGAGGCGATCCCCATAAACGCCAGAGTAACCGGCGAAGATTTCATCCAGTTCTTCACCCCGCATGCTTTTGACAGGATAACGCCAGAGGCTGTCGACCTTTCCAATGATGCTCATGAATACAAATCTTAGCAGGTCATGTATGATGCTGTTGAAGACTTCTCTCGGCATCAGTTTCTGCGCGGTCATTCGTAAGCGAAAGGGCAAGCAAAACGAACGCAATGAGATGCAGGACAAACCGGATCGCATGACCCGTTTCCCAGCGCGTGCGCCAGGCATTCCAGTTAGACGGAAGGATTCCTGTATGCACCGCGCGAAAGAAAGTTGCGTTTGCTGGAGCGACTCGCCAGAAGAAGACAATGGGGAAAGCCAGTAAAAGACAGATCGCCGCACCAAGTGTCAGTCGCAGAATAACCGGACGACCACGACAGCGGACGGCCAGGAAAAGGACCGAGAGAACGGCCGCAGGCTCAACGAATCCCGTGACAATCGGTGGACCCCAGTAAGCGTAGAGTGACGTTTGAATGCGCAGATACAGTTCGCCGCTGTAATGAAGTTTTGCTGGCCATTCTAATACGTGAGCGAACGAAGTGCCCATCGTCAAGGCTACCAACGTGATCGCGACGGTCTGCCAGGCTCGCAGCATCAATCGAAGTTATTGGATCGCGCGATTATTTCTCGTCGAGAAAAGTAACAGCGCCCGTATCGAGACTGTAATAGCCGCCGATTACCTGAATCTTGCCGGAATCAACTTCGGCCTTCAGAATCGGCGTGGATGAACGCAGTGCTTGCACGACATTTTTCACGTTTGCTTTTATGGTCGCGTCGAGATCTTCCTTGGCTGTGGCCTCGACTGCAGGCTTGATAGCAGTGACCAACGATTGGATGTGTCCTGGAGCTTTGCCTTTGGCAGCAATCGTTTCTCTTGCTGCGTCGACAGCGCCGCATCTCTGGTGGCCAAGCACCAAAATCAGGCGGGTACCCAGATGATCGACGGTGTATTCAATGCTGCCCAGCCCTTCATCATTGATCACGTTTCCCGCCACTCGAACGATGAACAAATCACCGAGCCCCTGATCGAAGATAACTTCGGGCGGTACGCGTGAATCGGAGCAACAAACAATTCCGGCAAACGGATGCTGAGTCCTGGCGAGTTCCGTGCGCCGGTCCGCTGTCTGACCAGGATGTTGAAGGTTGCCGCTCGTGTAACGACCATTTCCTTCCTTGAGTTTTGAGATGGCTTCTGCGGGCGCGACCGAAGGCTGGTCCGAATGCGCCGGATCAGCGGCTCGGGCAAATTGGTTAATGCAAATTAAGCTGGTGAGGGCGACGCAAGTCGCGAGATGTGTTTTTTTCATGTCGCGACTTTATCTGAGAGCAGGCCGTTTCGATCAACTCCAAAATTGATTGGCGGATCCGACGATTTGATCAGGTCGCATTTCGAAAAAGTTGTGTCTTTACCTTGCCCACCGCGAGCCAAGGCATGCCGCGGTAGGAATCCGCCACCACCCAGCCGCCGGCTGTCAGCGCCCAGGAGACGATGAACTCAGCCCATTGTGAGGGGTTCGCGCCCGCAATTACCACCGGTACCCACACAAGCAGCGTGAATAGACCCATCTGCAACGTCGAGAGTGCGGCCGCCAATCTTGAATAGAAGCCGACTAGAATGGCGATGCCGGCCGCAATGAAGGCATAACCTGTAAAATACGCCCAGGCTACGTGTGCTGGTAACCAGCGAGGCACCAGGTCTGCAGTGACCTGGAGATAGATGAAATGAGCCAGGCCAAAGGGGATCAAGGCCAGGCCGTAGAGAATTCTCGCGATGCGAATGCCATTGTCACCGGTGGCAAAGCCGAGGCGCCGCCTGTCCCAATCATCCGCGAGCCAGCCATAGAGAACCCATGTTGCTGCCGTCATGACCGCGGTCTGGCAGCTCGCCCACCAGCTGTTTACAGTGGGCGAAATGAAAATGAGCGGCACTCTCAACAGCAGCAACCAAAGGAGTAGATAAGCCAGCAACACGCGGGCGGCGGCGGCGGCTGTGCGGGTCCACAAAAGACCGATTCCGGACGCCAGCGGAATCAGGGCGCAGAGAAAGATCAGTACCGCGCGAGCGGGCGCACTTTTGGGTACCGGCTGCCATATGGGCGCGAAGTTGCCTTTGATCAGACCCAGGATCCCGAGTGCGATCAGAGTCACAGCGAACGCGGCATGACCCGCGCTTACAATGCGAATGGCCTTTCCTCCAGTGATATTCCGGTTCATCGACCCAGTTGTTAGTTCGCCAGGTTCTGTGTTGGAAATGGACTGGCAATGACCAGATCGCGCCAATAAGGGTGACCAGTTACAATTTTTGCGGGAACAAAGCGCTTCGACCTGCGTAGACTCGCAGAATCGTGCAGCACCTCGATCTTGAGAAAGCATTCCCTGGATGCGAATGTCGCGTTGTGAAAGTGAACGGTGCGATCTACGGGCGCGCAGTCTCACCGGTCCCAAGGCAGCGTCGGCGCCGTTCAGTCATGTCGTTTGAAATGGTGCGTTTGGATCGCGCGTCGTCCGAGCCACTTTACCAACAATTGTACCGCCAAATACGAGAGGAGCTCGACAGCGGGAGTTTTGATGCGAGCGCTTCCCGTGTGCCTTCCTCGCGGGCTCTCGCTGCAACTCTCGGAATTTCCAGACCGACTGTAAATCACACTTACTCAAAACTCCTTGCCGAAGGCTATTTCCAAACCCGAAAACGGTCTGGCATATTTGTCGCCGATCATTTGCCGACGACTTTTCTGAAGGCCGCCGCTCCAGTGACGGCCGCTCGCACCGAGCATCCTGCTCGGGTTGCCCGGCGAGTGACCAGAATGACCGATTTTCGCCGAGGGCGGCAACTCGACGTCGGCATTGGTGGCCCGCCAAGCGTTACATTCGTCGCGGGGTTGCCGGCAGTAGATGAATTTCCGATTGCTGTTTGGGAACGCCTGCGGGAACAGGTCCTGGCAAAAAAGGGAGCGCACCTGTTGCGTTACGCCTCAAGCCGTGGCGAGATTGAACTACGGAAAGCAATCGCTGCTTATTTGTGCGACTTTCGCGGCGCCAATTGTCATGCCGAACAAATCGTAGTCGTAAGCGGCATGCAACAGGCGATGCTGGCGTGCGCCCTTGCATTGATCAATGAGGGTGAAGTGGCATGGATTGAAGATCCTGTCTTCCATCAGGCACGTAATGTTCTGGCTTTTGTCGGAGCCAAAATAGTCCCGCGCCCGATCGATCGTGAGGGTCTGGTAATTGGCAAGTGCTCACGGCAAAATTCTCCCAGACTCATTCTTGTCACGCCTTCGCACCAGTTTCCCTTAGGTGTGACGATGAGCTTGGAGCGGCGAAGGGCTCTCATCGAGTTCGCGGAGTCGTGCGACGGCTACATCCTTGAGGATGATTATGATTTTGAGTTTCGTTTCGACGGGCCGCCGTTGCCATGTCTTCAAGGTTTAGACAATGCCGGTCGAGTGATTTATTCCGGCAGTATGAGCAAGATCCTTTATCCCTCACTCCGCCTGGGTTTTCTGATCGCACCGCCACAACTTGTTGAAACTCTGGTCAAGGTACGTGCTGTCATGGATCAGCATTCTCCGGCGATTGATCAAGCTACGCTGGCACGCTTCATCACAGAAGGGTTTTTCCTCAGCCATGTGAAGCGGATCCGCGAACTATATGCTCAGCGGCGCGTATTCTTTGTTGAACAATTCCGGAAATGGCTGGGCGAATATTTCGATCTGGAAGTGACGCCAGCCGGTTTGCACTGCATCGCCTGGCTGCGGCGCGAGGAAGATTTCCCGGTATTCATGCGTGCCCGTGAGCAAACCGGCGTTTGGCCCCGGCCTCTCTCTTTCTTCTGCATCAAGGCAGAGCTGCAGCCGGCATTCGTCTTTGGATTCGCAGCCTGGTCGCAAGCGCAAATTGAAGAAGGCCTGGCCAAACTGGCATCGGCGGTTAAACAACTGAAGCAGCGTCGCGCAGGAAACGGTTCGTCGATTCAAAGCCGGCGCTTTTCACCTGCTACGAGTCCGTATTGGCCGCCGACCGCTGTTCCATCAAATTAGAAAGACTTGCGGACGCAGCCCGGCGCTTCTGGCTCATTTGCGAAACGCGCCGTCGTCCATCTGATCAGCGGATCCTCAAGTGGCGTACCCGGTTGAATGATCGAGAGATGGTCGCGCCCGGCGAATGTCCAATACTCGAGTCGTTGACCAGCAGCACAGCGCTCTTGGACATAAGCGTCGGTGAGAGATGGCGGGACCACGTTGTCTGAGAGACCTTGCGCGATTACGACAGGAGCCTGAATCGGAGCGTTCGCCGTGTTCTGCTCAAGCCGGGCCTGAAGCGCTTTGTTCGAACTGATCGCTAAGGCTGGACCTTCAAATGCCGCCGCCAGTGCCCCGATGCGTTCCGGGTCCTGAGGAGGCAGGAACGAACATAAATTTACTATCTGACGCGCAGCATCCAGCGCCTCCGGGCGGACCGCTTGCTCAAATGTGATGTCAGGATAGAACCGGCTGTACGATGCGGCCAGGTACGGTCCAAACCGCTTGTCGGCCTCGACGTTCATGGCGAGAGAGTTTTTAACATTCGCAGGCGGCGCGATTGCGGCGACGCCGAGGATTTCGAGTTCCGGCGCGTAGCGTGGCCCGACGATTCCAGTCCAAAGCGCTGCGTGGCCTCCTTGCGAATACCCCCACACCATCATCCGTTTGTCGAGCGCAAGGTCGGATATCTGCCGCGCGGCACGCACCGAGTCTAGCGTCGCGCGCGCTTCCCCTTCGCCGATCAAGTACGGGTGTGGGCCATCCTTTTCTGCAAAGGAATAATCTGTGGCGACCACGACCCAGCCAGCCATCACGATCCGGTCGCGCTCGGGAACTCCCTTACTGGAGGCGGACAAGAGCGACGGCATACATTTCTGCAGCAGGCCCGTTGTGGCGTGCGCCCACGCGATCACTGGACGTGGGCCAGCAGGAGGATTGATTGGTGCGAACACTATCGCCACAGCCGTCGCTGGTGTGCTGTCGACCACAGTTGTTGTATAAAGGATGCGCCAGCCTCGCACACCCGCTGGCACTACCACGTCCTTAAGCGGCTCTGCCCGCAGTAACACCCCAGGATGGCGAGACAAGTCTGACGGCGGATCATAGAACGCATCTGGCGCGGACATCGTGATGCTCGGGCGAACTGCCTGGGGTTTCGGCGCGGAGAGATTCTTCCTAAGAAGGATCTGTGCCGGAACAGCGATTGCGAGCCCTGCGACAATCATCATGGCAAGCGCAAGGCCGGTAAGCCGTAAACCACCGCGCCACCCGGGAACTGCGCCGTTGCGATTGGTGCCGCGTTGTTTGAAAAACCAGCTACCCAAAATCAGGAGAACGACCAATAACGCTACGGCGTGTCCAATTCGAATCGGCATCGGCTGGCGGAACACGAGAACGTGATCAAAAAGCACAATGACTATTGCGACGATCGCGAAAAAGAAACTCGACCTCCACGAAACCCTGTAACGAAGAAGACGCCCGGCGAGCTTTACAAACCCCGCATAGATGATCAACCCAACCGCTATGAAAGTGAGCCACGGGACGATCATGAGCGGAATAGACAAGTTTCGTCAGGTGACGACGAAGGTTGCTTTCATTTCATCCTTCATGCCTGCCGCGTCGCGATCTGCCGTTGGCTCATCGATTGGTTAGGCGTGTTGAGGGTTAAGTCGCCACAGATGATAGCCCCATCGAATAGCATAGATAAGGTAGATGCCGTAGCACGAAAGCAAGATGGCACCGAGAGGATAGATCCTGGCGAGAAGAATCGCGAGTACGGTCACGACCACCGTATAAGGCACAAATGCAATGAAGCTCGCGCGCAGATCGCGCCACCGGAAGAACAGCACGCTCCAAAACGCGTTCGCGAGTAGGAGCACAACGGTCAGCAGGAGCGCAAAGACCTGTGAGAGCGAACCAAGCCCGGAGCTGAGCGTGCGCCGCAAAATGACGAAGCACATCGCGTAAAACAGCAATCCGATGACAAACCAAAGTGCGAATGGTGGAGAATAGGGTGGCATGCGAAGTTGCGCCAGTCGCTGACGAACACCTTTGCCTGCGAGTGCGCCCTCCAAAATTGCTGCCGCCACGCAAATGATCACACCGAGAAAGGTGGGATTTAGCATGGGACTTCTTCAGAACAGCGCGACAAAGAGCAACGCCATTCCAATGAAGGCTGTGTTCCAGCATACAAGCGAACGGACCAGCCCGAAGCCGAGTGCCGCGGCGATCAAGTATGCCAGGCGCGCCCAGAAATAGAGATGTACGCCCCAAATGGTGAGCGCGCCGTGATGGTTGATGACGTGGGTGATAAGGACCAGCGCGGCGAAGAACGGAAATGTCTCGAGGAAATTCGTCGTTGCCTGATCCACTCGGTTCGGCAAGCCGCGAAGAGGCGGAACTACCTCTTCGCGGCTTCCAGCAGTCCAACGATAGCCGCGTTGCCAACTGATGAGATGCGAGCTGGCGATAAGATGAACCATGCCCAGGGCGATGCTTGCCGCCAGCATCCATAGTTCGATGGTCATACCTTCTTGAAAGCCTAACCTTTCGTCGATTGATTAGATCTCTGTTGTAAAAACAGAGTCATCGCGGTCAGATCAAGCGCTCGAGCTGACTTCGTTGCCGGCTTCATCGTGCATAAGATGCGACCTTGGCGATGAACGCACTCCATTTTGGACCAAGACTACCGCCATCGAGCAGGATTCTCGGGCATCTTTTGAACCCCAAATCGCGGCCGTCACTGTAACGGATCATGTGCCAGTGCATGTGCGGGACAACATGATTGAGAGCAATATCATATTGACGCATCAGTTTGGCTGTGAGCTGCGCGGTTCGATCGATGGTGCTGCCAAGATTGTTACCCCGGTTTACACACATTTCGATCCCAATGGAGGATCGGTTTCCCTGGCCTTCGTAATCGGCATGCTCTCCGGTTTCATTAGTGGGGAGGGTTTGGTAAATGGAATGATCGTCCACGGTGAAATGCCAGGTGAGAAATCCAGTGCGATTGTGACGGCCTCGGAGCCCCTTGTTCATGGCGAGCGCGTGATTCAATGCGTTGGCGCTACGCGACCTATTGTCAGTCGAATGAATAGTGATAAATGTCGGCCGCATCGGCCGGTGCAAGGGACGTCCGCATTTCCCTGGAGGGATGATGCTCTGCGTGACTTGCAATTCGGCACCGGCGGGAGCGGCGCCGGTGATGGCGGCGCGTCGCGGAGGCGCCGCACAGGAAGAAAGGAAAAGCCCTACCAGGACAACAGCGAGAAACCCAAATGTGCGAAGTTTCACCTTGGGAAGTAAATCTAACGAGACGGCGCTGAGCGACCGCCGGGCGATGTGAGCGTCGCATTCACTTCATCATTCATAATTCATTCTTCAACCTTGCCGCAGTAACGGCCCGCGGTTGGCTTCAATCGATTTGGTTAGATACGCGTGTGCCACTCATCGATCGAATGAATCGAGGAAGATCATCTTGCCGTTTTTATCGAATCCGAAAGTCACGCCTGATGAGCCTCCGTGCTCATCAGTAGCAGACCCGGCGTAAACGCGACCGGGAATGAGCTTCTGCGGTTGAATCATCGTGGTAAAACCAGGAGGCGTAACTCCGTACTCGATCGGCTTTTTCAGGCCATGGCCGCCCAGGATGGACCACATGGCCTTCCACCGGTCATCGGCGGTCCGCATGGAAACGGTGAATGATTTGATATCGGTCTTGGGATGTGCGGTCGAATCATCGTGGAACTCGAAGCGGATCGGCCCGCCCAATCGCCCGCTGGCCTTGGAGATAAACGAGTATGACATCGCCCCAGCAGCGATGCCCGCGGACAGCAATAACATGACAACAACGACGCGCATTAAGATCTAAGAAGAAAGAGCATGGAATTCGCCTAAAGCGGTGCGACATGGACGGGAACCTCGAAAGGTATTTTCGAAAGACGAAAATATCATAAGCCACGGTAGGCGAAGCCAAGCCTTGCTTCCATTTCATACTTCATAATTTTTAATTCGTACTTGCCGCGCAGCGGCCTGCCCTTGGCTCCATCGAGTGGTTGCGCGACGGTTTCATTCTTTACTATCAAAATAATCCGGCGGCTCTGAGCGGACAAATGCGGTTGGGGAATGGGCGCACCCGCACTTATTAGAGTCGGGGTGATGGTATGTATCGCCGATTGGATTGTCCACTACCACTCATGTCTTCTGTAGTGCCATTGGTGAGCGGGCTACAGTGCAATTTTTTGGGAACTTCGCCCTGCATTTCCTGTAGAAACCCAGAGAACTTCAAGAAAAGGGAAGACATTTATGAAAACAAAAATTCTCCGAAACATATTCCTTAACCTTGGCATGATCTTCGGGTTGGCAATAGGCGCTCGCGCCCAGAACCTGTATGTTTCCCTCCAGGGTGACCTGACCAATGAGGCCGGTTCAATCTCCGAATATACGCCGACCGGAGTGCAACAAACCTTTGCCACGGCTCCCTTCCCCCGGGGAATCGCCTTCGACAACAGCGGCAATTTTTTTGTCGCCACCACCGAGGCGAAAGTAAATGACCATGGTCAGGTCTTGAAATTCCCTCCAACCGGACATCCAAGTGTCCTTGGTAATGCAGCGCGGAGCTTTTTTGAGGGGTTGGCCATTGACACCGCAGGCAATGTGTACGCGGTCGCGTTAGAGGACACGAGCCCTGAGCTTGCGGGTACCATCTACAAATTCGCGCCCGACGGAACGCGCACAGTCTTCGGCACGACTCCCGGCCAAACCTTCGGCCTGGCTTTTGACGGTGCCGGCAATCTCTACGCCGCCGATGCTTTTGATGTAACGATCTATAGATTCGCGCCAGATGGAACGCGCACGGTCTTCGTTGGACCAAGCGCCTTCACATCCACCCAGACTCCTGCCGGCCTGGCTTTTGACGCCAGCGGCAATCTCTTTGTGTCTACGCTGGGCAACCGGCCAGACGATGCAATTCTTGTGTTCACTCCCAGCGGCATGGAGAGCACGTTCGCTAGCGGTCTTAACAATCCCCATGGCATGGCCTTTGACGCGGCCGGTAATCTCTTCGTCGCGGAAACCATTCGGGACGGAGGAGGCGACATCCTGGAGTTTACCACGGAAGGCGCGAGGATCGTTTTCGCGTCCGGGCTCAACCGTCCGGAATATCTCACCTTTGGGCCGCCACGATAACGGCGTGACTGACGAAAGCACGGGCGACAAGCCCCTTCAGTTCTTTCGCACGACGGGGACAGCCTTCTCGCGAACACTTTCGGAGTTAGCTCTACCGACTAGTACAGCCCGCTGTTGGCTTCATCGATTGGTTAGGCTTTTTGCGTTTTCTGGCAATCAATCTACCACGTTGCAGGGTGCTCTAGCTTCCCGTCAGCAAAAACGAACCGGACGGGTACACGTACTTTGGTGAGCGTATGGGGCTTAAATCGCCATTTTATGAAGGTTTTAAGACACGAGACATCAAAACTCCAAAGCCCGGTTGTTTTCTCGATTTTTATCGATGCAACGAGACCCGTTTCTGGATTGACGTTTAGAAGAAATGAGCCATCTCCCGTCCTGTATTCTCGTCGCGCGCGACTGGGGAAGTAAGGCTTCGGTGCGAAAAGCACAACCTGCTTGAGTTTCTCTGCATTTAATGTCGGAGGTTCAGCACCCAAACAGTCGTGTCCTCGCAGAACCAGGATTCCGCAAAGGAAAATCAGATGTGCCTTATTCGGTTGCCGCATAGGTCTAACGAGAAGGAAACAAGCCACGGTACGTGGCAGCAAGCTTTGTCTTCACATCGTCCTTCACGATTCTTCCTTCATCCTGCCGCGCAGCGGCGTGGCGTTGACTTCATCGAATTGATTAGATGGTTCGCGTAATCAGCGCGCTTGCCTTCTTCGCACAATCATCTGCCAGTCGAGACGCACTTGAACCGAATCTCCGCAGATGCAGACTGTCCGGGTTTCGAGTCCTGTGCTGTGCTGTTCAAGGGAATCATGTCGCCACCTTTGCTCCGACAGAACTCAGCGGCTTGCCGGTAGAGCCGCGCTTTGACCGCATCGCCGGAAAAATCAGTAGAATTGCCAAGACCGTACATCTTGTAAGTGCTCGGTCCGATTTGAACGACGCGGTCTGTCCCCGAAGTGGCGCATCCGCAAATGCACGCCGCGATGCAGACAACGGAAGTGAAAGATCGAAAAGCTTTCATTAGGATGGGCATCAGTATTGCCCAAGAAAGAGATAAGCCACAGCAGGGTGTCGTGGCAAGCGTAGAGGAAAGCCGTCTAAAACTGACAAATTGGAGCAGCGTCTGCTTAACGACCGAATTTTTGCCATACGACTCTGCCATCTGGCGCCAGGCCGAGCTCGTAACCGTGGCCATTGACAGTGCCATACGTCGCTGGAAGCCAAACAACGTGTGCGGAGTCAAGTGGGTTAGACGCTTTCACGAATGAGATGATGCATAAGCCGATCACAATCCCGAGAAGGAGGTTTTTCATCCGCGAACGATGGCATAAAGATGCGAGACGTGTCGAGGTCTAACGAGACACAAGATCAGCCACTGCGGGACGTCGTGGCGAACACGCTGAACGTATTCCATAATGGGGTCTGCCTGCTCGCGAATGGAGCAGCGCGGACCCGAGCGACATAGATGGGCAAACCGAAGGTCGAATGGAGCTTTTGGGAAAAGCGACATAGAAGGTAAAGCCGCGATGGTAGTGGCGAGCGAGCTAGGAAGCGAACGAGTTTCAAATGAGCGGGAGCGAATGAGTCAAACCTTTCGGAGTTGGCTTCATCGATTGGTTAGATGCTTTCATTCGCCACTCATCGATCGAATGAATCCAGGAAGATCATCCGCCCGTTTT
>Ga0081455_10003633_pt1 | contig 17670 bp, 16 predicted proteins | sample TabmetS3T2R1_FD_70207 | JGI IMG/M metagenome (GOLD analysis project Ga0081455, IMG submission 70207) | Tabebuia heterophylla rhizosphere microbial communities from the University of Puerto Rico - S3T2R1 | ecosystem: Host-associated > Plants > Roots > Rhizosphere ...
CGTCGCCCGACGCCGCAACCTCGCCGCCCAGGTGCCGCGCGTGCGGCCCGACGACGCGGTGGTCGCGGCCCGCCATGCTGTCGCCGAGGCCGAGCACCGCGCGGCGCCGTACCTCCAACCCTTGAACTGGGCTCGGCACGCGGTCGCCGCCGCCGAGGCCGACCTGCAGCAACGACGGAGGGACGTTGATCGCGCCGCTCCCTGGCGTCGGCGCGGCGCGCGCGGGCTCGTAGCTCGGGCATCCGAACGGCTTACCGTTGTCGAGACACAGCTCGAGCACGCCGAGCAGGTCGCAGCGCCGTACCAGCGGGACGTCAGCGCCGCCGAAGCACGCCTGCAAAAGGCGCAACACGACGTTTCGATGGCCCGGATCCAACAGCGGCTCGACCATCTGGCGCTACGGCCGTCCGCCCGCACCGCCGAGCGTGACCTCGGCATTGACCTTCCCGGCATGTAGCGCCGACGCACAGCGGTTCCGCCCTCGGCTGGCCCGTGAACGACCACGCCCCGTGTAGCGGCATTTTGGTGCTACCCGCTTCTGAGTCCGCCGTGCCCTCTGCTGGAATAGGTCGCCATGCGGTTCGGTGATCTCACCTTCGAGGAAGTCTCGGCTCTGGCTGCTGATGGCGGCCTCGCGGTCGTACCCACTGGATGCACTGAGCAGCAGGGGCCCCACCTGCCCGTGGACAACGACACATGGTTCACGGAGACGGTCCTCGTCGACGCCGCCGAGCGCGTGGCCCCCGACGTCTCCGCGGTCGTCCCCCCGACGCTGCCGTTCGGGCCCACTCCAGAGCACCGCAGCTTCGGGGCAGGGTTCATCGACATTCCGGTACCAGTGTTCAACGCCTACGTCGCAGCGATTCTGGAGTCTCTGTCGGACCAGGGATTTTCGAGGATCCCCGTCTGGCGTGGCTGCGGCGGCCATGACCTTTGCGACGTGGTGGGCTCCTTCAACTCGAAGCGAGGCGACAGCACCTGCGTGTTCCTTCCGCCCAGCCGTTCCACGACGTCTGGTGCTCGGTGGCTGACCCCACCGTCGCCGGTGGCCACGCTGACAGCTTCACGACATCAATCCTCCAGGCGAAGCGGCCGGCCAACGTTTCGGGCCGACAGGGTCCCGCGGGAGACGTCGAGAGAACCGGCCTGGAGCGATCCGAACCTGGACCTCGCTCAATACTCAAGTACCGGCGTTGTGGGCTGCGCAGCACATGCCTCACCGGAGCTCGGCCATCGCTTGTGGGAGGCCTCGGTGCAGGCTGTTGCCGACGTCATCAGGCGCATCGTTCGCGACCCAACGAGCGTTCGGGCCGAGCCGACAATGCTCTGAGTCGGACCTCCAGCCCCGTAGGTGCAGCTGACCTGACGACTGCGCGGTCCAGACTGCCGGCAGACATGCGCCGCCCCCGCGGGGTCTGGGCCCTGGCCTGGTGACCACCCCTCTCGGACCGGCGTCAATAGGGGGTGTTAGGCGATCACGGTAAGGATGGACTGCGCAGGGTGATGCCGGTGGCATGGCCTTCGGACGGACAGACGGAGAGCGCAAAACTCTGCAGGTCGTCGAGCGCCGCTCGAACTGACGGCACGGGCGTCAGGACATCCTCGCCGCCGTGCCACTAGCGCAAAGGCATGGAGACCTCGGCTAGGTCGAACCTCCAGGATATCTTGCCGAGCAGGACGTCCTCGACCGCGCCATCGATCCCGGACCGGAATGCCTCGCGATAGGTCGCCAGCAAACCGTCCCTCACCTCCGGCCGCCGGTAGACGGTCCCATCGGGCCCGCCGCGCTGTCGCATCCCACGGACCGTCGCGTCGAGGTCACGAGCGAAGTCCTCGAGGTGGACCCTGATCTCCCGCCGGGCAGCGTCGGGATCGCGGGCGGCCAGCGCCACCAGGTCGTCGTCGGAATACCACGCCGGGGCAGAACACCCGCGACCACGCCAACCACCGTGATCTGGTCGGGTCGGAACGCACGGCAGGCCAGCGCGTAACGGCTATCAGCGGAGACGCCCAGAAACGGCGTAGCGATTCAGGCCCAGATCGTTGACGACCGCGTCGACGACATCCGGCCAGTCGCGCAGGGTCCAGCCCGGCCGGACATCGGAGTAGACCGAAGCCGGACGCTCGATGGTCATGAGCAAGCCCGAGAGTGGGGACTCTGACAATGGTGGGCCGGCCGGTGGGGCTGAGGTGCGCGTGAGCTACCCCTGCCTCACCGACCTACTTGGGCTACGTAGGGCCCGAGACGTTCGAGCACCTGTCCCAGTCGCAACACCGGTCTCGAATCCGACGGCGGACTTTGAATGCGAATAGTGCCCGAGCTGTTCTTTGCTACGCCTTTCCAAACCGAGCGTCGTCGTGCGGTTCGACGTACGACAGCAACTCGTCGTTCGTCGTAGCGTCGATAACGACCATGACGTCTGAGAGTTGGGGTTCGGTCTTGCCGCCAGGTGGTCCCGAAGGGGGTACAAGGACTCCAGGCACTACGACCAGCCACGCAGGCACATCTTCATATAATGGGCCTGTCGATCCGTCGGCCGAGCGCCCATAGCTAGCGTCCGTAAAAAGCCCGTGCATGATGCGAACAGGGTACCGTGCATCTTGCACGGCATTCCTACCCGCTATTCGCGCGCCAGCCAGGTAGGCATCGTTCGCACGTACAGCATCATCTGTCTTGGAATCGTTTGGCTCCAGTCGAATGTCGCCATCCCGCCAAGTTATCGGTTCGTCAACCTCGACGATCACGGCATCTTCAGGCATGGGCGGCGGTGGTAGAGTTGTTTCGTCTGATGGAACCCCGACAGCGTCGGTCCCCTGCTGACCCTCTTGAGAGGTGCTTAAGGGTTCGGTGGAGGGGTCGCTACCACAGGCAGCCGCTGAGACGATCACCACGATGCTTGCGATCGCCAAGGTTGTAGCTGTCTTTGACATAATGCGTCGGTCTCTCGCTACCAGGTCCAGACGGTATACGACGCCAAGCTATATGGTCCGAGGCCATAGCGTGAACTCGTAGGAGTGTTCGTCGTCAGTTGACCTGCCGTGGGGTTCTGCCAGGTGGTTGAAAAAGCTACTTGGTATCGTACATCTATAAGGTGCGCAGGCGCTCCGCTCGTGCCCGGTATATCGCTAGCCGTGTACTTGGTCTCACCGCTCCACGTAGCTGAAAAGCGGTTTATCGGCCGGCGGCACGGCCGTCGCGCTGATCGCCGGTGGGCGAAGTCGTGGAGCCCGGAGCAGATCTCGAACCGGCTTCGGGTCGACTTCCCCGATGATGAGTCCATGCGGATCAGCCACGAGGCGATCTACCAGGCCCTCTACGTCCAAGGCCGCGGTGCGCTGAAGCGGGAGCTGGTCGCCTGTCTACGCACCGGCCGGGCACTGCGCGTGCCGAGGGCCCGCACCCGTGGGCGCGGGAAGAAGTTCGTGACCCCGCAAGTCATGATCAGCAAACGACCCGCCGAGGCCGAGGACCGCGCTGTGCCCGGCCACTGGGAGGGCGATCTCATCCTGGGGCTGAACCGATCAGCGATCGGCACCCTCGTCGAGCGCACGACCCGGTTCGTGATGCTGCTACGCCTGCCGCCCATGGAAGGCCACGGCGTTGAGCCACGCGTCAAGAACGGACCTGCGCTTGCCGGCCACGGCGCCGAAGCAGTTCGCGACGCGATCGCCGAGACGATCATGACCTTGCCCGCGCAGCTGCGGCGATCGCTCACCTGGGATCAGGGCGCCGAGATGGCGCAGCACGCCCAGCTGCGCGTCGACACCGGCCTCGACATCTTCTTCTGCGATCCGCAGAGCCCTTGGCAGCGCGGCACCAACGAGAACACCAACGGCCTGCTCCGCCAGTACTTCCCCAAAGGCACCGACCTGTCCCACCACTCTCACGGTGACCTCGACGCCGTCGCGTTGGCGCTCAATACACGTCCGCGGAAGACCCTCGATTGGAGGACTCCCGCCGAGGCGCTCGACGAGCTCCTACGCTCGGCCTGACACGGCAGCGTTGCGACGACCCCTTGAGCCTGGGGAGTACGGCACGATGTCAGCGATGTGTTCGACTGGCATGGGCGAGGCGGACGACCAGACGATCCTCGCGAGGGCCCTTGTCGAGGAGCGGGCGGTCGTCACCGCTGACACCGACATCGTGACGATGCTCGCGCTCACGGGTGCCGAGCTGCCGTCCGTCGTGCTCGTACGGCGCGACACCGGCCGCCGGGTCATAGCGCTGGCCCCGCTTCTCGTCGCCAACGTCGCCCCGGTAGACGCCGAGTTCCACAAGGGGTGCATCGTGGTAGTCGAGGGCGATCGTGTCTGAGTGAGGTCGCTGCCGATCGAGCGTCGCGCCCCGCGAAAAACCCGCGGAAACTCGCGAACAGGGCGTCACGAGGCGGTACTGGACGATCCTCCACACCCCTCTTGACCTGCGGTCTTTCGTTCGACCGCAGGTCTACGAGGCGTCGGGATCGCCCTTACAAGGCAGATGTCGGGGGTTCGACTCCCTCCGCGCCCACGGCACAAACCCGCAGGTCATGACGACGATGGTGTGGAAGATCCGGTAGCGGTCGAGCGGCTACTCCGGTCTTGCCACACCGTGGGGTTCCAGCGGCGCTCGATCTTCCGCAAGCTCGGCACCTGCTCGCGGGTCGACCTCGCCCGGTTGCTCGTCGACGGCCGTCATGGCGATTTCTTGACGGGCTCTCGGTCGAGCGTTGACGCGGCCATCCGTACCGTCGAGGCGTGACCGATCACGCTCGCGGCCGAGGGCCGGGCAAAGGGCCCGTGGCGAGACCCGCGCCCTGGCGGTCCACCTGTTCCGCCGCAAGGCGATGCGTTGAGGGCGTGACGTGGTGAGCGCAACGGGATCAAGGCCCCCGGTGGGTGCCGATGCGGTTGATAGCACGCGCGGCCCCACCGGGTTCGTTCCCGACGGGCGGCCAGCCATCTCGGTGCGCGGCCTGCACAAGAGCTACGGGAGGCGCGACGCGGTCCGCGGCATCAGCTTCGACGTGGCCCCCGGCGAGGTGTTCGGCTTCCTCGGACCCAACGGCGCCGGCAAGACCACCACGATCGAGATCCTCGAGGGCTACCGCGCCCGCACCGCCGGCGACGTCAGGGTTTTGGGCGCCGATCCGGGTCAGCCGACGCGGCACTGGCGCGAACGGATCGGCCTGGTGTTGCAGGAATGCGAGCTCGACCCCAACCTGACCGTGCGTGAGACGGTGGACCTGTTCGCCAGCTTCTATCCGTCGCCGCGGCCGGTCGGCGAGACGATCGAACTGGTGGGGCTTGACGGCCAAAGCGACGCGCGCATCGGCACGCTATCGGGTGGCCAGAAGCGCCGGGCCGACGTGGCGCTCGGCATCGTGGGCGACCCCGACCTCCTCTTCCTCGACGAGCCGACCACCGGCTTCGACCCCGCCGCCCGGCGCGGCGCGTGGGCGATGATCGACGGACTGCGCCGTCTCGGCAAGACGATCTTCCTCACCACCCACTACATGGACGAGGCCCAGCACCTGGCCGACCGAATCGCCATCCTGCGCGCCGGCGAGCTCGTCGCCATCGGCAGCGTGACCGAGATCGGGGCTGGGCTGCGGGCTGACGCCGTCGTGCGCTTCCGGCTGCCGGCCGGCGTGACGGTCGACGAGATCGCGTCGGTGGCGGCGTCGCCCGTGGACCTCGCCGGCGACGTCGTGACGATCCGCTGCGCCGATCCCCAGCGGGTCCTCTACCGGGTGACCACGTGGGCCGAGCCCGCGGGGCGCCGCCTCGACGGCCTGGAGGTGCTACGCCCCACACTCGAGGACATGTTCCTCGAGCTCACGACGACGGAGCCCGAGCATGTCTGATTGGCGGCTCGTGCTCGTCCAGGCCCGCGCCCAGCTCACCAGCGTTTCCCGCAACCGCCGGGCCATCGTCCTGAGCCTTGTCATCCCGGTCTTCATCCTGGTGATGTTCAACTCGATCTGGGGCGCAGGGAACGGCACGAGCGACCTCGGCCGCGCCAAGATCACGGCGGCCGCCTACTTCACCGGTGCGATGATCGCGTACGCCCTCGTGGGCACGGCGTTCGTTCAGGTGGCGCTGAGCCTGATCACCCAGCGCGAGAGCGGCCAACTCAAGCGCTACCGCGGCACCCCCGTCCCGGTCTGGACCTTCGTCATGGCGACGGTGCTCCGCGTCGCCGTCATGGTCGGCCTCGTGACGGCGATCCTGCTGCTGATCGCCCGTCTCGCCTACGGCGTGGACGTCTCCGGCGAGGCGCTCGCCGAGATAGCCGTCTACGTCGGGTTGGGGACAGCGACGCTCGGCAGCGCCGCGATCGCGGCCACGACGGTCGCCACCGACGTCGATACCGCCAGCGCCGCCCTGCCGCTCGTGGTCGTATTGTTGTCATTCGTCTCGTCGATCTTCGTGCCGGTCGATCAGCTGCCCGGCTGGCTGGCGGAGGTCGGCCGAATCTTTCCCATCTACCACGTGGCCGCCGGCGTGCAGACCGCGCTCGGGATCGCGGGTGACACGTCCCTGCGCACCGGCGATGTCGCCGTGCTGGTCGTGTGGGCGTTGGCGAGTGTGCTCGTCGCCGCCCGCCACTTCCGCTGGGAACCGCACGCACAGGCCGCATGAGGCACGCGGGCGCTCAGTGGGGCGGTGACGGCGTGGGCGCTGGGTTCAGCCCTCCCGCCGATCGGCCGGTCCGGCGGAGCCGGCGGCGTACTCCTCGAGCGGAACGAGGTCCTTCGCCCACGCCGCAAGCACGGGAGTGACGACGCGCCAGGACTCCTCCGCTTCGTCACCGCGAATCGACAGGGCTGGGTCGCGGTTGAACACGTCCAGCAGCAGCCGGCCGTAGGCGGGCAGCTCGGCCGGTTCGAGTTCAGCGGTGAGGGTCAGCGGGACCAGCGTGTGCGCGCGGGGACCGACCCCCGACATCTCGACGACGACGCTCTCCGGCTCGTGGCCGAACCGCAGCACATTGGGTTGTGGGTCGCCGTGCATGCCACGCGGCAGGTGCGGCACCGGCCGGAAGTGCACGGCCACTTCCTTCCGGGTCCGGCCGAGCGCCTTGCCGGTCCGGAGTCGGAACAGCGTTCCGTTCCAGCGCCAGTTGTCCACTCGAAGCTCCATCTCGGCGAACGTCTCGGTGCGGTGGGACGGGTCGACGCCGTCCTCGTCCACATAGGCGGGAACGGCAACGCCGTCGATCAGGCCGCTCGTGTAGCGGGCCCGACGCGTGTGGCGGAGGATGTCGTCATCGGTCAGCGGGCGGATCGAGCGCAGCACGTCCACCTTGCGGTCACGCAGGTCCCGGGCGTCGAGGCTGATCGGCGGCTCCATCGCCACCAGGCAGAGCAACTGCAGCAGGTGGTTCTGCAGCATGTCCTTGAGCGCCCCCACGCCGTCGTAGTACACGGCCCTGCCCTCCAGCGCGAGCGTCTCGTCCCAGACGATGTCGATCTCCGCGATGTGCGCGCTGTTCCATATCGGCTCGAGAGCGCGGTTGGCCAGCCTGGTGCCGAGGACGTTCTGCACGGTCGTCATGGCCAGGAAGTGGTCGACGCGGAACACCGCCTCCTCCGGGATCACCCGGGAGAGGAGCGCGTTCAGCTCGGTCGCCTCCGCGAGGCTCTCACCGAACGGCTTCTCCAGCACGATCGAGCTGTCTTGCGCCAGACCTGCGCTGTGCAGCGCCGAGACGGTGGCGGCGAAGATGGACGGAGGGAGGGCGAGGTAGGCGGCGAGCGGCTCGGCACCCGAGACGACGGTCAAGGCGGCCGGGTCGGTGACGTCGGCGCGGTGGTACCTGGACGCCGACGCGACGGCCTGCCGGGCGGCGGCCGGAAGCTGCGGCGCGTGCTGGTCGAGCTGTGCGGTCGCCCAGTTGCGGAACTCCTCGTCGCGCCAGTCCTCTCGGCCGACCGCTGTCAGCCGGAACCGGTCGGCGATGTGATCGGCGGTTCGCAGCGCCGCGAGCCCGGGCAGGAGGTAGCGGGCCGTCAGGTCCCCGGTCGCCCCGAGGAGAACGAGGTGCTCGATCACCTCGCGGTCCCCCTCGCCCTGGCCAGCGTGACACCACTGGCGATCACGCCGATGTGGCTGAACGCCTGGGGGAAGTTCCCGGTGAGCTCGCCGGTCGACGGGTCGATCTGTTCCGACAACAGCCCGAGCGGGCTCGCCCTGGCGCACAGGGACGCGTACAACTGCTCGGCCTCCTCCAACCGCCCCTGGTGGACCAGGTTGTCGACGAGCCAGAAGCTGCACAGCAGGAACGCGCCCTCGTCGCCGGGGAGCCCGTCCGGCGACTCCTCGTGCCGATAGCGGTAGAGCAGGCCGTCGCCGGCTGACAGGCGCTCGGCGATCGCGGCGGTGGTCGCGACCATCCTCGGATGGTCGGCCGGGATCACGCCGCGCAGCGGCAGCGCGAGCAGGCTCGCATCCACGCTGTCCCCGCCGTCGAGGTGCTCGGACAAGGTCTTCGCGTCGTCGTTCCACGCCCGGGTGAGGATGGTCTCCCGAAGATCTGCGGCCTCCGACCGCCAGCGCGCGACCGGTCCGGCGAGCCCGAGCCGCTCGCTTATGGCCGCGGCCCGGTCCAGCGCCACCTGGCACATCGCGGCGGAATAGGTGAAGATCCGGCCGCTACTACGCACCTCCCAGATGCCCTGGTCCGGCTCCCGCCACGCCTGGCCGGCGGCATCGGCGATGCCGCTCAGCCTGCCCCACAACTCGGGGTCGAACCGCCCGCCCGCCTTGACCCACTGATCCGCGCAGTCGAGCACCTCGCCGTAGACGTCGTGCTGGCGTTGGTCAGCCGCGCCGTTGCCCCAGCGCACCGGGGCCGAGCGTCGGTAGCCCTCGAGCTCGCCGTCCTCCCGTTCGTCGGGAATCGGATCGCCGTCGTGCCTGTACATGATCCTCGCCTGCCCACTCCGCTCGAACGCGTCGAGGACCCAGCCGAGAAAGGCGTCGGCCTCGTTGATGAACCCGATCCGGCGCAGCGCGAAGACGGCGAACGCCGCATCGCGGATCCATGTGTACCGGTAGTCCCAGTTGCGTATCCCGCCGACGGGCGCCGGCAGCGACGATGTCGGCGCCGCGACGAGAGAACCGTTCACCCAGTGGTCGCAGAGCTTGAGCGTGATCGCTGCCCGCCGGATCATGGCCGGCTCGGGACCGTCGTAGTGGAAGCCGGTCATCCACCGCCGCCACGCGTCGGCCGTCTCGCCGAGCCGGGCCTCGGCGTCGAGTGGGTGGTGGCGGTGGAGCCGGCCCCACGAGAGGACGAGGTCGAGCCGGTCGCCCTGCTGCAGGTCGTGGGTGCTCCGCAGCCCGGGGAGCGTGCGGTTCGACCGCAGGTGCAGCCGCACCTGCGGATGGCGCGGGGACTCGACCGCCAGGCCGTTGAACGCCGGGCGGACCCGCGCGCCGCCACGCGGCCGCACGTCGACACGGAGCCTGACACTCCCTTCTAGCACGACCGCGGAGCGAACAAGCTCGCGTCGGTCGGCGGCGGCGTCGTCGGCGAGATCGGCCCCGGAGCGCAGCGCCAGTGCGTCCGTGAGCTGGACGAGCCCGGTGTCGCTGCGCAGCTCGGTGATCAGGACGCCGGTGTCCGGCTCGTAACGCTGCCGCGCCTCGACCAACCGTTCCGGCGCCACACTGAACTCGCCGCCCCGGGCGTGGTCCAGCAGCGCGCAGAACAACGGTTCGGAGTCGAAGCTGGGAACGCACATCCAGCGGATGCTCCCGTCGAGACCCACCAGAGCCGCGGTCGCTCCGTCGCCGATCAGGCCGAGGTCGGCCAGCGGCGGGTAGCCGCCGTGCACTGGGACCGGGCGGAATGCGGGATCGGGCTCGAGCACCGGGTGCGCCTTCTAGAACCTGATGAGTACCTTGACCACGTCCTCGAGCTTGCGGTCCGCGATCTCGAAGGCGCGTTCCATTTCGTCGAACGGGAATGTGTGGGTCGTCATGGCGGTGGGGTCGACCCGCCTCATCTCGAGCAGGCGCAGCAGCTGGTCCATGCGCAGCCGCCCGCCGGGGCACAGACCGGTGGCGATGGTCTTGTCCGCCATCCCGACGCCCCACTCGACGCGCGGAATGCGCACGAATTCGCCTTCGCCGAAATAGCCGATGACCGAGATCGTGCCGCCCGGCTTGGTGACCTTGACCGCGGTCTGGAACGTGACGTCGGCGCCGAGGGCCTCGATCGCGGTGTCGACCCCCTCGCCGCCGGTCAAGTCCATGACCCGGTCGACGACGTCCTCGGTCGTGAAGTCGACGATTTCATCCGCGCCGTAGCTGCGCGCCAGCTTCTGCCGGTTCGGCACCGACTCGACGCCAATGATGAGCCCGGCGCCACGCAGCTTGGCCCCGGCGGTCGCCATCAATCCCACCGGTCCCTGGGCGAACACGGCCACCGTTCCGCCGATGGGGATGTTCCCGTGTTCCGCGCCCATGAAGCCGGTCGAGAGCATGTCGGCGCAGTAGACCGCCACTTCGTCGGGCACGCCGCCCGGGATTTTCGCCATGTTTGCGTCGGCCTCGTTCACATGGAAGTACTCAGCGAAGACGCCGTCCTTGGTGTTCGAGAACTTCCAGCCTCCGAGCGGTCCGCCCGACTGCGACGCGTTGCCGGCCTGGGCGGCCGGATCGCCCCAGTTCGGCGTTATCGCGCCGACCAGTACCCGGTCACCAGGGCGAACGGCGTTTACCGCGCTGCCGACCTCGGACACGACACCGACACCCTCATGGCCCAGTGTGAGGTCGGTCCGGGGGCCGATGCCGCCCGCCACGGTGTGGGAATCCGATGTGCAAATCAGGGCGGCGGTCGTCTTCACGATCGCATCGTTCGGACCCGGGCTGGGCACGGGCTTCTCCATCATCCCAACCGCGCCGATCTCCTTCATCACGAACGCCTTCATTGTCGTCGCCACCTCCGGGCTTGGATGGATGTAGGTCGAGACCTAGGAGTGATTCGGTCCGCAGCTCACGGGTCGGGGGCGGGCACCACGGCGACGTTGGTCGTGCCGTGGCGGACGAGGTGGTTCGCGGTGCTCCCGAGGCGCATCGACCGCAGCCCCCCGGCGCCCCGCCGGCCGACCACGGTGAGCGCCGGGTCGAAGCGCTCCGCCGCCGTCACGAGCACGTCTCGGGGATCGCCCTCCATCTCGTCGGTGTCGATCTCGTCGCCGACCTGTTGCGTCCAGCCCTGGACCGCGTCCGCGGCCTCGGACCGCAGTCGCTCGCCGACCTGCGGCGGTCGCTCCGACACGCTCGCGCGCCATGCGTGGACGGCGCGCAGGCCGGCGCCGGTGGCGCTGGCCAGCGCGTGCGCCCACGCGAGCGCGCGCTGCGCGCCCTCGCTGCCGTCCTTCCCGACGAGGATCACGTCGCCGTCGCCGAGGATCCGCTCGGTGCGCACCACGACGACCGGGCACGCTGCATACTCGACGCACTCCTGGCTCACCGAGCCGAGCAGGAGTCCGGCAAAGCCACCGAGTCCGCGGGACCCGAGCACGAGCACGCTGTCGGGGGTGACCGTCTGGAGGAGCGCACCCGCGGGCGGGCCCCGCAACACGTCGATCGTCACGGCGGCCGACGATCCCAGGGCTTCGGTGCCGACCGCGGCGATCGCCTGCTGGGTCTGCTCGTCCATGTCCTCCGCCGACACGGGCACAGGGGCGACCGGCAGGATGGCCGAGCGCGGGTGGATCCACGATTGGACGGCGCGGACCGGGACGCCTGCCGCGTCCGCGGCAGCCGCCGCCCACTGCAGCGCCATCCGGCTGTGGTCTGAGCCATCGACACCGACGACGAACTCGTTCATCTGACTCCCCCTTGCCAACGGGCGTGATCGCGTACCTGAGGAGCTATGCGCGGGGCGACGCCAAGGGGGCTGCGGGCGTCACCAGGACACTACTCATCGTGGCCGCCCGTGCGTAGCACCCGAGCGGAATGAACCGTCCCGTGGCTGCCCTCCGGTCTGCGAACCTACCGAACGGGCGGGCAGGTGACCCCGGCGAGCTGCACGTCACGGCAGACGCTCTCGCGCGTGATCTTCCACCTTCCGTCGACGAAGACGACCTCGCCGAACTGCTGGCCAACGCCATCGGGCGGATAGCCCGGTATCTCGGTTATGTACTGGACGGCGGCCCGCGTCGCGGACAGGAACACCAGGTCGCGGAACACCACCCGGGAACCGAGAACCCGGTCCGCGTACGGCCCGGTGCGCAGCTGTTCGTACACCTCGCGCATGCCGGTGGGGTCATCGAGCCCCGCGAGGCGCTCCTCGTCGGTCCGGTCGCCGTACCGGACGCCGAAGAGCCGTTCGATCTCGGCCCGGGCCGCTGCCGGATCGGCCGGCTGTTCGGCGCCGGGCGGCGGCAGCTCCTGCGGTCCGAAGCACTCGGGGCTCGGCTCGCCCGTCGCGAGGTCGCGCTCCGAGCTCCCCGACGCCTCGGCGATCGTGGCGGAGTAGCCACCGACCCGCGCGGTGCCGGTGCCGAGCGACGTGCCATCCGCGTCGAGGGCTTCCAGCGGCACCGTGGTCTGGTACTCGGCCGGGTCTCCGGGCTCGATCGACCCGGGAGCGACAAGGACCGCGACGCCGTCGACGGGCTCCATCTCGTCGGCCTGACCACCCGGGAACGTCGCGCGCACACGCGAGGCGCCGGCGGGCGCCTGCGCGACGACCACCCAGAGCGGCGCCCCTTCGGCGACACCGAGCGCGCCGAGGCTCCCAACGACCGACGTGTTCGGAAGGTCGGCGTAGAGGCCACCGGAGACGATCCCGACGGCGTCGACGGTGGAGACATCCGCCTGCACGTACCCGTTGGGGAAGCACGTTGGCGGCGGTTCCCACCACGGGGGCCCCGCGTAGGTCGGTGTCTCGACGGCGGCGCGGTAGACGCGGATCGTGGTGCCGTCGACCTCGCGGACGAACGCCCTTGCCAGGGGACCCTGCATGCCGGGATACGAGGGCTCGCCGACGCTCCGCTCCTCGCTGCCGCCGGCGGCGAGCACGGCGCCGGAACCGGAACCGCCCGGGGCCAGGGTCGGCAACGGGGCGGGGGTGTCGTCGACCGTCACTCCGTCGTCGCCGGACCCCGACGCAACGTCCGGGCGCCCCGGCCCGGCGGCGCGCCCGGCGAGGAACCCCAGCGTCGGGCCCGCGAGCAGTGCCAGGACGAGGGCGGCGGAGATCCCTCGCGTGCGGCGCCGGTCGCGCCGGGCGATGCGGTAGTTCAGCGCATCGAGGTCGGGCTGCTCGCGCAGCGTGCTTGCCTGCCGGGCAAGCGCCTGCCGGATCCTGTCGTCGAGTTCGCTCACGGCATCACCTTCCGAAGCTCGGCGTGGGCGCGGTGGATCAGCGACCCGACGGTGCCGGGCCGGCACCCGAGGGCGGCTGCGATGTCGGCCTCGCTGCAGTCGTGCCAGTAGCGCAGGACGATCGCGGCGCGCTGGCGGTAGGGCAGCGCCGCGATCGCGTCGGTCATCTCGTTGGCGCCGAGATCGACGACGTCGACCTGTCCTGTCGGGGAAGGTCGCCGTTGCCGTTGGAGGCGCAGGCGCCGGTAGTGCGAGTGGCAGGCGTTCACCACCGTGCGGCGCAGGTAGGCACGGGGTTCGACGACGCCGTCCCACTTCTCGTGGAGGCGCACGAACGAGTCCTGCACCAGGTCACGAGCGGTCTCCGCCGAACCGGTCAGCAGGAACGCGAGCCTGGTCATCTCCGTGAACGTGGCCCGGTAGAAGTCGGCGAAGGCCAGCCCGTCCCTGTCCATGGGAACCGGCGTCGACTCGAGGGCGGCGTCCACCACGGGGACCACATCCCGCACACCCCTCAGACGCTCGGCCGGCCGGCCTTCTTGCACGACTTCCCCCCGGAGCCAGTTTGCACCCCAACTTGCGGCGGTCAGGGCCGCCATCGGGGCGCTAGGCGCCGCAAGTCCGCTTGGGGCAGTCGGGCCCCCTATGCGGACAGCCCGGCGATGCCGTCGCCGATGAGCTTCACGCCGATCACCAGGATCAGGACGGCCATGATGACGGCGTTGTTGCGGGCCATCCAGGTCTTGATCTCGTCGAGCAACGCCGATGCCCGCTCGCCCAGGGCGAAGTAGATGACCACCGGGACGAGGACGCCGATCGATGCGATCAGCGTGAACAGCGCCCACACGACCGCCTGCCCGCCGCCCGAGATCGCGGTCTGGGCCACGACCGTGGCGCCGCCGACGATGAAGATCAGGTTCTTCGGGTTGAGGGCGCTGAGGAGCACCCCGGTGCCGGCGGCCTTGGCGGGGGTGAAGCGGTCGAGCGCGCTCATCCACTTCGGCAGCTCGACCTCCTCGCCGGCCCCCGGGCGTCCCCGCCACTCCCGGACGCCGACGACGAACAGCAGCACGCCGAGCACCAGCTTCAGCCAGAACGTCCAGTCCTCCGGCTGGCCCTCGGAGGTGGCCGACGGGCCCGCGACCGCGAGCACGATCGCACCGGCGGCGGCGACACCGACCACCCAGCCGGCCAGGAACGACAGCCCGTTCGACCTGGCCCTGGGCGTGATCAGCATCAGCACGATGGCGACGATCGGCATCGGGCTCAGTGCCACACCGACGGCGAAGGGAAGCATCTGCCCGATCGCTTCACCCATCCCGCGGCCCCTCCCGCATCGACACCGTGTCCGCGTTTTACCGACCGGGCGGCGGGGGCTCCGGTCGCTCCGCGCTCACCGGGGGCCTCTGCTGTGCGAGGGCATCCTGCGCGGCGGCGCGAGCGACCGCGTACTGCTGCGCCGCGGCCTGCTGGGCGCCGTACTCGCGGGCCGCCGCCTGCTGGGCCGACCGCTCATCGGCATGTTGCTGGTCGACCACGCGCTGGGCCGCCATGTCGGCCTGCGCCCGGGCACGGTTGGCCTCCCATTCCTGCCGGCGCAGCCGGCCGGTCAGCCACCGGTGCAGGGCGTCGACGAGCAGGGCGACCACGAAGTAGACGATCGCGGCGACGAGATAGGAGAAATCGAGCACCGATGAGCCGTCGAGCTCCTGCGTCGGGAAGATGCCGCGGAACGGGCGCATGGCCCGGTCGGTGCTGCGATACACCCACTCCACGAACGATGCGTCGGGGTTGGCGCCGGCGAGCTGGAGGAAAAAGGCGGTGGTCAGCAGCACCCCGGTGACGAGGGCGAAGGCGTAGACCAGCCACACCACGACCCGCGCCACCTTGAGCAGCACCCGCTGGGGCGAGCGCTCGTACTCCTCGGCGCGCCGCTCGTAGTCCTGAACCCTGGGGTCATTGGCGACGGTCATCGGGCGCAAGTCAACCACAGCCCCGACGAGCGAGCGCTGACCCTGACCTGCGGTACTCGGTGGTACAGGCCGGATCAGGGGTCCAGGACCCGCGAGCCCAGGTCGGGGAAGACCTTCGCCACCTTGGCAAGCAGGTAGTCGCCGTAGGTGCCGCCGAGGTCGTGGACGTTGGCCCCGTCCCATCGGGGTGCCGCCGGCGCGGGAGCCTGCGGCCGGTCGAGGGGCAACGGACTGACCTCTGCGTCCCAGGATGGGTCGAAGAAGAACGCGAACGATACGCGGCCGACGCGACCCGCGTTGTGGACCCGGTGGGGGGTCGATCGATACAGCCCGCCGGTCATGCGCTCGAGCATGTCGCCGAGGTTGCAGACGAACGAGCCGGGCTCCGGCGGTGCGTCGGTCCAGCCGTTGGGCGTCCGCACCTCGAGGCCGCCCGTGTCGTCCTGGCGCAGGATCGTCAGCAGCCCGTAATCGGTGTGCTCGGCCACCCCCCATGCCCGCTCGCCGGCCGGCCGGCCAGCGTCGCCGGCGTCCGGGGCCGCCGGGTAGTGGAAGATGCGGAACAGCACGGTCGGATCCGCGGTCAGGTGGGTGACGAACCAGTCGTCCGGGAGCCCCAGACCCCGGGCGATGGCCGAGGCGAGCAGGTGACCGAGCTCCGTCATCGCCGCCATGTAGGCCAGGACGGCGCCGCGCAGCCCGGGCGGGCGGGCGGGGAACAGGTTGGGTCCGTGCAGCGGGACGCCGGCGGCGACGCGGGGGTGATCGCGCGCCAACTCGGCGCCGAAGTAGATGCCCTCCTTGCGGTCGGGTCGCCCCGACGTCAGCTCGCCCCCCACCGGGAACCAGCCGCGCCACGCGCGCCCACCCGCGGCCATGGCGATGCGGGCCTTCTCGTCTTCGGGGAGGCCGAAGAACTCCCGGGACAACGCCTCGAGCTCGGCCTGCAGGCCGTCGTCGACGGCGTGGCCGACCACGTAGAAGAAGCCGACGTCGCGGCAGGCCGCATCCAGCCGGCGGGCAACCTCGTCACGCGCCGCGCCGGTGCTGCGCAGGGCGGCGACGTCGACGACGGGAAGGCCGGCCATGGGCACTTTCTATCCAGTCCGGGGTCAGCCTGCGTTCAGGTTGCGCGTGCCACGATCCCGGCACCCGAGGCAATCGTGTCGGTGACCGGCACCTCGGTTGTACCGAAAGGCAGCGACCATGTCAGTTGGCAGGCGAGCGACCCTTCCTCTTCAGGTGGCGGCAGCGGCCGCCGCCATGTCGCTGGTGGCGCTCACGGCGTGCGGCGACGACGACTCCACGAGCACGGCCGGCGGAGGCGCGTCGACCACGACGGCGGGCACCCCGGTGATCGACCCCGGAGACGGCGGCAACTACCGGCCCCAGATCGACCCGAACAACTTCGTCGACGTCATCGACAATCCGTACCTGCCGTACCCGGTCGGCGCGTCGTGGACCTACGAGGGGACCGAGGACGGCGAGACGGAGAACGTCACGGTCACGGTCACGCCGGAGCGCAAGGAGATCATGGGCATCTCCGCCACCGTCGTGCGCGACACCGTGACCGACGCCGACGGTGAGGTCGTCGAGGACACCTACGATTGGTTCGCGCAGGACCGCGACGGGAACGTCTGGTATCTGGGCGAGGACAGCACCGAGTTCGAGAACGGCAAGGCCGCTAGTACGTCGGGCTCCTGGGAGGCCGGGGTCGACGGCGCCCTGCCCGGGATCGTGATGCAGGCGCAGCCCGAAGCCGGTCAGGCGTACCGGCAGGAGTACTACCTCGGCGAGGCCGAGGACCTGGCCGAGGTGAAAAGCGTCGACGCGACCGAGAGCGTGCCCTTCGGCGACTTCGACCGGCTCCTCGTGATCAAGGAGTGGAACCCCCTGGAGCCCGACGTCGTCGAGGAGAAGTACTACGCCCAGACCGTCGGGCTGGTGCTCGAGGTCAAGACCGAGGGCGGCTCGGGCCGGAGTGAGCTGATCGAGTACACGCCGGGGGCCTGACGCGTGGCTCACCCGGTGAGCCCGGTGGGGCAGGACACGCCGGTGCCCCCGAGCCCGCAGTAGCCCATGGGGTTCTGCTGCAGGTACTGCTGGTGGTAGTCCTCGGCGTACCAGAACTCGCCGGCGTCGGCGATCTCGGTCGTGATGGTGCCGTAGCCGGCGGCCGTCAACTCGCGCTGGTAGGCGTCGCGGCTCTCCTCGGCGGCCTTGCGCTGGACGTCGTCGGCGACGCCGATCCACGACCGGTACTGCGTGCCACGGTCGTTGCCCTGGCGCATGCCCTGCGTCGGGTCGTGGTTCTCCCAGAACACCCGGAGCAGGTCCTCGTAGCTGACGCGGGCGGGGTCGAACACGA
>Ga0081455_10003634_pt1 | contig 17669 bp, 11 predicted proteins | sample TabmetS3T2R1_FD_70207 | JGI IMG/M metagenome (GOLD analysis project Ga0081455, IMG submission 70207) | Tabebuia heterophylla rhizosphere microbial communities from the University of Puerto Rico - S3T2R1 | ecosystem: Host-associated > Plants > Roots > Rhizosphere ...
CGCCGGCGCCTCGCCAAGAACGGAGTACGTGTACGTGTAGGCGCTGCCCGCCGTCGGTATCAGCGTTGCGAGCTCCGCGTAAGCGAGCGCGGCGCATGCGCAAACCACTCCGGCAACGAGGAACGCGAGGATGACTGCAGGTCCGGCTCTGTCGGCGCCGACGCCGGTCAGCGTATAGATGCCGGTACCGACGATCGCACCGACGCCGAGCGCCACGAGATGCGGCCAGCTCAGCGTCTTCTTGAGCGTGCGACCGGGCTCATGCGGCCCGCGGATCTCGAGCGGCTTGCGGGGACCAAAGATGCCGCTCACGCGGCGACGCCTGGCTGCCGGGTCGGGCGCGCCTTCGCGCACCGCTCGACCATCGCGATCACTTCCGCACGCCGTGTGCCACTGAGCACCAGGCGCGGCATGCGCACTCGCTCGGAGCCCCGACCCATGACTTGCTCGGCGAGCTTGATCGACTGCACCAGGTCATGCTCGGCATCGAGATGCAGCAGCGGCATGAACCAGCGATAGATGCGGCGCGCTTCCATCCAGTCGCCGCGGCGTGCGGCCGCGATCAGCGCGACGGACTCGCGCGGGAAGGCACTCGTGAGACCCGAGACCCAGCCCACGGCGCCGAGCATCAGGCCTTCCAGGGCGACGTCGTCGAGACCGGCCAGCACGGTGAAGCGCTCGCCGAAGCGATTGATGATGTCCGTCACGCGGCGCGGATCCGGCGCGCTTTCCTTGATGGCGACGATGTTCACGCAGGGCGCGAGCTTCTCGAGATCCTCGAGCTCGATCGTCACGCGGTACGCCGGCGGATTGTTGTAGAGCATGATCGGCTTCGACGTCGCGTCGGAGACCGCCTTGAAATGCGCGACGAGCTCGTCGGGCGTCGGCACGTAGACCATGGCGGGCAGCGCCATGAACGCGTCGACGCCGATCTTCTCGGCGTCGCGGACGAACTCGACGGCGCGATCGGTCGTGAGCTCCGAGACGCCCGCGACGAGCGGCACGCGCCCGCCCACCGCCTCGACGGCCGCGCGCAGCGCGAGACGCTTTTCCTCGGGGCGCAGCGAGTTGTTCTCACCGACCGTGCCGAGCAGTACGAGTCCATCGACACCGTCGGCGACGAGCGCGGTCAGCGTCTTCTTGCACGCAGGAATGTCCAGCGAGAGGTCGGCGGCGAATTGCGTGGTGGCGGCCGGGTAAACGCCATGCCAGAGGGGCTGCGACAAGGGAACTCTCCTGCTTGGAATATACGATATATTATCTGTGATCTCTTCTATTTAAAAGCGATTCGTGGCGTTCCGCGACTTATCGCACACAGTCAGTTTTGATATCCCTCGCGAGCGCGCGGCCTGCGGCGCGGAAGTTTGCTGGCCGGCGGTTGCGCCTTCAGCGCGCCGCGCAGATCGGCGAGCGTGCCCTCGAGATGGTTCGCCACGAGCTTGCTTACCCGCGCTTCGCGCCGCCCCAGCCACGCCGCGAGCATGTCGTGGTGCTCCTTCTCGGCGCGCAATACCCGGCCCTGCGGCTCCAGGTGCTTCCTGACGTAGCGGTCCGCGAGCACGTGGAGTCGCGTGACGATGTCGACCGTGAGCCGGTGCCCGCATGGCTGGACGAGCGCGAGGTGGAACGCGCGATTCTGCGCGCCCACGGTGTTCGAGCGCTCGAACGCGGTCTCGTCGAACCGCGCCAGTGACTCGCGCGCCGCGTCGCGCTGTGCCTCGGTCGCCTTGCGGCATGCGAGCGCCGTGGCGTCCGGCTCGAGCTTGAGGCGCAGCGCGTAGATCTCCTCGGCCTCTTCCGGCGACATGCCGCGCACGAAGTAGCCGCGATTCGGCTGCGCGACGACGAGCCCGTCCTGCTGCAGTCGCGCGAGTGCCTCGCGCAACGGGATCTTGCTGACGCGGAATTCGGCGGCGAGCGCGTCCTGCCGGATCGGCAGATCCGACTCGATCGCGCCCGAGAGGATGTAGTCGCGCAGCGCGTCGACGAGCTGCTCGGACAGCGTGCGCACATCGAGAGGACTCAGGTTCATCACAGGAAGCTAGCTCGCAAACTGTTCACGGACTCGCGCGATACGCGCGTTCTTAGGATACGACATGGGTTTCGCACGCGGCGCTCCGGCGGAAGCGCCGGCGCCCGCAATGGGCGCCGGCTCACACCTCGATCAGAAGCGCGCGCGCACTCCCATGAAGTAGCGCCGCCCGATGACGTCGTACAGCGTCACGTCGGTGTTGGCGTCACCGCCCCAGCTCGACGTGAGCAGCGGCGGCTTCTGGTTGAACGCGTTGTCGATGCCGCCGTAGAGCTCGAATGTGTCGTTGAAGCGGAACGAGCCCATGAAGTCGACATAAGTCACGCTGCCCGCCTCGACGGGCGTCGACGCGGCGATCGCCGGCAACGGGTCGAGCCCGGCCATGTAGCGGACCTGCGAACGCACGACGAGCGGGCCCGAGTTGAGCGACGCGGCGAACAGCGCCTTGAAGTCCGGCGAGCCGCCGGCGCCCTGCGCGGTGCACGAGCCGAAGAAGCCCGCGCAGTCGATCACGGCCGCGCCGATGATCTGGCTCTCGCGCTTGAACAGCCAGCCGCCGTTCAGTGCGAGACCGAGCGACGCACCCTTGCCGCCGATCGCGAACGACTCCGGCAGGTTGAACGTGTAGTCCATCGCGAGATCGACGCCGCTCACGGTCAGCGAGCCGATGTTGCTGTTGCTCGCGCGGACCTGGTAGACCTGGCCGCTGCCGGGCAGGCGCGTGATTGCGCGGCACGGCTCGCTGTTCGCATCGAGCAGCTGGTAGCACACGTCGAGCGTGGTCTGCGCGTTCATCGTGGCGACCGCGTCGTCGACGTTGATCTCGTAGTAGTCCACCGCGAGATTGAACCGGTCGAGGAACGGCAGCTTGAGCACCGCGCCGATCGTCATCGTGTCCGAGGTCTCCTCACGCAATGCCGGGTTGCCGCCCGACACCTGGCTGAAGCCGAGCGCGGCCTGCACGAACGTATTGATCTCCGCGGCGGGCACGCCCTGCGCGACGCAGAAATCCTTCTGCGCCTGCGACGGATGGCGGATCGCGGCACACGGATCGTTGCCGGGCGAGAAACCCTCGGCGATCGGCGCGTACAGCTCGTTGATGCCGGGCGCGCGGATCGCGACGTTGTACGCCGCGCGGAAGCGCAGCCAGTCCGTGGGTCCCCACTCGAGGCCGGCGCGCCACGTGTCCGTGGTGCCGAAGTTCGAGTAGTCGGAATGACGCACGGCGCCTTCGATCGCGAGCACGTCGGCGAACGGCTTGTCCGCGAGCAGCGGCAGGCGCAGCTCGGCGAACTCCTCGGTGACGTCGTAACCGCCCTTCGTGATGCCGCGCGACGCGGAACCATATTCGCGGGCCAGGTCGGTGGCACCGGGCGTATAGCGATAGTCATCATCGCGATACTCGAAGCCGATCGCCGCCGAGATCGGTCCGCCGGGTAGTTTGAGGAACTCGCCCGCGAGCGAGGCGCCCATGACCGACCGCTCGAAGAGATCCTTCGACGAGCGCTCCGGGGAGATGAACGCGGCCGCCGCCGGCGTTATCGAGCCGAGACCGAACGGGTTCACGGGCACGCAACCGAGCACGGCGGTCACGCAGACGACGTTGCCGTTCGCGTCGGTCGTCGAATTGAGGCCGAGCGACAGACGCGCGGGCGACATCGTGTTCAGGACTTCCTCGTCGGTGCGCGAACGCTGGTACTGCCCGAAGACGTCCCACTGCCACGTATGTTCGCCCACTGCGAAATCGCCGCGCAGGCCGAACGTGCTGCCGAGCGTCGCGCGTTCGAACGCGAAATTGCGCAGGCCGAGCTCGTCGACGCGCCGCGCGATGCCGCCCGAGATACGCGCGTTGCCCGTACCCATGGGGTCGAAGATCTGCGGATTATTGACGAACAATGCGCGAACGTCGGGTGACAGCACCGGGTTCGTCGCGTAGTTGAGCACTTCGAAGTAGGAGTTCGTGCCCGTCACGATCGACAGCGAGTCCGCCGCCTGCTGGAACTCGTTCTTCGCGAGCGCGTAGTGCAGGTCGACGTACGACTGCACGTGATCCGTGATGTCGTAGTGACCCAGGCCCGAGAACTGCCAGCGCTCGAGCGGCCGCAGCAGGTAGTTGCCCGCGGCGTAGTTATAGAGCGTCTCGGGATCGCAGTGGCGCATCACGCGGCCGCTCACGTCGAAGCGGATGGAGTTGACGGGCGTCGTGCAACCTTCGGGACCGACCGGGATGACGCCTGCGCCCTGGCCGACGTTGAGCGTCGACAGCTGCGCCGCCGAGAGGCCCACGCGACCGCCGGGGATGTTGCCGGACCCGCTCGGACCGAGATTGGCGTTGAGCGGAACGCGCGAGAAGCTGCGGTCCTGCATCATCACGGGGTCGCGCGTCGAGCGCGACGCGAACATCGTGATGTTGCCGCGGCCCTCGTCGAAGTTCGTGCCGAACAGCATGTCGTAGTTCGTCGTCTTGCCGTCTTTCTCGGCCGTGCGTCCGTATTGCGTCGACACTTCGAAGCCCTCGAAGTCGTCGCGCAGGATGAAGTTCACGGCGCCCGTGATGGCGTCGGAGCCGTAGACCGCCGATGCGCCACCGGTTATGACGTCGACGCGTTTGATCAGTGCGTTCGGAATCGTCGCGAGGTCGACGCTGCCCGCGCCGTTCGCGGGGATGAAGCGGCGCCCGTTGACGAGCGTGAGCGTGCGCGTGGCGCCGAGGCCGCGCAGGTTCGCCGTGAGCACGCCCGAGCCGCCCGCGGAGTTGACGCTCGAATTGTTGCCCGCGGAAATCTGCGGCAGCTCGTTGAGCACTCCCTCGACCGTGGTCTCGCCCGACATCTTCACGGCCGTCTCGTCGATGACGGTGGTCGGGCTCGGCGCGGACAGGTCGCTGCGCACGAGGCGTGACCCCGTGACGACCACTTCCTCGAGCCTCACCGGCTCCTGCGCCCAGGCGACCTGGGCCAACGCGATGCCGGCGATGACCCATCCATGGAAGCGCGCGGCGCGTGGCCTCCGTACGCGAAAACACTGCAAATGTGGCTTTCTCGACATACCCCTGCTCCCGTTGTGTCGGCTCGATGCCGCTTCGATGACCGGGTGTTCGCGCGCATTCCGCGCATGCTGCGAGACGGCCCGATACGAAAATATTGTAGATCGTATACTCAATACACTATAGTAATGGCCACACTGTCAAGATGCGTGCGTCCGCGCGATGACGAGTAGTCAGGCTCGCGATGCGCGCAGGGGAGCTCGCGCTGTGAAGAAACTCGGCTGCCTCGTCGCGGTCCTGCCCATCGTCGCGTTTGCCCAGTCGACGAACGTCGACGCGCCCGCGGGGTGGGCCGACGATCCTCCGTCGCTCACCTCACTCGTGCAGATCGCGCGCACCGAGAGCTCGCTGCGGCTCGCCATCACCCGCTACACGCAGGACATCGCCGCCGTCGAGCGCCGTTACCCCGTTCCCTACTCCCCCGCGCGCATCGCGCGGCTGCGGCAGCTTCATGAGGGCTGGCGCAAACAACTCGCGGCGCTCGACTTCGCCGCGCTCGATCGCGAAGGTCAGCTCGACTACATCGCGCTGCGCAACCGCATCGCGTACGCGCTCGACCGGCTGAGGCTCGACGAGGCGCGTGCGGCGCAGATGCGCCCGCTCGTACCTTTCTTCGACGATCTGCGGCTCCTGCAGGAGAACCGCTTCGACCGCAAGCCGATCGACGCCCGGGCGGTCGCGACGACGCTCGATCGCGTCGCGAAACAAGTTGTCGAGCTCACTCACGCGCTCAAGGAGCCGCCCGCTGCCGACGCGAAGAACCGCGCGAAGCCCGTGTCGGGCGCAGTCGCGGCGCGCGCGGAGGACCAGGTGCGCCGCCTCAAGGAGATGCTCGCCGACTTCCACGCGTACTACGACGGCTACGATCCCAACTACACGTGGTGGGCGCGCAAGCCCTGGACGGAAACCGACGCGGCCCTGCAGGTCTACGCGGATGCGATCCGCACGGAGTTGTTAGGCGTGAAGCCCGGGACGAAGGCGCCGATCCTCGGCGACCCGGTGCTCGCGGACGGCCTGCGCGCCGATCTCGCCGTCGAGATGATTCCCTACGATCCGAAAGAGCTGATCGCCATCGGCGAGCAGGAGCTCGCCTGGGTCGAGACGCAGTTCCGCGTCGTGTCGCGGCGCATGGGCTACGGCGATGACTGGAAAGCCGCGCTCGAGCACACGAAGGATCTCGCGCCGCCGCCGGGCGGCGCCCCGGCCGCGATCTTCGACATCGCGAGCTACTCCGAGGACTACATCGCGAAGCAGCACAGCATCACGCTCGCGCCGCTCGCGCGCGAGATCTGGCGTCTCGCGATGCAGACCCCCGACCGGCAGCTCATCAATCCGTTCTTCACGGGCGGAGAGACCACGCGGCTCTCGTACCCGACGGACACGATGTCGTTCGACGACCGCCTCATGAGCCAGCGCGGCAACACGCCGCACTTCAATTTCCCGACCGTGCAGCACGAGATCGTGCCGGGCCATCACTACCAGAAGTTCATGCGCGACCGCTTCAATTCGCATCGCGGACCGCTCAACGACACTCCGTTCTGGACCGAGGGCTGGGCGTTCTACTGGGAACTCCGGCTCTGGGACGTCGACTTCGCACGCAACGATCCAGATCGCATGGGCATGTTGTTCTGGCGTGCGCACCGCGCGGCACGCATCGTGTTCTCGCTCAACTACCAGCTCGGCAACTGGACGCCGCAGCAGTGCGTCGATTTCCTCGTCGCGCGCGTGGGCCACGAGCGCGCGAACGCCGAGGCCGAGGTGCGGCGCAGCGTCATGGCCGCACCCCCGCTCTACCAGGCGGCGTACATGCTGGGCGCGCTGCAGCTGCGCTCGCTGCACAAGGAGCTCGTCGAGTCGGGGCGCATGACAGATGCGCAGTTCCACGATGCGGTGCTGCTCGGCGGACCGATGCCCATCGAGCTCGTGCGCGCGCGGCTCTCGGGCGCGCCTCTCGACGCCGGGATGCGCAGCTCGTGGCGCTTCTACGATTCGATCAAGTCGCGCTGAGTCCCTCGTGAATGCGGGTGACGCCAGCCGGCGCCGATTCCTCGCGGGCTCGGGATCGCTCGGTGTCCTCGCGGCCGCGGGCGTCGGTGCGCCCGCCGCCGCGCCGCGCACTCGTGCCGCGCGGCCCAACATCGTCGTCATCGTCGTCGACGACATGCGCTTCGACGAATACGCGGCCGGCGGACATCCCTACGCCGAGACTCCGAACATCGATGCACTCGCCCGGCGCGGCGTGACGTTCCGCAATGCCTACCACACGACGCCGCTGTGCTCGCCGAACCGCGCCTGCATCCTCACGGGACAGTACGCAGCGCGCCACGGCATCATCGACAACACCTCGCGTTCGTACGCGAGCCACCGGTTGCCGACGTTCGCGCGCGAGCTGCAGCGCGCGGGATATGCAACTGCGCACGTCGGCAAATGGCACATGGGTAACGATCCCACACCGCGCCCCGGCTACGACCACTGGGTGAGCTTTCCAGGCCAGGGCAATGTCACGAACCCCGAGCTCTATGAGGACGGCAAGCTCCACCGCGTCGACGGATACATCACCGACCTGCTGACCGATCGCGCGGAGGCCTTCATCCGCGCCACGAAGACGCCGTTCATGCTGTACGTCGGCCACAAGGCAATCCATCCCGAGATCCAGCAGCGCGACGACGGCACCGTCGACGTCTCGACGAGCGAAGGATTCGTGCCCGCGCCACGGCATCGCGGCCGGTATGCAGGCCGCACGTTCCGGCGGCGACCTAACTACGGCCTGTCGGCGGCCGACCGCGCCGGCAAGCCCGTGCTCGACGCCGTGCTCGCCGCGAAGCACGATCCCGCCATTCAGAAGTCGTTCGGCCGGGAAGTGCTCGACGAGCAGGTCTCGGAGGAGACGATCCAGGCACGCGCGGAGATGCTGCTCGCGGTCGACGAAGGACTCGGCCGGCTCGTGACGGCGCTCGAGGAGCGCGGGCAGCTCGACGACACGCTCATCGTGTTCATGAGCGACAACGGCTCGTTCTTCGGCGAGCACGGCCTCAGCATCGAGCGGCGCTTCCCTTATGAGGAGTCGATCCGCAGCCCCTTGATCGTGTCGTGGCCGGCGGCCGCGGAGACGACGCGCCGCGTCGACGCATTTGCGCTCTCCATCGACATCGCCCCAACGTTGCTCGACGCCGCGGGTGTCGCGATTCCGCGGTCGGTGCAGGGGCGCTCGGTGCTGCCGCACCTGGCCGGCGCGGCGCGGCCGGGCCGCGACGCGTTCCTCGTCGAGTACTACGGTCACGAGAATCCATTTCCGTGGATCGCGAACATTGACTACCGAGCGGTGCGCTTCGACCGCTTCAAGTACATCCGCTGGATCCGCGAGAACGATGCGCACGAGCTCTACGATCTCGAGGCCGATCCGTTCGAGCTGCGCAATCTCGCGGACGACGCCGCGCATGCACCCGTGGTTGCGCGGGCGCGCGGGAAGCTCGCGGGTCTCGTGCTCGGATCCCTCGGACTGCCGACGACCCACGTGCTGTGAGGGATTCCATGTTGCGTGCGCTGCTGTGCTCGTTGCTGTGTCCCGGCGGTGTGGCATGGGCCGCGGACCCCGCTGTGCCCGAGCCGCCGCCGAAATCCTTCACATCGACCCAGACCCTCACGCTCGCGGGCCAGAAGGTGAAGCTCCGCGCGATCGCCGGCGAGATCGACGTGAGCGACGGCGATGGCAAGCCCGTTGCGCGCATCTTCTCGACCACCTACCTGCGCGAAGCCGTGGATGCGGCGAAGCGGCCCGTGATGTTCGCGTTCAACGGCGGCCCGGGATCGGCGTCGATCTGGCTGCACATGGGCCTGCTCGGCCCGAAGCGCGTGGTCGTTCCCGGCGACGCACGCGATGACGGCGCCGCGCCGCTGCAGATCGTGCCCAATACCTTTTCCCCGCTCGACGTCGCGGACATCGTGCTCATCGATCCCGTGGGCACGGGCTACTCGCGCGCGATCAACGGACACGCCGACAAGGAGTTCTGGGGCATCGGCCAGGACGCCGAGGTCCTCGCGAACTTCGTGCGCCAGTGGCTCACGAAGTACCGGCGCTGGGGCTCCGCGAAATACCTGTGCGGCGAGAGCTACGGCACGACGCGCGCCGCCGCGATGACGCGCGCGCTGGCCCAGGAGGAATACGGCACCGTCGCGCTCAACGGCGTCATCCTCATTTCGGCGGCGCTCGACTTCCAGGGCCTGCGCGCCATCGCGCACAACTGGCGCGTCTCGCAGAGCTATCTACCCACGTATGCCGCGACCGCGCTCTATCACGGCAAGATCGCGCGCACCGATCTCGGCGCGCTGCTCGCGCAGGCGCGCGAGTTCGCGTTCACCGACTACGCGGCAGCGCTCGCCAAGGGCCAGCGCCTCGCACCCGAGGAGCGCGCCCGCGTGCGCCGCACGCTCGCGGAGCTCACGGGCCTTTCGGAAAGCTGGCTCGACTCCGTCGACCTCGACATTCATCCGTTCCGCTTCATGAAGGAGCTGCTGCGCGATCGGGGGCTCGTGATCGGGCGCCTGGATTCACGCTACACGGGGCGCGACTTCGACTCCGGCGGCGAGCGTTTCGACTCCGATCCGTCGGGCAACGGCTTCGGCGCCGACTACTCGGCGGCCGCGCTCGACTATCTGACGCGCGACCTCGGCGTCGATATGGGCGACCGGCGCTATCTCGCGCTCAATCGCAGCGGCATCAAGCCGTCGTGGGACTGGAAGGCGCCGGAGTCGGATCGCTGGTCGCTCGGCATGAATCCCGAGTGGCCCGCGCACGTGAACGTCGCGCCGTACCTCGGCGATGAAATGCGGCGCAACTCCGATTTCCGCGTGCTCCTCGCGATGGGGTACTACGACCTCGCGACGCCGTTCTTCGCGGTGGAGAACAGCATGTACCAGACGGGAATGCTGCCCGAGCGCGTCACGTTCGCGTACTACGAGGCCGGGCACATGATGTACGTGCACGGACCGTCGCTCGAGAAGCTGGCGGCCGACATCCGCACGTTCATCGGCCGACGATGAAGATCAGCCAGGTCGCGAGCGGCGCGGTGATCACCATCGCGCCGCCCCAGGCGAGCAGCCCGCGATAGACGCGTTCGCGCTCCGACGCGCTCGTGTTCGCGACCACGAGGGCGCCCGCGGTCGAGAACGGACACGAGTCGACGACGGTCACGCAGATCGCGAGCGCGATGACGAAGCCCGCGGCCGGAACGCCGCCACGCGCAATGAATGGCGCGGCGAGCACCATCATCGCGCCGAGAATCCCGGCGCTCGAGGCGAAGGCCGAGGTCAGCGCACCGACGGCACAGATCAGCAGCGCGCCGATGAGCGGTGACGCGAGCGACGCGATGCCCTGCCCGACTGCGTCGACGGTGCCGAAGCGCTGCAACGCGGCCACGTAGGTCACGATGCCGCATACGAGCAGCACGACGCTCCACGCGATGTCGCGCTCGGCGCCCGCGCTGCCGCGCGGAAACAGCAGGCTCAAGCCCACCGCGGCGCCGAGCGCCAGCACGCCGATGCCGACACCCAACGACAACGAGATCGCCGCGACCGCGACGATGGCGAGCGCACACACGACGCGCTGTGCGCGCGCGTTCGCGGACGTGGCCGCGGTTGCGGTCGCGTCCGCGCCGGCCGATCGAGCGACAGATTTCCCGAGCGAGGAACCCCCGAAGACGACGTAGATCACGGCCCCGAGTACGACGTTGTACGCGACGTTCGCGAGGTACAGCGTTGCCGGCGACAGATCCGCTCCCGACCGCGCGACGGCCTGGTTCACGATCGCACCCAGTACGTTGAGCGGCGAGAAATTCCCGCACGCGGCGCCGTGCAGCACCATGAGCCCGATCATGCGGCGATCGAGCTCGTAGCGTTCCGCAATGCGCAGCGCGATCGGCGCGAACAGCGCGACGCCCGCCGAGCCGAGCGCGCCGGCGGTCGTCGGCAGCGCGGCGACGAAGAACACGATCCACGGCACGAGCGCGCGGCGCCCGCCGACGAGGTGCGCGGCGCCGTTCACGATCCATTCGATGGTGCCGTTGCGCGCGGCGATCGCGAACAGCCACGTGACCGCGACGAGCAGGATCAGCAGGTCGACCGGGAAGCCCGCGAACAATTTCGACACCGGCTCGTCGGAGAACGCGGTACCGACGACGACCGTCATCACGAGCGCGAGCGCGCCCAGGTTCACGGGGCGCAGCGCCGCGATCACGAAGATGAGGATGAGTCCGAGAACGCCCGCGACGTGGATCGACACGGGCGCGCGAGTCAGGTGCGGCGCACGCGCGCCCGCACGGGCGCGAACGCGTCGCCGCCTTCCGTGAGCTCGATCGGACGATGCTCGGGCGGCAGCTGCAGGCGCTGGAACAACACGGGCTTGTCACCGATCGAGTAGTCGCTGACGTCCCAGATCGTGCCGACAGTGTCGGCAGGCAGGCGCAGATGCTTGCACGCGAAGTCGGACAGTGCGCGCGCACCGATGCGATGCTCGACGCGCAGCGTCGGCAGGTTGAAGCGGTCGACCATCACGCGATGCGTCGACGAGCCGTGCAGCTCTTCGAGCGGCACGTCGAGCAGCGCCTTGCCGTGGTCGTACGAGAAGTAGACGCTCGTGAAAGCCGGCGGATCGTCCTGCACCCAGAGCAGGCGATCGAGACGCACGCAGCGATCGACGCCGAGCAGCGTGCGCCACGGGCCGCGCGACTTGTCCTCGGACACCGCGAGCACGCGCACGAATGGCATGAGCACTTCGCCCGTCTTCGTGTCCTTGAAGCGATAGACGAACGCCTCCGAGGCCTGCGACTGGCGATCGGCGACGAACGTGCCCGTGCGCCGGTTGCGGATCACGAGCCCGCGCGCGACGAGCCGGCTCATCGCGCGCTGCACGGTGCCGAGGCTCACGGGCAGATGCGCGCACAGCTCGGATTCCGCGGGCAGGCGCTGCCCCGGCTTGAATTCGCCGCGCTGGATCGCGTCGGTGAACGCGGTCACCACCTGCTCATACTTCGGCTCGCCGTCGTCGCGCGATGCCCGCGCGAACACGGCACTGATCTTGTCGAGGACGGCGTCATTCATGCGCCGGAGGATAGCGGACGAGTTCTGCATCGTGGGTATAGTTTTGGCGTGAATACTGTATAGTTATTCGCATCCTCGCGAAAGGCCTTCCATGCGCATCCGCCTCCTCGGCACCGGCACGCCCACTCCTTCCCTCAAGCGCATGAGCGCGGGCTATCTCGTCGAAGTCGGCGATCGCAAGGCGCTGTTCGACTTCGGACCCGGCGCGTATCACCGGATGTTGCAGGCCGGCGTGAAGCCGACCGAGATCACCGACGTCTTCTTCTCGCACCTGCACTACGACCATTGCCTCGACTACGTGCGGCTCGTGATGACGCACTGGGACCAGGGCGCCGGCCGCGTACCCGAGCTCAACGTCTACGGACCGCGGCACATCGCGCGCATGACCGAGCTCATCATCGGAGAGAACGGCATCTTCGGACCCGATCTCGCCGCGCGCACGCAGCTGCGCATGAGCCAGGACGTGTTCGTCGCGCGCGGCGGCACGCTGCCGCGCAATCTGCCGCGGCCCGTCGTGCGCGAGATCGAAAGCGGCGCGCGCATCGGCTGCGGCGCGTTCTCCGTGCAGGCGCGCGCGGTGCTGCACGCGCAGCCGATCCTCGATTGCTTTGGCTTCCGGCTCGAGGCCGAAGGTTCGAGCTTCGTGTACTCGGGCGACGCCGGTCCGTGCAAGGCGATGCAGGAGCTCGCATCGGACTGCGACGTGCTCGTGCACATGTGCCACTTCATCAGCGGCACCGCGCTCTCGCCCGCGATGGAGAAGAACAACATGGGCCACCTCGAGCTCGCGCGCCTCGGCGCCGCCGCGCGCGTGCGCAACCTCGTCGTGAGCCACGTGACCGAGCAGATGGACGTCCCCGGCATCCGGGAGCGCCTGATCCGCGACATGTCGGCGTTGTACGCCGGCAATCTCTTCTTTGGAGAGGACCTGATGGAAATCCCGGTGGGCCCGCCCGTACCCGCCAAACTCGACTGAACCGGAGCAAAACCATGAAGACAGTGACGACGCACGCTGCCGAGCGAAGCGCGCGGAAGACGGGTATTGGCTCGAAGAATCGCAACTGGATCCCGGGCCTCGTGCTCGCCGCGTTCGCGGCGCCCGCGGTGCACGCACAGGAATTCGTCGATGGCCTCGCGCAGCCCGTGTTCGCGGGACAGGCCGTCATCTCGCACAACGTGTGGGTCGAGATCCCGCACCTCGACTCCGATCGCGACGGCGTCGACGACCGCATCCGCATCCAGGTGCGGCGCCCCGCGGCGACCGAGAGCGGCACCAAACTACCCATCGTGATGATCGCGAGCCCGTATTCGGGCGGCCAGCTGCCGTTTCCCGTGTACGACATCACCGGACCGCTGTACGTGCCGCCACCGGGTGGTCCCGAGCCCGTGCATCCGCCCGCGCTGCCGCCGATCGGTCACGCGCCGCCTAACTACGGCAACACTCCGCCGTTCCCCAACATCGCGACGAGCGGCTACCAGAGCTACTTCCTGCCGCGCGGCTTCGTGTTCGTCTACGCACAGTCGCTCGGCACCGGGCTCTCGACGGGATGTCCCACGATCGGCGGCTACGAGGAAAGCCTCGCGATGAAGGCCGTGATCGACTGGTTCAACGGCCACGGCACGGGCTTCGACGAGAACGGCAATGTCGTCACCGCGTACTGGACCACGGGCAACACCGCGATGATCGGCACGTCGTACGACGGCACGCTGCCGCTCGCCGCGGCGTCGACCGGCGTGCGCGGCCTCAAGGCCATCGTGCCGGTCGCGGCCGTTTCGAGCTACTACGACCATCGCCGCTCGTACGGCACCGTGATCAACTCGAACCCGACGATCGGCACCGACGCCGACACGCTGTTCGACAACATCCTCACGCGCCGTCAGCCCGAAACCTGCGCGTTCATGCGCGAGCAGATCACCACGCGCATGGATCGCACGACGGGCGACTACAACGCGTGGTGGGACGAGCGCAATTACCGCAATTACGTCGGTCGGTTTCATACCGCGGTGCTGATCTCGCACGGTCTCAACGACCTCAACACGAAGCCGCGCATGTACGCGCGGTTGTACGCGGCGCTCAAGCGTCACCACGTGCCCGCGAAGATCTGGCTCAACCAGGGCGGACACGGCGACGGCGCGAACGTCGGCGCGCGGCAGGCCGCGTGGCGCGACGAGCTCAACCGCTTCTGGAGCCAGTACCTGTTCGGCGTCGACAACCATTGGGAGGACGGCCCGCGCGCCGCGATCCAGCGCGAGAACAACGTGTGGCAGGACTACGAGGACTGGCCGGCGCGCGACGCGCGCATGACGATGCTCGGCTTCGTCGCCTCCGGCGACAACGGCCTCGGCGGACTCGAGCTCGAGTCGCGCCGCCATCCCGAGAAGTTCTGGTTCTGGCACGACCAGGACGACGGCCACGACCGGCGCCGCGATCACGACGATGAGTGGGATCGCGGTGACGACCAGCACGGCAACAACGATCGCCGCAAACCGGAGCGCGGCCTCGAGACCCTCGTCGACGATTCGTCGATCGACGCGAACGTGCTGATCGCGGCGGCGCAGTCACCGAATCGGCTGGTATATCGCAGCGCGGTGCTCACGGCGCCCGTGCGCCTGAGCGGCATTCCGTGGGTGTCGCTCGAGCTGCGCTTCGATGCGCCGGCCGCGGTCGTGAGCGCGGCGGTCGTCGACTATCGCGCCGACGGCACCGCGCGGCTCGTCACGCGGGGCTGGGCGGATCCGCAGAACCGCCGGTCGGTGTGGCGCACGCAGCGCGTGAAGCCGGGTGCGGAATACGAGATGAACTTCGAGCTGCAGCCGCACGACTACGAGTTCCAGGCGGGATCGCGCATCGGTGTCGTCGTGCTGTCGACGGACCGGCTGTTCACGCTGCGTCCGCCCGCGGGCACGACGCTCACGCTCGACACGAAGGAGAGCAACGCATTCCTGCCCATCGTGGGCGGAGCGGCCGCGCTGGCCGCGGCGACGAAGTAACAGGTCCCCCGGGGGCGCGCGGCTAACTATCTCAGCCGGCAGACGGGCGCGGCGTGAGTGCGTCGCGCGCCTCCTTACTCGACAGTGACCGACTTCGCGAGGTTGCGCGGCTGATCGACGTCCGTGCCCTTGAGGATGGCCACGTGGTACGCGAGCAGCTGCAGCGGCACGGTGTATACCGCGGGTGCCTGGAAATAACTCACGTGCTTCGGCATCTGGATCACGGTGACGCCTTCGGACGGCGTGATGCCCGATTCCGGATCGGCGAATACGATGAGCTCACCGCCGCGCGCGCGGACTTCCATGAGGTTGCTCTTGAGCTTCTCGAGCAGGTCGTTGTTCGGCGCCACGGTGATGACGGGCATGTCCGCATCCACGAGCGCGAGCGGACCGTGCTTGAGCTCGCCGGCCGCGTACGCCTCGGCGTGGATGTACGAGATTTCCTTGAGCTTGAGCGCGCCTTCCATCGCGATGGCCGAGAGCGCGCCGCGCCCGAGGAACAATGCGTGATGCTTGTCCGCGAAACGTTTCGCGAGATCGTAGATGACGGGATCGAGCGCGAGCGTCTTCTCGATGACGGACGGGATCTCGATGAGCCGCTGCACGAGGCTGCGCTCGCGCTCCGCGTCCGCGGTGCGGTGCTTCGCGAGCGCGATGACGAGCATGCTGAGCGCGGCGAGCTGCGTCGTGAACGCCTTGGTCGACGCCACGCCGATCTCGGGGCCCGCGCGCGTGAGCATCACGAGCTCGGACTCGCGCACGAGCGAGCTTTCGGGCACGTTGCAGATCGCGAGCGAGGATAGATAGCCCGCCTGCTTCGCGAGCCGCAACGCGGCCAGCGTGTCGGCGGTCTCGCCGGACTGCGAAATGGTGACGAACAACGAGTTCTTCGGCACGACCGGGTCGCGGTAACGATATTCGCTCGCGATCTCGACGGTGCACGGCAGCTTGCAGATCTGCTCGATGAAGTAGCGCGCGACGACGCCCGAGTGGTAGCTCGTGCCGCACGCGATGATGTGCACGTGTTCCGTGCGCCTGAAGATCTCGGTGGCCGCAGGGCCGAACGCGGCTTCCAGCAGGCGCCCGTTCGCGACGCGCTCGGCGAGCGTGTCGGCGACCGCGCGCGGCTGCTCGTGGATCTCCTTGAGCATGAAGTGGCGGTACTGGCCCTTCTCGGCGGCATCCGCCGAGAGCTCGCTCTCGCGGATCGGGCGGTCGGGCTTGTCGCCGTTCTTGTCGAGGATCCTGATCGACGTGCGATGCACGTCGGCGACGTCGCCTTCCTCGAGGAAGATGAAGCGGCGCGTGACGGGCAGCAGCGCGGCAACATCGGACGCGACGAAGTTCTCGCCGACGCCGAGTCCCACGACGACCGGGCAGCCTTCGCGCGCGAGCACTATGCGCTCCGGCTCTTCTTCGCTCACGACCGCGAGCGCGTACGCGCCCTCGAGCTCGGCGACCGTGGCACGCACGGCCTTGAAGAGATCCTGCTGCGACTTGAGATGGTGATGCACGCGGTGCGCGATCACTTCCGTGTCCGTCTCCGACGTGAACTTGTAGCCGAGCTTCTTGAGATCTTCGCGCAGCTCTTCGTGGTTCTCGATGATCCCGTTGTGGACGATCGCGAGACCGTCGTGCGAGACGTGCGGATGCGCGTTGCGCTCGGACGGCACGCCGTGCGTGGCCCAGCGCGTGTGCGCGATGCCGACCGGGCCGTATGTCGGATCGGCTTCGATCGCGTCCTGCAGCACCTTCACCTTGCCGACCGTGCGCAGCCGCTTGAGCTTGGCCGTGCCGTTCAGCACCGCGATGCCGGCCGAGTCGTATCCGCGATATTCGAGCCGTCGCAGCCCCTCCATGAGGATGGGGACGACGTTGCGCTCAGCGATGGCTCCGACGATGCCGCACATTTAACAGTGCTCACGGATCTTGAGGGGGCGCTAGTTTGCCTGAGACCCCCCGGGCAATCAGCAGCCAAACCCGCCTAAACCGCGCTTCTGATACGCCTCTCACACCGGCGCGGGGCGGGAGCCGAAGGGTATTGCGGATCAATACCTTGGAGGCCGCCCGCGGCTCGGCTCCGGCCGCTCAGGACACGTAACGGAGCCCGGCGGTGCCGAGCAGCGCGCCGACCCTCATGCGGCCTTGCCCCAGCGGATTCCGGCGACGGCGCAGAAGACGACGCCCGCGGCGAGACCATAGGCGGCACCCCAGAGCGGTGCTGCCGCGGCGAGGCGGCTTCCCAAGGTCAGCGCACCGAGCGCGAACGCACCGGTGATCGCAGCGACGACGCATACGTTCGGCACGCGCAGCATGTTCAACGCGCGCAGCATGAACACCGCCGGCAGACCCAGGAACAACATCGTGCCGGCGCTGATCGGCAACGCAAACAGGACGGAGGCACCGAGAGCCTGCCCTCCCGATTCGCCCCAGTACGGCGGCTGATGCAATCGCGCCGCGCGTTCCGCCAACGCCACGACGAACAAGGCATAGAGCGCGGGCACC
>Ga0081455_10003635_pt1 | contig 17668 bp, 13 predicted proteins | sample TabmetS3T2R1_FD_70207 | JGI IMG/M metagenome (GOLD analysis project Ga0081455, IMG submission 70207) | Tabebuia heterophylla rhizosphere microbial communities from the University of Puerto Rico - S3T2R1 | ecosystem: Host-associated > Plants > Roots > Rhizosphere ...
GCGGCCCGCCCGCCGAGATGGCGGCGAACATTCCGGCCAATGCCGTGAACCTCGAGGTCGAGCAGATGCAACGCCGCGTCGAGACCTTCGTCACCGTGGGCGCACCCACCGGGCTCAAGGCGAGCGGCACGGGGCTCGAGCTTGCCGTGCAGCGTCATCCGAACGATCTGTACGCGGGCGAAGCCGCGAAACTCCGGTTCCTGCTCGACGGCCAGCCGGCGAAGGAGCTCGATGTCGAGATCATCGCGGCCGGTACGCGTTACCGCGACTCCCCGGATCCGATGACGCTCAGGACGGACAAGGATGGCGTCGTCACGATCACGTGGCCCGCGGCGGGGCTCTACTGGCTGGGCGCGGAGCTCGATGACGAGCATGCCACCGTGCCCAACGTGAAGAAGCGCCGCGCCTCGTACAACGCGACCTTCGAAGTCCTGCCGCAGTAGTTCGATGAGCCCGGCGACGATCCGCGTGCTGTGCGTCGCGGGCGCGTTGGCGCTCGCCGGCTGCGCCGCGCACCCGCGCGAGACCCTGCTCGCGGGCGAGACGATGGGCAGTGCGTGGACCATCAAGATCGCGGGCAAACTACCCGCGCCCGCGGCGGTACTCGAAACCGGCGCGCAGGCCGAGTTCGAGCGCGTGAACCGGGCGCTGAGCACGTACCGGCCCACGTCCGCGCTGAGCCGCTTCAACGACACGCCGACCGACGCGTGGGTCGACATCGACGCCGAGCTCGCGGCAGTGATGGGCTACGCGTTGTCGCTCGGCGAGCGCAGCGCCGGTGCCTACGACGTGACGGTGGGGCCGCTCGTCGATCTGTGGGGATTCGGGCCGGATCCTGCGACCCGCACCGTGCCCGACGCGGCCGCCATCGAGGCGGCGCGCGCGCGCGTCGGCTGGCGCAGCGTCGAGGTGGACGTCGCACGTCATCGGGCGCGCAAGCCCCCCGGTGTACGTGTCGACCTGTCGTCGCTCGGCAAGGGTCGCGGCGTCGATCGCGTGGCTGAATATCTCGATGCGCGGGGCGTCTCCAACTACCTCATCGACCTGTCCGGAAAGCTGCGCGCGCGTGGCCGCAATGCGCGCGGAGAGCGCTGGCGCGTCGCCGTCGAGAAGCCGGGGCCGGACGATACCTCCGGTCGCGCCGGCATCGTGCCCGAGGTCGTCGAGCTCGCGGATGAGAGCATCGCGACGGCGGGCGACTATCGGCGCTACTTCGAGAGCGGCGGCCGCCACTATTCGCACATCATCGATCCGCGCACGGGCTATCCCGTGACGCACGCGACACTGTCGGCGACGGCGATGGCGTCCGACTGCATGACGGCGGACGCGCTCGCCACGGTCCTCATGGCCTTGACGCCGGAACGCGCGCTGGCGCTCGCGGCGAACATGAAGATCCCCGCATTGCTGATCCGCCGCGATGCGGAACGCATCGATCTCGCGCCCAGTGCGGATTGGCCGGCGCGCTGACGCGCAGCGGCGGAACCCATTCGCGCGACGTTGGCAGCGCGCTGACGCCTGGCCGGGAACATTGCCGACACGCGCGGCGCGTTGTTAGGCGGGCGCGGGCGCAGAATCCCGGGATGAAAGGCCGCAGCTTCTGGGACGTCCTGCGGGGCACCACGAACAACTGGCTCGACGACCAGGCGTCGAGCATCAGCGCGGCGCTCGCGTTCTACTGCGCGTTCTCGCTCGCGCCGCTGCTCATCATTACGGTATCGATCGCGGGCTGGATCGTGGGCGACGACCTCGCGTATTCCTACCTGGGGTCGCAGGTGACGCTGCTCTTCGGCAAGCAGAGCGCGGATCTCATGCTCGGCGCGATGCGCAGTGCCCAGACCACCGACGGCGCCTGGGCCACGCTCCTGAGCGTGATCATGCTGGTCGTCGGTGCGAGCACGGTGTTCGCGGCGCTCGAGGCCGCGCTGCAGCAGATCTGGGGCGGCCGCAATTCGTTGCCGCGGGGCCTGCGCGCATTCGTGCGCGCGCGGCTCATCTCGTTTGGTTTCATCCTCGCGATCGGCTTCCTGCTGCTCGTCTCGCTCACGCTCACGACGGCGCTCGCCGCGCTGCGCGGTTACGTGCTGCGGCACTTCGAAGGGTTCGTCGGGATTTTTGCGCTCGTCGACCTCGCGTTGTCGGTCGGGCTCGGCACGGGCCTCGTCGCGCTGATGTATCGCTATCTACCCGCGAAGCGCCTCGCGTGGCGTCACGTGCTCATCGGCGCGCTCGTGACGGCGCTGCTGTTCCATCTCGGCCGTTGGGTCATTGGCCTCTATCTCGGGCACGCGACGCAGCCCACCGCCTACGGTGCGGCCGCGTCGTTCGCCGCGCTGCTGCTGTGGCTGTACTACTCGGCGCAGATCTTCCTGTTCGGCGCCGAATTCACCGCGTGCCTCGGCCAGTCGCGAAAACCGGCGCCGCTCGCGGCGCCGGCCTAGCTCACTTGCGCAGGATCTGGAATTTTCCGAACGCCACGCCGACTTCCCAGCCTTCGCCCGTGCCCGAGAGCGCGAGCGACACCGGACCTTTCGTGACGACGTGCGCCTTCGCGGATTTCACCGCACCGGCTTCGGCCTCGGCACTCACGTAGGTTCCGAGCAGTTCCTTGATGTCGTTCACGCCGGAGAACTCGCCGGTGCCGTCCTTGATGGTCGACTGGCCGACCGACGGGCCGCCGCCGCGAGCGCGCAGGCGCACGTGCATCGACTGGCCGTTGGTGCACGTGATGTGGCCGAGGCCGTCAGAGCGCTTGTAGAACGCGGACCAGCCGCTGATCGTGAACTTGAGCTTGCAGTCCACGGAGCCGGCGTGGGCCGTTGCGCCCGAAAGGGCGAGCAGCGCGGAGGCGAACAGGAGGCGTTGTTTGTTCATGGCGCGCACCGTACGCGCGCCTGCGCACGATGGCAAGGTTGCGCCATTCGCCGACAAACAATCGTGCAGTTGTCTGGCGCGGCGGCGGGATGCCGCGCCGATGGCAGGCGCGCCGCGGTGGTCGCGGAAGGCTGTTCGAGAGCAGGCCGCGTGCGGTCGATGCGGTAGTTAGAACCCGGCGGTCGCACCAAAGGGACTGGTGTCACGACCCGCCTGAGACTCGCGGATGTCGACGGATCGCGTGCGCATCGGCATCTCTCCGGGAGTCTCGGGGCATGCATTCGGGCAGGTCGTGCGCCCGGGTCGATGTTCCCGAGGCGCCTGCCATGCACGAATTCGCGCTCATCGATGAAAATTCCAACAGCAGTAAAACAGGGCTAGCCGGTAGCGTTACCACCTGTGTAACGTCCCGATCCGCGAGTTTTCGGCCGATAAATACGATTTTTATCGTGCTGTAGCGGTTGATGTGATAAAAAACGCGCTGATTTGATCGGTCATGCGCAGACCTGATCGATTGTGACCGTTATCCGACTGATAACGGACACCGGTTTCCGGGCAACTGCCCGAGTCGAGTCCGAGAAGTACACCTTGTCCGCGCTCTGTGTGCTTTTCGACAACCGGAGCGCCGCTGGCACCCCTTCGCTGGCGGCGCTCCACCTTCTCAGGCGCTGCGCGCCACATAGGAGAACGGCGTCGAAGCGACGCCGTACGTGAAAATAAAAACTTCGAGCGTTACGGCGCGACGAGGATGTCGCGGGTCACTTTGCGGACGTCGTTCGCGCCGGTGAGCGCGAGGCTCACGGCGAGCTCCTGGCGCAGGATGTCGAGCACCAGGGAAACGCCGGCTTCGCCGCGGGCGGCGAGCGCGTAGAGAAACGCCTTGCCGATGAGGCAGCCTTTCGCGCCGAGCGCGAGCGCTTTCAATACGTCCTGACCCGAGCGCACGCCGCCGTCGAACAGCACGTCGACCTTTCCGTCGACGGCATCGACCACGCGCGGCAGCATCGAGATCGTGGACGGGGCGCCGTCGAGCTGACGGCCGCCGTGATTCGACACGACCATCGCGTCGACGCCGTGCTGCACGGCGAGGCGCGCATCCTCCGGATCGTTGATGCCCTTGATGATGATCTTGCGCGGCCATCGCTCGCGCAGCCACGCGAGGTCTTTCCACGTGACCGTGGGATCGAACTGCTGCGCGATCCATTCCGACAGCGTCTTGAGGCCGCCCGTGCCCTTCATGCGCGCTTCGAGGTTGCCGAACGTGCGGCGCTTGCCCGTGAGGACCTTGAGTGCCCACGTCGGCCGCATCGCCACTTCGAACAGGTTCTTGAGCGTGAGCCGCGGCGGGATCGACAGGCCGTTCTTGGGATCGCGACGGCGCAGGCCCTGCACGGGCATGTCGACGGTGAGCATGATCGCCGAGCAGTTGGCGGCCTGGGCGCGCTCGAGCAGCTCCGCGTTGAAGCCGCGGTCGCGCATGAGATAGAGCTGGAACCAGAACGGCTTCTGGACGGCGCCGCGCACGTCCTCGATGGAACAGATGCTCATCGTGGAGAGACAGAACGGTACGCCGTACGCCCGCGCGGCGCGCGCGCCGAGCATTTCGCCGTTCGCATGGAACAGTCCGGTGAGGCCGGTGGGGCCGATGCCGACGGGGATCGTCCACTCCTCGCCGAGGATCGTCGTCGCGAGCTGCTGGTGGGAGACGTCGACCATGACGCGTTGCCGGAATCGCAGCGCCTTCAGGTCCGCGAGATTGCGGTCGAACGTGACCTCGTCGTATGAGCCGCGGTCGGCGTAGTCGAAGATGGCGCGCGGCACGCGGCGGCGCGCAAGCTGGCGAAGGTCTTCGATGGAGTTGATGACGGGCATGGAAAAGGGGACTGATTTATTTTTGGATGGAGAAAAGGGGACAGATTTATTTTTCAGCGCGCTGGCATATCAAATCACATGCGCGGTTGGGCGGCTGAAAAATAAATCTGTCCCCTTTTCTCCATCCAAAAATAAATCAGTCCCCTTTTCTCAGACGATTCCGCCGCCGAGGTTCTGTTTGCCCGGCCTATCCACCGCGACTTTCTGGCGATACCCGCTCTGGCGATAGGTCGCGACGGGATCGATGGCCGCGCCCTTCGACACGCGCGCCCTGGCGAGGATCGGCTCGACGTCGGACGTGAACCCGCGCTTGAGCGTCTGCGCGGCCATGAGCACGTCGTTGGCCAGGCGGTATTCGTGCAGCCGCGCGCGGTCGACGATCAGTGCCTGGGCATACGCACGCTGCAGCTCGATCGCGCTCGTCATGAGGCTCTCGATCGGGTCCGTCACGTTGTGAGACTGGTCGAGCATGTGCGCGGGCCGGAAGTTCGGTGCCTTCGCGAGCTCCGCTTCGACGAGCTCGTTGAACACGAGGAACAGTCGGAACGGCTCGATCGAGCCCGCATCGAGATCGTCGTCGCCGTACTTCGAATCGTTGAAGTGGAATCCGCCGAGTCGCTGCGCATGCACGAGCCGCGCGACGATCATCTCGATGTTCACGTTCGGCGCGTGGTGGCCGAGATCGACGAGGCAGAACGCCTTTGGCCCGAGCTCCTTCGCAGCCATGAGCGATGAGCCCCAGTCCTGGATCACCGTCGCATAGAACGCCGGCTCGTACATCTTGTGCTCGATGAACATCCGCCAGTCGTCGGGCAACGCCGCGTAGATCTGCCGCTGCGATTCGAGATAGCGCTCGAACGCGCGGCCGAGATGCGACTGGCCGGGAAAATTCGCACCGTCGCCGATCCAGACGGTCAGCGCCTTCGAGCCGAGCTGCTTGCCCGCCTCGATGCAGTCGATGTTGTGCGCGACGGCCTGCGCGCGCGTCGCGGCGTCCGTGTGCGTGAGGCTGCCGAACTTGTAAGACAGCTTCTGCCCGGCCTGGTCCTGGAACGTGTTCGAGTTCATCGCGTCGAACCCGAGCCCGAGCTTCTCGCCGCTCTCGCGCAGCTCGCGGTAGTCGGAGGTCGCGTCCCACGGTATGTGCAGCGAGACGGTCGGCGTCGCGCCGGTCAGCTTGTGGATGACGGCGCAGTCCTCGAGTTTCTCGAAGACGTTGCGTGGCTCGCCCATGCCGGGAAACCGCCCGAAGCGCGTGCCGCCCGTGCCGACGCCCCACGACGGAATCGCCACCTTGAAGCCCGCGACGGCGCGAGTGATCGCGTCGATGTCCACGCCGCGGCGCGCGAGCTGCTCACCCAGGCGGGCGTAGTCGGCGGCGAGCGTCGCCGCATGCGGCTGATTGGCCGCCGCGATGGTGTTCGCATCGCGCGGATCGGCGAATGAGGCCATGGAAACGGCTCCTTAACGCGTGAACGCGGCGGCATTACCCGCGTCGACGTTCACGATGTTGCCCGTCGACTTCGCGGACCGCTCCGAGGCGAAGAATGCCACGGCCTCGGCGACGTCCTCCGGATAAACGCTGCGCTTGAGAAGGCTGCGTTCGCGGTAGACGGCCTCGAGGTTGTCGACGCTGGTCTTGTTCTGCGCCGCGCGCTGCGTGGCCCATTCGCCCTGCCAGATGCGCGAGCCGCGCAACACGGCGTCGGGATTCACGACGTTCACGCGGATGCCGTGCGCCGCACCCTCGAGCGCGAGGCAGCGCGCGAGATGCAGCTCCGCGGCCTTGGCCGTGCAGTACGCGGCGGCGCCCGGCGAAGCGGCGAGGGCATTCTTCGAGCCGATGAACACGATCGAGCCGCCGATGCCCTGGATCTTCAGCATCTGGAACGCCTGCCGCGCGATCAGGAAGTACCCGGTCGACAGGATGTCCATGTTCCGCTGCCACAGCGCGAGCGAGGTGTCTTCGACGGGCGAGGCCGAGGCGATGCCGGCGTTCGAGATGCAGATGTCGACGCCGCCGAATTTCCACGCGCTGTCGCGGAAGCCCGCGGCGACCGCGTCTTCGCGCGTGACGTCGACCCACGAGCTCGCGACGACGTCGTTGCCGTACTTCTTCCGGAGCTCGCCTTCGGCCTCGGCGAGGGCGTCACGGTCGATGTCGCAGATCACGACGCACGCGCCGTCGTCCATGAGCCGGCGCGCGGTCGCGAGACCGATGCCGCCCGCGCCGCCCGTGATGAGCGCGACGCGCCCGGCGAGCGCCTTCGGCTTCGGCATGCGCGCGAGCTTCGCTTCCTCGAGCAGCCAGTATTCGATGTCGAACGCTTCCTGCTCGGGCAGGCCGCGATAAGTCGAGACGCTCGCGGCGCCGCGCATCACGTTGATGGCGTTCACGTAGAACTCGCCCGCGATGCGGGCCGTCGCCTTGTCGGCCGCGAACGTGATCATGCCGACGCCGGGGACGAGATAGACCACGGGATTCGGGTCGCGCATCTTCGGCGAGTTCGGCCGCTTGCAGCGGTCGTAGTAGCCCGCGTACTTCTTGCGGTATTCCTCGATTGCCGGCTTCACGCGTGCGGCCAGCTGCTCCACCGAATCCTTCGTGGCGTCGAACGGCAGCACGAGCGGCCAGATCTTCGTGCGCAGGAAGTGATCGGGGCACGACGTGCCGAGCGCGGCCAGCGCGGCGAGCTTCTCGCCGCCCACGAAATCGAGCACCGTTTCGGAATCGTCGAAATGGCCGACCTTGATGATCTGCGGCGCGCCTTCCGGCGCCGCCGAGATGGCGCCCCGGATCGTGGGCATGATGCCGGCCGCGATCTCGCGGCGGCGATCGATCGTGAGCGGCGGCGCGACGACGTTGCCGAACGGCCGCTTGCCGCGAGCGCGATCGTTGAGCCACGCGGTGGCGCGGTTGATGATGTCGAGCGTGTTCTCGTAGCAGGCCTTCGAGGTGTCGGCCCACGTGAACAGGCCGTGCGCTTCGAGCACCGCGCCCTTGAGCTTGGGATTCTTCTGCGTGAGCTCGCGCAGCTTGAGTCCGAGGTCGTACCCGGGACGGATCCACGGCACCCAGCCGATCTCGCCGCCGAAGATCTCCTCCGTGAGCTTCTTCGAATCCGCGGACGCCGCGATCGCGATGAGCGCGTCGGGATGCATGTGATCGACGTGGGCGCGTGATATGAGCCCATGCAGCGGCGTGTCGATGGAGGCGGCGCGCGGGTTCAGGTTGAACGCGCTGTGCGCGTAGAGCGGCACCATGATCGCGTCGTTGTCGGTGCCCGCCTTGTAGAACCGCTCGAGCCCGAGGAACTTCTCCATATATAGAGTGGAGAAACCGTCGAGCTTCATCGTGCCGAGGTCGCCGCCCGAACCCTTGACCCAGAGGACCTCGACTTCCTGTCCCGTGAGCGGATCCTTCTCCCGGATCTTCGCGGACGTGTTGCCGCCGCCGAAATTGGTGATGCGCTTGTCGCCGCCCAGCAGGTTCGAGCGGTAGAGCAGCAATTCCGCGGGCGAAAGCCGCGCCGCGTGGGCGTCGTCCCAGCGGTTCTCGATTTCAGCGGACGCCACGGGGGCAAACGGGGCGGAACTCATCCGATGTCTCCAGACCGCCGGGCGGATAAAGTACGCACCGCAGCCTCATTTTTAGGTGAGGCTGTTTAACACACGAAGCCGTCATATACAATCAATCACGTTCAGAATCGATCACGGCGGCCCGAGGGGAGCGTCATGCTGGAAAAAGAGCGCCACAACCTGATCCTGAAACTCGTCGACGAGCGCTCGATCGTGAGCGTCGGCGACCTGCTCGACCTGCTCGGCGCGTCCGAAGCCACGATCCGTCGTGACATCAACGCGCTCGCGGAGAAGGGCGAAGTAAAGCGCATCCGCGGCGGCGCCGAGGCCGTGCGGCCGCGCCATCAGCCGCATCTCGTCGGCATGCCGTTCGCGATGAGCCAGGACGTGAGCGTCCCGCAGAAGCGCGCGATCGCGCGCGCCGCGGCCGAGCTCATCGAGCCTGGCGAGAGCATCATCATCAACGGCGGCACGACGACGTTTGCGCTCGTCGAATTCCTCGAGAACTCCGATCTCGACATTCTCACGAACTCGTTTCCGATCGCGGCGAAGCTGTTCGCCACGAGCCGCAACCGCATCACGCTGCCGGGCGGCACGCTGTTCCGCGAGCAGAACATCGTGCTGTCGCCGTTCGAGAACGACACCATCGAGAGCTTCTGGGGCAACAAGCTGTTCGTCGGCTGCTACGGGCTCAATCGCTTCGGCATGATGGAAGCGGACCCGCTCATCGTGCAGGCGCAGACCAAACTACTCAAGCGCTCGGAGCACGTGATCGTGATGGCGGACAGCTCGAAGCTGCGCCGCAAGTCCGCGATGATCGTCGCGGGCCTCGATCGCATCAACACGATCGTCACCGACGAGGGCGCGAAACCGGAGGAGCTCGAGGACTTCCGGGCCGCGGGCATCAAGGTGATCGTCGCCAAGGTCACCGAGGAAGACGAGATCAAGAAGCTCGCCTGAGGCGGGCGCTGGGGGCAGTTTGTCACGCAGAATCTTCATCGCGGGTGCCTGCGCGGCGCTCCTCGCGGCCGCCGGATGTGGCCAACAGTCGCATGCCCCGAAGCGCACGCGCGTCGGCCTCGTCGCGAAGTCGCTCGGCAACGGCTTCTTCGACGCCGTGCACAAGGGTTCGGACGAGGCGGCGAAGGAGCTCGACGCCGAGGTCTACTTCGTCGGCCCCACGACCCCGACGGCCGAAGGCCAGATCGAGGTGCTCAACGCGCTCATCGCGCAGCACGTCGATGCGATCGCGATATCCGCGAACGATCCCGACGCGGTCGTGCCGACGCTCAAGCGCGCGCGTGAGCGCGGCATCAAGGTGGTGTCGTACGACTCCGCGGTCGCGGCCGCGGGGCGCAGCGCGCATCTCGCGCCGTCATCGGACCCGCTCATCGGCGAAACCGTCGTCGCGCTCACGGCCGAGCTCGCGCCGCAGGTCGACGGCAAGGCGCGCGGAAAATTCGCGGTGGTGTCCGCCACGCCGACGTCGACCAACCAGAACGCCTGGCTCGCGGAGATGCGCAAGGCGCTCGCCGCACAGCCCGGCCTCGAGCTCGTGAACGTCGCGTATGGCGATGACGTCTCCGACAAGTCGTATCGCGAGGCGGTCGCGCTGCTCAAGCAATATCCGGATCTGTCCGTGCTCGTGAGCATCAGCTCCGTCGGCATCGTGGCAAGCGCGCGTGCGGTCGAAGACCTCGGGCTCACCGGCAAGGTGAAGGTGACGGGCCTCGGGCTGCCCTCGGAGCTCGCGGGCTACGTGCAGAAGGGCGTCGTCCCGAAGTTCGCGATCTGGAATCCGATCGACCTCGGCTACGCGACGACCCAGGTCGTGGTGCAGCTCGCGCGCGGCGCCGACGTGGCGCAGCCGGTCGCGGCCGGACGGATGGGAAACATCGCATTCGGCGCCGACGGTGTCGGCGCGATGGCGAAGCCGTTCATCTACGACGCGTCCAACGTGGCGGAATTCGCGAAGATCTTCTGATTCCGTGGCGCCGCCCCTCCTGACGCTCGCCGGCATCCGCAAATCGTTCGGCGGCGTCCGGGCGTTGACGGACGTCCACCTCGAGCTCCATGCGGGCGAGGTCACGGCGCTCATCGGCGAGAACGGCGCGGGCAAGTCCACGCTCGTGAAGATCCTGTCGGGCGTGTATCAGCCCGACGCGGGCGAGATCCACATCGCGGGTGTGGCCGCGCGCATCGGCGACCCCACGGCCGCACGGCGGCTCGGCATCGGCGTCGTGCACCAGGAATGCCTGGTGTTCGACAACCTGACGGTCGCGGAAAACCTGTTCGTCGACGCGCTACCTGCGCGCCGCGGGCTCGTCGATTGGCGCGCGGTCCACGCGCGCGCGGCGGCACTGCTCGCGGAGATCGATGCGGACTTTGGCGCCGACACGCCGGCGGGCCGGCTCAGCATCGCGCAGAAGCACGTCGTGCAGATTGCGCGTGCGCTCGCGGCGGAATCGCGCGTGCTGATCCTCGACGAGCCGACGGCCTCGCTCTCCCAGCGCGAATGCGCCGAGCTGTTCCGCATCGTGGGCAAGCTGCGCGCCGCGGGCTGCGCATTGCTCTTTATCAGCCACAAGTTCGACGAGATTTTCGCGCTGGCCGATCGCTACGCCGTGTTCAGGGACGGACAGTCCGTGAGCGCGGGCATGCTGGCCGACACGAATCGCGACGAGCTCATCCGTCTCATGGTCGGCCGGCCCGTCGAACAGCTGTTTCCGAAAGCCGAGTCCACGCCGGGCACCGAGCTGCTGCGCGTCGACGGCCTCGCGCGGGCCGGCGAGTTCGAGGGCATCTCGTTCGCGCTCAAGCGTGGCGAAATCCTCGGTGTCTACGGGCTCGTCGGCGCGGGGCGCACCGAGCTCGCGCGCACGCTGTTCGGTCTCGAGACTCCCGACGCGGGATCGATCACGCTCGCGCCCGACGCGGCCGCCGCGGGGCTCGCGCTCGTGCCCGAGGACCGGCAGAGCGAGGGCGGCATCCTGCCGTTCTCGATCGCGGCCAACGTCGCGCTGCCGAATCTCGCGCGCCTGGCGCCGCGCGGCTGGTGCAGCGCGCCGCGCGAAGCCGCGCTCGCGCACGAGTGGATAGGCCGCCTGCAGATCAAGGCGCAGGGTCCCGCGCAGGCGCTGGGTTCCCTCTCGGGCGGCAACCAGCAGAAGGTCGTCATCGCGAAGTGGCTCGCGCGCGCCCCGGCGGTGCTGATCCTCGACGAGCCGACGAAGGGCATCGATGTCGGCGCGAAGGCGGCCGTGCACGCGGTGACGAGCGAGTTCGCCTGCGCGGGCAACGGCGTCGTCATGATTTCGTCGGAGCTGCCCGAGATCCTCGGCATGTCGGATCGCGTGCTCGTCATGCGCCGCGGCCGGCTCGCGGGCGAGTTCACGCGTGCGCAGGCGACGAGCGAGAACCTGTTGCGCGCGGCGAGCGGCGCATGAAGGCCCGCACGCTCCTCGGTGAAACCGCGCGCCGCGATCTCGCGATCGCCGGGCTCACGCTCGCACTGTTCGCGGGCGTCACGGTCGCGTTTCCTGGCTTTGCCGCCGCGGACAATCTCGCGGCGCTCGTCGACGACACGGCGATCCTCGTGCTGCTCGCGCTCGGGCAGATGCTCGTGATCCTCGTGCGTGGCATCGACCTGTCGGTCGCGGCGAATCTCGCGCTCTGCGGCATGCTCGCGGCCCGGTTCAATGTCGCGTACCCGGCGGCCGGCGTTCTTCCCGCCGTGGGCGTCGCCGTCGTCGCGGGCACGGCGCTCGGTGCATTCAACGGGCTGCTCGTGTGGAAACTGCGGCTGCCACCGATCGTGGTCACGCTCGGTACGATGTCCATCTACCGCGGCGTCATCTATCCACTCTCGGGCGGCGCCTGGGTCAACGAGAACGAGATGACGCGCGCATTCCTCGACCTGCCGCGCGCGCGGCTCCTCGGGCTCACGCTGCTGTCATGGATCGCGATCGCGTTCGTCGCGCTGTTCATCGCGGGCATGCGTCGTACGCGCACGGCGCGCGCGCTCTACGCCGCGGGCGGCAATCCCGCGGCTGCCGCCTACTCGGGCATCGACGCGGGAGCGATGCAGTTCCGTGCGTACACGATCTGCGGTGCCATCGCCGGGCTCTGCGGATATCTCTGGGTGGCACGCTTTGCCGTCGCGTACACCGACATCGCGCTCGGCTTCGAGCTGCAGGTCATTGCGGCCTGCCTCATCGGCGGCGTCGCCATCGCGGGCGGCGCCGGTTCGGCCACGGGCGTCGCGCTCGGCTGCCTGTTCCTCGGCATCATCCGGTCGAGCCTGCCGCTCGTCGGCATCTCGGCGTTCTGGCAGATGTTCATCAACGGCCTCGTGATCGTCGCGGCCGTGCTGCTGAGCGCACGGCAACGCAAACATCTCAAGACGATCCTCGAGGTGCGCGCGTGATCGCGGCACGCTGGCTGCGCTGGGAGACGATGCTCGCGGTCGTGCTCGTCGCCGAGTTCGTGCTGTTCTCGTTCGTCTCGCCGTATTTCCTCGACGTCAACACGCTTTCCGACGCGACGTTCAACTTCACCGAGCGCGCGTTGGTAGCTCTCCCGCTCGCGCTGCTGATCATCGCGGGCGAGATCGACATCTCGGTTGCGGCGATCATCGCGCTCGCATCGGTCGCGATGGGGCTCGGCGCGGAGCGCGGCGTGGGCACGGCCGGGCTGCTCGGCATCGGTCTCGGCACGGGTCTCGTCGCCGGCTGCATCAACGGCGCGCTCGTCACGTTCGGCCGCGTGCCGTCGATCGTCGCGACGATCGGCACGATGACGCTGTTTCGCGGTGCGGCGTATGCCGTGCTCGGTGACCGCGTGCTCAAGGACTATCCCGCGTCCTTCGCGGCGTTCGGCCAGGGTTACGCGGCGGGACCGGTATCGATCGAGCTCGCGCTGTTCGCATCCTTCGCGCTGGTGTTCTGGCTGTTCCTGCACAAGACGCGCTGGGGCCGCGCGATCTTCGCGATCGGCGCCAATCCGCGCGCGAGCCGTTTCGCAGGCCTCGCCGTCGACCGCTATCGCTTCGCGCTGTTCGCGCTCACGGGACTCTTCAGCGGCCTCGCATCGGTGCTGCTCACGTCGCGCCTGGGCTCGACGCGCCCGTCGATCGCGCAGGGCTGGGAGCTCGAGATCGTGAGCCTCGTGATCCTCGGCGGCGTTTCCGTGTGGGGTGGCAAGGGCGGTATCGTGGGCGTCGTGCTCGCGGCGCTCGTGTTCGGGCTCATCACGTTCGGTCTCGGCCTCATGAACATCCCGGGCATCGTCATGTCGATCTTCACGGGCGCGCTGCTCATCATCGTCGTGGCCGTCCCGGCCTGGCTCGATCGCCATGAACACTGCTGACACGCTCATCGCCGTCTTCGACGTCGGCAAGACGAACGCGAAGATCGCGCTCGTCGATCCCGCGCTCGGCCAGGAAGTGTGGAGCCAGCGGCGCGCGAACGAGGTCGTCGAGGGCCCCGCGGGCCGCGAGCTCGACGTCGTCGCCATCGAGAAGTGGCTGCTCGAGAGCCTGCGCGCCGCGCCCGGCCGCGAGCGTGTCCGCGTGATCGTGCCGATCGCGCACGGCGCCGCCGCAGTGCTCGTCGACCACGCGGGCGAAGTGCTCGCCGCGCCCGACTACGAAGATCCGCGCTTCGACGACGTGGCGGCCGAGTACGGCGTGCTGCGCGATCCCTACACGCAGACGTTCTCGCCGAACCTGCCGCAGGGGCTCAACCTCGGGCGCCAGCTGTTCTATCTACAGCAGCGGCGCCCCGAAATGTTCGCGCGCGCCGCGCACATCCTCATGTATCCACAGTACTGGTCGTGGCGTCTCTCGGGCGTGCCGTCCGCCGAGGTCACCTCGCTCGGCACCCACACGGACCTGTGGCGGCCGCTCGACCAGGCGTACTCGCAGCTCGCACGCAAGCAGGGCTGGGCGCGTCTCATGCCGTCGTTGCGCGGCGCGACGGAGCGGCTGGGGCGCATCCGCGTGGGTCTCGCCGCGGCGACGGGCCTCGATGCCGCGTGCGAGGTCGCGTGCGGGATCCACGATTCGAACGCGTCGTACCTGCGGTTCCTCATGGACCGCGAGCGCGAGGCGTTCACCGTGGTGTCGAGCGGCACATGGACCATAGTCATGGCGAATCGCGGCGACCTGCGCCGGCTGCGCGAGGACCGCGACATGCTCGCGAACGTCAACGCGTTCGGCGCGCCGATCGCGACCGCGCGCTACATGGGCGGCCGGGAATACGAGGCCGTCGCGCGCGGCATGGCCGTACCGACGATCGAAGGCGTGGGCGCCGTGATTGCGCGTCAGGCCTGCGCATTGCCGTCGTTCGCGAGCGCGGGACCGTACTCCGGACGCGCGGGCCGCATCGAGGGCGACGATCTCGACGCCACGAAGCGCGCATCGTTGGCGACTCTCTACTCGGCGCTCATGACGGCGCTGCTGATCGAGTCCCTGGGCGCGGCGGGCGAGATCTTCGTCGACGGTCCGCTCGCGCGAAACCCGCTGTTCGCGCCGCTGCTCGCCGCGTGCGTGCCCGTGGGGACCGTGCGCACGTACCCCGAAGGCGGCGGCACGCGCGTCGCCGCGTACCTCGCGGGCATGACGTCGCCCGCGGGCGGCGCGCTGCAGTCCGTGATCCCGCTGCGGCTGCCGGGCCTGCTCGACTACCAGGCGCGCTGGCGCCACCGACTCGAGGAAAAGTAGTCAGGCCCGGCGCGGCGTCACGCGCCCGCCTTCGCGACCTCGACCATGTAGGTATGCACCTCGCCGTGCATGTTCGAGCGGAAGATGATCCACTTCCCGTCGCGCGTGAAGAACATGTTCGGCTCGAGCCGGTAGTCGTGCGTCTTCATGTTCACGAGCTTCTCGGGCACGAGCGTGCCGGGATGGATCAGCGATTCCGAATTCGGCGCCGAGATGCCCGCGACGTCGGGGATCTCCTTCGGGTGAAATAGATAGAGCCACTTGCCGTTCTTCGCGTGCGCGACCATCTCGTCGTCGCCGCCGTCACCGGAGAAGAGCTTGCCGTTCGGCGACTGGTTGTAGTGCACCGACCACATGTCGCGCTCGAGGTGATACCAGGTGCGCTTGCCGGCAGCATCCGACGAGGCGAGCCAGAAGTCCTCGCCGCGCGGAGTCTGCAGGTCGTACCAGATGCCGCGGCCGTCGACGTCGAAGAACTCGTGGCCCGCGATCTCCATGTTCATGGTGCGCACGTGCACGAGATGCGGCTCGCCGCCGAGCTTCATGCGCCAGATCCGGTCGACGCGATGCCACGGGCCTTCGTGGCAGAACATGAGCTCGTCGGGGACCGTCGGCGAGAACTGCAGGTGGTTGAGCCAGTCGGTCGACGTGTGGATCACCTTCTGCTCGCCGGTCTTCGTGTTCACGGTGAACAGGCCCATGGGAATGCGGGCCTCTTCGCGCTGCAGGAGCCGCACTTCCTTCGATTCCGCGAACGTGAGCGGCTTGCCGTCCTTGCCCGTCGCCTGGTAGTTGGCATCGAAGCGCGGATCGCGCGGTCCCTGCTCGAGCTGCCATTCGCGCTCGGCGTACACGCCGAGCAGCAGTGTCTCGTCGGCGTTCACGGAGCTCACGGTGCCGCGCTCGATCGTCGCGATCTTTTTCGCCTTCCCGCCGGTGGCTGGAATCGTGAAGATGTCGCGGCCCGTGCTCTGGTCGGCGCGCGTCGTCGCCGGGCCGCCGGAGTAGTAGACGAGGCCCGACTTGCGCCCCACGAACAGCGCGCGGAATTTCCCGGGGACGATGAGCTTGTTCTTGCGCGTCGCGAGCTCGATGGCCTCGATGCCTGCGTCGGAGTCGACGATGACGTACTTGCCGTCGGGCGTGAGGCTGTTCTGGTGGAAGTACAGCGAGCGCGTTCCGGGCTCCTCCGAGAGGCGAACGACGCGATGGCCGGTGTCGGCGTCGATCCACTCGGCAGGCGCGGCATTCGTCGCCGGCGGGGTTTCCGCTGCGCAGGCGACGCCCGCGACGAGCGAGATGCACAGCGACATCCATGGATGCTTCATTCGATATCCCTCGTGAATCAGCCGCGCTCGCGCGCGCGAATATGCACCGATCGGGGCAAGCGTGCAAAATCGTGCGGACACGTAGGGGAGGGGCTATGCACCGATGGATTCCCGCCGCGCTCGCGGCCGTCTCGCTGTCGATCGCCGCGCAGGCCGCGGACCCGCCGCCGCTCGCCGTCGGCATCGTGGTCGACGCGCGGGCCACCGGGCCCGAGCTCACGCGCATCTGGCGGTTCTTCGGCGCCGACGAACCTAACTACGCCACGATGAAGGACGGCCGTGCGCTGCTCGGCGAGCTCGGGAAGCTCGCGCCCGGCGAGGTGTTCTTCCGCGCGCACAACCTGCTGAGCTCCGGCGACGGCACGCCCGCGCTCAAGTGGGGCAGCAGCAACGTATATACGGAGGACGCGGCCGGCAACGCGGTCTATGACTGGCACGTCATCGACGGCATCTTCGACGCCTATCTGTCGAACGGAGTGAAGCCCTACGTGCAGCTCGGCTTCATGCCGCAGGCGCTGTCGTCGGCGCCGCAGGACCTGCCTTACAAGCATTCGTGGCGGCCCGGCTTCGACTACAACCTCATCAGCGGCGGCTGGGGCTATCCACCGCGCGACTACGCGCGCTGGTCCGAATTGTGCTTTCAACTCACCAAGCACCTCGTCGCGCGGTACGGCGAGAAGGAAGTGCTCGGCTGGTGGTTCGAGACGTGGAACGAGCCGAATGGTCCCGCGTACTGGAAATCCACGGCCGACGATTTCTACAAGCTGCACGATTACGCGGTCGCGGGCGTGCGCCGCGCACTGCCGAACGCGCGGGTCGGCGGGCCGCACACGGCCGGGCACGGCGGCAAGTACATGGAAGGCTTCCTCGATCACATCACCGCGGGCACGAACTACGCCACGGGCGAGCACGGCACGCCGACGGACTTCATCGCGTTCCATGCGAAAGGCGCACCGGAGTTCGTCGACGGCCACGTGCGCATGGGAATCCAGGCGCATCTCGTGACGATCGACACGGGCTTTCGCATGATCGCGGCGCGCGCGGCGCTCGCGGGAAAGCCCGTGATCCTCGGCGAGTCCGATCCCGAAGGCTGCGCCGCGTGCCAGGGTCCGCGTTTCAGCTACCGCAACGGCACGATGTACTCGAGCTACACGGCCGCGCAGCTCGCGCGGACGTACGAGCTCGCGGATCTGCACAAGGTGAACCTGTACGGCGCGGTGACGTGGGCGTTTCTCTTCGAAGGCCAGCCGGACTTCGACGGCTTTCGCGACCTCGCGACGAACGGCCTCGACAAGCC
>Ga0081455_10003636_pt1 | contig 17668 bp, 20 predicted proteins | sample TabmetS3T2R1_FD_70207 | JGI IMG/M metagenome (GOLD analysis project Ga0081455, IMG submission 70207) | Tabebuia heterophylla rhizosphere microbial communities from the University of Puerto Rico - S3T2R1 | ecosystem: Host-associated > Plants > Roots > Rhizosphere ...
GGCCCACTGACCAAGGCTGATGACTTTTAATGCGACTGTGCGATTGAGACTCTTTTGTCGGGCGCGAAATACCACGCCCTGACCACCGCGCCCGATTTCGTCCAGCAACTCGTAGTCGCCGAACTCGCCGGCTAAATGCGCGAGGCGCTCAGTGCTCGCGCCGTGCTGACTTTGCGTTTCAGCGGAAGTCTCTTGGTCTCCAATTACAAGCGCTGCAAGCCCGCTCTCAAGAAGGCAACCTGGGCAGCCACCTTCAGGTGCGTCGGCCGGGATTTCCATGCCGCACTTCAGGCAGGATCTGAGTGCACTAATCATTATCGGAGAGTCGCTTGTGCGCTCCCCCTCTTTTACTACGCAAAATTCTCTCGGAGGTTACGCACCGAGACACGAATTTCACTAATGCGCACTAATTGACCTGCCGATTGACTCGCCTCTCATCAAATTCGTGGTAATTCGTGTAATTCCTGTCTTGCAAACATTCCTGTAATTCATGTCTACGCTCGGACCACAGAAATCAGATGGCGCAACTCGTCTTCAACGTCGCCGGGCATTGCTACTGTGTGGGCTATCTCCTCTCGCAATAAGATTTGGTAGCGCTGACGTAACCGGTAAAAGGCCTGTTTGACCGCGTTCTCGGTCATCTCAAATTCGTTAGCGACCTGCGCTTGCGAAGGCCGGTCGGGTTCGTCCATCAGGATTTTCTTCATCTGATCAAAGAAGCGCACATTGCCCGCACTGCGATATTCATCCCGCAGCCGCATCATCACCTGCTCCAGAACCGTGAACGCCCAGCGGCGTTCGTAGATTTGGTCGGCAGTGAGTGTGTCGTTCCGCTCAAAATCGATGCGCTCACACTCACGAATTTCTTCCAATGGGATTAAGCGTTGCCCTTTTCCACGCTTCACTGCGATAGCGTGACGCGACTCGTCGGCTAGAAAATTATTGACCGACGCCAGCAGATAAGAACGAAGTCGTCCCTTTTCCTTGCGGACAGAATTCAAATCTTTCCGCTCTAATAATAATGCAAAAAAACCCTGAGTAAGATCCTCCGCGTCCTCAGGCCGAGCACCTTTTCGCCGCACAAAGCCATAAATGGGTCTCCAATACGTCCGACAGAGTTTTTCGAGCGCCTCTTGTGCTGCTGGCGATTCGCGTTGTGCCTCCAGCAACACGCTCCAGTGAGTGGTTGTGAACGCAACGCCCACGTGTTGCGTGCTTGTCCCGACCCCGGTTAACGGCGTGACCCGTCCAGCTATCCGCATAGTGTCCGCATTTTGACCGCTGTTCCACAATGACTGCAAGCACTTTTTGACATCTTTGAGATTCGTCTGACAGATTACATCCACGTCATCTGCCGCACGCGAAAGATGAGTCGGAGGCTTATGCGCATGGAAGGCACAACCGCTAAGACTAGGGATGCGCGGACTGTGATGTCTATTATACCTTAGTTTAGTATGACACGGACCCGGCCGGGGGCGCGGCTAGGTAACGACAAAATTGAAAGACTACGACCAAAGGCTCAGATGGCGATGAAACAGAAGAAAAAGAAAATCAATCAAAAGCCGAAGCTCAACGTCACGGTGCATGAGGAGCAACGAAACAAACTGGAACAAATGGCATCTTTAGAGAAGCGTTCCATCTCCAATCTTATCGAAGTGATGGCCGATGAACGTTGGGAACGATTGGTCGAGCAGCAGGGCGTTGCTTACGCTAAAACCGTGGCAGCGGCGATGAACCTTAAAGTGGACATGGACAATCCAGCAGACCGCGAGAAATTGCGCCGCGCAGTTCTCGATCTTGTCGCTCAGAGAAAAATACGAAGGCCAAAAAATGCAGATTGAAATTTCTCGTTCTTTTTCTGACAGCATTTTTGTGGTGCGATTCGCCGTGCGGTATGACACCAGTGTTGCAGAAGCGTCCGGTGTTTCCAGCCGTCGTGATTTTGGCCGCGTCCTGATTGGGTGGCAGGCCGCGATCAAGTAAAAGTTGGGCCGAAATCAAGCCTGCAGCGGCAGCGGTGTTGCCGCATGGTGGGAATTCGCGGGCGACACGTCCGCCACCACGGATGGGATCTCAGATGCGACGATAAATCGCGTCCACCAGGTGCAACGATTTTTGATTTGGAAGGAGTGATTGTTCCATCTGATTCATTACATAAGCGAACGACATCCTGTTTTCAGGATCGGCGAACGCGTGACTGCCACCGGCACCGGGATGTCCGAACGATATTGCGGATGGTCCAAACATCCTGCGTGCGGTGCTTCGTGAGTCCTTCATGAACCCGGCCGAAAATGCCGTTGGGATTTGAAAAACACTGTCAATCCCGTCCGATAATGTCATTGTCATCCGTTCGATTGTTTCTTGGGAAAAAAAAGTCTGGTCAGCCAATTCTCCGCCGTTGGCGAGCATGGAATAGAATTTCGCAAGCGCCGAAGCGCTCCCAATTCCGCCGAAGGAAACATTGGGCTGCGTTCGAATCTGCGGATCGTTCATCTTGCTGATGACATTCAACCCGTAAGGGGAGGTAAACGTCTTCCTCGCCAAGGTGCCGGGCGTAACAAGGTCGCGATAGAATTTTTCTGGCTCCGGCGGCTTGCCACTCTTCGCAGCGTAAATCGTGGCCACTCGGGAATTTTCTTTTTCCGGCAAGCCGATCCAGAGATCAAGTTCGAGCGGCCGGGCAAAATTTTCCTGCCAATAGTCGGAGAGTGTTCTTCCAGTTATGCGTCGCATGAGTTCGTCGAGAAGAAATCCAAACGTGCGCGCGTGATAGCCATGCGCAGTTCCCGGCTGCCACAAAGGCGCTTGCGCTTCCAGCGCCCGAATTACTCCTTCGTAATCGAGCACGTCAACGCGCCGATCCAAAGCACAAAGCCCCGCCTGATGCGAAAACAATTGTCCTAGCGTGATCCTATCTTTGCCTGCCTGCGCAAATTCGGGCCAGAACTCCGCGACAGGCCGCTTGAGCTCAATCTCGCGCTGTTGCAATGCATGCAATACACACGCGCTGCCAATTCCCTTCGTTGCAGACCAGACCAGCACGACCGTGTCGGGCGTCCACGGTTTGTCGCGACCCGCGTCACAAAATCCGCCGCAAAGATTAACCAGCTGTTTGCCGTTTTGCCAAATCGAAACCGCCGCGCCGAGTTCGCCGAACTTCTCAAAATTCTCTTGAAACAGCGGTTTCAATCGCTGTAGCAGGTTTTCCGGATCGAGTTGCATATTAGAAAATTGTAGGGCTGTGAAACGCCGTGGCGTCTGACACAGACGCCCTACAGCAATAGTGCTTCCAACTCGCCGAGCCGGCGTTCGAACAACTGTAGTGTGCTTTCGATGGGCGCAGAGGTTGTCATGTCCACACCCGCTGCTTTCAATGTCTCGAGCGGGAATTTGGAGCCGCCTGAACGCAAGAACTTCAGATAAGCCTCAACGCTTGCCGGTTGGCCGGAAAGCACGCCCTGCGATAGCGCCACAGCAGCAGAGATTCCGGTCGCATATTTGTAAACGTAGAACGCATGATAGAAATGCGGAATGCGGAGGCATTCCAGATCAAGCTCGGGATCGAGCACGAAATTTTCAGCAAAATAAGCTTCGAGCAGCTTGTGATATTCCGATTTGAAAACGTCGAGTGTCAGCGCATCGCCGCTTTCCTCGATGGCGTGAATGGTTTTTTCGAATTCGGCAAACATCGTCTGTCGGAACAACGTGGCCCGCAGATCATCGATTTCGCGGTTGATGATGTAGGCCCGCATCTTCGGATCGTTCGTAGTCCGAAGCAGATGTTGCGTCAGCAATTCCTCGTTAAGCGTCGAAGCGACCTCCGCGAGAAAGATCGGATACTCGTAGTCCTGAAAGAGCTGCGAACTTTGCGAAAACCAACTGTGCATTGAATGCCCTGCCTCGTGCGCAAGCGTGTACACGTCCGCGAACACGTCCTGCTTGTAGTTCATTAGGATGTAAGGCGGCGCGCCGTAACTGCCGGATGAAAAGGCGCCGCTGCGTTTGCCTCTATTTTCGTAACGGTCGCACCAGCGTCTCGAGCGCAAACCTTCCGTCAGCACTTGAACGTATTCATTTCCTAGCGGGGCGAGCGCGTCCAACACCATTTCGAGCGCTTCGTCGAATGTAAATCTAGTCTGGATTTCCGGAACGAGCGGAACGTACGTGTCGTAGTGATGCACCTCGTCCAAGCCAAGGACGCGCCGGCGAAAATCGAAATATCGAAACAAGGGTTTCAGATTCGCGCGGACAGATTGAATTAAGCCTTCATACACGCGAACCGGCACATCATCCGGAAACAGCGCCGCTTCGAGCGCAGATGGATAATGCCGTGCTCTGGCGTGAAACACGTCCGCCTTTACCGAATAGCCCAGGGACGCGGCGAGTGTGTACTGATGGTCGCGAAACTCGGCGTAGAATTGCTGGAAAGCGCGTTTACGCAATTCAGGGTCGCGCTTCACCAGAAACGAGCTGAACGAGCTTTGGCTGAGCGGTCGCTTGCGTCCGGTCTCATCGACGAGCACACCGAACTTCATGTCCACATCGGTGAGCTGGGAAAATGTGTCGTCGTAACCACTGAGCGCGACGTTGCTCAGCGCGAGCAGACGTTCCTCCGGCACTGAAAGCACATGCGGTCTCATTCGCCGGATTTTTTGCAGCTTGATCTGCCAGTCCTTTAGCGACAGATCGGCAAGGAATTCTGTGAATCGTTCATCGTCGATCGCTAAAATTTCCGGAACAACAAACGCAGCCGCCTCGCCCATTTTGGTGATCAGATTTTGGACTTGGCCGATTCGCGCGAGGTATTCGTTGTTTGTGCTGTCTTCGGCGGCTTGTAGCGACGCGTAGTGATAGACGCGTTCCATTTTCTGCTCGACCGTCTTCTCAAACTCGAGGAGCCCAGCCAATCTCTGGGCTGATTCCCCAACTCTTCCTTTCCACTGTTCAAGCTTCGGATACTCACGCTCTAGCCAGGCAAAATCCTCCTGCCATTTGCTCACGTCAGCGAACAGATGTGTCAGGTCCCATTTGTCAGTTTCGGGAACATCAGTGCGGGCTGGAATCTCCATGACACATTCTCGCACAAGGCTCACAAAGGACGCAAAGGCGCCGAAAGTTCATTGTCGTGACGCTCGTGCTCTCGGTGCGAGGTCCTGAATTGTACGATGGCGCGCGATTAACTTGAGCGCGCGTTCGGTGAGTGCTTTGCCGGGCGGAATTTTGTGCCAGGGCGACGCGCCCGAAGGGTGCGGCAACGGAATCAGATCGAAGCGGTGGCCCGCATACACGACGCGAAACTTGCGGCCAATTACGCTTTCCAATTTTGCACAGTCGATGAATTGCACGATCGCCAGGCGGCCGACGGGTATAACAAGCCGCGGCTGCAAAATCCGAATTTCATGATCCAGCCATAACGAACAGTTGCGAATCTCATCCGGCGCAGGGACGCGATCGCTGCCGCTGGAATTTTTGCCAGGAAAGCAGCGACAGACAGCGGCGAAATAGATCTTCGATCGAACGGCGGCTTCGTCCATTCCGAAAAATTGTTCGAACCAATGGAAGAGTGTTTTGCCGGCAGTATGCGCAAACGGTCGTTTCAACGTTGGTTCCCGTGGACCGGGCGCCTGCCCAATGATCATGACGTCGCTGACGACTGCGCCGCCTGAGACCGGTGCCGATTGCATGCGCGGGCAGCGCCGGCATCTCAGAAGCGCGGCCACATGCTGTTCTAAGTTAATCGCGACATCTTTTGTAGCCACGGCCCTGTGGGCCGTTCGCACATGGCTGGGCAACTCGCAAGATCAGACGGTCACAGGCCCGTGGCTGCAGCGTTTGAAGGCCGAACTGTTGAATACTTCAGCGCCGGAAGATCGATAAAAGCAAACTCAGCACAATGCTCAGAAGGATGCAGGTAACGATAGGAAAATAGAACGAGGAATGTTCGCGCTCGATTCGAATGTCGCCGGGTAGTCGGCCCAACCATTTTGGCGCGAAACCGCTCCACATGACCAGTCCTACCAGCGTGGCGACCACGCCGATGACTACGATGAATTTTCCAAGTTCGCGCACGACTCAAAAAGTTGCGCGAATCAACCGAAGGAACAAGCTTGAGAATAGATGCCAGTACAGTTTCGAGATTATTACGAGACACTCGGCGTACCGAAAACGGCGAGCGAGGACGAGATTCGCAGCGCTTTTCGCAAGCTGGCGCGCAAGTATCACCCGGATGTGGCGAAGGACAAAAAGGCCGCCGAAGAAAAGTTCAAGGAGATCAACGAGGCGTATGAAGTCTTGAGCGATCCTGAAAAGCGTAAGAAATACGATCAACTCGGCGCCGATTGGAATCGGCCGGGCGGTTTCCAGCCGCCGCCGCAGTGGGAAGGACAGCAGAGGCCTGGCGGCGGATTTTATCAATGGGGCGGCGATGGCGGTGGCGGAGTTGAGTTCGAGTTTGGCGGAACCGGATTCAGCGATTTCTTCGAAGCGTTTTTTGGCGGAGGCCGCGGGCGTTCTGCATTCGGCGGGTTCGGCGGACGCACTGCGACGGCCGAACGCGGCGCCGACGTGGAAGCGGATATTATGGTCACACTCGAGGAAGCGCTCCACGGATCAACGAGGACGGTGTCGCTGCGGCGCGCTGGTTCGGACAAAGTGGAACAGTATCAAGTCAAAATTCCCCGCGGCGTGCGTGAAGGACAGCGGATCCGCTTGCGTGGTCAAGGTGAAGCCGGCGCGGGCGGAGGAAAAAGCGGCGACCTTTTTCTTCGGGTACGATTGGCCAAGCATCCGGATTTTTCAGTCGAGGGCAGTGATTTGATTCACGAGGTGCTGATCCAGCCGTGGCAGGCTGTGCTGGGCGGCGAATTGCTTGTGCCCACTCTCGAAGGAAAAGTGCGCCTGAAAATTCCGCCTGGGACGCAAGGCGGGCAGCGATTTCGTCTGCGCGAACGCGGCCTTCCCGGAGTATCAGGAAAACGCGGTGACCTCTACGTTGTCGGTCAGATGAACGTCCCCAAGAAGCTGACGGAGCGCGAACGCGAACTCTGGAGCGAACTGGCCAAATTGCACGGCGGATGATTCGACGCAGTGTCGAAGCGGCAAAATGTCGAATCGCAAGGAGGACGGGTAGTTTTCAGCACGGCACCGGGTCTCCCACGATTTCGGCGCGCAGGAGGAGTGACGTGCCCTACCATTTCGTGGAAATTCGTGTAATTCGTGTCTGATGAAAATTTCCCTGGGCTCAGATCACGCCGGTTTCCGTTACAAGGAGAAAGTAAAAGAATTGCTCGGGTCGCTCGGGCATGAGGTGAAAGACTTCGGCACGTTTAGCGAGGACTCCGTTGATTATCCACTCTTCATTCGTCCAGCGGCAGAAGCAGTGGCGCGTGGCGAGTGCGACCGCGGAATTGTCTTCGGCGGTTCAGGCAATGGCGAAGCGATGGTGGCGAACAAGGTGCACGGCGTGCGCTGCGCACTCTGCTGGAGCGAAGAATCGGCCCACCTCTCGCGGCAACACAATGATGCGAACGTGCTCTCGATGGGTGAACGTCTGATTCCCGAAGACCTAGCCCTAAAAATTGTGCGGATTTGGCTTGAGACCGGTTTCGATGGCGGCCGGCACGAACGACGCGTCGCGATGCTAAACGCGATGTGAGGAATCGCGTCAGTGGTAGGGTCGGCGCGCTGTGCCGACCGGACGCCGCAGCGCGGCGTCCCTACCTAGGTCAACCGATCGACGCACACCGCGAGCAAGAACACCGCGCTGACAAACGCGTTGCTCTGGAAAAAAGCGCGATTAATTCCTGCCAGATCACGTTTTTCGATTTTGTGCTCGTAAACAAGGGCTGCCGCGATCAGGGGCAACGACCAGTAGTAAACCGCGCCGAGTTTCGCGACGAATCCAAAAGCGATGAGCGTCACAAACGTTAGCAGATGTAATAGCTGAGCGAAACGCAAGCTGCGGGTAATCCCCAGTTTCACCACAAGCGATCGAATGCCTTCGCGCCGATCAAAATCATAGTCCTGCGTAGCATAGATCAGATCGAATCCTGCTACCCAGCAAATTACTCCTGACGCAAGCACGAGCGGCGCAACATCAAGCTGTCCGGTCTGAGCGATCCAGGCGCCGACTGGAGCGATCGCGAGTGCCAGCCCGAGAAAAAAATGCGTCGCGCTGGTGAACCGCTTCGTCACCGAATAGAAAAAAATCAACCCGAGCGCTGCGGGCGCGAGGATGAAGGTCAACCGGTTAATTGCTGACGCCGCCAGTAGAAATCCGGCAGAACTAAGAGCCAGCAAAACCACGGCCGACAATTTTGGGACGAGCAAATGTCGCGAGGCCGTGCGCGGGTTGCGTTGATCAAGCGACCAATCAACGAGCCGGTTGAAAAGCATGGCTGCCGTGCGCGCGAACACCATGCAAGCGATCACTAACAAAAGGATTTTTCGTGAGGGCCGTCCGTTCGCCGCCACGATCAACGCAGCAAGCGCAAAAGGGAGCGCGAAAATTGTATGAGAAAAACGAATCAACTGAAGAAATCGGCCAACCGGTCCATCTCCAAACTGTTTCACAATTCGCGCAGGAAGCTTTTAGTCGCTGGGAGGACAGGCTACGAGGCTGTAGTTGTCGTATTTTCTCGGCAACATCTTTGCAAATGATTGCAGAAATCCCGAACCGCTGGCACAGCGACTATCGGTATCCGCGCACGTCACTCAATCAGCCACTGCTCGTGGAAAATTCTACTCGCCCGCGTGATGCGGCTCGTGGTTTTTCGGTTCGGCCGGTTTTTCAGTTGGCTTTTCCTCGGACTCGAGCCATTCGGTGTGAAAGACGCCGGGCTTATCGATGCGCTCGTATGTGTGCGCACCAAAGAAATCGCGTTGTGCTTGCAGGAGATTCGCCGGAAGGCAAGCAGAGCGATAACCGTCGTAATACGCCAATGAGGCAGAAAACGCGGGGACTGGTACGCCGAATTTGATAGCCGTCGAAACGATGAGGCGCCATTTCGGCTGCGTTCTTTTGATAGCTCTGGTGAAATACCGGTCGAGGAGAAGATTTTGCAGCGCAGGATTACGCCGATATGCCTCAACGATTCGATTGAGGAATTTGGCGCGGATGATACAGCCGCCCCGCCAAATTGTAGCGATGTCGCTCAGATTCAGATTCCATTCGTAGGTTGTGCTTCCGGATCGAAGAAGCTCCATCCCCTGCGCGTACGAAATGATCTTGGACGCATAAAGAGCGTCACGCACGGCGTCGACGAAACGATCGCGATTGCCTTTGAAGGTTCGAGCTCTCGGTCGCGGCAGAATTTCGGACGCCGCAACGCGTTCTTCTTTTCGCGACGAAATTACGCGAGCTTCGACTGCAGCGTTGATTGTGGAAATGACGACGTATTGCCTGATGGCAGCTTGAAGCGTCCAGATACCGGTCCCTTTTTGGCCCGCCTTGTCGAGGATCACGTCCACCAGCGGCTTGCCTGTTTCGGGATCGATTTTACGGAAGATCTGCGATGTGATTTCGATCAGATAACTCTCGAGCTCGCCCTTGTTCCATTCCTCGAAAATGTGTCCAAGTTGCGCCGCATCCATTCCCAGGATGTCCTTCAAAATAGCGTACGCTTCACAGATCAGTTGAATGTCGCCGTACTCGATTCCGTTGTGTACCATCTTGACGTAGTGACCGGCGCCGTCGGGTCCCATGTATCTACAGCATGGTTCGCCATCCACTTGCGCAGCGATCTTGCGGAAAATTGGCGCGATGATGTCCCAAGACTCGCGTGAGCCACCCGGCATGAGCGACGGCCCCTTGAGCGCGCCTTCTTCGCCGCCGGATACGCCCATGCCTACAAAGTGAATCCCCTGATCCGATAATTCTTTTTCCCGGCGTTGCGTGTCGGTAAAAAGCGAGTTTCCGCCGTCGATGATGATGTCACCTTGTTCGAGCAGCGGCGCCAGTTGTCCGATTACGGAATCCACTGGTGGGCCCGCTTTCACCATCATCATGGCGATACGGGGTTTCTTAAGCGCCCCTACAAATTCCTCCAGCGTCCGGGTGGGCTGAATGTTTTTCCCCTTGGCGCGTCCTGCGGCAAATTTTTCCGTGATCTCGGTCGTGCGATTGAAGACCGCGACCGAAAAACCCTTTGATTCCATGTTCAGGACGAGATTTTCGCCCATCACGCCGAGGCCAATCAGGCCAATATCACATTGATTCGTGTTCATTTTTGTATCTTCTTTTGGCTGCCCAATGCAGAAGGAGTCACTGTAGCGAGCAATTTAAGCAGATGGCAAATGTCGTTTGTGAGATTTCGGTAACACAGGCGCCGCTCGCGGCGCGGTGGAGTGACATAGCCGGCGCGGGCGGGGTCGTTGATTTTTGGGGTATCGTCCGACGAATCGAGGATGGCCGCGAAATTGAGGGAATCGACTATGAAGCGCATCGCGCAATGGCCGAGCACCAGTTGAAACAAATTGCCGAACAAGCCGCAGAGCGATTTGGGCTCAGGCTAGTGATTGTTCATCACCGCATTGGTTTTGTCGCAGTTGAAGAAGCATCCCTTTTTCTGCGAGTGGCGAGTCCGCATCGGCGCGAAAGCTTCCGGGCCAGTGAATGGATTGTGGACGAGTTGAAGAAGAAAGTGCCGATTTGGAAACGGCCGCGGTTTAAAGCAGTAGCCGGCATCGTTGACGCCGGAACTTGCAGTGACAATTCCAAACGTGCCACAGCACGGATCGGGATCAGCAATGCCGGCTAGAGTATGAATTGGGCGAACCGAATTACTCTGAGTCGGCTGGCGTTGACGGTGCTCTTTGTAGTGTTGCTCAGTTCGTCCTGGCAATATGCGCGAACCGCGGCATTCGTGATTTTTCTGATTGCGGGTCTCACCGATTTCATCGACGGCGAGATTGCGCGCCGCTACGGAGTAATCACGAACTTCGGCAAATTAATGGATCCTCTTGTGGATAAAATCATGGTCGCGGCCGCGTTCATCTCACTCGTTCCTCTGAAAGCAGTGCCAGCATGGGCAGCAACAACCGTTGTGGCGCGGGACTTTCTGATCACTGGTCTGCGACTCATGGCCAGCGCCAAGGGGCGAATCCTTCCGGCAGAAAGCCTCGGCAAACAAAAGACGTCGTGGCAAATCGTTACGATTATTTTTTTTCTCGCCCTCCTCTCGATTGCGGAACTTCTTCACGCGAATGAAACGCCCGCCTGGTGGCTGCGGGCATGGGGCCAAGCCGGTCCCGTGTTGGTCTGGATTACCGTTGCCCTGACCATTTATTCAGGGCTTGGCTATGCGTGGCGAAATCGCGAGTTGCTGGCGCCGGATCAGTAGCGAGTGACGAGAATCATAAACGACTGGGAGCTCCTGCTACGAAAGGCCTGCGAGATGTTCTTCATCGTTCTAAAGACGCGACCTTGGCGTTCACGGCGCGGGTCGCGATCAACACAAAGCTGCGTTCGATCGGGCAAATGACTGAGCTTTCGATCGACACGAAAAACAAACGGGTTCGCGTCCGCCTCGAGTTGCAAGGGGAACACGAACCAATCGACGTCGATATTTTGCGCTACAGTTTGAAAGAGAAAGGCGAGACGACTTACATCACCGTTGAGGAGGCGACCTCGTCGCGCGAATGGCTAACCGTTGCACTGCGTGAGTTCGTTGTTGGCCAAGATTTGGCAATTCCTGCCAAAGCTGGCGCTGTTCTGAAATTATTGACGTGAAGCCTGTCCCATGACGAAACCGCACAACCGCTGAGATTTCGATCGGTGGCAGCAGGCATGGAATTACGCTAGCGTGCCGTTGTTTCCCACGTCATGAACGCATCGAGCGTTCTTCGAGTCTTGTCCGTCACCAGTTCGACTACATGTGCATCATCGACCAAGCCGAGAAACGGAGTCTTGTCCGGAATCAAATCGAATGGGTCCACCAGATAGTTCAACGCTGCAATGACCCACACGAGCGCGTCATAGGAAACTTGATCGTATTCCCCCCGATGGTAGGCCCGAATTAAACGCAGCATCGTTTGAAGGTAAGCCCAGTTCCGTTTAAACGGCTTCTTCGAGACGGTCGCTGCTTTCTTCGCCGCACTGTCGAAAAGCGCCTGTAAACTTTTGGGATCGCCAGCGTACGCTTTGGCATCCACTAACGCTCTGGAAAACGCTTCACTACGCAGAGCAGCTTCTTCAGAGCGAATGCCGACGCGACGAGTAAGGTTTCGGCGACACGATTCCAAGGCTTCCATCAATTCGCGCGCCGACGCAGGCCGTTTCCCAGGATCAATGGCAAGTGTAGAACGCAGCAGTTTTACCAGCGGTTCAGGAACTTTTCTGGAGACCAATTGCGCGATCGGAAGGCCGTCGCGCGTTTTACGATCGCGAATCTCTTCCAACGTTTTGCCAGGGTGTGGTGGCAAACCGGTGAGCGCAAACCAGAGCGTACCGCCCAATGCATAGATATCGGAGCGCGCATCGACCGGGCCGCCACCAAATTGCTCAGGGCTGGCAAAAGTCGGTGTGCCGACAAATTCTCCGTGCGTCAAGTCCATCTCGCCGCCGGCATCGGTAATCGCCTTGGCCAGGCCGAAATCGATGACTTTCACCTCCGAGTCGCTCGTCAGCATGATATTGCTAGGCTTCAGATCGCGATGGATCAAATCGTGGGCAGCCGCAGCCGTTAACGCCCGCGCAATTTGAATAGCAATTTTCAGAGCCTCCTTTGCATTAAGCGGACCATCCCTGCGCACGCGCGCCGCTAACGTTTCGCCTTCGATCAGTTCCATCGCGTAATAGCAGTGAGCAGCATCCGGCGAAGTACCAAACTGGAACACGGCAGCCACATTCGGGTGACGCAGGGTAGCCGCCGAACGGGCTTCACGTAGGAAACGGTCGCGCACAGCTTGAGAGCCGCGTGCTGCCGGAGGCACGTCGATCACTTTGAGCGCGACCCGCCGACGTAACACCTTGTCCGCAGCAAGGTACGTCACGCCGATTGCACCGTGGCCGAGTTCCCAGGCAGAACCATCTGCGTGTTGCTCGACTTCGAAATCGCCGAACGCTAAAAGAGTGGGTTTAGTCTCGACCGCTGCTTCGTCTAATCCACTCCGGAGCAGACAAGTCAGGCAGTCGCCTTTTGCGTTCAACGGCTTGGCGCAGATCGAGCAGATGCCGACGCCAGATGCCAGAGGTTTTCCCACGGCGCGCGTTCCTCACATTTCCGTTAGCACGTGGAGCAACTCGCGCAACTCTTGGTCTACCTGCGCTTCGCTGTCCACTGTTCGGCGCACCTCGGCGCGCAACGCTTCCCGGTAACGCGCTCGAAGGCGAGTGACATGACTGCGAAGCGTCGACTCAGCTACTCCCAACCGATGCCCCAGTTCAGCATAAGATGGCGGCGGCTCCGCTCCACCGGCGACAAACATCCTTAGTTCGTTAAAGAGCTGCTCCTTGCCCTCACGTTTGTAATCTGCGAGGAGCCGTTCCAATGCAGCGGAAACCAATGCCTCGGCCCAACTGCGATCGAAAAGCCGATCTTCGTCGCTCATGCCACTGTGAGTCTGGAAAAGCGATTCTGCCTGTTGCGCCTGCTCTTCGTGCAATGGCAAAAAAATCTGCGCACCGCCGCGCTTGATCGTTCGTTCTCTGTCGGCAGCGTCGGCGAGAAAATTCTTTAGCGAGGCGAGGAGAAATGAGCGGAACCTACCTTTCCGTCGATCGGCGCGCGCGTAAACTTTATGTTCGAGCACATAAGCGAAGAAACTCTGCGTGAGATCCTGCGCGTCGTGTACAGTGTGCCCGCGACTGCGTACGAAACCGTAAAGTGGTGCCCAATAGACCTGGCAAAGCTCGGCCAGCGCGGCACCGGCCATCTCTGGCTCGGCTTGAGTTCTGCCTGCCGTGAGCACCACGCTCCAGTGGGTCGAAGGAAACACATCGGCGCGACCCTGCCCGTTTGCCGCGTCAGTATTCAGATTCACGGCCTCTTTCAAGATTCCAGAAGATAAGCCACAGACGACAGAAATCTAAATTTCGTGCAGCGCGCGATGCGGAATCCCTTTGTAAAGGGTAGCCAACCGTAACGTACAACCATCAACAGGAGGTCTAACATGAAAAAACCAATTGCAATCCTCGTCTGCTGCGCACTGCTGGCGTCGCTGGCGTTTGCGCAGCCAGAATCGAATGGTAAAAGGCAAGGGACAGGTACCACCGAAGAAATAACGGTGACGGGAGCGGTCATCAAAATGACAAGTGAGGAAGGCTCGGCGGCCAATTACCAGCCGATCAAGACCCTCGTCGTTCTCGAGGATCGCGCGAATACTCCAGGCACCTACGTTCTTAACGGGCGCGGTCATGTCGTGAACAAGAAGGGCGAAGTGATTCAAACCGCGATCAAACCCGGCACTAAGGTGCATATTTATTACGCAAATGTAGGTGATTCACGTATGGTTGATCGCGTCGTCGTCGATTGACGCGCGGGCTGGAGTGTCACCGATAAAGGCCGCAGGATTTGATGAATCCTGCGGCCTTCTTGGCTCTGGAGGCGATGATACCACACAATCGTGTGTGGTCCGGGATCTCCAAGCCATTCACTGCGACTGACGCGGCGAAGGAAGGGTGCTTTCAAGATTTTTCGGTCCTCATTACAGGAATGTCCCGGGATCGTTAGCGACGACCCTATGACGGGCCAACCGCAAAAGCGCAGGATTTCGTGTTTTGGTTTGGAAACATTTTGTCGGGTAATTCTTTTCCCGAAGGCCGCGCGAGTATTTAGCTCCGAATTAGGAGTGGGGAGGACTACGTTCATCACTGGTCACGGTCAGACAGAGCCTGCGGTCCCGGCAATCGCCGAGTTTGCTGGTTTTGTGCTCGCGCATCGGGAGCAAATTCTCGAGTCCTGGATTGCGGCAGTCGATCAGCACCCGGACATTTCTACTTCGGAGCGTCTTACGTATACACAATTGCTTGATCATCTACCCGAACTCTGCACGGAACTGGCGGCTCTCCTCAAACAGCCGAATGCCCAGGACATCAAGCGAGAGGTGACGCAGGATGCCAGGGCGCACGGTTGGAAGCGCTGGCGGCAAGGTTACAAACTAGGAGAATTAATCCGCGAGATTTGCCTGATTCGTCGGAACTTCGTTGATACCTGGCTTAAAGCCTTCGCCGCTGCCGATGTACGTTTCGACTTTGACGCCCAGAACGCCGCGCGACGAGTTGTGGAATGTTTTTTCGACAACGTTATTATTGAAGCAACCGTCCAATTCGTTGAGGAACATCAAGAAACTGTGCGTCAATTGCACGCCGGACTGAAATCGACGGCAGCCGGCAATGCAGAATTTGTTCAGGGCATCACGCATCTACTGCGTGAGCCGTTGGGGCCTCTGTTGCTCGGACTCGAAGTCCTGCTGCGCGAAGAAGCTTTGTCGCCCCGAGGTGTTGAAATGATTGGAATGCTCCAACGCGGGGTTAAAAAAGAGGCCCAAGCGATCGAAGAACTGCTAAGATCAACAGAATTGTTTGAAAAAGACACGTCCAAAAAAAGATAACAGCATTCGCATCTGCTGAGATTCAGGTGGCACGCTATAGTCGCCGAACGAATCAGCAAGCAACGGGAATCGAACTCATTTTCGACATTTCGCTAATTCGCGCGATTACAGGGCAAACTTGCGGCAATCAGCGCGTCAACTGCACGCTATGAAAATGGAGCCTTTGAACGAATCGCGCAGAATTACGCAGTTTGAGTGTCCGAATTTGTCCGAAAACGTCTCGCGAGCGCGTGATAGGTAACGGGATCCCCCACCACGCCACGGGCTCCCCCGGCAGACACGCAACCACCGGCTCCCCGTGCTTCTGGATTTGAGTCGCGCACGTGACCCCGGAATGGGCATGCAATTGGCGAGCGGTCAGGCATTGGCTGGTATGGCGAGGGATTTGGTTGCAGCATCTGCGCCCGTTGGTTCGTTCAAAACAAGTCTGGTTTTAGGAGATTCAACTGAACACCTTGACAACAAGCCGCTCTCTTCCCAGATTTCCAAGCCGGCGAAAGGGAGGAACTATCGCTCGGCGAGGCGCAACAAGACATAAAAGGGAGGAATTATGAAACTATCCGCCGAAGCGAAAGTGGCCGCTGCCGTTGCAGCGGGACTTATGGTGTTGACCTCAGGCGCAATGGCGCAGGGACGTAGGGCTCAAACTGCTGGCCCGAATCATTACGGCCCGACCAACAATCCAGGGGTGAACACGCACATGAGCCAGCAGAGAAACAATAGCTCACTGTTTGGCCGCACCAATGCTGAAGAGAACAAACCAACCGTCTCGGATGAGAAGGTGACATCGAGCGGGCGTGACCGACGAGAAGAGGCACGTGACCGACGAGAAGAAGCACGTGAACGGCGCGAAGAGGGACGTGAACGGCGAGAAGAGGGACGTGAACGGCGAGAAGATCGACATCAAGCACATCGGCAGCGAGAGGAGCGACATCAGAGGGAAAAGGCAAAGGACAAGAGTCCTTTTGACGGCTCCCTATTAGAAGTTAAACCCGCCGATGTAAGCCGGTAACCGTAGTTACAAATGACAACGGCCACAGCGTTAGTGGCCGCCACCGACTCGGCAATTGATTAGGATTGGGGCGCGTCGCCCGTGAGGCGTGGCGTACATTACCTTAGTCTACGTCGTGCGTGATCGCCAAAAAGCGGCACTGCGCTTTGAGCATGAGTTCTTCCTTTTCGCTCAGTGGCTCCTGCTTGTGAAGCAGGCGCGTAATCTCATCAAGCGCGTGATGTGCACGACGGCGTGCCTCGTCCTGCTCCGGGGTTGGCAATACCACATTGGCAATCTGCACAAGCGGCAGTTGCCCTGTTAGCGCAAGCATCTTGTCCACTGCGATGCCAGTTCCGATCGCTGCATCACGCAGGCCCGCCGTACCAATTGTTTCCTCCATGCGACTGGCACCCAACTCCGCAACGTTCCCCAGGATCCCAATGATGCTCCTTTTTCGCTCGCTTATCTCCACGGCTTCGCGCCGTTCGACAGCCCGAACGGTTTCTCGTGTAACGCGGCAGAGCCTACAAATTTGGTTTGCCGATACACCTTCGCTTAGCAGGCGGATGATCTGCCTATAAATCTTGGGGCGTGTGCGCAACAGAAGTTCGCCGGTGTACCGTGGCCGGGCATCGTGCTTTGTTGATAGCGCCTAGCCGTTATTTGGCTCGCTCATGTTCAATCGAACACATAAAGTCGTTTACAGAGAAACGCAAAGCGGTTCATGACAATTATTGAAATCAGACCATTCCGAAACGGCTGGCGGCGCGTATAGGCGCCCAACAGCGCAGTGCGCTCTTTCGGCGAAGTCAGTCGTTCCGGAACTTATTTTATTTGATTGCCGGGTTTATGTAGATAGTCATGGGGCTGGCGGTGGTCGGAATTCGGCTGACCCTGTCACAAGGCACAGGAATACCAGATGTTGTAGTGAACGTGTAGCACATTTTGTTCACGGTCTTTATGACCCGCCGTGGCTGCGCCGGGAGCACTACGTTTTTGCTCGGATCAGCAAATGCCGATGCGCAAAATGCAAACGCGAGCACGACACTCGCGCACCGAACCGATGCACCGCACAGGCGACTAAACCTCTTTTCCATTCTCATACCGCGATCGTGGTTCCGTTTT